>Ga0182006_1001685_pt1 | contig 12930 bp, 11 predicted proteins | sample Sormic07211104_1_FD_123022 | JGI IMG/M metagenome (GOLD analysis project Ga0182006, IMG submission 123022) | Rhizosphere microbial communities from Sorghum bicolor, Mead, Nebraska, USA - 072115-104_1 MetaG | ecosystem: Host-associated > Plants > Roots > Rhizosphere | place: USA: Nebraska...
CCGGGAGTGGCGTGGCGCTGATAGGGCTTTTCGCCTGGCTGTTCGTGCGCAGTGATGCCGGGCGTGTGCTGGCGTCGATACGTGACAACGAGTCCAGATGTGCGTACCTGGGGATCAACGTCCCGAACATCAAAATCCTTCTGCTGATCGCCACTGCGGCGATTACAGGGATCGCAGGTTTTGGCTACGGCGCTTTCAGTGGCGTGGTCGCACCCGAGCTGGCCGGCTTCGCGCTGGGCACGGAATTCATCATCTGGGTCGCGCTGGGCGGGCGCGGCAGCCTGTGGGGACCACTGATCGGTGCCGTATTGATCAACGTTGCCACCGCCTATCTCAGCAGCAGCATGCCCTTTGCCTGGCGATTGATCCTGGGCGCAGCGTTCATCCTGGTGATCGTACTGCTGCCCCAGGGCCTGGTGCCGCTGCTGTTGCGACCCCTTGGCCTGGGCCGCGCAAGCGCCCATCAGCCGGGCCTGGAAGAATGTGCCGGCGTGACCGGCGGCGATGCGCAGGCGGAGGCGATCCGCATGCAGGGAGTGGCCCGCCACTTCGGCCCGCTGAAGGTGCTGCGCGGCATCGACTTCGCCGCCCGTGCCGGCGAGCTGGTCGGGCTGATCGGTCCCAATGGAGCCGGCAAGACTACGCTGATGCGCTGCATGAGCGATGGTGCCGAGCGCAGCGCCGGCAGCATCGCGCTGTGCGGCAGCGACATCGGCCAATTGCCGCCGGAGGCCTGCGTCAGCCTCGGGCTGGGACGCAAGTTCCAGAACGCCAATATCTTCGACACACTGACCGTGGCGCAATGCCTGCGCATCGCCCGTGCGCGGCTTGAACGGCCGGCCCTGTTCCGGCGTGCGGACGTGCTGCATCTCCCCCCTTATGCCTTGCACGTGATGCGCGCCACCGGTCTGGATGAGAAACTCGACAGCGTCGCCGGGGATCTCTCCCACGGTCAGCAGCAGGCGCTGGAACTGGCCATGGTGTTGGCGCTGGAGCCCCGTGTGGTGCTGCTGGATGAACCTACCGCCGGGCTCACCAAGGCCGAGCGTACGCAGATCGGCGGGGTACTGTCTTCGCTCGCGCTCAAGTACCGGCTGTGCTGCCTGCTGGTGGAGCATGATCTTGATTTCGTGCAGCAGATCGCCACCCACATCGTGGTGCTGCATCAAGGTGCGATCGCCATGGAAGGCAGTTTCGAGGAGGTGGTCAATTCGGAACTGGTCAACACCATTTATTCAGGCAGTACCCACGCAACGGAGGCGCAATGAGATCATCGGCACTGGTGTTGGACGGCATTACCAGCGGCTATCGTGCGTCGGTCGTGCTGCGCGGCGTGTCGCTGGACATCGCGCAAGGCGAGGCCGTAGCCCTGCTGGGCAAGAATGGCATGGGCAAGAGCACGCTGCTCAAGACCATCATGGGCTACCTCGGCAAGCAGGGCGGTGCGATCCACCTGCACGGGCGCAACATCACGCACCTGGCACCGCACCGCATCGCGCGCCAGGGGGTGGCCTATGCGGCACAGGAGAACGCCCTCTTCGCCGAACTGAGCATCGGCGACAACCTGCGCCTGGGGCTGGCGCAGCCGGCGTTGTTCGAAGAGCGCTTCGCTGCCGTCGAACCCCTGTTCCCGGTGTTTCGCAGCCGGCTGCAGCAATACGCCGGCACCCTCTCCGGCGGTGAGCAGAAGATGCTGTTGCTGGCACGCGCCCTGATGATGCGGCCCTCGGTGATCCTGCTGGACGAGATCACCGAAGGCTTGCAGCCCTCGGTCATCGACCGCCTGGCCAACGCGCTGCAGGAGGAGCGCAGGCAGCACGGCACCACGCTGCTGCTGGTTGAACAGAACGTGCCCTTCGCGCTGCAAGTGGCGGACCGCTACCTCATCATCAAGCAGGGCGAGCTGGTCGAGGAGGGCCCCGCCAAGCGCGACGGCGCGGCAGAACTTGTCTTCGGGCACTTGCGCGTATGACGTGGGCATGGGTTGCGCCGCTTGTCCCGGCACCCGCTCTGTGACGATAATCGGTGCGATCCCCCATCCCGCGTGCCGGGCCGCTGCGGCCGCGGGCATATTTCTTGCCAACCATTCGATGCCATGATGAGTTCAGCCCAATCCAACCTGCCCCTCTGCGTTTACATCTCCACCGGTGGCACCATTGCCATGAAAATCGACCCGGTCCGAAAGGCGCCGGTGCCCGCCCTCTCGGGCGATGAGCTGCTGGCCACCGTGCCCGGCATCCGCGCCATCGCGCAGCTGGAGGTCGTCAATCTGTTCAACGTACCGTCCGGCTATATGGATCCGCCACGCTGGATCGCCCTGCAGCAGGCTGCCGCAGCCGCGCTGGAGCGCCCGGAAGTGGACGGCGTGATCGTCTCCCACGGCACGGATACGCTGGAAGAAACCGCGTGGTTCCTTGACCTGACCCTGGCCAGCGACAAGCCGGTAGTGCTGATCGGTGCGCAGCGCAATGCCTCCAGCCCGGATTTCGACGGACCGCGCAATCTGCTCAACGCAGCGCGCGTGTGCGCCAGCGCGCAAGCGCACGGCCTGGGCGCGATGATTGCGATGAACAACCAGATCAACGCCGCCCGCGATGTCAGCAAGACCCATACTGCCGACGTCGAAAGCTTCAAGTCCGGTGATTTCGGCGTGCTGGGGGTAGCCGATGAAGATCGCGTAGTTCTCGCGCGCCGGCCGATGCGCCGCCAGCATCTGCCCTTGCTCGGCGGTACTTTGCCACGGGTCGAGATCATCCCCATGTTCGGCGGAGCCAACGGTGACTTGCTGCGCGCTGCGGTGACGCTGGGCGCAAGCGGGATCGTGATCCAGGCGCTCGGCTGCGGCAACGTGAATGCCGACATGTATGAGGCAATCCGGCACGCCACCGGACAGGGCATCCCGGTGGTGATCTCCACCCGTGTGCCCCATGGCCGCGTATCGCCGTCCTACGGTTTCGACGGCGGCGGTGCTACCCTCAAGGCTGTCGGCGCAGTCTTCGCCGATGACCTGAGTCCGCAGAAAGCCCGTATCCTGCTGATGCTGGCCCTGCAATCCACGCAAGACACGGACCGCTTGCAGGCGCTGTTCGACCGATAAGGACCGACCATGAATACCACTTCATCTCAGGATACGCGCGTGCGACAGGAAGATGGCTGGCGCATTGGCGTGCTGTTTTCTCGGTCGGGCGCAACCGGGGTCACGGAATCTGAACACTTTTTCGGGACCGCGCTGGCGATCGAAGAGATCAACCAGCTCGGTGGTGTGCTCGGCCGGCCCTTGGTGCCGGTGGCCTACGACCCCAAGGGCGACATCGCGGAATATCGCAAGCTGGTCACGCGCCTGCTGCTGGAGGACGAGATCAACGTGGTATTCGGCTGCTCGCGCTCATCCAGCCGCAAGGCGGTGCTGCCTGTCATCGAACGCAACAACGCACTGCTGTGGTACTGCTCCTTCTATGAGGGTTTCGAGTATTCACCCAACGTGATCTATACCGGTGCCGTCCCGAACCAGAACAGCGTGCAGCTGGCCGCCTACCTCATGCAGAACAAGCGCACCCGCTTCTTCCTGGTAGGTACCGACTACATCTATCCGCGCGAATCCAATCGCGTCATGCGCGACATAGTGGAGCAGCATGGTGGCGAGATCCTCGATGAAATCTATCTGCCGCTGGAAGCCGGCCGGGGCGAACTGGAAGAGGTGCTGACCGACATCAAGGCGGCCCAGCCCGACGTGGTGTTTTCGACGCTGGTGGGACAATCGGCGCGGCTGTTTTACCAGCTTTATCCCGAGTTCGGATTCGATCCGACGACCACACCGATCGCCAGCCTCTCGATGGCGGAGGAAGAGATCCGCCTGATCGGTGCCCGGCACTGCGCGGGCCACATCACAGCCGCGACCTATTTCGGTTCGCTGGACAATGAGAGCAACCGGCATTTCCTCGCCCTCTGGCGCAAGCGTTTCGGCGACCGGCCCACCAGCACCTGGTCGGAGATGGCCTACGCCCAGGTCCACCTGTTTGCGCGCGCCCTGCAGCGCGCAGGCAGCCTGGACCGGCGCAAGCTGGTGGAGGCCACTCATACGGTGTCATTCGATTCGCCTGAAGGGCGCATCAGTGTCGACGCAGACAACAATCATTGCGCCCTTACCCCGCGCATTGGCATCTGCCGTAGCGACGGACAGTTCGACATCGCCTGGGAAGCGTCGGAGCCCGTCAAGCCGGAGCCCTATCTTTCCACTTTCGGCTTTTCCGGTTTCTGGTTGAGGTAAGGTCATGGGACAAAGCCTTCGCCGACTTTACGAGGACCTGCGCAGTATCTGCGTAGCCGTCGTCTATCCGCCCGGAGAAGACCGGGACGTAGTGATCCAGCAGTTGCAGCGCATCGGCTGCCGGCTGCGCGTGATCTGGCCCAGTCCAACGGAGCCGCCGACCGGAGCCGACGTCATTTTCTTCCAGATATCGCAGGAGCTCGAAGGACGCAGCGGATGGAATGCCAGCGCCGTGGATGCGGCCCTGGTCGCCTTGTCCGACTATGAAAGCCCGACCACCTTGAAGCTGTTGCTGGACACCAAGGCACACGGTGTGCTGACACGTCCGTTCCGCTCGCAAGGCATCCTGAGTACGCTGGTGCTGGCGCGCTCTTCACAGGGTTTTCAACAACGGCAGCAGGCCAAGATAGACAAGCTCGAATCGACCATCAAGTCACGCCGGCAGATCGAGAAGGCGATTCGTGTGCTGGTTGAATACCAGAAGCACAGCGAAGAAAGCGCTTACCAATTCATGAGGGAGCGTGCCACTGGCCTGCGAGTGACTGTCGCGGAAGTAGCAACGATGCTGTTGGAAACCCAGGATGCGATGGAGAAACTGGGTTTCCTCGCAGCGGGAAAGGGGAAGAACCCCGGTGACGGCGTATAACGATGACACTCCTGTAGTGCGATGAACAGACGGCGTTCAAGCAGGTGAAACGTTCGTCCGTTCTTCGCCGGAGGGAGAGTTTTTCTTGCTTGAGAATCTCAACCCACCCACTCCCTCCGTGCGTTGCTGAACGCCCCCATTTCAACTGAAACACGTCTCCGCTCCGCTGAAATCCGGTTGAAACCCCCGAGGATCAAGCTTCACCCATACCAGCCGCACCGATCCTCACCCAACCGGAGAACACCATGCGCATCCACGCTACCTGCCTCGTCGCTGCCCTCATGTCCCTGGCTGCTACCGGCAACGCCGCTGCCACCACCATCTGCCGCTATCGTGCCGACGACGGCCACTGGTTCATGCACATGCTGGAAGCGCTGGCCAACATCACTTACTGCTGAGTCTCGCAGTCACCCTCACCGGAGCAATCACATGGACTACTTCATCCACTCTGCGTTCGACCTGATCTGCTCGGACGTGCCAACCATCGTCGCTGGCTTGTTCGTGAAAGTGATTTGACGTCCTGCGCTACTGAGCCATTCTGGCCGGATGCGGAAGCCGACGCGCTGGCAGCGCCCGACGCCATTTTCAATGCCGGACTTCCACATCCCGCACCAGCCTGATCCCCACCAGCGTATAGCGCGTGCTGACGGTATTCCAGTTCCGGAAGGCACACCGCGCATACAGTGACCAGGTATGCCACGAGCCGCCGCGCCGCACCTTGGTTTCCCCGTTGGCCGGCCCACGCGGGTCGGCCAACGGCGAACGCGCATAGGTCTCTTCGCCATACCAGTCGGCGGTCCATTCCCAGGCATTGCCTACCATGTCATACAGCCCGAAGGCATTCGCCGGGAAACTGCCCACCGGCGAGGTGAAGGCGAAGCCGTCGTGACTCTTCAGCGCGCGACCGGCCATGCGTGGCCAATAGGGAGCAGCGTCGGCATCAAAGGTGTTGGCGATCTGACTCAGGCCCTCCGGATCATCGCCATTGGGATAGCGCGTCGTCGTCCCCGCGCGGCAAGCGTATTCCCATTCGGCTTCGGTCGGCAGACGATAGTGCGCGTGCTCTTTCTCACTGAGCCAGGCGGCAAGGGCTGATGCATCATTCCAGGTGACGTTGAGTACAGGATGATCATCGGCCTGGGGGAAGCCGGGGTTTTTCCAGCTGTATTGCGGGCTGCGGCCTTCGAATGCGTCTTTGCGTTCGGTTTTCTCAGGATCGTAATGCGGGTTGTAGCCGTAACCACCGGTCTGATCGCGAATGGATTCCGGGGTATAGCCCGACTCGGCCACGAATTTCGCGAACTGGGCCACGGTGACCAGATGCTTCCCGAGATAGAACGGATGGGTGATCAGCACCTTGTGCCGCGGCCGTTCATCGTCCAGATCGCGCAGCCGCCGCTCCTCATAATCCGGATAGGCCTGCTTCAGCGCGGCCAGCGACTCCTCGGTTCCCATCCAGAATTCGCCCGCCGGGATCAGCACCATCTGCATGCCAATGGAGTTTTCCATCGTCACAGGCGGTTGAGTTTTTTCCTCTGCAGAAGCGAACAGGCATGTCGACCAAAGCAACATCGCCGTCCATCTGATGAATCGGTGTTTCAAGGTACTCCCCCCTTGTATCCGCAGTTGTCGTCCTCGTTGAAACTCAAACATCAAGTACACGGCCTGTCCGATGACGGATAGCGCCCAGAACACAACGGCAACCCCATGCCGTTGCACTCACCCTGCTGGAAGGAAGATCAGCCCAACAGCCGCTTCTGGAAGCGCTTCAACGCATCGGCAAACACATCGGTACTGTCCAGGGCGCGCGCCAGCACCAGCGCCCCCTGTATTCCGCCCACGACTTCCTCGGCCAGCGTTCTGGCTTCCTTCGGCTTGCGCCCGGTCCGCACCAGGGCGGACGCGAGCGCATCGATCCAGGCGATGAAGTAATCACGCACCATCACGGCAAAGCGATCGCGCTCATTGCCCAGCGCAAAGACGCCGACCAGGCAGACACGCTGCCCCGAGAGGAAATAGCGGCTGACGTCGTCGAACATGGCCTTGATGCCTGCCACGGCATCGTCACGCTCGTTCAACGGCTCGAACACATGCTGCCGGAACCACGCATCGACGTGGCCCAACACGGCTTGCGCCATCTCCTCCTTGCCGCCCGGGAAAAAGTGATAGATGCTCCCCTTGCCCAGCCTGGTCCCTTCGCTGATGCGCGCCAGGCTCGCCCCTTCGAAGCCATAGGTGCGGAAGACTTCCGCCAGCAGGGGGATCACATCGTCTTTTTCCGCAATGACTCTAGCCATTCATTTTCCTCAGATACCGAAATCGCTCAGCCCGGGATGATCCGCCGGGCGCGGGCCACTATTGTCCCACAGGAATTTGCGTTCTTCCGGCTTGATCGGATGCTCGTTGATGCAAGCGTGACGGTGATGCATCAGGCCCTGCGCATCGAATTCCCAGTTCTCGTTGCCGTAGGCGCGATACCACTGGCCGGAATCATCATGGTACTCGTAGGCAAAGCGCACGGCGATGCGCGCACCGTCGAAGGCCCACAGCTCCTTGACCAGGCGGTAATCCAGCTCACGCGTCCACTTGCGCTTGAGCAGCGCGGTGATGGCTTCACGGCCCTGTGCGAATTCGGCGCGATTGCGCCACCAGCTGTCTTCGGTATAGGCCAGTGCTACTTTTTCGGCGTCACGGGTATTCCATCCGTTTTCGGCAAGTCGGACTTTTTCGATGGCGGTTTCACGAGTGAAAGGGGGAAGCGGCGGGCGAATCGACATGATGTTTCTCCAATTAGTGTACCTTTCAGTACCGTATGTACTGTTCGGTACACACAATATAGACCGATCAACTTTGAATGACAAGCGATTTCTCGACGGATGTCGTCTTGCCGGCACAGCTTGAATCCAGCCTGTGCAAGACCAGGAGAATATTGCGAGGAGGTGACGCGGCGGGCACCAATAAAAATGCCTGCTCCAGGGAGCAGGCATTTCGGATACAGCCGTGGCCAGCAGGAATGCAGCGACGCTCAGCGCCTAGGCAACCTCACCGTCACCATGGTCTGCACCTGGTCATCCGAACTCATGGTGATGCTTCCACCATGCGACTTGACGATCTGCTGGGCAATGAACAGGCCCAGTCCGAGACCTTCCTTGCGGCCGACCTCACGCTCGCCACCGCGGAAGGGATCGAAGATCACCGGCAACAAGGCCGCCGGAATGACGCCGCGATTGGCGATGGTCATGACCACTTCCTGCTCGCTGCGGCCATCGATGCCGATGCAGATCGGACTGTCCGCCGCGCCGTGCTGCAAAGCGTTGCCCAGCAGATTGGCCACCACCTGGCCCAGGCGGTCGCCATCCCAATAGCCATTGTCATCGCCCTCGATGCGGCGCTCGACCACACTGCCCGGATACGTGGCCTGGTATTCCTGTACGACCCGTTCGGTGATCTCGCCCAGGCAGGCACTGGCACGCACCAGCGGGATGCCGCCGGCCAGGCGCGCGCGGGCCAGATCGAGCATGTTGTCGATCAGCTTGGCCATGCGCTTGCCGCCATTGAGAATCTGTTGCGAGGCCTTCTGTGCCACCTCTTCCTTGTACGTCCGCTGCAGCAGCGTGGCCGCCATCACCACCGCGCTCAGCGGATTGCGCAGGTCGTGGCCGAGGATGGCCACGAACATTTCGTTCATGCGCAGGGTCTCGGTGCGCTGCTTCAACTCCAGCGCCAGCAACTGCTTCTGGCGATACAGCTGGAAGAACACATCGGCCTTGTTGCGCAGGATATGCGGCTCGATGGGCTTGTAAAGGAAGTCCACTGCACCACTCTCATAGCCCTTGAACTGCCGGCGCTCATCACGTACACCCGCCGTGACGAAGATCAGCGGCACGTTGCGGGTACGCTCGCTGCCGCGGATCAGCTCGGCCAGCTCGAAGCCATCCATGTCCGGCATCTGCACGTCCAGGAAGGCCAGTGCCACGTCATGCTGCAGCAGCAGTTCAAGCGCCTCCAGGCCCGAGCGCGCCAGCAGCAGTTCGACATCGTCCCGCTGCAGCAGGGCCGAGAGGGCCAACAAGTTTTCGTCGAGATCATCGACCAGCAGGAATTTCACCCGCGGCAGGTCTCTGTCTTTGTATTTTTCTGTCACCTGCGTTCCTTTTCCTGGTCATTCCCCGATACGCCCAGGGTGCGCAGCAGATCGGCGATCTGCGGGAGCGTGAGCACATAATCAATCTGTCCCAGCGCCAATGCCTGCGCCGGCATGTAAGGTACCTGTGCCTGTTGCGGACTTTGTACCACGGTCACGCCACCGGCGCGCGCAATGGCCTGCAATCCGGCCGCACCGTCATGATTGCCGCCGGTCAGCACGATGCCCAGCAAACGCTCGCGGTAAACATCGGCCGCCGATTCGAACAGCACATCGATGGCCGGGCGCGAATAATTCACCAGTTCATCGTTGGACATGGCCAGCACCGGCCCCTGATCACTGCGATCCACCAGCAGATGATAATCCGGTGGCGCAAAGTAAATCACGCCCGGCTGCGCCGGCTCCTTGTCCTGGGCTTCCACTACCGGCTGGCCGCAGCGATCGGCGAAGATGGTGGCCAGCAGGCTGGGGCGTTCACGCGGAATGTGCAGTACCACCATGGTCGCCACCTGCGCACCACGCCGCAGCGCCGGCAGGATTTCCGACAAGGCTTCCACGCCACCGGCAGAGGCACCGATGACGATTGCATCAATCGCACGGCCACCCAGGGCCGGCAGCGGGACGAGGCTCATAGCTCCCCCTTCTTCTGAAAGATGCGATCTTCCCGCACCACTTCATCGAAGGCAGGACCGTGCGTCGAGAAACGCATCGATTCCTTCGAACCCAGTCCCAGGAAGCCCTTGCGCACCAGCGATTCGCGGAACAGGCCCAGCGCGCGCTCCTGCAAATGGCGATTGAAATAGATCAGCACGTTGCGGCAGGACACCAGGTGCATCTCGGCAAAGACACTGTCGGTGGCCAGGCTGTGATCGGAGAAGACCACGTTCTTGCGCAGCGACTTGTCGAAGACGACGGCACCATAAGCGGCCGTATAGTAATCCGAAAGCGAGGTCTTCGCCCCGGATTTCTGGTGGTTGCTGGTAAAACCGGGGATACGGTCGAGCTCGTAGACGCCGGCCTCGGCCTTCTTCAGCGCGGCCTGGTTGATGTCGGTGGCGTAGATGATGCTGCGGTCGAGCAGGCCTTCCTCGCGCAACAGGATCGCCAGCGAATAGACTTCCTCTCCGCTGCTGCAGCCGGCCACCCAGATCTTCAGAGAAGGATAGGTGCGCAAGAGCGGAATCACCTTTTCGCGCAGCGAGAGGAAATAGCTGGGATCCCGGAACATCTCGCTGACCTGCACCGTGAGGTAATCCATGAGCGCGGGGAATACCGTCGCATCATGCAGCACCTTGTCCTGCAATTGCGACAGCGTTTCGCAGCCGAACCGGATCATGGCGGTGGCAAGGCGGCGCTTGAGTGACGCACCGGCGTAGCCGCGAAAGTCGCAGTGATACTTGAGGTAGATGGCATCCAGCAACAACTGCATCTCGATATCGAAATGCTGGTTGGCCAGTGCCTGATTTATTTCGGCATCCATACGCGTACCAGGGACAGCAGTTTTTCCACATCCAAAGGCTTGGCGATGTAATCGTTGGCGCCGGCGGCCAGGCATTTCTCCTGGTCATCCTTCATGGCCTTGGCGGTCAGGGCGATGATGGGCAGGCGCTTCCAGACGGCTTGCTTGCGGATCTCGCGCATGGCGGTCAGGCCATCCATCTCCGGCATCATGATGTCCATCAGCACCAGGTCGATCGGCGCGCCCGGCTGTTCCTGGCTGCGCTGCAGGGCCTCCAGGGCTTCGCGGCCGTTGCGGGCGATGTCGACCTTCATGCCCTTGGGTTCCAGCACGGAGGATAGCGCAAAGATGTTGCGCACGTCGTCTTCCACCACCAGGATGCGTCGGCCTTCGAAGACCGTCTCGCGGTCGCGCGCCACCTTGAGCATGCGCTGGCTCTCCGGCGGCAGCGTGGTTTCCACCTGGTGCAGGAACAGCGTGACTTCATCGAGCAGGCGTTCCGGCGAGCGCGCATCCTTGATGATGATGGAGCGCGAGAAGCGGCGCAGGTGCTGCTCTTCCTCGGCCGACAGCGAACGGCCGGTATAGACGATCACCGGCGGGAAAGCCACGTGCTCCTGCTCGGCCATCTTTTCCAGCAACTGATAGCCGGACAGATCGGGCAGGTTCAGGTCCATCACCATGCAATCGAAGGTGGTCTCGCGCAGGCGGGCCAGTGCGTCGGCGGCCGTGCGCACGCCGACCAGGTTGATGTTCTCGCCGGCCAGCAACTGGCGGATGCTGTCGAGCTGGCGCGCATCGTCCTCGACCACCAGGACATGGCGCAGGCCCTGCAGGAACTTGGCTTCCAGCTTGCGGATCGCGCCTACCAGTTCTTCTCGCTGCACCGGCTTCAATGCGTAACCGATGGCACCGCGCTCCAGTGCCTCGTGCGAATAATCGGCCACCGAGACCACGTGTACCGGGATGTGGCGGGTCTTGGGATTGCGCTTGATCTGATCCAGCACGCCCAGGCCGGAGAAATCAGGCAGGTTCATGTCCATCAGGATGGCGCTGGGGCGATACATCTCCGCCGCCGACACGCCCTCATTGGCCGAATGCGTCACCACGCACTGGAAGCCCATCTCGTGCGCCAGGTCGCGCAGGATCATGGCGAAGGCGGTGTCATCCTCGATCACCAGGATCAGGCGCGAGGACGATTCAATGCGGTGACGGTCATCATCGATGGCGATGTCCTGCAGTTTCGCCGGCGCGCCGGGCACCACCTGCGGGCTGGGGATACGGATATCAGGCGCGGTAGCGACTTGCGCCGCCTGCAAGGTCGCAGCCGCCGCCGACGGTGCGGCAACGGCGGCGGGCGCACGCAACACGGCCTGCTCGCCGCTGTAAACCTGCGGCAGCGAGAGCGTGAAGATGCTGCCCTCGCCTACCCGGCTCTGCACCTGAATATCGCCACCCAGCAGATGCGCCAGGTCGCGCGAGATCGACAGGCCCAGCCCGGTGCCACCGTACTTGCGATGGGTGCTGCCATCGGCCTGGCGGAAGGCTTCGAAGATGAACTGATGCTGGTCGGCCCCGATGCCGATGCCGGTATCGCGCACGGCGAAAGCGATGCGGCCGCCGGCATCCGCATAGATGCGCAGGCTGACCTCGCCCTTCTCGGTGAACTTGATGGCGTTGGAGAGCAGGTTCTTGAGGATCTGGCCCAGGCGCTGCATGTCCGTTTCCATACGCTGCGGCACGCCCGGATCGACCTCGACTTTGAAGCCCAGGCCCTTCTGCTGGGCCGTCATGGCGAAGCTGGCCTTGAGTTCCTCGGCCATCTTGCTGACCACGAAGGATTCGGAAACGATATCCAGCTTGCCCGCTTCCATCTTCGAGAGATCGAGGATGTCGTTGATCAGGGCCAGCAAATCATTTCCCGCCGAGGAAATGGTTTGCGCGAAACGCACCTGCTCGTCGGACAGGTTGCCCTGCTTGTTGTCGGCCAGCAGCTTGGCCAGGATCAGGGTGGAGTTCAGCGGCGTGCGCAGCTCGTGGCTCATGTTGGCCAGGAACTCGCTCTTGTACTGGTTGGCGCGCTCCAGCTCGGTGGCTTTTTCCACCAGCACCACCTGGGTCTTGGCCAGGTCGTCCTTCTGGATTTCCAGCAGTTGCGTCTGTTCTTCCAGCTGGGCATTGGTTTCTTCCAGCTCGGCCTGCTGGGTTTCCAAACGCAGTTGCGAGGCCTTCAGGGCCTGGCCCTGCTCTTCCAGCTCTTCGTTGTTGACGCGCAGTTCTTCCTGCTGGGCCTGCAATTCCTCAGACTGGCGCTGGGTCTCTTCCAGCAGTTCTTCCAGGCGGGTGCGGTCCTTGGAGGAGCGCACGGCGATGGCGATCTGGTCCGACAGGCGGGCCAGCAATTCTTCTTCCTC
>Ga0182006_1001689_pt1 | contig 12909 bp, 13 predicted proteins | sample Sormic07211104_1_FD_123022 | JGI IMG/M metagenome (GOLD analysis project Ga0182006, IMG submission 123022) | Rhizosphere microbial communities from Sorghum bicolor, Mead, Nebraska, USA - 072115-104_1 MetaG | ecosystem: Host-associated > Plants > Roots > Rhizosphere | place: USA: Nebraska...
ATTCCCCCAGATCCTTGGCAACCTCAAAAACCAGCTTGTATTGCCACACCACAAATCCCCAGCCATGCCAAACCTGTGGGAGCGGGCTTGCTCGCGAAGGCGTCGGCACATGCAACATGGATGGCGACTGGCAGAACGCTTTCGCGAGCAAGCCCGCTCCCACAGTAGATAGATAATTCCCCCAGATCCTTGGCAACCTCAAAAACCAGCTTGTGCTGCCACGCCACAAATCCCCAGCCATGCCGAAAACCTGTGGGAGCGAGCTTGCTCGCGAAGGCGTCGGCACATTCAACATGGATAGCGACTGGCAGAACGCTTTCGCGAGCAAGCTCGCTCCCACAGTCGATAGATAATTCCCCCCAGATCCCCGGCAATCTCAAAAACCAGCTTGTGCTGCCACGCCACAAATCCCCAGCCATGCCGAAACACCTGTGGGAGCGAGCTTGCTCGCGAAGGCGTCGGCACATTCGACACCATCATCGCCTGACACACCGCTTTCGCGAGCAAGCTCGCTCCCACAGTCGATAGATGATTCCCGCCAGATCTTCGGCAACCTCACAACTCAGCCAGTGCTGACACGCCACAAATCCCCAGGGTTCAGTGGTGTGCAGATTCATGCAGCTCATGGTTATCTGTTGAGCCAGTTTCTTTCGCCGCTGACCAATCTAAGAACGGACGAGTGGGGCGGCTCGCTGGACAATCGTGCGCGCCTGTTGGCCGAGATTGTCAACGCTTTCTGCGCAGCACTGCTAAGGGTCAGCGTGGCGGCGGCCACCAGGGCAAAACGTGTTTTGACTCGCATGGGGCTCTTCTCCGTCTTGTTATGGTTTTAAGCAGAGTGATTGCACTTTAGCCGGTCCCGGCTGAACGTGATCGTCACGACGTCAGTTCATCCCCAGCCAGTTCGGCAGCACCAGTGAGATCCATGGCACGTAAGTAATCAGGATCAGGAACAAAAGCAGAATCGACAACCAGGGCATCGCGGCTTTGACTGTGGCGGGCAAGGACATGCCGGTCACCGCCGAGGTCACGAACAGGTTCAGGCCCACCGGTGGCGTGATCAGGCCGATCTCAAGGTTGACCACCATGATGATGCCGAGGTGAATCGGATCGATGCCCAGTTTCATCGCGATAGGAAAAAGGATGGGCGCCAGGATCAGGATGATCGCTGACGGTTCCATGAACGCGCCGGCAATCAACAGCACAATGTTGACCACCAGCAGGAACGTCACCGGCGTCAGGCCGGCGTCGATCACCCAGGCAGTGATTTGTTGAGGTAACTGTTCGGTGGTCAGCACGTGGGCGAACAGCATGGCGTTGGCAATGATGAACATCAGCATGATGCTCAGCTTGGCCGAGTCGAGCAGAACCTTCGGTGTCTCGCGAAAGGTCAGATCCTTGTAGACGAACAAAGCGATGAAGGCTGAATAGACGGCTGCCACTGCGGCAGCTTCGGTCGGGGTGAACATGCCCGAATAGATGCCGCCGAGGATGATCACCATCAGCAACAGGCCCCATATTGCTTTGCGTGCCGTACTCAGAAACTCGCGAAGCGTCGCACGCGGCAAGGCGGGGAGATTTTTCTTCACCGCGACGATGTAGATCGCCACCATCAATGCGGTGCCCAGCAGCAGGCCAGGCACCACGCCGGCCATGAACAGCTTGCCCACGGAGGTTTCTGTCGCGGCGGCGTAAACCACCATCACAATCGACGGCGGGATCAGGATGCCCAGCGTACCGGCGTTGCAGATGATCCCTGCGCCGAACGCCTGCGGGTAGCCGGAACGGACCATCCCGGCAATCGCAATCGAGCCCACCGCAGCGACCGTGGCGGGACTTGAACCGGAGAGGGCGGCGAACAGCATGCAGGCCAGCACCGCCGCGATGGCCAGGCCGCCGCGAATATGCCCGACACAGGCGTTGGCGAAGTCGATCAGCCGGCGGGCGACGCCACCGGTGGTCATGAAGGCCCCGGCCAGCAGGAAAAACGGAATGGCCAGCAGCGTGTAGTGTTCCGAGGTCTCGAACAGTTTGATCGCCAGCGAGCGCACCGAGTCGGGACTGAAGAAAATGATCGTCAGGGAGCCGGCCAGGCCCAGTGAGATGGCGATCGGCACGCCGATGAACATCAAGGCGAACAGGGCCACGAACAGGAAGGCGATGGTCATGGCTTGTCATCCTCGTGTTCGGCAAGTTTCAGCGCGTCGGCCGCTTCATCGGCCAGGCCGAGGCCGGTCTGACGGTTGAGCAGGATGCGCAGGAGAATTTCAGCGAAACGGATGAACACCAGCGCGAAGCCCAGCGGCACGATCAACCCGATATGCCACTGCATGACGCCGAAATGGCCGAGATCCTCGGCACCGATACCGGCGTTCATCAAGGTTTCAATCCATTCGAAGCTGGCGACGGCCAGCAGCCCCGCGTAGGCCAGACAGCACAGGCAGGCGAGGATGCCGATGTAACGCTGTACCGATCTGCGCGCCAGTTTGACCAGTGCGTCGACACCGATATGCCCGGCGGTGCGCACGCCATAAGCCAGGCCGAAAAAAATCAGCCAGCCGAACAGCGCCTTGGTCAGGGCGGTGCTCCAGGTCATGGCCTGCGCCATGCCCATGATCTGATCGCCAACTGCGAACAGCGGGACACTCGCTGCCGGCCAGTGATCGGCGAGCCAGTAAAACAGACTGTAGAAGTTGTTGAGGATCACGTAGACAAACGTGACGAGGGTCATGGCCGCCAGAAGGAAGACGATGAAGCCTTCCTCGAAGTGTTCCCAGATTCGCCGAAGCGCTTTCATGGATGGCATCTCACGTCGAGTGAAGACGGGCAGGCGCCGGCGCAGCGGCGCCTGCCTTGCGATTATTGCGCCTGGTTTGCGGCTTCGGCAGCAGAGATCAGCTCAGGGCCGATTTCGCCTTCGAACTTCTTCCAGACCGGTTTCATCGCATCGCGCCATTGCGCACGTTCTTCTGGCGTGAGGGTGATGATTTCCGTGGTTTTGGCGGCAAGAATGCGCTGCTTGTCACCCTCGTTCAGTTGCTGGGCTTCCTTGTTCACGTGGGTGGTGACTTCCGCGACGATCTTGTCCAGTTCGCTGCGCACATCGGGTGGCAGGCCGTTCCAGAATTTGGTGTTGGTGATCAGCATGTAGTCCAGTACACCGTGGTTGGATTCGGTGATGTACTTCTGCACTTCATGCATCTTCTGGCTGTAGATGTTCGAGTAAGGATTCTCTGCGCCGTTGACCACACTGGTCTGCAGGCCTTGATAAACCTCGGCAAAACTCATCTTGCGCGGATTGGCGCGCACCGCCTTGAACTGTTCCTCCAGTACGGCCGAGGCCTGCACCCGGAACTTCAAGCCGCGCGCATCAGCCGGTACACGCAGTGGCTTGTTGGCCGACAGTTGCTTCATGCCGTTGTGCCAATAAGCCAGTCCGGTGATGTTTTTGCTTTCCATGGATTTGAGCAGGCTCTGACCCTGCGGGCTCAGTTGAAAGCGGTCGACAGCGTTGATGTCATTGAAGAGGAAGGGCAGGTCGAACAACTGCACTGACTTGGTGTATTGCTCGAACTTGGCCAGCGACGGCGCAATCATCTGCACATCGCCGAGCAACAGAGCTTCCATTTCCTTGCCGTCACCAAAGAGCGAGGAGTTGGGATACACCTCGACCTTGACCTTGCCCGGCAAGCGTTCTTCGACCAGTTTCTTGAACAGCAACGCACCTTGCCCCTTGGGCGTCTGGTCAGCGACCACATGCGAGAACTTTATGATCACCGGGTCTGCCGCCATGGCCGGGTTCATGCTGCTTACCGCCAAAGCGCAGGCAAGTGCGCTGAACAGAGATCTGAGCATCTGGGTGATTCCTCTTGTTTTTATTGTGATGACCGCTCGACGCGCTGAACGCGTTCAAGTGCCGAGACATGTTCAAGTCTAGGCAGAAATATCTGATTTGCCGGGGAATTGACGAGAAAGGGTAAAACACCAACGAAAGGTCGAACTCTGATCCGCGCATTGAGGTCCGGCATGATGCATCCAGCCGAGCGAGCTCCCTTCAGTGTTTCACCGCATTCTCGATGATCTGATCCCAAGGCGGCGTTGCAGGGAACAACTCAAGCAGAAACGCCGTGAACGCTTTGACATTCGGGCTACCGCGACGGCTTTCCGGCCACAACGCGGTAATGGCGAAGCGTTCCACGGTGAACTGCGGCAGCACCGGGACCAATTCGCCCCGACGAACATACGCCGCCGCTACGTAGTGCGGCGAAATGCCGATGCCGCCGCCGGCAGCCACCAGCGCCGCGACCGCATCGCTGGCATCGACGGTGAAGGCCGCATCGGGTGCCAGCTCCAACTGTTTGTCACCAGCCAGATACGGCCAACGCAAACCCTGCCCGGTGCTTTGATAACGAAAATTCACGCATTCATGCTCGGCGAGATCCTCGACCGTAAGCGGAGTGCCCTTGCGCTGCAGATAGTCCGGCGAGGCAAACGCACCGATTCGATGTGGCCCAAGCTGGCGAGAAATCAGTCGCGAGTCGGCAAGATTGCCAACCCGAACCGCGACGTCGATGCCTTGCTCGATGAGGTCGGCATACTGATCACCGAGTCGCAGATCGATCGTCACCTTCGGATATTGCTGGCGAAATCTCGGCAGGGCCGGCGCGAGAATATTCAGTCCAATCGGCAACGGCGCGGTGACCTTCAATACGCCCGATGGCTCAGCACGGGAGGCGACGGCGGCCTGATCGATGTCTTCGACTTCACGCAGAATCCGCAGCGCCCGTTCATACAGGTCGCGGCCCTCCGGGGTGAGCACCAGCGATCGTGTGGTGCGGGTGAACAGCATCAGGCCGAAATGCTCTTCGAGCCGCTGCACGCTTTTGCTGATGGCAGACGGCGACACCGACAGTGCTCGCGCGGCAGCCGTATAGCTGCCCAGCGACGCCGCGCGTGCAAAGGCAATGAGCCCGGTTAAACGATCCAATCCAATTTGTGCCTTCATGGCACTAGTAAAGCGACTTCTGGCCCAATTATCAACGTGGCTTTCAAGCCGTAGTCTTCTCCCATCGAACGCCATTCAGGTGTTCCAGACGGAGACTCAGCATGAATATCAGCCAAACCCTGCCTTCCACTCTCACCAAAAAAACCGTGGTCATTTTCGGCGGCACCTCCGGCATCGGTCTCGCCGCTGCGGTGCAAGCGAAGGCCGCTGGCGCCAAAGTCATCGTGATCGGCTCGAACGCCGCACGTGCCGAGCAGGCCGCCAGCGAGCATGGCCTCGATGGCTGGCGTGCAGCGGACGTGACTGACAACCAGGCTATGGAAACCGCGTTGGCCGATATCCCTCAGGTCGACCACCTCGTTCTGCTCGCCGGCACTTTTGTCGCGGGCACCGTGCTCGCGGCTGATCTCGCTTACCTGCACCGCGCGTTCGATGAACGCATCTGGGCATCGATCAATGCGATTCGGGTGCTCGGCGACAGGCTGGCAAAAGACGGCTCGATCACTTTTATCTCCGGCTCTTTGGCTGATCGCCCGAATGCCTACGGCACCGCTGTGCTCGCTGCGGCCTCGGCAGCGATGGAAGCACTGGCTCGCGGTCTGGCTCTGGAATTGGCACCCGTGCGGGTCAACACACTGTCGCCCGGCCCGATCAACACCCCGATTCTCGGCAAGGCACTGGGCGAGGGGCGGGATGCATTCGTTGCTTCCCTTGAGCAGGTGCTGCCCCTGCATCGCCTCGGCACAGCAGCAGAGGCGGGCGCGGCAGCGGCGTTCCTGATGAGCAATACCTTCATGAACGGCGCCGTACTCAACATCGATGGCGGCGCACGCCTGGTTTGATCCAGCCCACCTTTTTGAGAGCCTGAACATGACCTCGTTATTCGATTCGCTGCGCCTCGGCGCGCTCGATTTGCCCAACCGCATCCTGATGGCGCCGATGACCCGCGCGCGCGGCACTCGCGAACACGTCCCGACCGAGATGATGGTCGAGTATTACCGCCAGCGCGCCAGCGCCGGCCTGATCATTTCCGAAGCGATCGGCATCAGCCAGCAAGGTCTGGGCTGGCCGTACGCGACGGGCATCTGGTCAGCCGAACAGGTCGCCGGCTGGCGCAAGGTCACCGATGCAGTGCATGGCGCTGGTGGCCGGATCATCGCGCAGCTGTGGCACATGGGCCGGGTCGTGCACCCGAGTTTCCTTGGCGGCGGCCAGCCGGTTTCCGCATCGGTCACCACCGCGCCGGGGCAGGCGCACACCTACGCCGGCAAGCAGCCGTATACCCCGGCGCGCGCGTTACCGCTGGAAGAAATCCCCGCATTGCTGGAAGACTTTCGACAGGCGACCCGCAATGCAATCGAGGCGGGTTTCGATGGCGTGCAGATCCACGCCGCCAACGGTTATCTGATCGACCAGTTTCTGCGCGACAGTGACAATTTCCGCAGCGATGCCTATGGCGGTTCGATCGACAACCGCATCCGCTTGCTCAAGGAAGTGACCGAGGCGGTCGCCGAAGTCATCGGCGCCGACCGCACCGGCGTGCGCTTGACCCCAAGCAGCTACGAGCAGGGCATCCGTGACAGCGATCCCGAAGCGCTGTTCATCCGCGCCGCCGAGGTGCTGTCAGCGATCGGCATTGCTCATCTGGAAGTCCGCGAGCGACCGCTGGACGGCACTTTTGGCAAGTCTGAACGACCGCCGCTGGCCGGGGTGATCCGCGATGTATTCAAAGGCGTGCTTATCCTCAATTCGGACTACGCATTTGCGCGGGCGCAAGCACAACTGGACGCAGGGCTCGCCGATGCGATTGCGTTTGGACGGCCGTTTATAGCCAATCCGGATCTGCCGCTTAGATTTGCCCGCCAGTTGCCATTGGCCCAGAGCGAAATGAGTACGTGGTTCAGCCAGGGCTGGGAAGGGTATTTGGATTACCCGGCGGTGAGTGACGTTTGAACACATGATTGCCACGTTTCGACTGCCCGCTGCGGAGTGCTCAGTGGGCAGATGTTTTACCCGATTCAGCGCAAGCGCGATGTCCGTTGCGAGGACAGCACCTGTTCAAGCTGAGGTTCGAGCACGGCTTTGTGCGCGGCCAATACATGCGCCTGCGCCCACTCCAGATCAGGGTGCAGCCATTCCAGCGCATCCTTTGCGGTGAACGCCAACAGACGCTGACGTTTCATTTCTGTGTCCTCATGGGTGATCAATGCCAGGCCATCACAACCGCTACGGGTTCCGCTGACCTGAGCGAGTGCGGCGAGAAAGATCGGACAAGGCTCACGGGCTGTGGTGTAGGCAAGGTTGCGCGAATGAATGAACATTCCGGCGTCGAGGGCCTCATACCAGCCTTCCACCGCGACGAGCATGCGCCCGTCGTGTTTGACCCGGTCAAATAACTTCGAGCGCATGACCAGATGCAACGGCAAATGGGTCAGCGGAGGCAGGGCGCCCATCGACCAGGTGGGTGACCAGCCCCAGCGCACGGGCAAGCAGTCCAGAGCCCCGTCGCGGCGACAGATGCCATTGACCTGCATACCCGGTTTGATGACGTGGCGCCCGTCAGGTGTCCATTTGCCTGAAGCGCGGTCGCCGGCCGTATCGGCTTGTGCGTCTACGTTTGCCATCTGGCCGGTAACCAGAAGAGTCGCCAGTTGTTGCGGGGCGGTGTGTTGAACGATGTACTCACACATTGCAAATCTCCTGGTCGGCAGAGCTTTGCGCACGGCACGCAAGTCCGGCGTTTCTCGCGTTGTGCTGCTCTGGGGCAGATGGGCGGCGCGGGTTTTTCATATCGCCAGATCCTCGTCCCAACACACCGCCTTCGATTCGTGCCATTGCACGTCGGTAACGCCGAACCGTTCGGCCATAGGCTTTGAGAAACGCTTCAGCGGAGGCCGGCCGGGCTTGGGGATCGGCGTCAACCCGGCGTCGCAACTTGCCCACTGCCAGGCTTCCGCGTTGTTCATCAATTTGGCGCGGATAATGAAGGATTTGGGCACACCGTGAAGGCGGTATCTGATCATGTACAAATCTGTCTGGCTCATGAGGCTCTCCTGTTGCTCATGAAAGAGGGATGTTCCTCGTGCCAGGAAATTCATAGATTTTTCTAACATCTCGACATGCGTTCGTATCGGTTGAAAATAAGTTATACAGACCGCGCTTACGGTATAAGGAGCTCGTGTTTTTCACTGAGCTAGTTTGAGAAAAGAGACTAAGCGGAACGACGGAATATAATGAAGTCACATGGCCGGTGGTGGCATTTAGATGTTATTTATCTTCACGACGAATATCGCTGCGTTTATTCCGCACAACTCTGCAAATTAGCAGCCGATACAACTAAGCTGGAACGCAAGTACAAGTAAGTCTGCGGGTTCTATTAATTAGGAAGCTTTGCAAACGAAGCGACAAATTGATTTTTTTGTACAGATTTGATTCGACTCATGTAATGGTTGATGACCCGATTGTGCCTTGACAGGAAGAAAGGCCATGGAAAACGACGACCTGCGTCAAACTTGTACAAATTGCAACAAGCTGTACAAAACCTCGCCGCAAGTAGAGCGTTACAAGGCAAGCGCCGGTCATGCGGGGCTTTGTGAGACCTGTCTCCAAACCGAACAGGAGCGGGTGATCGACGAGCGTTTGGCTCTGTGCGCGGCGAAGATGCTGGTGATTGATCGTCAGTTCAAGCCACCGGCGAAGCGCTGATGTCGTCGTCGGCTTTCAAGTAAAGCGGGGCGCCGGACTGCCGATGCCCCAGTTTTGGTTTGCCGTTTTTATTGACCAGCGTTCAAGCTCCTCGATTAATCAGCCACGCGAAAAACGCCAGGAACGGCGCCAATAAAACTGCACCGCCAATCACCACTGCCCAACCCCAGGCAAAGCCACGCTCACCCTTGAACCGCCCGCCGCTCAATAACCGCAGTACAAAAACGCCTGTGCGATGGGCCAGCAAATCAATAATGAAATCCATGTCATCACGGCTCCTTTGTGCATCTGACTTGCCAGTTCATTCATCTAACGCCGCGCCGTGCGCGTACTCACATCCACCCAGACCGCCAACACCAGAATGCTGCCCTTGACGATCATCTGCCAGTAACTATCCACGTCGAGCATGGACATGCCGTTATCCAGGCTGGTGATCACCAGCGCGCCGAGGAGGGCGCCGTAGACGGTGCCGGAGCCACCGCGCATGGAGGTGCCGCCGATGAAGCAGGCGGCGATGGCGTCGAGCTCGCCCATGCTGCCGGCGGACGGTGAGCCGGCGGCGAGGCGTGCGGTGTTGACCACGCCGGCGAGGGCGCACATCACGCCCATGATGCCGAAAATCCACAGCTTGACCGCTTGCACATTGATGCCTGACAGGCGCGTCGCTTCCATGTTGCTGCCGACCGAATAGACCCGGCGGCCGAACACGGTCTGGCTGGTGACGTAGCTGAACACGCCGAGCAGAATCAGCAACAGCAGCACCGGCACGGGAATGCCGTCGTAACTGTTGAGGGTCTGGACGAAACCGGCCAGCACCGCGCCGATCACCAGCACGCGCACCACATCACGCACCAGCGAATGCGCCGCCAGGCCATGCAGGGCGCGATTGCGTCGCTGCTTCCAGGTCAGAAAAATCGTCAGCACGAACAGCAGCACACCCAGGCCAGTGCCGATTGCGTGGGGCAGATAACCCTGGCCGACGTAGACCAGCTCCGGCGATACCGGGGCGATGGTGGTGCCGCCGGTAATCCCTAGCAAAATGCCGCGAAAGGCCAACATGCCACCGAGGCCGACGATAAATGACGGTATGCGCAAGTACGCCGCCATGTAGCCGTTGGCGAGGCCGATCATCAGGCCGCACAGGGCAACCAGACTGAGATTCGCCAGCAGCGGAATGTGATAGACCACGTCGAGAATCGCCGCGAGGCCTCCGAGCAGGCCGAGCAATGAGCCCACCGACAAATCGATCTCGCCGCTGATGATCACCAGCACCATGCCGCAGGCGAGGATGCCGGTGATCGACATCTGCCGCAGCAGGTTGGAAAGGTTGCGTGGGGTGAGGAAGCCGCCCTCGGTCTGCCAGCTGAAGAACAGCCAGATCAGCACCACGGCGAATACCAGCGCGAGCATCTTATAGCGGGTGAACAGTTGTTTGACCTGATTCATTTACGCGGTTTTCCGATCATTATTGTTATGGCTGCCCGGCTGGCTGAGGGCGGCGGCGAGTACCTGTTCCTGCGTGAGCTCGTGGTTGACGAAGTCACCACGCAACTGGCCTTCGCCGATCACCAGCACGCGGTCGGACACGCCGAGTACTTCGGCCAGTTCCGATGACACCATGATGATCGACACGCCTTCAGCGGCCAGCGCGCCCATCAACTTGTAGATTTCATACTTGGCGCCGACGTCCACGCCGCGGGTCGGCTCGTCGAGAATCAGCACGCGCGGTTTGGCCAGCAGCATTTTCGCCAGCACGGCTTTCTGCTGATTGCCGCCCGACAGGCTGGTGATCGGCAGGGATGGACTTGCGGTCTTCAGATGCAGACGGGAGATTTCCCGGTCGATGCAGCCCAGCTCGGCTTCGGCATCGATGCGGGTCATTTTCGAATAGCTCTCGAGCACGGCGAGGGTGATGTTCTGGCCGACGCCGAGGTCAGGAATGATGCCCTGGCGCTTGCGATCCTCGGGCACCAGGCACAGGCCGGCGCGGATCGCTTTCAGCGGCGTGCGCGTGTCGATCGGCTGGCCGTCCAGCCAGACTTCGCCCTCGTGGCGGCCGGGGTAGGCACCGAACAGTGCGGTGACCAGCTCGGTGCGCCCGGCACCGACCAGCCCGGCAATGCCGAGAATCTCGCCGCGCTTGAGGCTGAAGGAAATGTCGTCGACCCGTTTGCGCTTGGGGTTGTCGACGTCGTAGCAAGTGATGTGGCGCGCCTCGAAAATCACCTCGCCAATTTCATGCGGCTCGCTGGGATAAAGGTTGCTCATTTCGCGCCCGACCATCTGCGTGATGATCTGTGGAATATCCATGTCGGCCATGGCGGTGGTGGCGATGTGTTTGCCGTCGCGTATCACCGAAATGGTGTCGCACACGGCGGCGACTTCATCGAGTTTGTGCGAGATGTAGACGCAGGCGACGCCCTTGGCTTTGAGGTCACGGATGATGTCCAGCAGCACTTCGATTTCCGAGCGGCTCAGGGCCGAGGAGGGTTCGTCGAGGATCAGCAGACGCGCCTGTTTGTTCAGGGCCTTGGCGATTTCCACCAGTTGCTGATAACCGCCGCCGTACTGCGAAACCGGCAGCGAGACGTTCATATCCGGCACTTTCAATTCACGCATCAACGCTTCGGCGCGGTGGATCATCGCCGGGTAGTTCATGCGCCCGCCGGGCAGCGTCAGCTCATGGCCCATGAAGATGTTTTCCGCCACCGACAAGTCCGGCACCAGGGTCAGTTCCTGATGGATGATGACGATGCCGGCGGCCTCGGTTTCGCTGATCGACTGCGCCCGGAGCGGTTGCCCGTCCCAGAGGATTTCGCCGTCCCAGGTGCCATGGGGATAGACCGCCGAGAGGATCTTCATCAGCGTCGACTTGCCGGCGCCATTCTCGCCGCACAGGCCCACGCATTCACCGGGCCTGACCTTGATGTCGATGCCGTTGAGCGCTTTGACACCGCCGAAGGTTTTGACGATGCCGTTCATTTGCAGCAGATAGTCGGACATGGAAAAGGCTCGTATATCGAAGACTCACACACCACGAGACCTGTGGGAGCGAGCCTGCTCGCGAAAGCGTCAGTTCAAGCAATGTATCGCTGACTGATACACCGCTTTCGCGAGCAGGCTCGCTCCCACAGGTCTGATCAAGATTTACGACCGGATCACTGCCCGGCAATCTGCGCCTTGGTGTAGAAGCCGTCCTGTTCGAGCAAATCGATGTTGTCCTTGGTCAACGGCGTTGGCGTGAGCAGGATGGTGTCGACCTTTTTGCTGCCGTTGTCGTACTGCGAGGTGTAGGCGGGTTTCTCGTTGCGTGCCAGTTGCACCGAGAGCTTGGCCGCTTCGGAGGCGATGAGTTTCAGCGGTTTGTACACGGTCATGGTTTGCGTGCCGGCGATCACGCGTTTGACTGCTGCGAGGTCGGCGTCCTGCCCGGAAATCGGCACTTTGCCGGCCAGTTGTTGCGCGGCCAGTGCCTGGATGGCGCCGCCGGCGGTGGCGTCGTTGGAGGCGACGATGCCGTCGATTTTGTTGTTGTTACGGGTCAGGGCGTTTTCGACGATGCTCAGCGCTTCGGTCGGGTTCCATTCCTTGACCCACTGCTGGCCAACGATCTTGATATCGCCCTTGTCGATGGCCGGTTGCAGCACTTTCATCTGGCCTTCACGGAGGATTTTGGCGTTGTTGTCGGTCGGCGCTCCGCCTAACAGAAAGTAATTGCCCTTGGGCGCTGCTTTCAGCACGCCGCCGGCCTGCATCTCGCCGACCTTTTCGTTATCGAAGGAAATGTAGGCGTCGACATCGGCGTTGAGAATCAGCCGGTCATAAGACACCACTTTGATCCCGGCTTTCTTCGCCTCGGCCACGGCGTTGGTCAGCACTGTCGCGTTGAACGGCACGATGACGATCACATCGACGCCGCGAGAGATGAGGTTTTCGATCTGTGAAATCTGCTTCTGCTCATTGGCGTCCGCCGATTGCACGAAGACTTTGGCGTCCATTTTTTCCGCCGCCGCGACGAAGTAATCGCGGTCGCGCGACCAGCGTTCCAGACGCAGGTCGTCAATGGAGAAACCGATTTTCGGGTGGGTGGCGTCGGCCATTACCGGCAGGGCCAACAACGCCAGGGCACTGGCCAACAGCGTACGTTTCAAGTTGTTCATGGTGGTGCGTCCTTTTATTTTTGTTGGAAAGACACGGCC
>Ga0182006_1001694_pt1 | contig 12875 bp, 8 predicted proteins | sample Sormic07211104_1_FD_123022 | JGI IMG/M metagenome (GOLD analysis project Ga0182006, IMG submission 123022) | Rhizosphere microbial communities from Sorghum bicolor, Mead, Nebraska, USA - 072115-104_1 MetaG | ecosystem: Host-associated > Plants > Roots > Rhizosphere | place: USA: Nebraska...
CCGCAACATGCGCTGGCCCGGCGCCAGATGGATGGCTTCGGCGGCATCGTCACGATCGAAGTGAAGGGCGGCCTGAAGAAGGCACGACGCATGCTTGAACGCTGCAAACTGTTTGCGCTGGCGGAGTCGCTCGGTGGTGTCGAAAGCCTGATCGAACACCCGGCGATCATGACCCACGCCTCGGTGCCCGCGGCCAACCGCAAGCGGCTGGGCATCAGCGATGGTCTGGTACGGCTGTCGGTGGGGGTGGAGGATATTGCTGACTTACGTGCGGAGCTGGAGTACGCGCTGCGATGAGCTCGATGCCACGACTGGGGCGAAGCGATGCCACGGCATTGCAGGATCGTCGCCGTTGGGAGAGTCCATTCGCTGCGCTGATCCGAAATAGATCGCTGGCGTGGGAGCTGAGCAAGCGCGAAGTATTGGGGCGTTACCGTGGCGCCAGTTTCGGGTTGGCGTGGTCGGTCATCAGCCCATTCATGATGCTGTGCGTCTACGCTTTTGCGTTCGGTACCATAATGAAAAGCCGTTGGCCACAAGAAGCTGGTGGGGATCATTCGTATGCGGTGATTCTGTTCGTCGGCTTGATTGTGCATGGATTTTTTGCCGAGTGCGTGTCGCGCGCGACTACTCTCGTGGTAGGCAATCCGAATTTCGTGAAGCGGGTGGTATTTCCCCTCGACGTACTGCCATGGCCGATGATGTTTTCGGCATTGTTTCACGCGCTCATGAATGTAGTCGTGCTGGCGTTGCTCATGCTGGCGCTGGAGCATCGGTTGCATTTGACCCTGCTGCTGCTGCCTCTGATTTTCATTCCACTGATGTTGTTGACGATGGGCCTATCCTGGTTTCTGGCGTCTGTAGGTGTGTATTTCCGCGATATCAGCCAAGTGATGCCGGCATTCGTGACGGCCATGCTGTTTTTATCTTCGGCAATTATCCCCGTCAGCATCCTGCCAAAAAACATGCAGACTCTGTTCCATCTTAATCCGCTGACGTTCTTCATCGACGAGGCTCGTGCGGTAGTGCTCATGGGCGAGTGGCCAAACTGGGGCGCGCTTGCATTGGCGACGGTAGGTGGATTGCTGGTGGCTTGGCTAGGGCATGCCTGGTTCGTGATGACGCAGCGGGGATTTGCTGATGTCCTCTGAACCGGTCATTGAAGTGCGTGGTATGGGCAAGGTCTACCCGATATATGACAAACCGCATCATCGATTGATGCAGATGCTAATGGGTGGGAATCAACGCTGGTATCGCGAGTTCGAGGCCTTGCGTGACATCAATTTCACTATCCAGCGCGGCGAAACTGTAGGCATTGTCGGCCGCAATGGCTCGGGCAAGTCGACCTTGCTGCAGATCATCTGTGGCACCTTGGCGCCATCGACCGGCGACGTTCGGGTACGCGGGCGGGTTGCCGCATTGCTGGAACTCGGCGCCGGCTTCAATCCCGAGTTCACTGGTCGCGAAAATGTCTATCTGAACGGGTCGGTGCTGGGTCTGACGCGCAACGAGATCGACAAGCGGTTTGATGAGATCGCCGCCTTTGCCGATATTGGTGAGTTTATCGAGCAACCGGTCAAAAACTACTCAAGTGGCATGGCCATGAGGTTGGCCTTCTCGGTGATGGCCCATGTCGATGCAGACATTCTCATCATTGATGAAGCTCTCGCGGTGGGTGATGCATTTTTTACGCAAAAATGCATGCGATATCTGCGCGAATTCAAGACGCGGGGCACCTTGCTATTTGTCAGTCATGACAGCTCGGCGGTGACGGGACTATGTGAGCGTGCTGTTTGGCTGGATCACGGACGGCAACAGGCATGCGGTACTGCCAAGGAAGTAGTGCATGCGTATCTGGAAGCGTTCATGGCCGAGCGGCAGGGGGGAACGCTGCGACGCGAGTCAGTTGGGGAGGGCAAACGTGCCCGACCATTGCGACGCAAGGATTGCCGTCAGGAGCTGATCGATCGCTCATCGCTTCGCAACGATATCCACGTCTCACCGTTTCATCCTGATGCCGAGAGTTTTGGCGAACTGAAAGCTCGTGTGATCGATGTGGCCATTCTCGATGAGGATGATACGCAGTTGCCCTGGATCACTGGTGGTGAGAGTGTGGTGCTGGAGCTCACTGCTGAAGCTGATGAACCGCTGGACAACGTCATCGTTGGTTTCTATGTAAAAGATCGACTTGGCCAGTTGCTGTTTGGTGACAACACCTATCTCAGCTATCTGGATAGCAGCTTTTCGGTTGCTGCCGGAGAAACCTTCCGTGCGCGTTTCCATTTCGACATGCCTCGTCTGCAGGCAGGCGATTATTTCATTACAGCCGGGGTCGCGGAGGGTAGCCAGAACGACCATGTTATCCAGAGCTGGGTTCATGAGGCTTTGATGTTCAAGTCGCAAGGAACCCAAGCCCCTGCAGGCATCATTGGCCTACCCATGCATGACATTACTCTCGACCGTGACTGAGTCCATGAAACCTTTTCGCCTCGACGATCACCCGGTGGCTTTTTTGCGGCCCCGACTTTCGTTTCCGTTTGCCTGGGCCGGACATATTCCGTTTGCGTATCTGCTGATCGACTTGCTGCGTCCACGTAGCTTGGTCGAACTGGGTACCGATTCAGGTAACTCGTATCTGGCCTTCTGTCAGGCGATTCTCCATCTGGACACGGGGACGCATTGCACGGCGGTCGACTCGTGGCAGGGCGATGCTCATGCGCGGAAATACGCAGACGATGTGTATCTTGGCCTGAAGGCGTATCACGACCCGTTGTATGGAAATTTTTCTCATTTGAAGCGTTGTTTCTTCGACGAGGCAGTGGCAGATTTTGCCGATGCCAGCATCGATCTTCTGCACATTGATGGTCTGCATTCCTATGAGGCCGTTCGGCATGACTTCGAGACTTGGCTACCCAAGTTGAGCGATCGGGCGGTTGTACTTTTTCATGACACCCAGGTGCGTGAGCGAGGGTTCGGTGTCTACAGGCTGATCCAGGAGTTGGCCGAGCGTTATCCGACGTTCGACTTTACCCACAGCAATGGGTTGGGCGTAGTGCAGATCGGTGCACAGGCCCCAGAGGGATTTTTGGCCTTCATGCAGGCGGCGCAGGCCGAGCCCGAACGCATGCGGGAATGCTTCAGCCAGCTTGGTCAAACCATCGTTCATGCGGATGGCAGGGCGCCCGCGCAAGTGGAGGTCACCACGCCGGATTTGGTGTGCAGCCTTTTCTATCGGAAGCACAATGAACACTTCAGCGAAGAGCGTTTACTCAGCGCGAAGCTTGATGTCACAGCAGGTAAACGAGCGATCGAGTTTCTGCTGCCGCCAGGCATACGTCCCGACTATATCCGGTTAGATCCAGGCGAAGCGCCGGGCGTATTTCGCCTGGGTGCAATGAGCCTGACTATCGAAGGCGATGTGACGCATGATGCCGCGATACCGGATATCCACTCCAGGTTGGGTTTCGTGCATTGCGATATCTGTCCACCGGAGGTTGTAGGCGAGCTGCGAATCGTGTCGCTCGAACGCGATCCCTACGTGGAAATCGAGATCGCCGATCTCACGGCTGGCCTGCCACCAACTGGTGCGCTGCTATTGCGCCTGGAGCTGACGATCGAGGTGGTGCTTAACGAACCCGCAGCGTGGGAGTTAGCGGCAGCCCAAGCTCGAGCGCTGGGTGAGATCCGACAGGCCGCGGCAGGTCAGATCGCCCTGCGAACCGTAGGTCGAAGTGTGGAACGGCTGGATCATGCACAGCGTCAACAGATGCAGGTGCTGAATGAACGAATTAGCCAAGGAGAGGCGGCCTTGCAAGAACGTCTGAGCGATATCGAGCAGCATCTGGCCGCTGTGGTCGAGCCACTGCGCCAGGGACAAGTTCGCCAGGAGAAAGCTTTGCAAGAGCGTACGGCGCATATCGAACAGCATCTGATCGCTGCTGTTGAGCCACTGCGGGAAGGGCAGATTCGCCATGAGAGGGCTTTACGTACCCTGCTGGAACGGCGAAATGTGATGTCGAGGTTGCGCAGGAGATTGGCACGAACCGAGTTCCAACTGATACCAATCCAGCATCTCGAAGCACTGGATCCAGTGGATAGGCGTTGGCGAGTAACAGGCAACGATCCGATGTTCGCCTGTGGCAGCGACAATTTTCCACTCGCGCCCGGCTGGTACATGATCAGTCTGGACATGCAGCAACATGATGGCATTCCCGTGCAGGCAATGCTGTACCCGGACTACGGCCCTGATGTGTCGTCGGATATGCACGGCATGAACATGCCTTTCGTCAAACCGGGCCAGTCGTTGCATCGCGGCTTCGTGCGTTTCACTCATCCCGTGCATGGCTTGCGATTCGATCCGGCCATGTCGCCCTGCGAGTTGTCCGTGCGCCGGTTTGTCATGAAGCGTGTAAGCAAGGTGCGAGCGGGGCTGGCATTGTTACTGGCCGCCCGAGCCGCTGCGCGCATGCCCGGAAGGAATGGAATCAGTCTGCGCAGCCTAGTCGACAAGTTCCGCGCGGTTGGCTTGAGCGGAATGTCGAATGCGTTGTACGCGTCATATATGAGGCCAATGGGCATCGCGAATACTTATGACGCATGGCTGGAGAATTACGATCGCCTCAGGTCACAAGATGTCGAGCAGGCGCGCACAGCGTGTGTTGCCTGGGAGTTTCAGCCACTAGTGTCCGTCCTCGTGCCTGTTTACAACACCGGGGAGAAATGGCTGCGTCGCTGCATCGAGAGCGTAGAGGCGCAAGCTTACCCGCATTGGGAGCTATGCATGGCCGATGATGCTTCAACGGCGCCGCATGTTACCCGGATATTGAATGAGTACGCCGCGAAGAATGATCGCATCCGGGTGGTTCGGCGTCCCGAAAACGGACATATCTCGGCCACCTCCAACAGCGCACTTGCTTTGGCGAGTGGGGAATACGTCGCGCTTCTCGACCATGACGACGAATTGCATCCTTTGGCCTTGTTCGAGGTGGTCAAGTCCTTGCAGAGCCATCGTTCGTGGAAGCTGATCTATAGCGACGAGGACAAGATCGACCTGGATGGTCGACGTTACGACCCGTATATGAAGCCAGACTGGAACTACGATCTGCTGCTTTCGCAGAACTGCATCAGCCACCTTGGCGTATACCAGCGCCAGTTGTTGCTTGATGTGGGTGGTTTTCGCGAAGGTTACGAAGGCAGCCAGGACTGGGATCTGGCTTTGCGCTGTATAGAACGACTGGCACCGACTGAGATCGGGCATATCCCGCGGGTGCTCTACCACTGGCGCGCGATTCCTGGTTCCACCGCCATGGCAGTCGACGAGAAGAACTATGCACGTACAGCCGGCATGAAAGCTATCACCGAGCATCTTGGGCGTGTAAATGCCAATGCCAAGGTGCAGGAAATCGATGGGCGACCGGGCAATTTCCGTGTCAGCTATGCCTTGCCTGTACCGTCGCCGAAGATCAGCCTGATCATTCCGACTCGCGACGGACTTCACTTGCTCGAGCGCTGTGTCGATTCGATTCTCACCCTGACTACCTACGACAACTACGAAATCATTATTGTCGACAACCAGTCGCGTGATCCTGCCACGTTGCAATATCTACACGACGTTGTGGCGGATCCAAGGGTGAGAGTGATCGCGTACGATCAGCCATTCAACTATTCCGCACTGAACAATTACGCGGTACGGCGGACCCATGGCGAGCTGATTGGGCTGATTAACAATGACATCGAGGTGATTTCGCCCGACTGGCTGCAGGAGATGGCTGGACATGCAATGCGGCCGGAGATCGGAGCGGTTGGTGCAATGCTCTATTACCCCAACGACACCATCCAGCATGCGGGGGTCGTGCTGGGCGTGCATGGTGTGGCCGCCCACGCTTATTGCGGCAAGCCACGTGGTTATCCTGGGCAGATGGGTCGAGCCAGGCTTGTCCAGAATATGAGCGCGGTTACCGCCGCTTGTCTGCTGATTCGACGCGAGGTGTTTGATGAAGTGAACGGCCTTGATGAGTCCTTGCGTGTAGCGTTCAACGATATTGATTTCTGCCTGCGGGTCCAACAGTGTGGCTACCGCAATTTGTGGACTCCGTTTGCAGAGTTGTATCACTACGAGTCGGCCACCCGCGGCTACGAGGACTCACCTGAAAAGCAGGTGCGCTTTAGTAGTGAGGTCGAATCGATGCTGAAGAAATGGCCTCGAGAGCTGGCCGCTGATCCGGTGTACAACTGCAACCTTGCGCTGATCGGAGTGCCGTTCGAATTGGCGTTTCCCCCGCGCTCCGCGCACGGTGGCTAGGTCAGGATTTCAGCTAGAAAGTTTGTACGGGTCATAGCCGTTGGTACGCTAGTCAGACAAGCCGCCCTCCAAGTGGCTTCTTCAAGGATAATGTGTCTCGCGCCATTTCAAGCCAGCTTTGAATATTTCCTTGTCGGCTGAATGGGTTGTCGTATATGGCGGAGAATTCATGTTGGCTGAGCATGGTCGCGTAAAGTGCTCGTTTGCCTGGCCTCCATGCCACATCGTGGAGAGACCGGCCGCAAGTCCTATTGCTTTCGCCATAGCTGTATCACGCCAAGCCTCATACGACACGGAGTCGCGATGAATCGGAAAGAGAAGCTTCTGTACAACATAGATGTTGTAAAGTCTTCAGGGGTTGAGATTGGAGCCCTCTGCAGGCCACTAGTTACACGCCAGGATGGTCGGGTGTTCTATGTCGACCATGCTGATACAGCGACGCTGCGCGAGAAATACCGGGTCGATCCCGATGTGGATGTAGATGCGCTGGTAGATGTCGATGCGGTGTGGGGGGAGAAAACCCTGACCGAAGCATTGGGACAACGCGTTGACTACGTAGTGGCTTCCCACGTGGTCGAGCATGTGCCTGATCTGATTTCATGGCTTGGTGAGCTGGCGTCCATCTTGACGCCGAATGGTGAGATAAGGCTAGCCGTTCCTGATCGCCGCTTCACATTCGATTATCTACGCAGGGAAACGCGTTTGAGCGATGTGGTCTACGCATACATGATGCGTGCACGTACGCCTCTTCCCCACATAGTGCTTGATTACGTGCTGAATGTGGTCAAGGTGGATGGAAGCGCGGCATGGAGGGGGGCACTGCGTGCCGAGACGCTTGAGCGGCATCATTCTCTGGCGCACGCAATGGCATGTGCTGCGCAGGCAAGAGACGGCATCTACCACGACGTACATTGCTGGGTTTTCACGCCGTCTTCCTTCGCTGATCTCATGATCGAGCTTGCATACAGCGGGCTTGCCGTTTTTGAGTGCACACAGTTTTTTGATACCGCATCGATGACGATTGAGTTTTTTGTCGGCCTGAAGCCCACGACTGATCGAGATGCTGCGGTACTGAGCTGGAAGGCCATGAGTAAAGCTTGCGCCGGATAGCGCCTGTGCATTCCGGCGCTATCCGGTCAGCGTTTAACCTCAGGCAGTCTTCGGGTATCAATAGTCGTCCACTTTGCTGTCATCGAAAAACGCACACACGGTGGTTGAGAATGAGGGAGACCGGGTCGCTACTGACTCTAGGGTGTCCGCCGGGTCAATGTGCTGCTGTCGAACCTTAAGCGCTCCATCTGTGATGCGTACAATGCCTTGAAGCGGCACAGGCCCAACGCTACCCGGCCGAGGTCGCTTACCGTTTTGCATTCCCAACAAATGCGTTCACGATGGATGCGGGGACATCCATTCCGCAGTTCGGCGGGATAATTACTCACTGAGAATCTGCAACAATTGCACATGCCATAGGCAGTTGTCGTTGCCGATGCGGGCATCGACACATGCGTCCGCAAACAGAGAGGCACAATGAATTTTATCTCGTGGTTAGGTACGCGCTTTAGCGTAAAACTGCTGCCGCTATTGGGTTACCTTGTTTTCGCGATCGGCGTGATCGGTGCTAATCCTTTCGCAGGGGAAACCGTAGGGCCCTTCGATCTGCTCGTGGCGCAGGCTGGCTGGACGGTACAAGGCGAGCCGGTTCATGTGAGGAATGTGGAGCGCTCTGACGTGCTCGATGGCCTGCTTCCGCGTTGGATCCAGCAACGCGAAAAAATTCGCGAAGGGCATTTATCTACTTGGGATCCGTTGCCGGCGGGTGGACAACCTGGCATCCAGGACCTTGCGAATGCCGAGTTGACCCCAGCGTTTGCGATATTCGCCATATCACCGAATGCGGCATTCGGTTTCTATCTGGCGACACTTTTCAACCTGGCCATAGCGGGTTGGGGCGCGCATCTTTGGTTGCGTCGCCGGGCGGCACTACTGCCTGCGATCTTTGGTGCCGTGACCATCATGTTGTGCGGATTCCATACGGCATGGCTGTACTGGCCTCATACCCTCACCTCGATCTGGATATGCTGGTTGCTCTGGGCGGTCGACCGCTGGTGGCAGGCCCCGAGTTACCGGCGCTTCGCATCAATGGTGGGCTTCAGTGCGTTGCTCTTGCTTGGCGGGTTTCCATTCGTGATATTGCTCAGCGCAGGAGCTTCGATACTTTACCTGCTGTGCCTGTGGATCGCGGATAGGCAACGTCGGGCGTTGGTGCGCATCGGTGGATTTGGTCTGGCCTGGCTTGCGGCGATGATGCTTTGCGCCGTCCCGCTTATCTCGTTTCTCGGCTGGTTTGCCGGATTTGATGTCAGCTACCGTACCGGCGGAAGCCCGTTGCATTTGCCCGGCGGCGCTCGGTTCCTACTGCCCCATTTCGCCAAGCTGATGCCGCGTGTCGAATCGACGATGTACGTGGGTTTGCTTGGACTTGCACTCGCGGTATTGGCATTCAGCTTCATACTGTGGCGCCGCGCCAAGGTCGGCGTACTTGGACTCTATTCCCTGCTGTTGGGAGCGGTCGGCGCCACACTGGTGTTCGAAATCATTCCGGCGGCCTATCTGACTTGGGTGCCTGGATTGGCACACAATCCCTGGTCCCGAAGCATCATTATTCTCGACATAGCGCTGGCTGCTGCTTCAACCTTTTGCCTCAATGGAGTGTTGAAGCAGATGGGATCGAAGCTCCTCGCTCAGTTCGTACTTGTCTCCCTGATTGCCTATCAGGCCGTGGATCTCTCATCCCTTTTCCGGCAGTTCAACGGGTCTGTACCGGCAAGTTTTTTCTATCCGACAGACGCACTGCTGACAAAGGTAAAGCAGAACATTGGACCGTTCCAAAGCGTGATCACAGACAACAATTTTCTGATTTCGGGAACGCTTGGTGCCTATGGCATCCCGGAATGGTTCGCGCATGCCTTCAAGAGCGCTGCAATAAAGTCGGTGCTGGAGAAGGTCATTGACGATCCTTTCACTTCCGCCACTGCGACTCTTGTGGAGGCAGAAAGCATCCGGTTGAATAGTCCGGTGATGGCGGCGTTGGGGGTTCGCTATGTCCTGGGTGACTCCGGAATTGTATTGGACGGCCTGCGCCCGGACTTTGGCCAGGGTGCCGCAGTTCCTGCGCACAAGCCACTACCGCCGATGCCCGGGAGAGAATGGGTGCAGTCGTTCAATCTGGTCAGTAGCTATCATCCGCAGGCGATGCTCGTGCGCTTGGCTACCTATGCGAGAGAAGACTTGACCGGCGAGGTCGTGATGACGCTGTATAGGAATGACGAGGCTGAACCGATTGCCCGCAGCACCATTGAGGCGTCAACTGTGTTGGACAACCAGATGGCGACTTTCCCGTTGCCGAAGGCGCTTGTCCTGGCGCCGGGCGACTATCGTTTCAGGTTTGCCTATCAGCACGCGGGCTCCACAGATCGTCTCACTGCGTGGTACACGCCGGCGCCGGCAAAGAATTGCTCGTTGCAATTGGACGGCAAGACGATGCCGGGCTGTATCGATCTTGAGTTGGCTATGACCCGCAGTGATATGGGTGCGTTCGTGCCGATTGCATCGGAGAGCGGTATGCACCTTATGGAGAATACGAACGTTCCGGCCGGCCCCTATTTTCTGTCTGCACTCGATAAGTGGCCGAACCGGGAGAGCTCGAATGAGGTTCGATTGCTCAGCTGGACTGGGTCAGATTTCAAATTGGAGTATCTTGGCTCCGCCCCCGGCTTTGTCGTGGTACCAATGAACTTTCCGAAAAGAGACTGGCACGTTCACGTCAACGGTCGCGAGGTCTCGCCTAGATGGTATCTCGGTGGCTTGCCGGCATTCTCGGTCGATGCCCCGGCCACGCTGGAATTCAGCTACAGGCCGCGTTCGCTACGCTATGGGACCTGGATTTCCTTAATCACTCTGCTGGGTCTCTTGTTCGGTTGGGCGCTTTCTGCAAGGCAGCGTAGGTCGGCCCCCAACGTCGATATTTGATCGGATCAAGGCGTCGAATCTTCCCTGCGACGCGAATCGAGCTTGAGTTCGATTCGCTGGACACGGAGAAGAATACGTTCCGAAAGCTTTCGATTGGTGGCGATGAGGTCGGCGATCAATCCCATCATGACGAGGAGGGTGCCAAGGATCAGGCACAGCGCGGTCAGAACCACGGATTGAACGTGCCCTTCGCCTTGTCCAAGGAGATACAAAACCAGAAACCGCAGTCCAAACAGCATGCCGAAAGCGATGCAGGGAAGGCCTATCCACAAAAACAGAGCTAGCGGCCGGTAGATGACAAAAACGCGCACGATGGTCCCGAGCGAGCGTTGCACATAACTGCGGATACTTTTCACCAACCGTGACGGCCGCAGATCCGCATTAGTACGAACGGGCACCGAGATCACGCGCATGTTGCTTTGCCCGGCCTGAATGATCGTCTCCAGCGTATAGGTATAGGCGTTGAACACGTTCAGCCTCATCGCTGCCTCGCGTGAAATCGCGCGGAATCCGCTGGGTGCGTCGGCCACATCGGTACGGCTGGCAACGCGCACCGCCCAACTGCCAAGATGCTGCAGCTTCTTCTTGATCCACGAGAAGTGTTCCGTCTCGCTGATCGGACGTGCGCCGATCACGATCTCGGCCTCACCGGCAAGAATGGGTGCGGTCAGCGCAGGGATGTCGGCGCCGTTGTACTGGTTATCGGCATCGGTATTGACGATGACGTCGGCACCCAACTGCAAGCAGGCATCGATGCCCGCCATGAAGGCCTCGGCCAAGCCGCGGTTCACCGGTTGGCGTACCACGTGGTGGACGCCGTTCTGGCGAGCGACTTCCGCCGTACTGTCCGTCGATCCATCATCAATGATCAGCCACTCCACGCTGTCGAATCCTTCGACCATATGAGGCAGTTCTGCTAAGGCGATCGCCAGTGTGTCGGCTTCGTTGAGGCAGGGGATTTGGATGATGAGCTTCATGGAAATCCTTGTGAGGCAATGATCGTCACCGAGGTGATTCGCAGCATGAATATGGTCGGCAGCGGATAGGCATGCTCACGTTCGCGGGCTATATTACATGGTTGTAAAACCGTCAGGAGTGAAGGGTAGCAAGATGCCAGTTGAAGTCCCAGCGCACGCTATACATGCAGGGCATCAGTTCTGTGATAATTTCTGGACGCACTTCGATGTAATCTCAATGCTTGAGAAAAAGGTGATGGGGATTGAATATGACGCTGGTTTACGATCTAGCTAGAAGAATGCAAGGTCTTGATCTGATCGTGCCGATGAACTTGCGGGTACCTTTTCGTTATGTGTGTCAACGCATTTTTGGTGGTCTGGAGCGAGAGATGCGCTTATTGCCGGAGTTGGTTGCTTCCGACAGGATTGCAGTGGATGTTGGAGGAAATCGCGGATCCTATACCTATGCACTTTCTAGGCTGTGCCATCGTGTCGTCACGTTTGAACCGATACCAAATTGCGCGCAAATTCTGATGTCATGGGCCGAAGGTCGCAATGTGGACATTCATGAATGTGGGTTGGGTGAGCACGAGGAAAACCTACTTCTTCATCTTCCACGAGTGAATGGCGCATTGGTGACGACGCGGGCATCATTCGCCCGTAGCGATAACGATGGCGTAGACCTATCTGTACAGATCAAGACTATGGATCAATTTGGCTTCACAAACGTAGGATTCATAAAAATCGATGTAGAAGGTTTTGAGCTGTCAACCCTGAAAGGTGCTGAGGACACTCTCCGACGCTGCCGACCCAATCTTCTCGTGGAAATTGATTTTGAGTCTCAATCTGCCGAACAAAGCAATGCAACCTTCGCATGGCTGAATGACCGAAACTATGCTGGTCATTATTTTGACGGAAAAAGCTTGGTTCCGTGCGGCGCAGATATTCGATTCAAGCATCTGTCAATTTATAATTTTATTTTCCTTCCCGTCGACGGCTGACGAGCCTCTACCTGTCAGGCCGGGCGACTCAAAAGAATGACCGTCAAGAAGTACGAGTAACGCTGATTTGCTTGCCAGGGAACAGCCGAAGCAACGCAATACCTGCAAGGAAGGCGAGAAAATCAGCCGTCACCGTGAGTATTCTGAACAGAATCGTGGTGATTATTGCACCGGTCTGGCCAGTTATTGGAGTCAATCCTTGTACAAGGATCAGTTCTCGCACGCCCAGGCCTGCGGGTGCGCCAGGAGTGAACATGCCTGCTATCCAAGCTGCGCAGAAAAGACCGACAGCATATAGGGCGCGGTTGATAGTGAGCACTGGAGCATTAGCGCTCAACAGGAGCAGCGGTGTGCTGCTGAGCGACAACGCCACGGAAGTCATTACCACGCAAAGCGCGATGCGCCGCATCGCCTGCTTGGATCGCAACGCGCTAAAGTTTCTTACCAGCCATGTGCGCAAGCGAACCAGCCAGTGATGACGCCAAGCCAGCAGCAGCGCGAGGATGATGACTAGGACAATCACGGTGGCCGCGAGAATCGTCATCAATGCTGTCCCTCCAGTCCAGACCCCGCGCGTGTTGTTCGATA
>Ga0182006_1001699_pt1 | contig 12859 bp, 9 predicted proteins | sample Sormic07211104_1_FD_123022 | JGI IMG/M metagenome (GOLD analysis project Ga0182006, IMG submission 123022) | Rhizosphere microbial communities from Sorghum bicolor, Mead, Nebraska, USA - 072115-104_1 MetaG | ecosystem: Host-associated > Plants > Roots > Rhizosphere | place: USA: Nebraska...
CATCGTCAGTGCTGCCTCCGTGCAAGGTGGGATGGCACAAAGACCTGGTTTCTTCCAGGAATACCGCGGAACCGGCTTTGCCGGGCCGCTGGTATTGCCCCCGGCGAGGGGGTTGGCGAAGCGACACGAAGTGCGCGAAGACTGGGGGCGAATCTCATGCAGCCAGTCGTTTGAGCATCTCGCGCGTGACCAGCACCACGCCGTTCTCGGTGCGCTCGAAGCGCGCGGCGTCGACTTCGGCGTCCTCGCCGATCACCATGTCGTCGGGGATCACGCAGCCACGGTCGATCACCACCCGGTTGAGCCGGGCACCGCGCCCGACTTCCACGTCGGGCAGCAGCACAGCCTCGTTGATCTCGCAGAAGGAGTGGATGCGCACGCCCGAGAACAGCACCGAGCTGCTGACCTTGGAGCCCGAGACAATGCAGCCGCCCGACACGATGGTGTTGACCGTCATGCCATGCTTGCCCTCGCGGTCGAGCACGAACTTGGCCGGCGGCAACTGCCGCTGGTAGGTCCAGATGGGCCAGTCGGTGTCATAGATGTCGAGCTCCGGGGTGATGGAGGCCAGGTCGAGGTTGGCTGCCCAGAATGCATCAATCGTGCCCACGTCGCGCCAGTAGGCCTTGGCGTCGGGTCCGCGCGAGGCCCGCGTGACGCACGACAGGCCGAAAGGATGGGCCAGCGCGCGGCCCTGGGCCACGGCGCGGGGAATGATGTCCTTGCCGAAATCGTGGCTCGAATCGGGGTTGACGCTGTCTTCTTCCAGCAGCTGGTAGAGGTACTCGGAGTCGAACACGTAGATGCCCATGCTCGCCAGCGCCACGTCGGGATGGCCGGGCATGGCGGGCGGGTCGGCGGGCTTTTCGAGGAAGTCGGTGATCCGGCGGCTCTCGTCGATGGCCATCACGCCGAAGGCCGTGGCTTCCATGCGCGGCACTTCGATGCAGCCGACCGTGCAGCCCAGGCCGTGCTCGGCATGGTCCTTGACCATGATCGAGTAGTCCATCTTGTAGATGTGGTCGCCAGCCAGCACCACCACGTAGTCGTGCTTGGTGGAGCGGGTCTGGATGATGTCGAGGTTCTGGAACACCGCGTCGGCCGTGCCGCGGTACCAGTGCTCGTCGCCCACGCGCTGCTGGGCGGGCAGCACGTCGACCATTTCGTTGAGCTCGGCGCGCAAAAAGCTCCAGCCGCGCTGCAGGTGGCGCATGAGCGAGTGCGACTTGTACTGCGTGACCACCGCCATGCGCCGGATGCCGGAGTTCAGGCAGTTGGACAGCGCGAAGTCGATGATGCGGAACTTGCCGCCGAAGTACACGGCCGGCTTGGCGCGCCGGTCGGTCAGCTGCTTGAGGCGGGAGCCGCGTCCGCCGGCCAGCACCAGGGCGATGGTGCGGCGGACCAGTTGATGGGCCTGCAGCTCCTGCGGGGGCTGCGCTTGCGGTGTGAGGTTGTCCATCCTGAGTCTCCGTTCGTTCGCTTGTTGGAATTCATTCGCCGTCAGGGTCTCTGCATCGAGACTAGCACCGCGCCGTGCGCCTGGCTCCTACGTTCTTGCGATCCCGATGCTTGAAAAAGGCACTTGCGCCGTGCCGCCGAGCGGCCGGCCCATCTCACCCGGATCGTCCTCGGGATCGGTGGACAGGCGCAGGCGCCACGCGCCCGCGGGCAGCCTGAAGGGCACAGCCTGCGGGCCTGCGTTCACCAGCACCAGCCACGAGCCGCCGTCGCCGGCGCCATCGCCGAAAAGGATTGCAAGTGCCGTGCCCGTGCGCCAGTCGCTGGCCGTCATCGGTTCGCCGTCGGGGCGCAGCCAGCGGATGCCCGGCGGCATGCCCTGCGGCGTCTCGGGCGGCCACCAGCGGGTGCTGCGCAGGGCCGGGGCTTCGCGGCGCAGGGCGGCCAGGCGCGCCACGAAGGCGCTCGTGCGGGCCACGTCGCTGTCGGGGGCGGAGGTGCCGATCCACGCGAGCCATGTGGTCTCGTTGTCCTGGCAGTAGGCGTTGTTGTTGCCCTGCTGGCTGTGGCCCAGCTCGTCGCCGGCCAGCAGCATGGGTGTGCCCTGTGACAGCATCAGCGTGGCGAGCAGCGCGCGCTGCAGGCGGCTGCGCAGGGCCAGCACGGCGGGGTCGTTGCTCGGCCCCTCGACGCCACAGTTGTTGCTCATGTTGTGGCCATGGCCGTCACGGTTGCCCTCGCCGTTGGCGAGGTTGTGGCGCTCGTTGTAGCTCACGAGGTCGCGCAGCGTGAAGCCGTCGTGCGCGGTGACGAAGTTGACGCTCGCGGCCGGCGCGCGGCCCCGATGGGCGAACTGCGTGCTGGAAGCGGTGAAGCGATGGGCGAAGTCGCCCAGGCCGGCCCTGTCGTCGTGCGCCTGGCGCAGCCAGAAGCCGCGCTGCGTGTCGCGGTAGCGGTCGTTCCATTCGAGCCAGCCGGGCGGGAACTCGCCGAGCCGGTAGCCGCCGGGGCCGATGTCCCACGGCTCGGCGATCAGCAGCGTGCGCGAGAGCACCGGGTCTTGCGCGATGGCGGCGAAGAAGGGCGCGCGCGGGTCGAAGCCCGTCTTCGCATCGCGCCCCAGCACCGGCGCGAGGTCGAAGCGGAAGCCGTCGACGCCGAACGCGCAGGCCCAGTGGCGCAGGCTGTCCATCACCAGCTGCAGCACGCGCGGCTCGCCGAGATTCAGGCAGTTGCCCGTGCCGGCCCAGTTCTCGTAGAGGGCGCGGTCGTCGGGGCGCAGGTGGTAGTACAGCGCGTTGTCGATGCCGCGCAGCGAGAGCGTGGGACCGAGCTCGTCGGTCTCGGCGCTGTGGTTATAGACCACGTCGATCACCAGCTCCATGCCACGTGCGTGTATGGCGTCGGCCATCGCGCGGAACTCGCTGGCGGGCGTGGTGCCGGCGCGGCCGCTCCAGTAGCGGGCCTCGGGAGCGAACCAGCCGATGGTGGTGTAGCCCCAGTAGTTGCTCAGGCCCATGCGCAGCAGGCGCTGCTCGTCGGCGCGGTGCTGCACGGGCATGAGGCTCAGGGTGGTGACACCCAGGCGCTGGAGGTGGTCGAGCACGGCGGGCTCCGCGAGGCCGGCGTAGGTGCCCCGGAGTGCCGCGGGGACTGCGGGGTGGAGCCTGGTCTGGCCTTTGACGTGCAGCTCGCAGAGCACGCGCTCGCCGGCGGGGATGCGGGCGTGGCCGGATGCCGCTGCCGGACCGGCGGGTTGCGCGACGCGGGCCTTGAGCGCGACGGCTGCGTTGTCGCGGGCGTCCCTCTGGGCCGGGTTCGCGGGGTCGTGGCCCAGGAAGATGTCGCTGCCGTCGTAGCTGCCGACGATCTCTCGGGCGTAGGGGTCGAGCAGCAGCTTGGCTGGGTTGAAGCGCTGGCCTTCGTGGGGGGACCACGGGCCGTGGACTCGGTAGCCGTAGACGAGGCCGGGCTTGCCGCTGGGCAGGTGGCCGTGCCAGATGCCGTCGGTGCGTTCTGGGAGTTTGAGGCGCTGCTGCTCGCTGTTGCCGGTGCCATCAAAGATGCAGAGCTCTACCGCTTCTGCTGTTGGCGCTGCTATTGCGAAGTTGACTCCCTGGTGCGACGGTGTTGCGCCCAAGGGGAAGGGGGTGCCTGGGTTCAGCATGTTGCTGCCTCCGGCGGGCGGTTGCTTTCCGGGGCCGGGGCGAGACCCGGCCCCGGAAAGCAAACCAAGTCAAGCAACGTCAAGCCAACACCCACATCACAGTAGCCAGTGGCGGCACGCTGATCGAAACAGAGTCCGCCTTCCCATGCCATGGCACGGGAGAACTCTCGACAACGCCGTTTCCGACCCCACTGCCCCCATAAATCGAGCCATCCGTATTGACAATCTCCCGATAAGAGCCAGCACAAGGAACCCCCAGCCGATAGCCATGCCGAGGCACCGGCGTGAAATTGCAGACCGCCACCACGAACGCCCCATCCCGAGCCCGCCGAACAAACGCAAACACCGACTGGTCCGCATCGTCATGCACGATCCATTCGAACCCCGCACCCTCATGGTCGAGCTCATGCAGCGCAGGAAAGTGCCGATACACGTTGTTCAGGTCGCGCACCAGCCGCCGCACCCCTTGATGCGCCGCATGCTCCAGCAGATGCCAGTCGAGGCCGCGGTCGGCATTCCACTCCGCGTACTGCGCGAACTCGCCCCCCATGAACAGCAGCTTCTTTCCCGGATACGCCCAGAGGTAGCCATACAGGTTACGCAGGCCCGCGAACTTCTGCCACTCGTCGCCAGGCATCCGCCCGATCATCGAGCCTTTGCCGTGCACCACTTCGTCGTGCGACAGCGGCAGCACGAAGTTCTCGCTGTGCGCGTACATCAGCCCGAAGGTGATCTGCTGGTGGTGATGCTTGCGGTAGACCGGATCGGTGCCCGCATACGCCAGCGTGTCGTTCATCCACCCCATGTTCCACTTGTAGTGAAAGCCCAGCCCGCCGTCTTCCGGCGGCCGGGTCACGCCGGGAAAGCTTGTCGATTCCTCTGCCACCGTCATGGCCCCGGGCCGCTCGATGCCCACCACGCGGTTCATGCGACGCAGGAAGTCGATGGCCTCCAGGTTCTCGCGCCCGCCGAGCACGTTCGGCACCCACTCGCCGGCCTTGCGGCTGTAGTCGCGGTACAGCATCGAAGCCACCGCATCCACGCGCAGGCCGTCCACGCCGTAGCGCTCCAGCCAGTACAGCGCATTGCCGACGAGGTAGTTGCGCACCTCCGTGCGCGCGTAGTTGAAGATCAGCGTCTGCCAGTCGTTGTGGAAGCCTTCGCGCGGATCGGCGTACTCGTACAGCGCGGTGCCGTCGAAGCGGCCGAGGCCGTGCGAATCGGTCGGGAAGTGCGCGGGCACCCAATCGAGGATCACGCCCAGCCCTGCGGCATGCGCCGCTTCCACGAAATGCCGGAAGTCGCCCGGCGTGCCGAAGCGCGAGGTAGGCGCGTAGAGCCCGATCGGCTGGTAGCCCCATGAGCCGTCGAAGGGGTGTTCGCTGATCGGCAGCAGCTCGATGTGCGTGAAGCCCATGTCGCGCGCGTAGGGCACCAGCGTGTCGGCCAGCTCGCGGTAGTCCAGCCATTCGTGGCCGTTGTTCTTGCGGCGCCACGAGCCCAGGTGCACTTCGTAGATGCTGATCGGCGCATGGCGCCCGTTCGCGGCGGCGCGGCCTTCGGGCAGCTTCACCGGCGCGGGCAGGGGCTGCACCACGCAGGCGGTGTCAGGCCGCAGCTGCGACGAGAACGCGAAGGGATCGGCCTTGCGCAGCACCTCGCCCTGCGCCGACAGGATCTCGAACTCGTAGCTGTCGCCCACCGTCACATGCGGCGCGAAGATCTCCCACACGCCGCACTCGCGGCGCAGCCGCATCATGTGGCGCCGGCCGTCCCAGTTGTTGAAGCTGCCCACCACCGACACGCGCTTTGCGTTCGGCGCCCAGACGGCAAAGGCCACGCCCTTCACGCCGTCCATCTCGCGCAGGTGCGCACCCAGCCGTTCCCAGGGGCGCAGGTGCGTGCCCTCGGCCAGCAGCCACACGTCGGTTTCGCCGAGCACGAACGGAAAGCGGTAGGGGTCTTCGAGCCGCGAGGTGTGCGCCTCCCAGTCGACCTGGAACGAGTAGCCCATGCGGGCCTCCGCGGCCGGGACCAATCCGCTGAACAGGTCCGATTCGGAATGCCGTGCCAGGATCGCAAGCGGCCAGCCGGTGCGCGAATGCAGCACGGCCACGCGCTGCGCACCGGGCAGCAATGTGCGCACTTCCAGGCCTTCGGGCGTCTCGTGCGGGCCCAGCACGGCGAACGGGTCGCCATGCTCCGCGCGCATCAGCGCATGGACTTCGGATTCGGGCAGCGGCTTGGAGGAGGGCATGGTGCTCAGCTTTGTCCTTCGGCGGCGGGCGTGCCGAAGAAGACGCCGTACGGCGCCAGCGCGAGCATGCGCTTTGCGCCTTCGGCCTGCATGACGGCGCTCGGCGCGAGCGGATGTCCGACGAGAGGCATCAGGGCTTCGGCCAGCGGCATCGAAACCGGTTCGCTCCCGAGGTTGAAGACCGCCTGCAGCGACGAATGCCCGTCGCGCCGCTCGAAATGCAGCAGAGGGTCGGGCGCATCGATGAAGCGGATGCCGCCGGTGCGCAGCAGGGGCTGCGTGCGCCGCCAGTGCAGCAGCGTGCGGCTGAAGGCGAGCATCGAATCGGGCCGCGCGGCCTGCCGTTCGACGGCCAGCGGAAGGTGGGGGCCGTACACCGGCAGCCAGGGCGTACCGGTGGTGAAGCCGCCGTTCGGCGCCGCGGTGGCCCACGGCATCGGTGTGCGGCAGCCGTCGCGGCCCTTGAACTCGGGCCAGAACGCGCGGCCGTACGGGTCCTGCAGCAGTTCGAAGGGCACTTCGGCCTCGGGCAGGCCCAGTTCCTCGCCCTGGTAGATGCTGGCGCTGCCGCGCAGTGCGAGCAGCAGCGCCAGCCAGAGCCGGTCGCGCCGGGTGTCGGCCGGGCCGCCGTCGCTCCATCGCGTGGCGACGCGCGGCACATCGTGGTTCGACACCGCCCAGCAACCCCAGCCGCCGGTGGGCGCCAGCGCGTCGTCGAGCGCCTCGACTTGGTGGCGCAGGTGGGCGGGGCGGTGGTCTGCCGTCAGCAGGCTGAAGCTGTAGGCCAGGTGCAGGCGCTTGCCGAGCTCGGTGTATTGCGCCATGACGGGCGGCGCGTTCTCGTCGCCGACCTCGCCCAGCGCCACCGCGCCGTAATCGTCGAGCAGGCGGCGCAGGCTTTCGAGGAAGGCCAGGTTCTCCATCTGGCTCTTGTCGTACAGGTGCTGCTGCATCGCGTAGGGGTTGTCGGCGCGCACTGTGCTGACCCCGTCGATCGACGCCGGTGAGGCCGGCGGGTTGTCGCGCAGCAGCGCATCGTGAAACTGGTGGTTGCAGGCGTCGAAGCGAAAGCCGTCCACGCCGCGCTCGCACCAGAAGCGGACCTCGCCCAGCAGGGCCTCCTGCACGGCGTCGCAGTGGAAGTTGAGGTCGGGCTGCTCGGCGAGGAAGCTGTGCAGGTAGTACTGCCGCCGGCGCGAGTCCCACTGCCAGGCCGAGCCGCCGAACACCGACAGCCAGTTGGTCGGCGGGGTGCCGTCGGCCTTGGGGTCGGCCCAGACGTACCAGTCGGCCTTGGGGTTGTCGCGGCTGCTGCGGCTTTCGGCGAACCAGGCGTGCTGGTCGGAGGTGTGCGAAAGCACCTGGTCGATGATGAGCTTCAGGCCCAGCGCGTGCATGCGCGCCAGCATGGCGTCGAAGTCGGCCAGCGTGCCGAACAGCGGGTCGACTGCGCGGTAGTCGGCCACGTCGTAGCCGAAGTCCTTCATCGGCGAGCGGAAGAAGGGGGAAACCCAGACGGCATCGACGCCGAGGCTGGCCACGTGCTCGAGCCGGGACGTGATGCCCGGCAGGTCGCCGATGCCGTCGCCATCGCTGTCCATGAAGCTGCGCGGGTAGATCTGGTAGATCACCGCGCCGCGCCACCATTCGCTGTCGCTCTTGCTGCCCATGCCGGCCCCTGTGGTCTGAAAATCATTGTGGCATGCGAAATCCGGGCCACCCGCGAAGCTTTCTACACTGGGCGTCGTTCCCCGCTCTTCAAGATGACATCAGATTCCGCTTCCTCCCTCGCCGCGCTCGAAGCGCGGCTCGCCCAGGACCTCGAATATCTCGGCTGGCCCGGCCGCAACTGGATGCCCGCCCGACAGGCCGGCGATGAATCCATGCTCGACGTGGCCATCATCGGCGGCGGCCAGGCCGGCCTGGCCGCCTCGGTCGCGCTGGCGCAGCTGGGCATTCGCGCCGTGGTGTTCGACCGCTCGCCCGCGGGCAAGGAGGGCCCCTGGGCGACGACGGCGCGCATGGAGACGCTGCGCTCGCCCAAGGAGCTCACCGGCCCCGCGCTCGGCCTGCCGTCACTCACCTTTCGCGCCTGGTTCGAGGCCCAGTTCGGGCTGGAGGCCTGGACCGCGATGGACAAGATCCCGCGCCTGCAGTGGATGGACTACCTGGTCTGGTACCGCCGCGTGATGGACGTGGACGTGCGCAACGACACCGCGGTGGTCGGCATCCACCCGCTGCCCAATGCGTCCGGCGTGAGGCTGGCCCTGCGCACGCCGCAGGGCGAGCGCAGCGTGCTGGCGCGCCGCGTCGTCCTTGCGACGGGGCGCGACGGCCTCGGCGGGCCGGCCGTTCCGGCTTTCGTCGACGCACTGCCGCGCTCGAAATGGGCGCATTCGTCCGACGACATGGACTACGGCCGGCTCGAAGGCCTGCGCGTGGGCGTGGTCGGCGCTGGCTCCTCGGCCATGGACAGCGCGGCCACCGCGCTGGAGGCCGGTGCGCGCAGCGTCGAGCTGCTGATCCGCCGGCCCGACCTGCCGCGCGTCAACAAGGGCAAGGGGGCGGGTGTGCCGGGGCTCACGCAGGGGCACTACGATTTGCCCGACGAGCTCAAGTGGCGCATCCGCCACTACATCAACGTGGCGAACGTGCCGCCGCCGCACGGCAGCACGCTGCGGGTGTCGGGGCACACCAATGCCTTCTTCAACTTCGGTTGCCCCATCCTCGCCATCGAGCCGCGGGGCGAGGCCATGCGCGTGTCGACGCCGAAGGGGGTTTTCGAATTCGACTTCCTGATCGTCTCGACCGGCTTCAAGGTCGACTGGCCGAACCGTCCGGAGTTTGCCGGCATCTCGGCCCACATCCGGACATGGAAAGACCGCTTCGAGCCCGCGCCCGGCGACGAAGACCAGGAACTGGCCGACTCGCCCGACCTCGGGCCCGCCTTCGAATTCCGGCAGCGCGTGCCGGGCGAATGCGCGGGGCTCGGGCGCATCCACTGCTTCTGCTACCCGGCCGCGCTGTCGCACGGCACGGTGTCGGGCGACATCCCGGCCATCAGCGATGGCGCCAGGCGGCTGGCGAGCGGCATTGCCAGCCTGTTCTACCGCGAGGACTTCGACCACCACTACGCCAACCTCGAGGCCTATGCCGAGCCGGAACTGTTCGGCGACGAATGGACGCCCGCGCTGCCGCCCCAAGAAAGAAACCGACCATGACAAGCACTCCCCACGATGTGATCGATGCCGCCGTCCCGCTGGCGCCGGACCACCCCCTCTGGGCGCTGCGGCGCCAGCGCGACAAGGTCGTTGCAGCCACGCAGGGCAGCTATGACGCGATGTTCTCGCCGGCCGTCGAAGGCCTGTCGGTAAGCGAGCGGCTGCTCGTGGCGCTGCATGCCTGCCGCGTGTCGAAGGCGGACAGCCTGGCCGCGCACTACCGCGACAGGCTGGCGGCCGAAGGCGCGGATGGCGACGTGATCGCTGCCGTGGACGCCGGGCGGCCCGTGGCCGATGCGCGCCTGCAGGCCGTGCTGGCCTTCACCGGCAAACTGATCGAGCGCCCCATCGAGGGCGACAAGGCCGCCGTGCAGTCGCTGGCCGCGAGCGGCCTCTCGACGCCCGCCATCGTGGCGATGAGCCAGTTGATCGCCTTCCTCTCGTACCAGATCCGCGTTGCCGCGGGCCTGAAGGCGCTGGTCGCCGCGGAGGCTGCGGCATGACGGCCCCGATCCGCATCAAGGGCTTCACCACCGAGGTGCTTCAGTGGAAGCCGTGGCTCGACACGGTGAACGTCGACACCGCCACGCCTGCCCAGCTGGCCGCACTCGACGAGATGAGCCCGCAGGCGCGCAGCTCGCCGTACTTCCTGGTGCTGGCGCATCAGCCCGAGATACTGCTGCAGCGCTCCATCGCCTTCAACGCGATCATGTTCGCACCGGGCGGCATGCCGCGTGCCGAGCGCGAGCTGGGCGCCACGGTGGAATCGCGCGTCAACGGCTGCGTGTACTGCGCCTCGGTGCATGCGCAGCGCTTCGAGCAGCTGGCCAAGCGCAACGACGTGATCTCGCAGGTGTTCGAGGAGCCGCAAGGCGCCGGCACCACGGCGCGCGAGAAGGCCATCGTCGCGTTCTCGATCCGTCTCGGTGCCGAGCCCGACAAGGTCTCGGCCGACGACGTGCGCGGGTTGAAGGAGGCCGGGCTGACCGAGCAGGAGATCCTCGACCTGATCCATTCGGTCGCCCTGTTCGCCTGGGCCAACCGGCTGATGCTCAACCTCGGGGAGCCGGTGTTTCCCGAAGCCGACGCTTCATAAGCGCTCGAGCAGCCCGGCGACGGTTTCGTTCGCCAGGCCCAGCGGTTCGAGCAGGTCGTTCTCGCAGCGGAAGTCGATGCCGTTGACCAGCGAGGCCGCATCCACGATGGTGCGGGTCGCGGGCGTCGGCACGCCGGCGATGGCGCCCAGCGCCTCGACGAACGCCAGGCCGTAGGGCATGTCCTCGGTGACGTAGCGGGTGTCGGCCTGCGTGGGGCCGGGCGGACCGCCGCGCTTGGCGTGCAGCTCGGCGGCGATGTCCTCCAGCTTTGCCGACGCGGTGCCGAAGGAGCGCGCGAAATGCGCTTCGATGGGACCGAGCTCGATGCCGAACGCGGCGGCCACGGCGCGCCGCTCCCGGTCCAGCGCCTCGATCACGCGCGACACGCCGGGCGTCATGCAGTGGTACTGCGGCCAGTTCTCGGCGCGCTCGATGCGCGTCCAGTTGAACACCGCGAGCGGGCCGTGGGACTGCGGATTGACGTTGGCCAGGGCGCTCGCGAGGGCGCTGCCGTCGGTGAAGAAGCCGTCGCCGAAGAGGGCGGTGCACAGCGCGACGGCCTCTTCCACCCGCGAGCCGGGCAGGGCGGAGACGCCGACCGCCTTGCGCCGCGTCATCACCCTGACCTGCGTGCCGGACTCGCGGCGCGCGGTCAGCACGGTCGTGCCGAAGCTGGCGACCGTGATCCGCCGGCCTGCGCGCGCAACTGCTTCGTGCAGATAGAGCGAGGACAGCGAGGCCATCGAGCTGACGATCACGGTCTGGCCGTCGCGCAGGAAAGGGAGCAGCGCGTCCATCACGCGCCTGTGGCCGTTGACGGGGAGGGCGAGCAGCAGCACGTCCGAAGCGGCGCAGAGCCCGGCCGCGCCGTCGGCGACCTCGACCTTCACCGAGAACGACTGGATGCCGCAGGCTTCCAGCGGCTGAGTGCGCAGCCCGTCCGCGCCCCGGCCGCCCGGCGACCACACCGTGACGCCATGGCCCGCCTGCCGCAGCCACGCCGCACTGGCCAGCGCGATCGCCCCGGCGCCGGCGATGCCGACGCGGTACTGCTTCGCCGCGACCGTCACAGGCGCATCCCCATTCGTGAACACCGTGGAACCGGCTTTGCCGGGCCACCGGTGTTGCCCCCGGCGAGGGGGTTGGCGATGCGACACGAAGTGCGCGAAGCCTGGGGGAGAGCCAAGCTAGTCAACCTTGATTCCGCCTTGCTTGATCACTTTCGCCCAGCGCTGGCTGTCTTCCGCCACCACCTTGCCCAGCGCGGCCGGGCCGCCGCAGGTATTGACCGCGCCCAGCTGGGCGAAGCGCTGCCTCGTCTCCGGCAGGTTGCACACCTCGACCAGCGCCGCGGACAGCTTCTCGACGCTCGCCGCCGGCATGCGCGCCGGCGCCATCACGCCGACCCAGACCGGCACTTCCATGCCCGGCAGGCCCGTGGCCTCGCCGATGGTCGGGGCCGTGCCCATGCCGGGCAGCGCCGCATGGGAGAAGGTGCCGAGCACGCGCGCCTTGCCGCTGGCGACCATCGGCTCGATCGAGGCCACGCTGGTCACGATGGCCGCCACCTGCCCGCCCAGCAGGTCCGTCATGGCGGGCGCGGCGCCCCGGTAGGGCACGTGCAGCAGGTTCACGCCGCTCGCCTGCGCCAGCAGCGCCCCGGTCAGGTGTGACACGGTGCCGTTGCCGGTCGAGGCGTAGGTAACCTGGCCCGGCCTGGCCTTGGCGTCGCGCAGCACGTCGGCCACGGTCTTGTAGGGGCTTTCGGTGCGCACGGACAGCGTCATCGGCGTGTCCGCCACCAGGGCCACCGGCACCAGTTCGTGCACCGGGTCGTAGGGGAGCTTGGCCTGCAGGTGGGGTGCGATGGTGATGGCGCCGCCCGTTGCCAGCAGCACCGTGGCCCCGTCCGCCGCCTTGGCCACCGCGTCGGCGGCCACGATGCCGCCGGCGCCGGCCTTGTTGTCGACGATGACGCTCTGGCCAAGCCTGTCGGTGAGCTTGGCGCCCAGGTAGCGGGCGATGACGTCCTGGGCGCCGCCGGTGGCGAAGGGCACGACGAGGCGCAGGGGCTTGTCGTTCTGCTGGGCCCACAGCGGCGTGGCGGCAAGGCCGGCGGCGGCCGCGAAGGACAGGGCGAGATGTTTCCAGAGCAATTTCATTGTGTCTTTCCGTCCGCGTGAGGCGGCAAGCTGGGGAGCGAGTCTAGTCCGGCGCGATAATCCGTCCTCCCCGGCCACCCCGCGCCGGGTCTTGCCGAACCCGTCATGAATCCCAGCTACAAACCCAGCGACGTCGAGTCCGCTGCCCAGGCGCAATGGAGCGCCGCCGATGCCTACCGCGTCACCGAGGACGCGAGCCGCAAGAAGTACTACGCCTGCTCGATGCTGCCGTACCCCAGCGGCAAGCTGCACATGGGCCACGTGCGCAACTACACCATCAACGACATGCTCACGCGCTACCTGCGCATGAGCGGCTACAACGTGCTGATGCCCATGGGCTGGGACGCCTTCGGCCTGCCGGCCGAGAACGCGGCGCTGAAGAACGGGGTGCCGCCGGCCAAGTGGACCTACGAGAACATCGACTACATGCGCGGCCAGCTCCAGGCCATGGGCCTGGCGATCGACTGGAGCCGCGAGATCGCCACCTGCGATCC
>Ga0182006_1001703_pt1 | contig 12839 bp, 6 predicted proteins | sample Sormic07211104_1_FD_123022 | JGI IMG/M metagenome (GOLD analysis project Ga0182006, IMG submission 123022) | Rhizosphere microbial communities from Sorghum bicolor, Mead, Nebraska, USA - 072115-104_1 MetaG | ecosystem: Host-associated > Plants > Roots > Rhizosphere | place: USA: Nebraska...
TCGCCACCTACGTCATCCTCGCCAGGAAGATCCTTCGCCTGGCCCATGCCCTTATCACCAGGGACACCTTTTTCGATGCCGAGCGCTTTGCGACCGCTTGCGCAAGAACATAGGATCTCCCACAGGGTCGGCTCCCCCGGGTTTGCCGTAGCTTGCTCCGTTGCCGTGAGAGGGTTATGAAAATTGCTTTCTCTATTGTGATATTTAGTGGTTTTCACCAGTAAACATTAAATTCATTGACAACGTTGTCATGCGCGGGAAAGACTCCATGGGTCTTTTCGCGCTACGACGGGCTTCTCGTCCCCTGCGCGATCGCTTCCACGCACGGGGTAGTAGTCCATGGGGAAGGTGGTTAACCAGCCAGTGTTCGCGCAAGCCGCGCCGTCGCGGCGGCCGGTCCTGGCGGCGGATGTCGGGGGGACCCATGCGCGTGTCGCGCTGGTCCTTGGCCAGGGAGACTCACGTTCGCCAGTCCAGGTGCTCGGCCACCATCGTTATGTCGGCGCCGAATGGCCCAGCCTCGCAGCCATCCTCGACGACTTCCTGACCACCCATGCCCACTTGGCCCCGCTCGGCATCGAGCGCTGCGCCATCGCCATCGCCGGTTACGTGCTGGGCGACCATGTCGCCAACAGCAACTTGCCCTGGCGCGTCTCGCTCCCGGAAATCCGCTCGGTGCCGGGCATCGAGGCGCTCGACGTGGTCAACGACTTCGAAGCCGTGGCCTACGCCAGTCAGTTCATCGACCACGCCGACACCGCCACGATCCTTCCCGGCCTGACCGGCGGCGCCGGCGGACCGGTCCTCGTCATGGGGCCGGGCACCGGTCTCGGCTCCGCCGTGCTCCTGCCTGGCGCTCCTTACGCGCAGGTCTTGCCCACCGAAGCGGGCCAGATCGCGCTCGCGCCGGGTAACGACCTCGAGATCGAGATCCTGCGGATCCTCGCGCGCACGCGCCCGTACGTCTCCTACGAATCGATCCTGTCCGGCCCAGGCCTGCTCGACACCTATCGCGCCATCGCGGAATTGTCGGGTCGCGAAGCCACGCTTACCACGCCCGACGCGGTAAGCGCGGCGGGCATGGCCCACACCGATCCAGCCGCGCATGCCGCGCTGGATGTGTTCTGCGGCGTGCTCGGCGGGTTCGTGGGCGACCTGGTGATGCTTTACGGTGCGCGCGGAGGCGCCTTCCTTGCTGGCGGATTCCTCCCGCAGATGCGCGATTTCCTCCTCGCCAGCCGTTTCCGCGAACGCTACTTCAACAAGGGCGTGATGCGCCCCTTCCTCGAACAGGTGCCGGTACGCCTCGTCGAGCATGGGCAACTGGGCGTCGTGGGTGCCGCCACGCTGCACGCCGCGGCCCGCGTGGGTTCCAGTCACTGAACAAGCCGATGGCGACACCCGCGAGGGTGTTGCCTCGTTCGTTGCGGCCCGGCCCAGCGCAACGAATCGCCGATCGGGGGCCTTGGTGGGGAGTCGAATCAGATGAAGAGTGTCAACGGAACCCGTGCCGCGGGCCGATTCGCACGTCGTATGCTGGCCGCTTCGGTCGCACTCGCGTTCGCACACGGTGCGATGGCGCAATCCTTGACTGGCGGCCTCTACGGCCACGAATCCGCGGGTACCGGCGTGACGGTGCGCGTGGCGAGCAGTGCCACGGGCTTCAGCAAGGACGTGCTGCCGGATGCCGACGGACGCTACTCGCTCAACGGCCTCAATCCTGGCCAGTACCAGGTGAGCCTGGTCCGCGACGGGCAGCCGCTGGGTTCGTACGACGTCGTCGTGAACCCGAACCGAAACTCGTCCGTGCCCGAACTAGGCGCCGCACCCACCACGGTGTCCGCCGCGGAAGCACGTGACCTGGGCGGCGTGCAGGTCTCGGCGAATACGTTGGCGAGCACGATCACGCCGATCGACGTCAGCACGCCCGAACTGAGCACCAGCTACAACTACAAGCTGATCGACGCCCTGCCCGTCGATCGCAGCCCGGAAAGCGTCGCGCGCCTGGACTCGAGCGTGCGCTTCGACCAGCACAACACGGGTTTCGTTTCCATCGGTGGCGCCAGCCCGGCCGAGAACCGCTACTACTACAACGAATTCGACGTCACCAACGACAAGACATCGTTGGGCTCGACCACGTTGCCGGCCGAGGCGATCAGCGACACGCAACTCATCACCAACGGCGCCGGCGCCTCCTGGACGAACGCCACCGGCGGCGTGCTGTCCTCGACCATCAAGCAGGGCACGAACGATTTCCGCGCGGGCTATTCGCTGTACTTCACGCCCCCCACGTCGCGCTGGCTCAACCCGCGCGGACACAACACGCTCAACAGCATCGGCGATTACTACAGCTACGCCTCGGCCAACAACCACGACGGCATCGCGCAGCAATACCTCTGGGCATCCGGCGCCCTGGTGAAGGACAAACTGTTCTTCTTCGCCCTGCTCGGCAACGAGCCGGCGTCGCGGGCGCAGGCATACAACCAGACGCAAAAGGAAACCACGAGCAGCCGCGACAAGAACTACCTGCTCAACCTCACCTGGAACATCAGCAACGACCAGTCGCTGAACGTGCTGGCACACCGCGATTACAGCCAGTCGTTCAACAACTTCTACCAGCTCGAAGAAAACTACGATCCGAAGTCGGCCGGTGACTATCTGTCCTGGAGCCAGACGCGAACGGACAGCCGTTTCCTGATCGGAAATTACCACTGGCAGATCAACGACGACCTGGCGCTGCGCCTGATGGGCGGCTACCTCGGCTCCATCGTCTACTCGCCCAATTCCAGCGACGAGAACGCCGGCTTTCCGTATGTGACCTCGTACGACTCGGCCACGCAGGTCCAGACCAACATCGGCCACAACAACAACCCCTTCAGCTATTCGCCTTCCGATTACTGGCGCCGGGGCTACAAGGGCGACCTCACCTGGCAGCTGGGCGATCACAAGCTGGTCTTCGGCGGCGAGTACTACAAGCACTCGCTCAAGAGCAGTACGAACTCCGTGCCCGCGGGATGGTTCACGTACTACAACCAGGCCAACGTCGCGTTGCAGAACGGATCGACCTCACCCGCCGACGGCCGCTACGTCACGCAGTACGTCGACCTGGAAGGCGGGTCGTTCCAGACCATCAACAAGGGTGCCTACGTGGAGGATTACTGGCAGGCCGCCGATCGCCTGTTGCTCTACGGCGCCATCCGCTGGGACAACTACATCTACAAGGACGGCGTGGGCAACCAGTTCATGCGCCTGCCGATCACCTCGCCACGGTTCGGTTTTTCCTGGGACGTGGAAGGCGACAGTTCGCTCAAGGTGGGTGGCAGCCTCGGCAAGTACACCATCCCCCTGCCCTCGTCCTTCAGCTTCGGTGTCGCCGAACCGCGCACGACCTACACCAATTACTACACCTATACCGGCGTCGATCCGGCCACGCAGGCGCCGCTGGGACTCAGCCAGATCGGCAGCTCCTACATCACCAACCAGGGCGTGCCGACACCTGCGCAGATCGCCGCGACCAACATCAAGGCGCCCTACCAGTACGAAGCCCAGCTGTACGCACAGAAACAGCTGACGCCCGAATGGTCCGGCCTCGTCCAGCTGGGCTGGGTGGACCTGCGCCGCGTGGTCGAGGACACCTGCTACGGCGGCGGCGTGCAGGCCTATGCGCAAAGCCAGGGCTACCCCGGATACGAGCAGAACAACCAGACCTGCTGGCTGGTCAACCCCGGTGAGAACTTCACCCTAAAGCGCGATTACGACGGTGACGGCGAGGTCGAGCCGCTGTCCATTCCGGGCGCCGCGATCGGCCTGCCGAAGCCCAAGCACAAGTACTACAACCTCAAGCTCGGCCTCACGCATGCTTCCACACCGGCGGAGCCGTACTTCCTCAACCTGAGCTACACCTACGCCCGTGAGTACGGCAACACCAACGGCCTGATCGACGAAGAGCGCCGCAACGCGGGCTGGATCGGCCAGACCACGGCCTTCAACTACCCCGGCATCATGGTCGGCAGCAACGGCGACCTTGCCGGCGACATCCGCCACAGCTTCACGGCAACGGGCACCTACGACTTCGCCAACGGCTTCTCGCTCGGTGGCGTGTTCTCGGCGCACTCGGGTGCGCCGACCAGTTGTATCGGCACCTACCCAAACCGCGACGATCCCGCCTACCAGCCGGGTGCCGCCTCGCATTATTGCGACGGACAGATCGAGAAACAGGGTGACGACAAGCGCCTGCCGTTCTTCTGGCAGCTCGACCTGTCCGCCTCGTACCACTGGAAGATCAACCAGGCGAACGACCTGAGCTTACAGTTGCGGGTGACCAACGTGACCAACCGGCAAGGCACCATCGACATCAACCAGGTCTACGACACGGGTACGCTCAACGCCGACAACACGTCGATCGACAGCGTGAACTATCACGCCGCCACGTGGCAGATTCCCCGCACCACCAGCATGGTGCTCCGCTACACGTTCCAGTAAGGAAGCGACCCCATGACACAGGCTCCGATCATCCGCGGCGCGCGCCGCTGGGGTTCCCTCCTCGCCATCGGGGTGATATGCCTCGGTGGCGGTGTCGCCCATGCCACCGCTCCGTCCCTCATCCCGATACCGGCGGAAGTACGCGCGGCGAGCGGATCGTTCGCTGTCGACGCGCACACGATGATCGCCTACGCGCCGGGCGACACGAAGGCCGAAGCGGCGGCCCGCTACCTCGCCGAGGAGCTTCGCCGCAGCCGTGGCGTTACCCTGGCGGTAACCGCCACGGCACATCCGGCCGCCCGGTCCATCGTGTTCCGCAGCGATCCCAAGGCGTCGGTGGAGCAACGCGAGGGGTACTCGCTGGATGTGGATGGCGACGGCGCCCGCGTCGTCTCGCGCGACGCGGCAGGACTGTTCTACGGAGCGGTGACGTTCTGGCAGCTTGCCACCGCCGATGGCAAGCAGGGCTCGACCCGCGTCCCCGGCGTATCGATCCGCGACTGGCCGCGCTTCGAGTGGCGCGGCCTCATGCTCGACGTCGCCCGCCACTTCCACGACGTGGCGACAGTGAAGCAGGTGCTGGACGCCATGGCCGAGCACAAGCTCAACGTCTTTCATTGGCACCTCAGCGATGACCAGGGCTGGCGTATCGAGATCAAGCGCTATCCCCTGCTGACCAGCGTCGGTGGATGGCGGACGCCGCCGGGCGCGGGAACCCATGGCGAGCCGGCACGTTACGGCGGCTTCTATACACAGGAACAGATTCGTGACGTCGTGGCCTACGCCGCCGCCCGCCACATCACCGTCGTACCCGAACTGGACATGCCCGGCCATGCGCAGGCTGCGGTCGCGTCGTACCCGGACATCGTGGGTGTCAACGGCGACCACCCTTCCGTCTCCGTCGACTGGGGCGTCAATCCCTACCTCTACAACGTCGATGAAAAGAGCTTCACCTTCATCGAGAACGTGCTCGACGAAGTGATGGCATTGTTCCCGTCGACGTACATCCATCTCGGCGGCGACGAGGCGGTGAAGGACCAATGGAAGGACTCGCCAGCCGTCCAGGCCAGGATGAAGTCGCTGGGGATCACCGACGAGAACGCCTTGCAAAGCTGGTTTACCGACCGCCTTGGCGACTACCTGGCGAAACACGGCCGCCGCTTGATCGGTTGGGACGAAATCCTCGAAGGCGGCCTTCCGCGCACCGCCTCCGTCATGTCGTGGCGCGGCGTGCAGGGCGCCATCGACGCGGCGAAGAAGAATCACGACGTGGTGCTCGCGCCGGCAGGCTGGATGTACTTCGACAACCTGCAAAGCGACCGTGCGGACGAACCCAATGGGCGTCTCTCGGTGCTGGCGCTGGAGCGCGTCTATGGCTTCGAGCCGGTAGACGCCTCGCTCACGCCGGAACAGGCACGTCATGTGCTGGGCGCCGAGGCCACGCTGTGGAGCGAGTTCATTCCGTCGGCGCGGCACATACAGCACGCCCTCTTCCCTCGGGTGGACGCGATGGCCGAAATCGCCTGGTCGCCGCGCGGAACACGCGACTGGCAGGGTTTCCTGCAACGCCTTCCCGCGCAGATGCGGCGTTATGCGTCGCTCGACATCGGCGCATCCGACACCGCGTTCGCTCCCGCCATCCACGTGGATGGCGACATAGCCACGATCCTCCACGACCGCAAGGCGTCGATACGTATCGACAACCAGACCGCCTTCGGCACGGTGCGCTACACCACCGACGGCAGCACGCCCGGAACGGATGCGAAAGCCTATGCCGCGCCGTTCACCGTGAGCCTTCCCACGACGGTACGCGCCGTCACCTTCGCGCCGGACGGGACACCCATGGCCGGCGTGCGTACACGGACGATCGATCGCGACAACCTGCTGACACGGCGTACCGGCGAGCTCATGAAGTGCCCCGACGGCAGCCTCGGCTTGCGCATGCCCCTGCTGCCGGACCTGGGCGCGATGGATACGCCCGTCTACGATGTCGACCTGTTCCACGCCTGCTGGGTCTACCCGAAGGCGCCGCTGGACGGGGTGACGGGCATACGCATCGAGGCGGCGCGCCTGGCACGCAACTATGGCTTGGCGCACGAGCTGTCGAAGGTCGTGTCCTATCCCGCGAAAACGGCCCACGGCGAACTCGAAGTCCATCAGGACAACTGCGCCGGCCCGATGCTCGCCAGCTTTCCGCTGCCGGCCGGCAAGGCGCTGGGCGAGTCGATCGTGCTCCAGGGCGACCTGCCCGCATCGCATGGGGAGCACGATCTTTGCCTGCGCGTGACCGCGCCGACGGACGGGCCGCTGTATGGTCTGGATTCGGTGAAGCTGACAGGAAGCCATCCACGATGACGTACGCACGCCTCGCCCGCCGCCTGCTCGCATGCGCCGCCACCATCGCGCTGGCCGGCACCGTGCACGCGGCGGCACCGGCCACGCCGGAGCAGAAAGCGAGCGGCCTCGTCGCCCGCATGAGCCTGGAAGAAAAGGTCGCCCAGTTGCAGAGCGCGGCGCCTGCATTGCCCCGACTCGGGATTCCCGCCTATGAATGGTGGAACGAGGGCCTCCATGGTGCCGCGCGAGCCGGTTACGCGACGGTGTTCCCCCAGGCCATCGGCCTGGCGGCGGGTTGGCATCCGGAACTGATGCGGCAGGTGGGCGAGGTCGTCTCACGCGAAGCGCGCGCCCGCTTCGACGCCATCGGTGCGGGGCGCGATCACGGCCGCTACGAGGGCCTGACCATCTGGTCGCCGAACGTCAACATCTTCCGCGATCCACGGTGGGGACGTGGGCAGGAAACCTACGGTGAAGACCCCTATCTCACCGGAAAGCTCGCCGTGGCATTCGTGCAAGGCATCCAGGGGCCGGACCCGGCGCACCCGCTCGCCATCGCCACGCCGAAACACTTCGCCGTGCATAGCGGCCCCGAGGCGGGACGTCACGGCTTCGATATCGACGTTTCCCCGCACGATCTCGAAGCCACCTTCCTGCCCGCGTTCCGCGCGGCGGTGACCGAAGGCCAGGCGGGTTCGGTCATGTGCGCGTACAACGCGCTGCACGGCACGCCGGTATGCGCCGATGCCGGCTTGCTGGGCGATACCTTGCGCAAGGCCTGGGGCTTCGCCGGTTATGTCGTGTCCGATTGCGACGCCGTCGACGACATGACGAAGTTCCATTACTACAAGGCGGACAATGCCGCCTCGTCGGCCGCGGCGATCCGCGCGGGCACCGACCTCGACTGTGGTTATGCCTATGCGGAACTGACCGCGGCCGTCAAACGCGGCGACGTCGACGAGTCCGTGCTCGACGCCTCGCTCGTTCGCCTGTTCGCGGCCCGTTACCGGCTCGGCGAACTCGGTCCCTCGACCGCGAAACCCACCACCGTCGATGTAAAGGCGAACGCGGCGCTGGCCCTCCGTGCCGCGCTGGAATCGATGGTTCTGCTGAAGAACGACGGCGGCACGCTGCCCTTGCGAGGCACGCCGCGCATCGCCGTGATCGGCCCGAACGCCGATACGGTGGAGACACTGGAAGCCAATTACCACGGCACGCCGCGCACGCCGGTCACGCCACTGCAAGGCCTCCGCGCACGATTCGGCGCCGACCACGTGAGCTACGCGCAAGGCGCACCTGTCGCCGCCGGTGTGCCCGTGCCCGTACCGGAGACGGCGTTGCGGACGAGCACCGCCGCCGACGCCGCGGTTGGCCTCACCGGTCACTACTTCGACAACATGACCTTCGATGGCGCGCCACGTACGACGCGCGTGGATCGCAGCGTCGATTTCGACTGGGACCACGTCACACCCGCCGGCCTGCCCAAGGGCCGCTACGCCGTGCGCTGGACCGGCGCGATCCTGCCACCGGGCCCCGGTGACTACACACTGGCCGTCCATGTCGAGCGCTGCTTCGATTGCGCGGGCCACGACGCCGTGCGGCTCTTCGTCGACGGTAAGCCGGTGATCGACGATAAGGGAGACGACAAGCACACGCAGGCTATCCTGCACTTCGACGACATCCGCCCGCACGACCTGCGCCTCGAACTCGTCCATGGCGGTGAAGACCAGGGCGTGCGGCTGCAATGGCTGGCCCCTGCCGCCGCACAACTCGCCGAGGCCGAACGCGCGGTCGCGGCGGCCGATGTCACGGTCGCCTTCGTCGGCTTATCGCCCGACGTGGAGGGCGAGGAACTGCATGTGGACGTGCCCGGCTTCGACGGTGGCGACCGCACGGACATCGGCCTCCCCGCCACGCAACAGGCCTTGCTGGAGCGTGCCGCAGCGAATGGCAAACCGCTGGTCGTCGTGCTCATGTCCGGAAGCGCGGTCGCACTCGACTGGGCCGAGGAACATGCGTCGGCGATCGTCGCCGCCTGGTACCCCGGCGAAAGCGGCGGTACGGCCATCGCGCAGGTGCTGGCCGGCGACTACAACCCCGGCGGCCGCTTGCCCGTGACGTTCTACCGCTCGGTGCGTGACCTGCCGCCGTTCACCAGTTACCAGATGAAGGGCCGAACGTATCGCTACTTCGAAGGAACACCGTTGTATGCCTTCGGCCACGGACTCAGCTACACGCGCTTCTCGTACGCGAATGCCAACGTGTCCACCGACAACATCGACGCGGGACAGAACGTCACGGTGAGCGTCGAGGTGCGCAACGACGGGCAGCGCGCGGGTGATGAAGTCGTGCAGGCATATCTCGACTATCCGCCAGGCGATGCGCTCGCACCGAAACGGTCCCTCGTCGGATTCCAGCGCGTGCACCTCGCGCCCGGCGAAAGCCGCCGGGTGTCCTTCCAGCTCGATCCGCGCCGCCTGAGTTCGGTGGACGCCACCGGCCAACGCGCGGTCCTGCCAGGCGAGTACGGCGTCTTCCTCGGTGGCGGGCAGCCGGGCGATGCCACCGGCGAGCGTGCCGGTTTCACGATACGCGGGCGGCAGGCACTGCCGCGATGACAGGACATCGGATGAAACACCCTACCCTTGCGCGGCTTGCCGTCGCCTTCGCGGCACTCGTCGGCACGGCGCCCTCCGCCTTCGCCAATCCCCCGGTCAGCGTGTCCGGCGCGCATTTCATGCGCGAGGGCAAGCCATACCAGATCATCTCGGGCGACATGCATTTTCAGAGGATACCGAGGGAGTACTGGACCGATCGCCTGCGCAAGGCGCGCGCGATGGGACTCAACACGATCACCACGTACGTGTTCTGGAACCTGCTGGAACCCTCGCCCGGCCGCTTCGATTTCAGTGGTGGCAACGACGTCGCCGCCTTCGTGAAGGCGGCCCAGGCGGAAGGCCTGAACGTGATCCTGCGTCCCGGCCCTTACATCTGTGGCGAATGGGACGCGGGCGGCTATCCCGCATGGCTGTTCGCCGATCCCAGCCTGCGCGTGCGTTCGCGCGATCCGCGCTTCCTGGCCGCCTCCGACCGATATCTGCAACGTCTCGGCAAGGAACTGGCGCCGCTGATGGCGAGCCACGGCGGACCCATCGTCGCCACCGAACTGGAGAACGAGTACGGCTCGTACAACGACGACAAGGTCTATCTCGACGACATCCGCGCCATGCTTGGGCGTGCGGGGCTCGCCGACGACCTCCTGCTGACCTACGACGGTCCGGATCTGCTCGCCAACGGCACGTTGCCCGGCGTGACCGCGGTGATCGACTTCTCGCCCGGCGAGGCGAAGAAGAGTTTCGAAATGCTCGAACGGTTCCGTCCCGGCTCGCCGCGCATGGCGGGCGAATACTGGGCTGGCTGGTTCGACCAGTGGGGCGGCAAGCACGCGGCCACGGATGCGAAGCAGCAGGGCGACGAACTGGCCTGGATGCTGAAACAGGGTTATTCGGTGAATGTGTACCTCGTACATGGTGGCACCAGTTTCGGCTTCATGAATGGCGCGAACTTCCAGGGTGGTCCCGCGGATCACTACGCACCGCAGACCACGAGCTACGACTACGATGCCGCGCTCGACGAAGCGGGGCGACCGACGCCGAAGTTCACGCGATTCCGCGACATCGTCGCCAAGGCCACGGGAACGACGCCGCCTCCCTTGCCTCCGTCGCCTCCCGTGCGCGCTCTTCCCGCCTTCACCCTGGGCGAATCCGCATCGCTGTGGGACAACCTGCCCGCCCCGCAAGCCTCCGACCTTCCCAAGCCCATGGAGGCCTACGGTCAGGCCTATGGCTACACGCTTTACCGGACCACGGTACGCGGCCCCTTCCACGGCTCGCTCTACCTCGGCGACGTCCGCGACTATGCGGCCGTCTATCTCGATCGACAGTCGCGCGGCACCGTGGAGCGCAGGCTGAAACAGGTGGCCGTCGATATCGACGTCGCCGCCGGCGAGCACACGCTCGACATCCTGGTCGAGAACTCAGGACGCGTGAACTATGGCCCCCATCTGGAAGACGGCCGGGCCGGCCTCGTCGACCCCGTGATGCTCGGCGACACGATCCTGCATGGCTGGCAGGTGTTCCCGCTGCCGATGACATCGCCCGGCACGTTGCGCGGGTGGACCAGCGCCAAGGTCGAGGGCCCTGCGTTCCATCGCGGATCGATCACGATCGACACGCCGGCGGATACCTTCCTGGATGTCCGCGCCTTCGGCAAAGGCTTCGCCTGGCTCAACGACGCCAACCTCGGCCGGATCTGGTCCATCGGGCCGCAACACGATCTATATGCCCCGGCGCCATGGTTCCACCATGGCGTGAACACCGTGGTGGTGTTCGATTTCGACACGCGCGACCAGCCCGTCATGCGTGGCGTCGACCGGCGCCTGTGGTCCGAGCCGCCGAAGACGCCTTGAATCCTTTCCCTTTCGCGCCGCCATCAAGGAGATCCGTTCGATGACGAAGCACCCTTCCCTCCGCCGCCTGGCATCCTGCCTCGCGGTCGCCCTCATGGCATCCCTGCCTGGCGTGCCGCGCGCCGAATCGTTCACCGACGTGAAGCCCTCGCCGCAGCAGGTCGCATGGCAAGACCTCGAATTCGGCGTGATCGTCCATTTCGGTACCAATACCTTCCTCGATCGGGAATGGGGCGATGGCACGGCGCCCGCCTCCGTGTTCCGTCCCGACAAGGTCGACCCGGACCAGTGGGCACGCGCGGTGAAAGCGGCGGGAGTGCGCTACATGGTGCTGGTCGCCAAGCACCATGACGGCTTCGCGCTATGGCCCACCGAACAGACCGACTACTCGGTGAAGACCAGCCCCTGGAAAGGCGGCAAGGGTGACCTCGTGCGCATGGCCTCGGATGCGGCGAGGAAGAACGGTCTCGGCTTCGGTGTCTATCTGTCGCCGTGGGACCGTCACGATCCGCGCTACAAGGATTCGGCGGCCTACGACAAGTACTACCTCTCGCAGATGGAGGAACTGGTCCAGCATTACGGCCCGCTGACCGAGTGGTGGCTCGACGGCGCCGGCAGCGCCGGCCACGTCTACGACTTCGCGAAGTACGTGGAGACGCTGCGCACCTACCAGCCGAACACCATGGTCTTCGCGGACATGGCCTTGTTCGACTACGGCGACATCCGCTGGGTCGGTAACGAACAGGGCGTGGTGCAGGGTGAGAACTGGAACGTCATCGACCGGCACGGCCAGCTGCGCTGGCGTCCGCTCGAAGTGGACACGCCACTGCACAAGAACCATTGGTTCTTCAGTTCGAAGCCGGATTTCGCCACGTCGTTGAAGACGGTCGACGAACTCATGGACAATTGGGAGAACAGCGTCGGCAAGGGTGGCCAGTTCATGCTGGGCGTCGCACCCGATACGCACGGCCTGCTACCGGACGCCGATGTGCGGCGACTGGCGGAGTTCGGCAAGGCGCTGAAGGCGCGTTATGGCGACGAGGCCAACCTGGCGGTGAAGCATGGCACCGTCGACGACAACGTCGCCGCGGCACTGGACAACGATCCGGCCACGTTCTGGTCGGCGCCGGCCGGCTCGGCGAATGCCATCCTCGAGGTCGACCTCGGCCGCGAGGTGACCTTCGACCATGCCACGAGCATGGAGTGGCTGGACGGCGGGCAGAACGTCCACGGCTATGCCGTGCAGGTTTGGGATGGCAAGGGATGGAAGACGGTGGCGCAGGCGCAGGCCATCGGTCATATGAAGATCGATGCCTTCGAGCCGGTGACGGCGCGGCGGGTGCGGTTGAACATCCTCTCCGCGGTGGGGACAGTGCGAATTCGGGAGTTCAAGTTGTTCAGGGTCGGGCGCTGAGGACCGCCCTTCGTCGAACGGAGAGGGGCCGATATCGCCGCTGAAGCGGCTCCCACACATTCGGTATCGCCGCTGAAGCGGCTCCCACATTCCGCTATCGCAGCTTTTGCTTTGTGTGGGAGCCGGCTATGCCGGCGA
>Ga0182006_1001704_pt1 | contig 12837 bp, 13 predicted proteins | sample Sormic07211104_1_FD_123022 | JGI IMG/M metagenome (GOLD analysis project Ga0182006, IMG submission 123022) | Rhizosphere microbial communities from Sorghum bicolor, Mead, Nebraska, USA - 072115-104_1 MetaG | ecosystem: Host-associated > Plants > Roots > Rhizosphere | place: USA: Nebraska...
TAAAATGGGGCTTATCTCGGTTGCTACCGGAGGCAGCATGGACAACAAGGAATATGAAAGGCAAAGAAAAATGATCTTATCAATTCCTGGAATAGAAAACATTATACCTCAATTTATAAAACTTTGTAGAACATCAAGTGATTTTTGGGCATGGATTAAAGGAAAAGCACCAACGTACCAAGAAAGAAGACATATAATAAATGATGCATTGAATCCCATCCTTGACATGATTGAATATGAAACGGGCGCGGCTGCTCTTGAATTTAAAAAAAACTATGAAGAAATAGGTATAATAGGTCAGGGTGGCTATGGACTCGTTTATGAGTATAGGCACCGGTTATTAGATTTATCATTTGCTGTTAAAATATTTGCTCCAGCATTTCATCAAGGAGGAGACAAAGAACTTGAGCGTTTTTTTCAGGAAGCGCATATGCTTTTTAGCCTCGATCATCCATCCATTATTAAAATCTATGATGCAGGTATGATAGGTTCTCGACCATTCATTAGAATGGAATATTTTAAAGGAAAGAATCTTAATCAAATTTTAAACGAAGATGGAATTATAAGTCCTAAGAAAGCCATTGTAATGATGGAGGCGCTTGTATCTGCAATGGAACATGCACATGAAAGGGGTATAATTCATCGGGATTTAAAACCTAATAATATTATGGCAGCTCAATCTGGACAATTTCGAATAATAGATTTTGGACTTGGTATTTTTGTTGAAAACGATTTATATTCAAGATTGACAAGAACAGGAGAAGCAACAGTTAGTGGATACTATAATGCACCAGAGTTAGTTGAAGATCCCAAGTTAATTGATCCTCGATCAGATATATATTCTTTAGGAGCCATTTGGTTCACGATGCTTACAGGTCAACCTCCCGCAGGCAGTGAAATAATATCTAGGTTAAAAGAAATAGAAGGTATCAACGAATCTTACATTAACTGTATTTCTCGCTGTTTAGCCGGACTAAATAGTAGGATGCCAAACTGTAAAATGTTACTGGAAGAGATTAGACAAATAGAAATTTAAAGTGTGTTGAACAAGAAAATAAGTTATGATTCATATCCTATTAAAAAAGCGTTTCAGGATCACTAAAATGAATCTCACAATCTGGACAATAACTATTTCTTAACTTGGGATGTGAGCAGTTTTTTATTCGTTCAGAAATTAGTTCATTCTTTTCCTTATTAAGAATATTAATTTGGTTCTTATACAGCGATTCGACCTCTTTAATTTGATTTTGTAATTCAGATTTAAACTTTTTCACTTCTTCGCTGGAGTAAATAGTTTTTAGTTTTCTGTTTAGTTCTCTTACTTTTTTTATGGTTTCTTCATATTGCGCATAATCTCGTTCACTCAGTTCTTCAGGATAATCTGGCTCCCCGGACCAATCACAGTCCGGACATCTAAACATAGAAAACTCTCCAATATTTGGATGCGTACACTTTTTTTTTAGTTCACTCCACTTTTCATATAGATTCTGTTTATCTCTTTGAAGGCTGCCAATTAAGAAGTAAAGTTTGTGATCAATTGATTTTATATGATCGGGGTTTAATGCTGCTATTTGATCTAAACGAGACATTACCACCGTAAAATCTGAATCAGCCGAAGGTGATAAGCCACCACTGCGGGCAGGATTTTCTTTCAGTTCTATAATCCTTAAATTATTTCCGCCGTCGACAGCCATGGCACCACATGAGCATACGACCATATCATATTGGCTATTGCTAGTCAGCACAGTTCCGCAGTTAAAACACACCGCCTGATTTGTTTCTAAATCAGGTTTACCTTTTAAGCTATCCATATATACGAATATACAGATATTCGTATATATGGATAGTTGACCTTCAAACCAAAATGCCCTTGATGGGGCATTTTTTGTTCTCGGTCTGCTCCAAAGACATAACCTTTCGGTTATGCTTTTCCGCCCCTAAGCCAGCTTCGTATTTAGGATTTTGACAAATCCTAAATTCTCCCTACCTTAGGGTTGATCGTAAAGAAGCGAGGGGGGGCGGATGTATATACATTTCGTTTCACTCCATTATATCCACCCACCAACCCTCGCCAAAAAGCTTAACGCTGCGCTACTTTTTGGAAGTGCATTACTTGGACAAACCGCTCCGCTATTGTCCAAGTAATGCAAACAAAAACCAGATTTTTTGAAGATGGAAAAAGAAACCAACATTATCCTTCGGGTGTCCCCTTCGGATAAAAAGATGATTCAGGACAAGGCCAAAGAGGCGGGCACGTCGGTGAGCGAATATGCCCGCAAGGTGCTGCTTTCGGGCAGTATTATTAAGGTCGATGGGGAAGAAAAAAAGACCTTAAACGGGATCGCAAATAACCTCAATCAGCTGACCCGTCATGCCAATGCCACCGGCATTATTCCAGATGAAGTGAGCAGTACACTAAAAGAACTGATCGAAAAGATACGCTATGCCTACCGCAAACGCTAACACCGGAAACGGATTTTCCAAGGCGATCTCTTACGCCCTTCAGGAAGCTAAAAAGTATCCGGAGCAAACGCGCGCAAAAGTGCTCGAGTTTAACCAGGTTTACGGCTCAAGCAGAGAAATGGGAAAGCAAATGCGGGAGGTGGCTGATGAGCGGAAAACGGTTCAAAAACCTGTGCTTCATGTTCAGATTAATTTTCATCCGGATGAGAAATTAAGCCGCGCCCAGGTCGAGCAGGCAATCAACAGTATTTTAAAGGATGTCGGCATAGAAAAGGATAATCACCAGTATGTGGTGGTGCAGCATAAGGACAAGGCCCATGACCATTATCATGTTGTGGCAAACCGGGTGAGTATGGATGGTGAGCTGCTTAATGATCACCGGATCAAGGACCGGCTGCAGGTTGCCTGCGACAAGGTGGAAAAGGAGCAGGGCCTAAGGCAAACGCAGGGCAGAACGGTTGTCTATGATCCAAACCAGCAGAAAGGTTTCAGGTACGTAAACGAACAGGAAAAGCAGACCCATAAACAGCAAAAACAAGAAAAGCCCGTCCGAGATAAAAACCCTAAGATTATGGAGCAGAAAAATGAAATCCGCGAACAGCTGCAGGAAGTGCTATCAAAAAAAGAGATCAATAGTCCAGAGAAACTGAAAGCAGAGCTTGAAAAGCGCGGCATAGATGTTCAGCTATCCGAGAATAAAAACGGGATATCAGGGGTCAGCTTTAAAAAAGATAATGTTTCAGTAAAAGGCTCGGCCATTGATTACAAATGGAGCGAGATAAGCAAGGCACTGGAAGAAAACAGGGTAAAGGCTGAGCAGCTCAGAAATGTTAACCCACACCGCCTTAAATCGGCCCTTGCAGAACATTTAGAAAAGCAAAAGGATACGAGCTTATTTACAACAGATGCACCTGGTAAAGGGAACCTTGAAACGCCAAAATTTGAGACGCACTCAATAGGAAAGAAGGAGGGACTACAACCTACTCCAGAGGAAAAGAAAGAGCATGATTTTGTAAAGGACTATAACCCTAGGGTGGAAAGTGCCATTAAAGAAATTAAGGAAGAACTGCAGAAAGGAAATACGAATGTCAATGTTTCTGCCATTATGGAGAAAAATGGTTTTAAGGAAGCGCAAGACCGATTCATTTATTCAAATGGTGAGCTGCAGAAAGGCATCAGTAAGGACACTTTTGAGTGGCCCTTAAAAGATGTAAAAGATCAATTTGAGCGGTTTAAGGACAATGAAAAGCGGTACAGCGAGCTCATGGAGCAGGAGCCCAAAAAGATTAATGTGCTTGATAAACTGACAGGGGCCTCTAAGGAAAAGGAAAAAGCTAATGATAGCTTAAAAAGGGAGCAGCGGGAAGCGGTTAAACCTGAATTTAAGCCTCAGGTACGGGGTCTGGAAAGCCGGGATCTTACGCTGATTTCCAAATTTGAACACCGGGCCTTTGAGCATAAAAGGCAGGAGCAATTAAAAGACATGTTCTCAAATAAAAACGATCAGGAACAAAATCGAAAAAATGGATTAAGCAGATAACCCCCTATAATTATGAAAGCAATCAACCATGATCACCAAAAACCTACCACCTCAAAATTTACATTTAAGAAGATCATTCTTTACTGGTTTTTATTCACCACAGGAAGCACCGTAGTATTTTTTCTTTTTAGCCGGTTACCCTGGTGGGTGCAGCCATTAATTTTTCTTTTTGCTGTTGGATATGGGGGTTACTGGATCTTTAAGAAGATAAAAGGTAAAGCAGGTTATGCGTCTTCTGTTCCAGCTGGCCCCGCACCAGAGCGCATGGATCTTGAATTAAACAGGAGCGTAACTATTGTTAATCCCTATGCCGGTGTATTTGTGTGTGGCGGGGCAGGTAGCGGTAAGAGTAAAAGCATTGTGGAGCCTATTATTTATGATGCAGGACGCAAGAATTTTTCAGGAGTGGTTTATGACTTTAAATATCCGGAACTTGCTAGGTATGTAGAAAGCGCTTACCAGAACAGCCCGGTTAAGCGTTATTATATTAACTTTTCAGATCTAAGCACCAGTAACCGGCTTAATCCAATTTCTCCGGAAGTCATGAGAAACGTTTCATTTGCCAGGGAATTTGCCCATAGTGTTCTGGCAAATTTAAATCCTCAGATGATCTCCAAGCCGGACTTCTGGTCCGATAACAGTTTAAGCCTTCTAAGTGCCGTCTTCTGGTACCTGCGACAGGAAAAACCAGAATACTGCACTTTACCCCATGCAATCAGCCTGCTTCTTCAGCCAAACATTGAAGCTCTGCTAAAAATGCTTCAAACCAATTTACAGTGTTCGGATATGGTAGCACCTATTGCTGTGGCCATGCAGACCGGGGCGCAGAACCAGCTAGCAGGGGTGGTGAGCAGTTTGCAGGTATCCTTAAGTAAGATAAACACCCCTGAAATATATTATATCACTTCCAAGAGCGATTTTAGTCTGAACCTCAATGATCCAATGAACCCAGGCATACTAACCATAGGAAACGATCCTGTTTTAGCCTCTACTTATGCCCCGGTGATTGGCCTGATGCTTACGGCCATTACAAAACAGCTTAATCAGCAAGGCAAACAGAAATCTATGGTTCTGCTGGATGAGTTCCCGACGGTTTTTGTGCCGAACATCGAGCAGCTGCCTGCAACGGCAAGAAGCAATAAGGTTGCTACTGTCCTGGCATGTCAGGATATCACTCAAATCGTGGACAAGTACGGAAAAGAGAAGGCAGAAGCGATTTTATCGAATCTGGGAAATCAGTTTTATGGTAGAACAACCAATCCGCAGACCGCCCAGCGGGTGAGCCAAATGTTTGGTAAATCTGATAAGATGATGAAAACCGATAGCAAGAACTTTGAGCATAGCATCATTGGCGATTTAAGAAATGGCCGGGGAGAAAGTTACAGTTACCAGGAAAGAGAGCTTGTAAGGGTTCAAGATGTTGCCACAGTTGAAACGGGCTCCTTCTATGCTATTTTAAGTGAAGGCAGCGTAAGGCAAGGCAAGACGTCTATTGCTCTAAATAATGCTTTTATACAGGCTGATCTACCTCAAACTGGGCACGTATCAGACGATCAATTGACAGAGGTGTTCAATAATATAAAGGTAGAGAGTAGCCGGATCTTACAGGGTACTTAAGTGGTGTTTTAAAACTAATTTTCTATCCAACCCATCCTTGCCCATATGAACCAGTTTCATGAAGCCATTTTTTTTCACATACTCTGCATGTATAATCAGTTTCATCAACTGAACCGTGCATAGACTTTATAGGGTTAAAATTAGTTTTTTCTAAATTGCTATGAGGTTTTGTATGACGTCCGGCACCAACTAGTTTCCTGCAACTGTCACAAAGGGGATTTTCTGTTTTTTTAGCATTCTCCATATTATAAATCTTTTTACGATTGTGAGAGCTTTCTTTGAGCTCCCAGTAGCACTTATTCAATCTTTTCGCAACTCATCAGTAAGCTTAATTAGCTGTAGAAGGCTAGATAATATATCTTTATATATATGATTTATAAAGCCAATATCACAGTCTCTACAATTGCCAAAGAAGGCCAAAAGTACCCAATTTTTAAGGATCAAACGTATAATCTTGGGAATGCGACCTTTTTAAATAAGGAAGATAGTTTGTTTGTTTTTGAAATCGCACTATTCGAAGAAACACCAGAAAACTACAAATATATGTTTGATGTCGATATAAACACTCTTGAGTTGGCCTCATTAAGAGCCGTAGAGATTTAGGCTAGTTTCTTCTTACTTTATTATGCAGAATAATAAGACTGCTGCTCTGCTGCTGTATTATAGACGCCAAGTTAATCAGATCTGTTAAATTCAATATCCATGCGCACCAAACCTGACCTCCTTCCAAATATAAAAAACTGTCCCAATTGCGACGCCTTAATCCCAGCAGATGATAAAACTTGTTCATTCTGTAAGTATAAATATCAGCCAGTTATTTTAACCAAAGAAGAGGCAGCACAACCTTATACAGAGCATGTCAAAAGCATTGATAACGCTTTTTTTAGAATAGAAAGCTTCATGGAAGGCAAATTATTAGATTATAAAGGATTTGACTTTGCAAGAGCCTTCTCCGTGTTGTTCCACCGCACGTCCGAGGCTGTAAATTTCACTATTGATAATTGCAGAAAAGTAGGTCAGTATTATCTCCTAATTGGTCAATTAGCTTACGATTGGGACAAAACTGACTACCCCAACCAAGCGGCTAATAAAAATCCAAAATTTGTTGAAGACATGGAAGCCATTAGCTATCTAAGCTGGTACCATGACTATGAATTTGTAAAATTTTTAAGCTCTGAGGACCAGAATGACCGTAATCAAAAGTATTCCATAATGGATACTTTTTCACATTCTACAATACCAGACATAGAATCCCATGGAACAGCACCTAATTCTGCCGTTGAGGAGTTTTTCGAGTCCGTAAATGACTGCCGAGGCACTCAGATTGCATATTCCGAGGAAAGTTTACCAGCGTTCCGCGATGAAAGGTTACCACTTATTCCGGACGAAACCTTACCAGTTGCTACTGGTCTAGAACACTTCGGGTGTGTGTATTATAATCAATATTAAGATTTATTTTTTTCTTCTCATAGAAGCACCCAAAAGTTCTACTTTATGTGCAGAAGCTGTCAATCTGTCTAATGCTGCATCGGCGATCGTAGGTTCATTGATAAACTCATACCATTTATCCAGCGGCAGCTGGGAAGTAATGATTGTAGCGCCATTTCCATAGCGGTCTTCCAATATATCCAACAGGGCCAGTTTTGCATCATGAGAAAGCGGCTTTAAGCCAAAGTCATCTAGTATGACCACCGCATGGGCCGCGATCTGTTTAATCCATTTTAAGTAAGTCCCGTCAATCCTCGCCTGAGCAATAGACTCAAGGAATTTGTTCATCGCAAGATACATCACCTTATGTCCCATCAGGCATGCGCTGCGCCCCAGGGCACAGGCTAAATAGCTCTTGCCTGTGCCGGTTACACCTGTAATCAATACGTTTTCACCTTTGGTGATGAACATCCCATCAGAGAGCCGTAAAAGCATTTCTCTTGTCAATCCTCTTTCAGGCTTGCAGATAATTTCTTCCAGCAGCGCATGGTAGCGTAGCTTACTGTTTTTTAAAAGCCTTTCAGTGCGCTGAAGGTTTCTGTATTCAATTTCAGCATGACAAAGCATGGCAATGAGCGAATGGGCATCTTCCTGCTGATGGCTTGGCAGGTTCAGAGCGGCCTGATAGCGTTTGGCCATACCGGCAAGCTTTAAGGTGCTTAGTTGTTCTACGGTGGTGTTTTTATTCATGTTGTTTTCTGTTTTTACTTATTAATCAATTGATGTTGTTGTAGGCGTCGGGGCCACGCAGATTGTTATGCAACGGTATGGGTGAGCTGGCTGTGGGTGCATCTTCATGCAGATCCATGTTATTCTGGAGAATGGTTTTTATCACGCCGTAATTGCACTTTTTCCCTCTTAATGCTCTTTTACATGCGGCCTCTACACGAGGGCCACCAAAAGAACGGATCAGCTGCAGGATGCCCAAGCACGGGCCGTAAGCCTGGTGAATGGTAATTTTACTTTCCATGATCTGAGTAAAGAACTCGTGGGTTGAAGGCCCGTTTTCAAGAGCCTTTTTTAAGTAAAACTCCGGGTTCCAGCCACGGCGCTCAGCAATCTTCCTGTGATTTTCAGGCATATGATCCAGCAAAGTGCTATAACCATGCTTTTTGAAGCTTCTGGTATGAATAGCTATACGCTGTAGCTCATGGTAGACCTCCACATGGTCAGTGCAATAAACCAGGTTAACTTCTTTGCCCAGATAACTGAAAGGAACGCTGTAGAAATGCCAGTCTTCACCTAGTACCACATGGTAGTTCTTCTGAACCTTGGCCCTTGTGTAATGACGGATTTGATAACTTGTTGCGGGTAGAGCCTGTAAAAGGGGTTTTTCTTCAGCATTAAACAGCTCCTGACGACTATAGCTTTTCTTTTGAAAGTTCTGCCCATGATGCACGTCCAACTTGCTCATAATAGCCTCATTAAGCTGATCCAAACTAAGGAAAGTGTCATTACGTAATAAAGCAAAGACACGTCTGTAAGTTATCAGCACATTGTTTTCAACAGAGGGTTTGTCCTTTGGTGAACCAGGTCTGGTGGCCAGTAAGCCGATCTGGTTATGCAAAGCCCAATCGCTTAGCATCTCGGGAAAGGTAGGCTCATATTTACAGGTCCTTGTTACCCATTGTCTCATATTATCAGATATCGCATTCATGGGTACCCCCTGAAAATATTCAAGCATAGCATTCAGTGTAGCGATTAGATTTGGCAAGGAGGCATTAGCGAGCGCCTGAACGAATGAATATCCACTGAAGGGCAACACTGCAACCAGCACCGGACAATCAATGATCTCACCATCTTCATTTACATAATGTAGCTTTGATCCGGCAAAATCGATCTCCAGTAGCTCGCCAGGATTATGCTGCAGATGCATCGCTGGTTTACGTACTGCCATTTCAATGTCCAGTAACTCGCAAAACCGGGAGTACTGGAAACCTGCTGGATAAAGCTCCAGGTATTCCTGCCATAGGAGATACCTTGTTACCCCCACACGTTTAAGTTCCAGGATAAAGTATGATAGCTGATCTAAAAAATGAGCTTTACGAGGGTCTTCAGGTTCTGCTTTGGCAGGCTTGGTCTTGCTGAATACGGCATCAAGATCTGGATCTTTAAGGCTTAAAAGCTCATCATAATCCCGGCCCGTTGCCTTAAATAAAGTAGAATAGAGATGAACTGTGGGGCGCGACACCTTAGTTTGTTTTGCTATCTCTCTTTCAGAATAGCCGCGCTTGAGGAAAAGTAATATTTGTCGTACTCTTTGCATACTTAGTGGTTTGTTCGCCATCTCTATAAAATTGATCTATGATCAAATCTATCTGGAATGGCGGGTAAACACACCTAAAGTGGTAACCTTTGCAGCGGAATAAGTGGTAACCTTTGTGTCGGAATGTCAGCCTTATAAAGCCTGGTATTCTTGTGCAATGGTAAACTTTGCTCCGGAAAACCTGGTAAGGTTTACAGCGGAATACCTGGTAAGGTTTCCCTCGGAACACTGGTAAAGTTTGTAGCGGAATGGGTGGTAAACTATGCAGCGGAACGCTGGTAAACTATAGAGCGGAATATGCACTCAGATAGAGCAGTATAATAAAGTGCATGAGTTAACTAGAGACCTTCAGCCTGAATTGCTAAAGCTGCTTTACAATGATTTTGAGTTTTTCTTATCCATGAAGAAAGAAGAAAAAGAAGCACAATTTAGCTCTACAGATATTGATGAAGCCATTGAAAAGCTTACTACTGCTGGCAAATCTATACCAACTAAGGAGATACCTGACTTCAATTATTTTAAAAAAGGTATGAGCAAGGACGAGATTAAAGACTTGCCTAAACTTAGGTTCCTGGATAAAGAAAAACTGCTTTTTCCTTTTGATTTTTTCTGTAGTTACCGATTTAAAGCAATGTTAAAAGAAAAGCTTGCTAATTCCGAAGCAGTTCACCTAACTCAGGGTAAGCAACAGGAGTTAGCCTCAAGTTCTCACTTGGGTACAGATAATCTTGAAAAAGCATTTGAAGAACAGGGTTTGTGGGAACTGCCTATAACCCAAAAAATGAATCATTCTGCTCGAGCTACCTTAATCAACAACATCCGTAATAGTGATTTGCCCCTACAAATCGCTTTGTTGAGTGCCATTGGGTTTACTGAAAGCAAAAATCATCCAAAGATTAGGACAAATGTGGGCGTGTATGAAATGATTGCTAGACTGCTTGGTACTAATTCTAGAACAATTAAAGGTAACATCAACGTACTCAATTCAAATTCAAAGGAAGATAAAAAACGTTACACCAGCCACCTGCACCAGCAAAGGGCACAAGAAATCATAAAAAATATAAAATAGGGCGTATGCCCCATTTTTTGCCCCCAAATGCCCCTAAGAGATTTGCATGTAGATAATACATGTAACATGAAAGCAAAAAAGAGAAAATCAGTCACAACCCCTAAGAGAACCCTAGATAAGAAAATGAGCGTTAATTTCGAAAGCATTAAGTTCGTTATTAAAACTATACATCTGGCAATTGAGGTGATAAGGGCGCTAGCAAGCTAAAAGCATTTTTTAAATACTTAACTAGGGATTTCATTTTAAACAGTGTAATAATTTATATATTTGTGTCAATATGTATTAACGTAAATACGTATTGATATTAATACGTGTTAAATGGCAAAAATTATAACAATAGCGCATCAAAAAGGCGGTGTAGGTAAAAGCACTTTAGCTTTAAATCTTGCTTATAGGTTCAGTAAGGATGTGCATACTGCATTAACAGATACAGATCCTCAGGGATCAACAATGCAATTACAGGATATCGTCACAGGTATAGATATTATAGACTATGTAAGCATAGACAATCTGATATCACAGCCTTATGATGTTGTTTTTATCGATACACCACCTTATATCACCGAAACCATACTTCCTATCTTCCTTAAATCTGATTTCGTCTTAATACCTACAAAAGCGGGCGTCCCTGATATTATGGCTATTCGATCAACCATTGAATTATTAAAAGAAGCACAACAGAAGAAGCCCAGTTTAAAAGCTGCCATTGTACTGAATATGGTTAAGCCCAGGGTAAGTATAACTGAAGAAGCAAAAGAGCAATTAAGCCAGTATGATCTGCCTATTATTGCAGAGATTAAGGACAGAACGAGTTATAACAATACATTTCTTTCCGGAGGGGTATTTTCCGGTTCTGACAAATTAGCCCAAAATGAAATCGAGCAGTTGACTAAAGAAATTTTAAACCTATTGTAATGAAAAGTGCATTCGATAAATTAAAGGACATCAAACCGAAAGAAGCCCCAAAGCAAAAAGTGATACCTGTAAAGGAGCGCAAGAGGGATAATGAAAAAAGCTATACTTTATGGCTTGATAAAGAACTATTAAAGGCTTTAAAACTAAAAGCAGTTGAAAAGGACGATAATGTAAAAAACATTGTTGAAGAGGCAATAAGGCAATATTTGGGGTAATAACGTATTGACATAAATACGTTATTATGTTTTAATTAATTGTGATGGAAAGTTCAATAATCAATTTACGAGATGCTTTAAGTGAGCTTGTAGAAAGTTCATATTTATCTTTTGCAGAGGTTAAAGGCAAAAAGAATATAATGGGTGTATACCTAATTTATGATCAATTTGATGGCCTTATGTATATCGGCAGCACAAACAAGTTTAACATAAGATTTGGAACTGATCTAAGACATGAATCGACACATACACTCATGAAAAAGCTTATACTCCATGAAGTGCATATCGACAGAGCAACAGCACAAAACCATTTCTCTAATCATTACAAATATAAAGTGCATATATGTAATGATAAAAGAGAAGCAGAAGCATTGGAACACTTGGCTATTTGGATTCTTAACCCTAAATATAATAAGTAGATATTTTATGTATAACGTTTACCACCTGTAATAACGTATTCACGTCAATACGTTATTACAAAGTGATGAATTAACTATTTCTATGAGATAATAATGTCTTATTTCTGAAAAAACAGGTTTTATAAGTCGGAAATAGGTTTGTTATAAACAGCTTTTATAAGCCGATTATTTTTCTAAAATATCCCCCTGGATTAGCAATGGTTTTATTAAATGCCATATCATAGAGTGCTTTATTTGCTTTAGTTCTTAGCTCAGGCGTAGCTAAAATAGACTTTACCAAGGTAGCATCCACTATTCCAATTGCCCTTAAGCGTTCCTTTAATCTGATTGCCTCAACATCGTCTGTATTTGTATCATCTGAAGCAAATGGTATTAAGGTTTGAAATTGCTTCCTACTTTTAATGTAAAACAGTATTCTGCTGATTTTCTTGCCTGTTTTTTCTGTCGTGTAATTTATTTCAAGATCTGAATGCTCATTTATTTGGCGCATTGAAGGTTCAAGTACATTGTCTTTAAATTGCCCCCATTGTTTATATTGTTCAGGAGACTTTCCATTAGGATCTTTTAAATTCAGTTTATATTTTAATTCTTCCAAGTCTACTTTAAGTACACCAATATCTTTCCACCGGCTAAACTGGACATATAGCCATTTAGCGTATTTTGAGGACATTGATAAAACGCTATATAATTGAAAACTTGTGAAGTTGTTTTTGAGGTCCACTAGGTATGGCTTCAGTTCTTCTGCAATGGTTAGTTGTATTCGGCCAGTTCCTTTTAAATACTTCGCACTGGAAAGCATTGAGACTTGCAATAAACCATCAGATTCCTCTATCTCGAACACTTTA
>Ga0182006_1001706_pt1 | contig 12803 bp, 9 predicted proteins | sample Sormic07211104_1_FD_123022 | JGI IMG/M metagenome (GOLD analysis project Ga0182006, IMG submission 123022) | Rhizosphere microbial communities from Sorghum bicolor, Mead, Nebraska, USA - 072115-104_1 MetaG | ecosystem: Host-associated > Plants > Roots > Rhizosphere | place: USA: Nebraska...
CCGAGCCCGAATCGTTGACGAGCACACGGCCCAGACGCTTGGCCGCCGCGTCGGTGCCGTCGGCGACGATCACCACGCCCGAGTGCTGCGAATAGCCCATGCCGACACCACCGCCGTGGTGCAGCGACACCCACGTCGCGCCGCCGGCCGTGTTGAGCAGCGCGTTGAGCAGCGGCCAGTCCGATACGGCGTCGGTGCCGTCGCGCATGGCTTCGGTTTCGCGGTTGGGGCTGGCGACCGAGCCCGTGTCGAGGTGATCGCGGCCGATCACGATCGGTGCCTTCAGCTCGCCATTCTTGACCATCTCGTTGAAAGCCAGACCGGCCAGGTGCCGCTCGCCCAGGCCCAGCCAGCAGATGCGGGCGGGCAGGCCCTGGAAGGCGATGCGGTCCCGCGCCATGTCGAGCCAGCGATGCACGTGCGTGTTGTGCGGGAAGAGTTCCTTGATCTTGGCGTCGGTCTTGTAGATGTCTTCCGGATCGCCCGACAGCGCCACCCAGCGGAACGGGCCCTTGCCCTCACAGAACAGCGGACGGATGTAGGCCGGCACGAAGCCCGGGAAGTCGAAGGCGTTTTTCACGCCCTGGTCGAACGCGACCTGGCGGATGTTGTTGCCGTAGTCGACGGTCGGAATGCCCATGGCCTGGAAATCGAGCATGGCCTGCACGTGCACGGCGCAGGACTTCGCGGCCTCGTCAGTCAGGCGGGCGTGCTGCGACGGATCGCGTTGCGCAGCACGCCATTGCTCGACCGTCCAGCCAATCGGCAGATAGCCGTTGACCAGATCATGCGCCGAGGTCTGGTCGGTCACCAGATCCGGCTTCAGGCCACCGGAGCGGGCACGCTTGACCAGCTCCGGCAGGATTTCCGCCGCATTGCCGAGCAGGCCGATGGACACGGCCTCGCCGCGCTCGCAATGGTGGCGAATCAGGTTGAATGCGTCGTCGATGTCCTTGGCTTGCTTGTCGAGGTAGCGCGTACGCAGGCGGAAATCGATGCTCGATTGCTGGCACTCGATGTTCAACGACACGGCGCCGGCCAGCGTGGCGGCCAGCGGCTGGGCGCCGCCCATGCCACCCAGGCCTGCGGTCAGGATCCACTTGCCGGCCAGCTTGCCGTCGTAATGTTGGCGGCCGGCTTCGGCAAACGTCTCGTACGTGCCTTGCACGATGCCCTGGCTGCCGATGTAGATCCAGCTGCCGGCAGTCATCTGACCGTACATGAACAGGCCCTTGCGATCCAGCTCGTTGAAGTGTTCCCAGTTCGCCCACTTGGGCACCAAGTTGGAGTTGGCGATCAGGACGCGCGGTGCATCCGGATGGGTCTTGAACACGCCCACCGGCTTGCCCGATTGCACAAGCAGCGATTCGTCGTCGTTCAGTTCGCGCAGCGTTTCCAGGATTTTGTCGAAACAGGCCCAGTCGCGTGCGGCTCGGCCAATACCGCCGTAGACGACGAGGTGCTTGGGGTTTTCGGCCACGTCCGGGTCGAGATTGTTCTGCAGCATCCGGTAAGCCGCTTCGGTCAGCCAGCTCTTGCAGTGCAGCTCGGTACCACGCGGGGCGCGAATTTCGCGCGCGGCGTCGTAGCGCGGATCGTTGGTCAGGTGGGCAGCGTTGGTCGGGGCGTTCATGTGAGGTCTCCTGCGAACTCCTTTGTCATGGAGCGCATCTTATGTTGTATATACAACTTAGGCAAGAAAACTTTACAAGCTAAGAGCAAACCCTGATGATGACCGCCATCCGCACATCACTTCCGCGGCCCTAACCGCACCGCAAGCCACGCCCATGTCACACGACCCGTCCGCCAGCACCCCCGCCTTCCAGCGCATCAAGGAAGACATCCTCACGCGCATCCGCAGCGGCGAGTGGCAAGAGGGCGAGATGATTCCGGGAGAGACCACGCTCGCGCAGACCTTTGGCGTCTCGCGCATGACGGTCAACCGCGCGCTGCGCGAGCTGACCGCCGAGCAGATCCTCACGCGCGTGCAGGGGTTGGGAACGTTCGTCGCACAGCAGAAGTACCAGGCGACGCTGGTGGCGATCCGCAACATCGCGGAGGAAATTGCAGCGCGCGGTCATCAACATCGCGCCGAACTGCACAAGTTGGAGCGCGCCCGCGCCAACGAAGCGATGGCGGCTTCGTTTGGCGTGCCGGCCGGCCGCGTGCTCTTTCATTCACTGATCGTGCACTTCGAAAACGACCTGCCGATCCAGGTGGAAGACCGTTGGGTGAACGCGGCGTTGGCGCCCGAATACATGGAGCAGGATTTCACGCAGACCACGCCGAACGCCTACCTGATGCGTGCCGCCCCGTTGCAGGGTGTGGATTACGGCATCGAGGCCCGACTGCCTCCGCGCGAGATTGCGGAGATGCTGCACATGGACGTGCGTGAACCCTGCCTGATGCTGCGGCGCAAGACGCTGTCGCAAGGCCAGGTCGCCTCGGTGGCGACGATGTGGCATCCGGGCGGGCGTTATCAGTTCACGGGCAGTTTCTGAGCGCCTCGTTGCGCTACATCATGACCTTGTCCCTGGGTGCGGACGAGAATGCTCGAAAGGGAAAGGATGCGCGGCGGGTTGCTCCGATACGCCCTGCCCGCTACTCCCACACTCCACACCCGGCCCAGGAGAGCACTGTCATGAGCGGCATGCCCGAATTCAAAAGCGTGGTCAAAGATGTGTCTGCGCACATGCGCAACTTGCGCGAATCGCAGCCAGAGCTGATGGCTGCGTTCAGCCAACTGGCGGCGGCCGGCACAAAAGACGGTGCACTGAGCAAGAAGACGCGAGAACTGGTGGCGCTGGGAATCGCCATCGCCAGCCGCTGCGACGACTGCATCGGCTTCCATGTCCAGGCGCTGGTCAAACTCGGCACAACCCGCGCTGAACTGGAAGAGGTACTGGGAACAGCCGTCTATATGGGAGGCGGCCCTTCGATGATGTACGCCACGCATGCGCTGGCGGCGTTTGAGCAATTCTCGGCCTGAGACATTGGCGGGCCGCTTCGCCCGCCGCAGGCCGCGCTGCCTCAATACTGGCTGAGCGTGCTGGACAGCAGCTTGGCCGTGATATCCACAATTGGGATCACGCGCTCATATGCCATGCGCATCGGCCCAATCACGCCAAGTGTGCCGACGATCTTGCCGTCCACCTCGTACGGCGCGGTGATGACCGCCATGTCTTCGTGCGGCACAAGGCTGCTTTCGCCGCCGATGAAGATCTGCACGCCCTCGGCGCGGCTCGATACATCGAGCAACTGCAGCAAGCCGGTCTTCTGCTCGAACACGGCAAAGAGCCGGCGCAGCTTGTCCATGGACGAAGACAGGTCCTCTACATCCAGCAGCTTGCGCTCGCCCGAGATGACGACCGGTTCTTCCTCCGACGCCGCGCTGCTGCCCGCCTCCACGGCCGCCTGCATCAGCGCGGTCATGTCGGCCTGCAGCGCAGACAGCTCGCCGCGCAGGCTTTCGCGCACCGCATCGAACGTCTGGCCGCCATAGTGCGCGTTGATGTAGTTGGCCGCTTCCACCAATTGCGACGGGGTGTAAGGCGTATCGGTATGGATGATGCGGTTCTGGACGTCGCCTTCGGGCGTGACGACGATCAGCAGGATGCGAGATTCCGACAACCTCAGGAATTCGATCTGCCGGAACGTATGTGTGCGACGCGGCGTCATCACGATGCCGGCAAACTGCGAGAGGTTGGACAAGGTCTGCGCCGCCGCCGCAATCACCCGCTGCGACGATTCCGACCCATGCGACGCCAGTTGCGTGCGCACCTGCTCTGCAATCGCACCCACCATCTGCTGCGCCATGCGGTCCTGCGTGCTCAGCACATCCAGCGGGCTGGCCGTCAGCATCGTGTCGACAAAGAGGCGGTAGCCGCGCGGCGTCGGCACGCGCCCGGCCGAGGTGTGAGGGCTGGCGATGAAGCCCATCTCCTCGAGGTCGGACATCACATTGCGGATAGTGGCCGGCGAAAGATCGAGCCCTGAATACTTCGACAAGGTGCGCGAGCCCACGGGCTGGCCCTCGGCGATATACCGTTCGATCAGGGTCTTGAGGAGGATGGTGGCGCGCTTGTCCATAATTCTTCAATTTTACGCAAAATCGGCGCCAATCTACGGGTGATGTCGGCGTTTCTCCACTAAACACGCGCTGACGTGGCGACGGTCATATCGATATGGTGTAATGCGCGCATGTCGATTCCCCCGTCTGCCGTGGCCCCGCAAGCTCCCGCCGCCTCGTCTTCGCCTGTTTCGCCTTTCAAGACCGTTGCGCTGGTCGGCCGGTATTCGGCCGCCAACATTGCCGGCCCCCTCATGGAACTGGCGTCGTGCATTGCCGCGCGCGGGCATGACATCGTGTTCGAGCGCGAAACGGCGCTCAACATCGGCGTCCAGGATTACCCTGCCCTGCCGCCCGAAGAGATGGCGCGCCACGCCGATGTGGCCGTCGTGCTCGGCGGCGACGGCACGCTGCTCGGCATCGGGCGCCACCTGGCCGGTGCCAGCGTTCCCGTGATCGGCGTCAACCACGGGCGGCTCGGCTTCATGACCGACATCCCGTTCGACGACGTGCACACCGTGCTGCCCGACATGCTGTCGGGCCGCTACGAGGCCGAAACCCGCACGCTGCTGCAGGCCCAGGTCGTGCGAGACGACGAAGTCATCTTCTCTGCCCTCGCCTTCAACGACGTCGTGGTCAACCGCTCGGGCACTTCGGGCATGGTGGAATTGGCCGTGTCGGTCGACGGCTTCTTCATGTACAACCAGCGTTCGGACGGCTTGATCGTTTCCACGCCGACGGGCTCGACGGCGTATGCGCTGTCCGCGGGCGGCCCGATCCTGCATCCGGCGCTCTCGGGTCTGGTGCTGGTGCCCATCGCGCCGCACTCGCTGTCGAACCGGCCGATCGTCATTCCGCAAGACGCGGAGGTGGTCATTCAGGTCACCAGCGGGCGCGATGCCAGCGTCAACTTCGACATGCAGTCGCTCACGTCCTTGCTACCCGGTGACCGCATCGTGGTGCGCCGCTCGGAACGCACGGTGCAGCTGCTGCACCCGATCGGGTACAACTACTACGCCACGCTACGCAAGAAGCTGCACTGGCACGAGTACCCGACCGAAGACAACCGGCTCTAAGAACCTGCCCATGATCCTACTGCGCAGCCCGATCTTGAACCTGCGATGCTCGCCGTACGCATGTACAGCTGCGCTTCTCGCTTCAACATCGAGCCGCTCGCTCCGAATCATGGGCAGGTTCTAAAACTCCACGCTGACCCTTTCCATGCTGCGCAGCCTCACCATCCGCGATTTCGTCATCGTTCACGCGCTGGATCTCGATCTGGCCGACGGCTTTACCGTATTCACGGGCGAGACCGGCGCGGGCAAATCCATCCTGATCGATGCACTCGCGCTCACGCTGGGCGAGCGCGCCGATGCGGCCGTCGTGCGCGAAGGTGCGCCGCGCGCTGACATCACCGCCGAGTTCGACGTGCACCCGCAGGTGGCCGCATGGCTCGAGGCGCATGAACTGCACGACGACGAGGGCGTGATTCTGCTACGCCGCACGGTCGATGCAGCAGGCCGCAGCAAGGCCTTCATCAACGGCGCGGCCGTCACACTGGCGCAACTGCGCGAAGTGGGCGAGCAACTGGTCGACATCCACGGCCAGCACGCGCATCAGTTGCTGCTCAAGGCGGATGCGCAGCGCAGCCTGCTCGACGCTCACGCGGGCCTGGAAGGTGCCGTGCGCGTGGTCGGCGAACGCTACCGGGAATGGCACGCCGTGGTGCGCGCACGCGAAGCTGCCGAGCAGCACTCGCGCGAAGTCCAGCTCGAGCGCGAGCGCATCGAATGGCAGGTCAACGAATTGCAGAAGCTTGGCCCCCAGCCGGGCGAGTGGGAAGAGGTGCAGGCCGAGCACCACCGCCTGTCGCATGCGGCCAGCCTGATCGAAGGCACGCGCACGGCGCTGGACGGTTTGTCCGAGTCGGAAGGTGCGGTGCTCACGCAACTGGGCGCGACGCTCCATACGCTGCGTGAACTGGCCGAGATCGACCCGGCGCTGGCCGATGTGCTGGCCGCGCTGGAGCCGGCCGAGGTGCAGATCCAGGAAGCCGTGCACACGCTTGCCCGCTATGCCGATCGCGCGGAGCTGGACCCGGACCGCCTGGCCGAAGTCGACGCGCGCATGCAAGCGTTGCACACCATGGCGCGCAAATACCGCGTCGCCCCCGAAACGCTGCCAGCTGAACTGGCGGAACGCCAGGCGCAACTCGCCGCGCTTCAAGCTGCATCCGATCTTGAGACGCTGCAGGCCCAGGAAGCGCAAACCCACGCCGCATATATGGTGGTCGCGCAATCGCTGTCGCGCGACCGCGCAAAGGCCGCGCGCGAGCTGGCCGACGCGGTGACCGGCGCCATGCAAGGTCTTTCAATGGCCGGCGGGCGCTTCGACATCGCGCTGCATGCGTTGGAGCACGGCGGCGCGGCGGGGCTGGAGCAGATCGAATTCCTCGTCGCCGGGCATGCGGGCGTTTCGCCGCGGCCTTTGGCGAAAGTCGCCTCAGGCGGCGAGCTGGCGCGGATCAGCCTGGCCATCTCGGTGATTGCCAGTGAGGCGAGCCCCACGCCCACGCTCATCTTCGACGAAGTGGACTCCGGCATTGGCGGTGCAGTGGCAGAAGTCGTGGGCCGGCGCCTGCGCGAACTCGGCATGCGCCGCCAGGTGCTGTGCGTCACGCACCTGCCGCAAGTGGCCGCGCTCGCCAATCACCATATTCAGGTCGCCAAGCAGACGGTGGCAGGCAGCACGCGGTCCGACCTCGTGGTGCTGGACACCACGGGCCGGGTGGATGAGATTGCCCGCATGTTGGGCGGCGCGTCGCTCACCGACACCACGCGCCGTCATGCAGACGAGATGCTTACCGCGGGCCGTGCGCCATCGGCACCGGAATCTTCAGCGCGGAAATCCCGCCGCGCGGCACAGTGATCATCTATACCGGAACCATTGCCGCCAGAGTTGGCACAACGGTTCCGGCTGCACACGCGACAAACATCCTCTACCGAATCCAAGGAGAACTTCATGGCCCGCATGGCCCGCACGATCCAACCGGCTGCCCGCCCTCGATCACTGCTGTCGACCGTCAAGCCCGCGCTGGCGGTGGCTCTAGGCCTGTGCCTGCTGGCCGCGTGCAAGTCCGTGCCGGCCATTGACCCGGGCAAGCCGCCTGCCATGGACCCGGCCTCGGTCAACACCCAGCCTCCGGCTTCCGTGTCGGCTGCACACAGTCTGGGCGACGTCATCATCGGCCTGAGCACGCCCACCACCTCGTCCGCCACCGTGCAAGGCGTGCTGGATGCTGCGGGCGCACGCGCAACGCCACGGCTTGCGTTTGCGGTGGTACGTCCGATGTCGGGTGGATTCTGGGTGGTGCGCGCCAGCTCGGGCGATGCATCGGCCACGCTGGATGGCGCGGTGGCAGCGTTGCGCAGCACGCCCGGCATCGCCTCGGCCGACCCGGATCGCATCATGAAGATCCAACGCTGAACTGCCCAGCACCACTCCACACTGTGAATGATCGGGCGCTGCGGGGCGGCCCGCTTCCATCTCATTTCCCCTGGCAGGCCTGCATTCTGCTGGGGCCGGCGCACAGACCGGCCTTTTCCCCCTCGCAAACGTGATCGGCCACCGCCACCACACCAAGCGGGCGAGTCGCATGCTACCTTTGGTTTTGTGTAACGGTCTGTCAACGATCACATCCTGACGACGTTTCTCATTACAACGAGACACCACGGAGCACGCGCTGATGACCCCCTCCCTCTTCCGGTTGAAGTCTTGGCTGTGCGCTGGCGCCGGCCTTGTCTGCCTTGCCTCGGCGATGGGCAGCCAAGTCGCCGCAGCTGCCACACCGCAGCCGCAATACACCGGTGACCTGATCATCAAATGGCGCGACGACACGAGCGGCACGCGCAAGGCGCTCTCTGCCAGCGAGGCTAGCAACCGCTTGTTGTCGGTAGCGCAAGCGGCAGGGAGCACGCTGCAGATCAAGCGTACGCTGGCTACCAATGCGCAGCTCATGCACACGGGCCTGACCGATGCCGCCAGCATCCAGGCGACCGTCGACAAGATCGCGAAGGACGCCCGCGTGGCCTATGTGGTGCCAGATCGCATCCTGCGGCCCAACACCATTCCGAACGATCCGCTGTTTGCCACGCAGAACAACCTGACCGCACCGGCGCTGGTGCCCGGCGGCATTAACGCGGCCGCGGCGTGGAGCATCACGCAGGGCTCGACGGGCATCGTGGTGGCGGTGGTCGATACCGGCTACACCGATCATCCCGATCTCTCAGCCAAGATCCTGCCGGGCTACAACTTCATTTCGGACCCGGCGCGGGCCGGTAACACCTTCGGTCGCGGCACGGACGCGCATGACCTGGGCGATGGCGTAACCAGCACGCAATGGCAGAACATTTCGGGCTGCACCAGCAACGACGTCGCCAACAGCAGCTGGCACGGCACGGAGGTCAGCAGCGTGCTCGCCGCCCAGACAAACAACACGCTGGATATCGCAGGGGTCGGCTGGAACACGCCGATCGTGCCGGTGCGCGTGTCGGGCAAATGCGGCGCGTTGCTGTCTGACACGGTCGACGGCATGTTGTGGGCAGGCGGCATCAACGTGTCAGGCGTGCCGACCAACGCCAACCCGGCCCGCGTGGTGAACGTGAGCCTGGGCAGCACAACGCAGTGCTCTGCGGCAGAACAGGACGCCGTCAACCAGTTGGCCGCACGTGGCGCCATCGTAGTGGCCGCCGCGGGCAACGAAGCCGCACAGACCGTTGACGCGCCGGCCAATTGCACGGGCGCCATCGCCGTCACCGCGCACGTCGACAGCGGCGAGAACGCCAGCTACGCAAACGTGGGGCCCCAGGTGGCGTTGTCCGCGCCGGGGGGCGGCTGCGGCAACTCGAAGGTCGTCACAACGACAAATCCGGCAACTTGCGCGGAACCCGTTTCCGTTATCCAGGCCGACTCCAACGACGGCACGCAGACCGTCGGCAACCCCACGGTCAAGTCGGTCGCAGGGACAAGTTTCTCGACGCCGGAAACAGCCGGCACCATCGCGCTGATGCTGAGCGTGCAACCACAGTTGTCGAACGCGCAGATATTGGCCGGCCTGAAGCAGACCGCGCGGCCACATCCGAGCGGCACATTCTGCGCAGTGAACACCGGCATCTGCGGAGCGGGCCTGCTGGATACCGCAGGTGCCGTCAGTTATGCGCAGAATACGGCGCCGGCAGGTGCGGGCAGCGGCTCCTCGGGGTCGAGCGGCTCAACTGGGTCGACGGGCGGTACCAGCAGCGGCGGTGGTGGCGGTGGTGGGGCCGTGCCGCTGATTGGGGCTGCGCTGCTGTTGGCGCTGGGGTTGGCCAGCAGCAAACGACGTCCGCTTTCGCGTTGAGACCGTCATACGGTTCACGAAACCGCCTCCCTGCGAGGCGGTTTTTTATGGCTCAACGCAGATGTGCGTGGCCTTTCAGCCGGCGTTGCCCGGGCCATAGCTGCCCAGGCTCGCGATACTAGGGTTTCTACCTAAACCCAACGAACATTCGCGACATGGAAATCCTTTAGGAAAATGCCTCGGCAAAATTTCACAATCCTCACAAAAACAATCGAGGCGATTCGCATGAAGACAGGGGTCTCAGGGGGTGTGGCTCGCGCGCTGGTGGCGCTCGGGCTGGCGTCGTATCACGCCGTGCCGGCGCTGGCAGTGGGCAGAACCACCACGCCGGCACCGCAGTTGCAATGGGTGACGCAGCTCATCGTCAAAGAGAAAAACAGCGGCCTGAAGACGCAATCGGTTGCGCCGGGAGCCGCCGTTGCGCGCGCTGACGTTGCGGCGGTGCAACGTTGGTCGGTCGCCGCGCAATTGCCGGTGACCTATAAGCGCGCGATGTCAGGCGGCGCCCACGTGGTCACGCTGCCGAGCACGATGTCGGTGGCCGACGCACAGACGGTAGCCCAGCGGATGCAAGCGAGCGGCCAGTTCGAGTACGTCTCACCGGATCGCATCATGCGGCCGACCTCCGTGCCCAACGATCCGAAGTTCGTGAATCAGTGGAGCCTGTGGCCGAGCACCGTGGTTGCTAACGGCCCGGCCACCCCGGCTGTCGGCGGAGCCAACATCACGACCGCATGGGATTCGACCAAGGGCGCCAGCACGGTCAATGTCGCCGTCATCGATACGGGCCTCCTGGCCAATCATGAGGACTTCGTGGGCGCAAATATCCGCCCCGGCTACGACTTCATCAGCAACGATGTCTACAACGCGATGCCCGACCCGGCCAGCCACAAGACCGTGCCGCTGGGCTTCGTTGAAAACGACCCGTTGGACACGCCCGCCGGCCGCGACACCAACCCGTCCGACCCGGGCGACTGGGTGACTACCCAAAACGCCGCGGACTATCCAACCTACTGCGGCAGCGCGTCCGACAGCAGCTGGCACGGCACTTTTGTCACGGGCCAGATCGTCGCGCAGCACAACTCGGTCGGCATCGCGGGCATTGCGCCCAACGTTACGATCCAGATGGCTCGCGCGCTCGGCAGGTGCGGCGGCGCCACGTCGGACATCATGGACGCCCTGGCCTGGGTGACCGGCGACAACGGTGTGCCGGGCGCAGGCGGCGCGGCGCTGCCGCCGAACTCGCCGATGGCCCAGGTCGTCAACATGAGCCTGGGTGGTCAAGGCACGTGCTCCAGTGCTGAACAAGCCGTCATCACCGCTGCCCGTGCGCGCGGCGCCACCATCGTCGTGGCGACCGGCAACGACGGCTTGAATACCATCAGCACGCCGGCCAACTGCAAAGGCGTGATTGCAGTGACGGCGCATACCGTCGATGGCGATCTCGCCGTTTATGCCAACGTGGGCAGCGGTACAACGCTCAGCGCCCCCGGCGGTGGCCCGGGCGCGATCGTCAATACGGGCAGCGCTGGTGCGGTCAGCAGCCGGCAGATTGTGTCGTTGTCCAATCAAAGCCTCACCTCGCCGGACACAGGTACGAGCTACTACACGACCGAGATGGGCACCTCGATGGCCACACCGCATGTGGCTGCGGTTGCCGCGCTGTTGCTGTCTCACAAGCCGACGCTGAGCGTGGATGATATCCAGGCGATCCTGACGCAATCGGCGCGCGCGTTCCCGGCCGGGACGTTCTGCACGCAGAACCCCGGGCTCTGCGGTTCCGGCATGCTGGATGCCGGCGCGGCCATCGCGCTGTCGGTCGGCACGCCAACGGTCAGCGTGTCGAGTTCGGCGAGCACGATTGTGGCCAACAGCCCAGTCACGCTCACGGCCGTCGTCGGTGCTGGCTTTGGCAATACGTTCCCGAGCGGAGGCATCCAATGGACGCAGACCAGCGGCCCTGGCGTGACGCCCACGGTGGCCGGCCCGGACAGCAACGGCAACGTCACCGCCACCTTTACCCCCAGCGCCGCCGGCACCTACAGCTTCACGGTCACGGTCACGAATAACCTGGGCGGCACGGCCTCGGCATCGACTTCCGTCACAGTGACGGCGCCGCCGACAACCACGCCTGGCACCGGCACGGGCACGCCGCCCTTCAGTGGCGGCACCAGCGGAACGGGGTCCCTGAACCAGAGCGGTGGCGGTGGCGCTCTCCCCCTGGGACTGGCGGCCCTGCTATTCATCAGCGGTGTACTGACCTCCCGCCGTCGCAAGGGCTGATCGAGCACTCTCGCGATCGTCTCAACGCAAAACGGACACCCTGGCCCCGCCAGCGTGTCCGTTTTTTTCTTCATGCATCGGCACGTGGCTTTCTGCGGATCAACGTGGCGTCTGCCTGCCCCCTTGCGCACACCACTCTCCAAGCACCCAGATCAGCAATCCGCTCACCGCGCCAAAGGCATGCGCAATGCGCACCACGCCAAACCCCCAGTGCGGGTCATAGGCAATGGGCGACAGCCACGATTGTTCGAGCCACACCTTCACCAGCACGCCCACGCACAGCGCCACGCCAATCCAGCGTGAGAAACGATCCTCGGCCCCGTCCGCGGACGGCTTCAGCAACCGCAGGCCGCCCCATGCCGCCAGGCCATGCAGCGCGCCAGAGAGCCCGCCGTACCACTGCACCGTCGGCTGATTGAGCAGTGCGATCTGCACGAGCACCCCGCACACCACCAGCGCACCAACGATGACATGCGGCCGCAACACGCGCGCGAGCAGCAAGATGAGCCCTGCCGCCGCCATCGCATCCGCCAACCAATGCCACGTGTCCAGATGCACCCACATGGCGGTCACGATGCGCCACCACTGACCCGCGCGCACGGCCTCGCGTTGATACAGTCCAACCGCGTACAGCCACGGCACGAACGAGAACGTCGCCGACAGCGCAGCCACACCGGTGCACGCGCCCCACGTGTGCAACGTGTGTCGATGCACCCTCATTGCGCAGGCCCGAACACCTGCTCCCACAACGCACGTACGTGAGCGGCCTCGTGCGCGCAGGTGTCGATCGGTACGCGGGCAGTGGATTGCCCGTCGAGCCTTAGCTTGTGCTGGCGCGCGCGGAAGTCCCGATAGGCATCGGCCACTTGCGCAGCTGCCGTCGCATCGATCAACCCGAGTTCGCCAGCCATGCGCAGGAGCGCGATGTTCCCCTTGTTGAGGGTCAGCTCGGCATGCGCTGCGCTGTGCAGAAGCACCAGAAATTGCACGGTGAATTCGATATCGACCATGCCGCCGCGATCGTGCTTGAGATCAAACAGCCCAGTCGGATTC
>Ga0182006_1001708_pt1 | contig 12792 bp, 10 predicted proteins | sample Sormic07211104_1_FD_123022 | JGI IMG/M metagenome (GOLD analysis project Ga0182006, IMG submission 123022) | Rhizosphere microbial communities from Sorghum bicolor, Mead, Nebraska, USA - 072115-104_1 MetaG | ecosystem: Host-associated > Plants > Roots > Rhizosphere | place: USA: Nebraska...
GCGCCACTCAACGCTGCGCGCAATTGCTGGGCGTCCCGCTGCCAGGCGCGCACCTGCGCCGCTTCTTCAGGATGGCTGGCCAGCCAGGTCTCGAGCACGCGCCGATCGGCGTCGCTGAGCTGGTGGTCGACGTAGGCGTGCAAATCGCGTTCGCTGGGAGGCAGGCTGATCATTTGAGTATCCGCAAGGAAGGGGTGCTGATTTCGCCGTCGCTGAGTTGGCGCAAGGCCTGCCGGGCGCGGGACAGGCGCGACATCACGGTGCCGATCGGGGCGCCGAGGATCTCGGCGACCTCTTTATAGGACAGGCCTTCCACCGAGACCATCAGCAGCAAGGCGCGCTGTTCGGTGGGCAGGCGTTCGAAGGCTTGCAGGGTCGACTGGGCAATCACGGTGCGTTCCACCGAGGGTTCGGCATCGTCGCGACCGGTGAAAAATTCCAGCATGCGCGCATAGCGTCGCGAGCGACGGTGCGCATCGAGAAATTGCCGATAGAGGATCGCGAACAGCCAGGCGCGCAAGTCGCCCTCAGCGCGTTTCTCGCCCCAGGCCGACAGCGCCCGCTCGAGGCTGGCCTGGACCAGATCGTCAGCGCTGCTGCTGTTGCGCGTCAACGACACGGCGAAGCGGCGCAATCTGGGAATGATTTCTCTCAACTGTTCGTCGAATTCGCTCATGAATTTCTGCTGGTCGCTACGCTGTGGACTAGGAAGACGCCCGTCAGTGCAGGTTATTCCCCGTGCGCAAAAATAAATACCGCGCCGTGGAATAAACCCGGACGGGGTGCGTCTTGCTGACTCTTTCCACTTGTGGCCGATGGCCTGGAGATATTCATGGTTGATCGCTCGTCCCCTAACGCGGCACCGCCGGGCAGGCCTGCGCGCCCGCCACTGAGCGCCGCGAGCCTGATCTTGCGTCTGGGCGCCATTGGCGTAATCGTCGCCGCTGTGGCCGGGGCGTTTGCCTACGTGCATGGCAACCTTGACCCACAACGACTGACGCCAAAAGCGCTGGTCGATGTGCTGGAAAAGAACAACGGCGTGCATCCCGGCTTTCGTCGCAATCACGCCAAGGGCGTGTGCGTGATCGGCCATTTCGAAAGCAGTGGCGAGGCGCGCGCGTTCTCCACGGCACAAGTGTTCAACCTGCCGCAGACGCCGGTGGTGGGGCGTTTTGCCTTGCCGGCGGGCAATCCCTATGCGCCGGACAGCGCCGTACCGATCCGCAGTCTGGCGCTGCGCTTCACCCAGGCTGACGGGCAGCAATGGCGCACAGGGATGAACAGCATGCCGGTGTTCCCGGTCGGCACGCCCGAGGCGTTCTACCAATTGCAGCAGGCGCAGTCGCCGGATCCAGCCACCGGCAAGCCCGACCCAACGAAGGTGCCGGCGTTTTTCGCCGCACACCCGGAAGCCGTGCCGTTCTTGACGTGGGTGAAGACCGCCAAGCCTTCGGCCAGCTACGCGACCGAAACCTATAACAGCATCAATGCGTTCTATCTTGTCGATGGCAACGGTAAAAAACAGGCCGTACGCTGGAGCATGACCCCGTTGGCGCAGGACGCGGCAGGTGCCACAGCCCCTGAAGGCGCGGACTTTCTCGAGAAGGATCTGGTGCAACGCCTGGCCGCCGCACCCTTGCGCTTCCAGTTGAACATCACCCTGGCCAACGCCGACGACCCGGTCAACGATGCCAGCAAGACCTGGCCCGCAAATCGCAAAGTGCTGAACGCCGGGACTCTGGTGCTGGAGAAAACCCAGCCGCAGCTCAGTGGTGAATGCCGTGACATCAACTACGACCCGCTGGTGCTCCCGGCCGGGATTCAAGGCTCGGAAGATCCACTGCTGGCCGCGCGTTCGGCCGGCTACGCCGATTCCTACCTGCGTCGCACCAGCGAAGTCAGCCAGCTGCCCGCCGCCAAACAGGAGGCTCGTCCATGAGCAAGCAACCGACGCATTTCGTTTTGCTGGCGCGCCTGCTGCACTGGCTGATGGCGCTGATGATCATCGCCATGCTGTTTATCGGCGCGGGCATGGTCACTTCGGTGTCGTCTCGCCATGAATGGCTGATACATCTGCACAAGCCACTGGGCATCGCGATCCTGGCGCTGGTGATCGTGCGCCTGCTGGTGCGCTTCACCACGCGTCAGCCACCGTTGCCGGATGATCTGCCGGGCTGGCAAGTGTTGGCAGCCAAGGCTTCCCACGTCTTGTTGTATGCGTTGATGCTGGTGTTGCCGTTGCTCGGCTGGGCGATGATCAGTGCCTCTGGCGAGCCGGTGATGCTGACGACGTCACTGCATTTGCCAGCAATTGTGCCGGCCGACGCGCAACTGTTTGCGTTGCTGCGCAAGGCGCATGGCTATCTGGCGTATCTGCTGTTTCTGACGGTGCTGCTGCATCTGGCGGCGGCGCTGTTTCATGGCTGGGTGCGTCGTGACGAAGTCCTCGACAGCATGTTGCGCGGGCGCGATCGCGGCTGACCGGTTAAAGCAAAAGATCGCAGGCCGGCTGCGATCTTTTGTTGTTACAGGGGAGGGGATCAGCGCAGGGTGTCGACCATGTCGGCGAGGGTGGTCAGCACATCCTTGCCTAATTGCTTGGAACGTTTGCCCGACCAGCCGGTGATCTTGTCCGGGTGGTCGTCGTGGTCCTTGAACGGCATCTCCAGGGTCAGCGACAGGCAGTCGTATTTCTGTCCGACGCTGTTGCAGGCCAGCGTCATGTTGGCTTGACCCGGTTCGTCGCGGGTGTAGCCGTAGGTAGTCTGGAAATCTTTGGTGGTGTGCTTGAGGTGGCTGCGGAAATGCTCTTCAAGCTTTTCTATGCGCGGTGTGAAGCCAGGATTGCCTTCACAGCCGGCGGTAAAGACGTGGGGGATTTCCTCGTCGCCGTGCACGTCGATAAACGCATCGACGCCATATTTTTCCATCTGCTGCTGGACGAAAAGCACTTCCGGACTGATGTCCTGGCTGGCGTTCTGCCAGGCCCGGTTCAAGTCCTGACCCATGGCATTGGTGCGCAGATGGCCATGGAAGGCGCCGTCCGGGTTCATGTTCGGCACCAGATACAGATCGGCGCTGGCCAGCAGTTTGTTCAATACCGGATCGTCCTGGCGCTCCAGACGCTCAATCACGCCTTCCATGAACCATTCCGCCATGTGTTCGCCCGGATGCTGCTGGGCGATGATCCAGATCTTGCGCTGGCCTTCGGCGCCACTGCCTTTGCGCAGCAATTGAATGTCACGGCCTTCGACACTTTTGCCGGTCGCCAGCAATTCGGTGCCAGCCTTGCTCAGCGCCTGCTCGATGAGCCAGTCGTGACGGCCGCGGCTGTAGGGTTCGAAGTAGGCGAACCAGGCGTGGGTCTGTTCGGCTTCGAGGCAGAAGCGCAGGCTGTCGCCTTCGAAGCTGGTGGGGATGCGGAACCAGTTGACGTGGTCGTAGGAAGCGACTGCCTGATAACCGGTCCAGGCTTTGTTGTAGGAGGACTGGCTGGCATTGACCAGGCGAAACCAGTGTTCCTGATGCACATGCAGGCCGCTGGCTTTGAAGTGGAACCACTGAAAATGAGGGCTGCGGGTGTCCGGGCGGATGGCCAGAACCGGATTGAGCGGGTTGCTTATGTCGATGACTTGGATGTTGCCGCTGTCGAAATTGGCGCTGATGTCGAACGAAGATTTGGCCACGGTCATAATCGCTTCCAGAGCAGGATTTTTATGACCGGTACTTTACACGCAGGCAGGGCTGAAACCGAGGGGAATTGCGGGTGGAGCGGGGGGCGTCTTCCGTGACGCGCCAGCAGCTTAGAGGCTATGCGATTGATTCTCAAGTGCTGATCGCCATTAGTTAGGCCCGATGGAGCCTGGTCTGGCTTGCCAATCGATATTCATTTGATATCATCCGCGCCATCGAATTTGCAGCATCCAAAGACTTCATTAGCCTGAAGACACAAGCCCGAAAAACGGGCAAAAAAAGACCCGGCAAAAAGCCGGGTCAAAAACCGTGATTAGCCTGATGAGGAGATAGTCCAGAAGACCGACCTAAGGTCTCTGGTCCATCGACTGATCTTGCGACCAGCTGCTTGCAATAATAATCATTATCATTTGCAAGTCAAACGTTTTTATCTGCGCGATGGGAAAATTCTTTCCTGTCCGCCCGTACCTTGTCCGCCGTGACTTCGTCGTTGTCGATCGAATGGTCGACCATCGCCCGCGCCATATCCACCATGTGCACCACCGAGAAGGCCAGGTCGCGATTCGTGCCTTGCAGGTTTTCTGCCGCCTTGAACGCTGTAGCGGCTGCACATCGCAACAAGTCCGAGGCGTGCACCAGTGCTTCCTCGCCACTGAGATGGTTTTTGACATCGAAGAAACGTTCGTCCGTCTCGGATTTCGAAATAGTCGGTTTCAAGTAGTAGTCCAGCGCGCGCTGCGCCGCGGCGTTACCTTGGGGCGAGGTGAAGCTGGTGTCGATTTGCAGATCGGGCAAGTCTTTGCTGCTGATGTTCATCATGAGAGGGCACTCCATGTTCATTTGAAAGTCCGTTTCCCTAGGATAGTACCGCCTGTATTTGTGACGAGAATTTAAATACTACAATATGTGTTTTGCTGGTCGAAGACGTCCGCGTAAGGTGCGGCACATGGATAAATGGATTGAGTTGGTCAAGGCCAAGATGAGTGAACTCAAAGTCACTCAAACAGAGCTCGGAGAGCGCGTCGGCATGTCCCAGGGCGGGATCGGTCATTGGCTGAACAAGCGTCGCGAACCCGGTGTTACCGAAATGAATCGGGTGCTCAAGGCGCTGGGAATGGACTTCCTCGAAGTCGTGCTGGTGATTCGCGAACCGCAGCCGACGCCGGAGGACGAAATGCCGCTGGCGCAGAAGTACAACCCATACTTCCGTTACCCGGTTTGCGATTGGCGTGCACCGTGCGAAGTGCGCGACGCTGCGGCGAGCTATCCCGGAGCATCAGCGAAGCAGCGCTTCGAACTCACGGATTACCACGCTCGCGGCGGTGCGGCGTTCTGGCTGACGGTGACGGGAGATTCGATGACTGCGCCCAGCGGCCAGAGCATTGCCGAGGGCATGCTGATTCTGGTCGACCCGGAGCTGGAGGCGGTGCCTGGCAAACTGGTGATCGCCCAGTGGCCGGACAGCGAAGAAGCGATTTTCCGCAAACTCGACGAGCAGGCCGGCCAGCGTTACCTGGTGCCGCTCAATCCTACCTGGCCGAAAACCCTGCTCACCGATGAATGCCGGATTATCGGCGTGGTGGTTCAGGCAACCGCGCGTTATTGAGTGGATCGATCCTCGCTCAAGGCCAGGATCGATCCTTTCATTTCACTCTTCTTCCAGCTCAACCAAAGCGCTGCCTTCGCTGACCATATCGCCTTCCCGGCAGTACAGCGCTTTGATCACCCCGGCGTGCGGCGCGCGGATGCTGTGTTCCATCTTCATGGCTTCGAGCACCACCAGTTGCGCCCCGGCCTCGACCGATTGGCCCACTTCGACCAACACACGCACGATGCTGCCATTCATTGGTGCGGTCAGACCGCCCTGATGGCTGTGGCTGGCTTCAACGGCACTGATCGGATCGAACGCTTCGATGCGCCGCAGCTCGCCGTCCCATTCCAGGTACAACGCTTCACCCTGACGCATCGCCCGCAATGTGCGGCGCACACCGTCATGCTCGACGACCAGCGCTTCGCCCAGCAGCTTGGCGTGGGCCGCAGCTCCCAATGTCAGCGCCCGATCCTGTCCCTCGCAGCTCAGATGTAAAGTGATTTCCGCCGGCAAGCCTGCCCGCAGACCACTGCCGCAAGACCAAGGCGAGGCGGGATCATCTGCCCGCGCACGCTTGGGCAAACTCTGCGCAAACGCCTGCGCCGCCGCCCGCCAGAACTCATCACTCAATGTGCCTGCCGCAGGCAGCAATTGCTCCTGATAGCGCGGGATAAACCCGGTATCCAGCTCTGCCGCCGCAAATGCCGGATGCGCGATGATCCGGCGCAGGAAATTGATGTTGGTCTTCAGCCCGCCAATTGCAAACTCGTCGAGCATGTTCAACAGACGCAAGCGTGCCTGTTCGCGATCTTCGCCCCAGGCAATAAGTTTGCCGAGCATCGGGTCGTAGAACGGCGATATCTCGTCACCTTCCTCAACGCCGCTGTCGACCCGCCGCCCTGGCCCTGGGGCCGATTCGCGGTACAAGTCCAGACGCCCGGTGGCCGGGAGGAAATCATTCGCCGGGTCCTCGGCATACAAGCGCACTTCAATCGCATGACCGTTGAGGGGCACCTGCGCCTGGGTGATCGGCAGCGCTTCACCACGGGCGACGCGGATCTGCCAGGCGACCAGATCGAGCCCGGTGATTGCTTCGGTCACGGGATGCTCGACTTGCAGCCGCGTGTTCATCTCCATGAAGAAAAACTCGCCGCGCGCATCCAGCAAAAACTCCACAGTGCCAGCGCCGACGTAACCGATCGCTTGCGCCGAACGCACAGCCGCTTCGCCCATCGCCCGGCGCAACTCGGGCGTCAGACCCGGGGCCGGGGCTTCTTCGACGACTTTCTGGTGCCGACGCTGAATCGAGCAATCGCGTTCGTTGAGATACAGGCAGTTGCCGTGCTGATCGGCGAACACCTGAATCTCGACATGACGCGGCTTGAGCAGATACTTCTCCACCAGCATTCGCGAGTCGCCAAATGACGATTGCGCTTCGCGCTGCGCCGAGGCGAGGGCTTCGGCCAATTGGCTGACATCCTCGACCACTTTCATGCCTTTACCACCGCCGCCAGCCGTGGCCTTGAGCAGCACCGGATAACCGATGCGTTCGCAGGCTTCGCGGAAGGTGTCGAGGTCCTGCGCTTCGCCGTGATAGCCCGGCACCAGTGGCACGCCGGCCTTTTCCATCAGCGCTTTGGCGGCGGATTTGCTGCCCATCGCATCGATGGCCGAGGCGGGCGGACCGAGAAAAATCAGACCAGCAGCTTCGATCGCGCGGGCAAATCCGGCGTTTTCCGAGAGAAAGCCGTAGCCGGGATGAATCGCCTGGGCGCCGCTGGCCTTGGCGGCGGCGATCAGTTTGTCGATTTGCAGATAACTCTCGGCAGCCTTGCTGCCGCCCAGATCCACGCGGATATCGGCCTCACGGCTGTGCCGCGCATCGCGGTCGGTGGCGCTGTGCACGGCGACGGTGGTCAGCCCCAAGGCCTTGGCGGTGCGCATCACGCGGCAGGCGATTTCGCCACGGTTGGCCACCAACAGGGTGGTAATCACTGGTGCGCTCATCAACGCGACTCCTTGGTGGATGCGGCTTGCCAGTTCGGTGGGCGTTTTTGCAGGAAGGCGCGCAAGCCTTCCTGGCCTTCAGGGCTGACGCGAATCCGCGCGATGGCATTTTCGGTGTAGCGGCGCAGGGCCGGGGTCAGCGCGCCGTTGCCGACTTCGCGCAGCAAGTCCTTGCTGGCGCGCATGGCGGCGGGGCTGTTAAGCAGCAGGTTGTCGATCCAATGTTCGACCTGTTGCTCCAGTTCAGCAGCCGGATAACTTTCGGCGAGCAAGCCGATCTCCCGCGCCCGCTGCCCGTTGAAGCGCTCGGCCGTCAGCGCATAGCGCCGCGCCGCACGTTCACCGATCGCCTGCACCACGAACGGACTGATCACTGCCGGTGCCAGGCCGATGCGCACTTCCGACAGGCAGAACTGCGCGTCATCGGCGCCGATCGCCATGTCACAGCAACTGATCAAGCCCAGCGCGCCACCGAACGCCGCGCCTTGAACCACGGCCAGCGTGGGGATTTTCAGCTTGGCGAGGTTGTACATCAGCTCGGCCAGTTCGCGGGCGTCGTCGAGGTTGGTGTGGTAATCGAGTTCCGCCGATTGCTGCATCCACGCCAGATCGGCGCCGGCACTGAAATGCTTGCCGCGCCCACGCAGCAGCAGGAAACGCAGGCTCGAATCGCTGGCGACCTTGTCGAGGGCGAGGATCAGTTCGCGGATCATCTCGGCGTTGAAGGCGTTGTTTTTCTCGGCGCGGTTGAGCCACAGCGTCGCGAAACCGCGTGGATCGTTTTGCAGTTCGAGGGTATTGAAGTCGTTCATATTCATCCGTCTCCACGGTTCTTGTGGGAGCGAGCCTGCTCGCGAAAGCGGGGTATCAGTCGATCTATCCGCTGCCTGACAGAGCGCATTCGCGAGCAGGCTCGCTCCCACAAAAAAACATCACATCCGGAACACGCCGAAGCGGCTCGGTTCGATTGGCGCGTTCAGCGACGCGGACAAGGCCAGGGCCAACACGTCGCGGGTCTGCGCCGGGTCGATGACGCCGTCGTCCCACAGCCGAGCGCTGGAGTAATAAGGGTGACCCTGTTCTTCGTACTGATCGAGAATCGGCTGCTTGATCTCGGTCTCCTGCTCGGCGCTGAAGGCCTGACCGCTGCGTTCCGCCTGTTCGCGCTTGACCTGCACCAGCACACCGGCGGCCTGTTCGGCGCCCATCACGCCAATTCGCGCGTTCGGCCACATCCACATAAAACGCGGGTCGTAAGCGCGACCACACATGCCGTAGTTGCCGGCACCGAAACTGCCGCCGATGATCACGGTGAATTTCGGCACCTTGGCGCAGGCCACCGCGGTCACCAGTTTCGCGCCGTGTTTGGCGATGCCGCCGGCCTCGTATTTCTGGCCAACCATGAAACCGGTGATGTTCTGCAGAAACAGCAGTGGAATACTGCGTTGGCAGGCCAGTTCGATGAAGTGCGCGCCTTTCTGCGCGGCTTCGGCGAAGAGGATGCCGTTGTTCGCCAGAATCGCGATCGGGTAGCCATGCAGGTGAGCGAAACCGCAGACCAGCGTGGTGCCGAACAGCGCTTTGAATTCATCGAACACCGAACCGTCGACCAGTCGCGCAATCACTTCGCGAACATCGAATGGCTGCTTGGCGTCAGCCGGAACCACGCCGTACAACTCGTCGCTGGGGTACAGCGGCGCAATCGGCGTGCGTTGCTGCACCTCGCCGAGTTTGCGCCAGTTGAGGTTGGCGACGCTGCGGCGGGCGAGGGCGAGGGCGTGTTCGTCGTTCTCGGCGTAATGGTCGGCCACGCCAGAGGTCTTGCAGTGCACATCGGCACCGCCGAGGTCTTCGGCGCTGACCACTTCACCGGTCGCGGCTTTTACCAGCGGCGGGCCGGCGAGGAAAATCGTCGCCTGGTTGCGCACCATGATCGCTTCGTCTGCCATCGCCGGCACATACGCGCCGCCAGCGGTGCACGAGCCCATGACCACGGCGATCTGCGGGATGCCCATGGCGCTCATGTTGGCCTGATTGAAAAAGATCCGCCCGAAGTGCTCGCGATCCGGAAACACTTCGTCCTGACGCGGCAGGTTGGCACCACCGGAATCCACCAGATAAATGCACGGCAGGCGATTTTGCTGCGCAATGGTCTGCGCGCGCAGGTGTTTCTTCACAGTGAGCGGGTAATACGAGCCACCTTTCACCGTCGCATCGTTGGCGACGATCATGCATTCGATGCCTTCGACTCGACCTATTCCGGCGATCACCCCGGCAGCCGGGACGTCTTCGCCATACACGGCGTGAGCCGCCAGTTGGCTGATTTCGAGAAACGGCGAGCCCGGATCGAGCAAGCGATTGATGCGCTCGCGCGGCAGCAATTTACCGCGCGAGGTGTGGCGTTCCTGCGCTTTGGCACCGCCACCCTGCGCCACCTGGGCGAGGAGGGTGTGCAGCGCGTCGACCTGTTTGAGCATCGCCGCGCTGTTGGCGGCGAACTCCGCTGAACGCGGGTTGAGCTGAGTGTGCAAAGTCATGGGCTACTCCGTAGCAGCTTCGAGTTTCAAGCTACAAGCTGCAAGTTGGGGCAAGAGCGCGCTTTACTTGCAGCTTGAAGCTTACGGCTTGCAGCTGCCTTAATTCATTTCGTCTCGTTGAACAGTTCACGGCCGATCAGCATGCGGCGGATTTCGCTGGTGCCGGCGCCGATTTCGTAGAGCTTGGCGTCGCGCAGCAGGCGGCCGGCGGGGAATTCGTTGATGTAGCCGTTGCCGCCGAGAATCTGAATCGCGTCGAGTGCCATTTGTGTGGCGCGTTCGGCGGTGTAGAGAATCACCCCAGCGGCGTCCTTGCGCGTGGTTTCGCCGCGCTCGCAGGCTTGGGCCACTGCGTACAGATAAGCGCGGCTGGCGTTGAGCTGGGTGTACATGTCGGCGACTTTGCCCTGGATCAGCTGGAACTCGCCGATGCTCTGGCCGAACTGCTTGCGGTCGTGGATGTACGGCACGATCAGGTCCATGCACGACTGCATGATGCCGGTCGGCCCGCCCGAGAGCACCACGCGCTCGTAATCGAGGCCGCTCATCAGCACTTTCACGCCACCGTTGAGCACACCGAGAATGTTTTCTTCCGGCACTTCGACGTCATCGAAAAACAGCTCGCACGTGTTTGAGCCGCGCATGCCCAGCTTGTCGAACTTGTTGCTGCGGCTGAAGCCTTTCCAGTCGCGCTCGACGATGAATGCGGTGATGCCGTGCGGGCCTTTTTCCAGATCGGTCTTGGCGTAGATCACGTAGGTGTTGGCGTCGGGGCCGTTGGTGATCCAGGTTTTGCTGCCGTTGAGGACGAAGCGGTCACCGCGCTTGTCGGCGCGCAGTTTCATCGAAACCACGTCGGAACCGGCGTTTGGCTCACTCATCGCCAAGGCGCCAACGTGCTCGCCGCTGATCAGCTTCGGCAGGTATTTGCTTTTCTGTTCGTGATTGCCGTTGCGGTTGATCTGGTTGACGCAAAGGTTGGAGTGCGCGCCATAGGACAACGCCACCGACGCCGAGCCACGGCTGATTTCTTCCATCGCCACCACATGCGCCAGATAACCCAGACCGGCGCCACCGTACTCTTCCGGCACGGTGATGCCGAGCAGGCCCATGTCACCGAATTTGCGCCACATGTCGGCGGGGAACAGGTTGTCGTGGTCGATCTGCGCGGCACGCGGGGCGATCTGATCGGCGACGAAGGACTGCACCTGATCGCGCAGCATGTCGATGGTTTCACCGAGGGCGAAATTCAGGGATGGATAGCTCATGGGTCACCTTTTGGCTTTTTTATCGGGTGCAGCGCACGACGAGTCGGCGCTCAGCTTTACGTTAACGTAAAGCTTCCAGAGACCGACTGTCAATCGGCTTTACGTAAGCGTCAACTTGGGCGAGAGTAAGGGCAGTTCAGGATCAGATATCGGTTTGTTTTTGGGGGAGCGAGCCTGCTCGCGAAAGCGCTGTAACAGTCGCCATCGAGGGTGAATGACGCAGCGTGCTCGAGAGCAGGCTCGCTCCCACAGGGATTCAAAACCGGGAAAACCCACTAATAAAGACAATAGGGGTCGTCATGGATCAACCCAGTGCAAACCCGCAGCGTAGCTACAGCCGTGGTTCTCAGGGCAAGGCTTTGCTGGCGATGACCATCGGTCAGCGTTTCGATCAGACTGTCGCGCAACACCCGGACGGCGAAGCGCTGGTGGTGCGCCATCAGCAGTTGCGTTACTCCTGGCGGCAACTGGCCGACGCGGTGGACGAGCAGGCCAGAGCCTTGCTCGCGCTGGGCTTGCAGACCGGCGATCGCCTCGGCATCTGGGCGCCGAACTGCGCGCAGTGGTGCATCACCCAGTTCGCCACGGCGAAGATCGGCGTGATCCTGGTCAACATCAATCCCGCCTATCGCAGCTCCGAACTTGAGTACGTGCTCAAGCAGTCCGGCTGCCATTGGCTGGTCTGTGCCGGAGCGTTCAAGACCTCGAATTACCATGAAATGCTCCAGAGCCTGGCGCCAGAATTGGCTGAACACGCCATCGGTCAGTTGCGTAGCGAACGCCTGCCGGAGTTGCGCGGGGTGATCAGCCTCGACGCAACACCGCCAGCCGGTTTTCTGCCGTGGTCGCAGCTCAGCGAGCTGGCCGCCAGCGGCTCGCCCGATCAACTGCGCGAACGCAGCGCCAGCCTGCATTTCGATCAACCGGTGAACATTCAGTACACCTCCGGCACCACCGGTTTCCCCAAGGGCGCGACCCTCAGTCACTACAACATTCTCAACAACGGCTACATGGTCGGCGAAAGCCTTGGCCTGACAGCTGCTGATCGTCTGGTGATTCCGGTGCCGCTGTATCACTGCTTCGGCATGGTCATGGGCAATCTCGGTTGCGTCACTCATGGCAGCACGATGATTTACCCCAGCGACGCCTTTGATCCGGCGGTGACTCTGCAAGCGGTAGCCGAAGAAAAAGCCACGGCGCTCTACGGTGTGCCGACCATGTTCATCGCCATGCTCGATCAGCCGCAGCGGCAGACCTTCGACCTGTCGAGCCTGCGCACCGGGATCATGGCCGGCGCCACCTGTCCGATCGAGGTCATGCGCCGGGTGATCAACGAGATGCACATGAGCGAAGTGCAGATCGCCTACGGCATGACCGAAACCAGCCCGGTGTCGCTGCAGACCGGGCCGGCGGATGAGCTGGAGTTGCGCGTCACCACCGTCGGCCGCACTCAGCCGCAACTGGAAAGCAAGATCATCGACGACGCTGGCAACCTCGTGCGGCGCGGCACAATCGGCGAATTGTGCACGCGCGGCTATAGCGTGATGCTCGGTTACTGGAACAACCCGCAGGCCACCGCCGAGGCCATCGACGAGGCGGGGTGGATGCATACCGGCGACCTGGCGAGCATGAACGAGGAGGGCTATGTCAACATCGCCGGGCGAAACAAGGACATGATCATTCGTGGCGGCGAGAA
>Ga0182006_1001709_pt1 | contig 12789 bp, 2 predicted proteins | sample Sormic07211104_1_FD_123022 | JGI IMG/M metagenome (GOLD analysis project Ga0182006, IMG submission 123022) | Rhizosphere microbial communities from Sorghum bicolor, Mead, Nebraska, USA - 072115-104_1 MetaG | ecosystem: Host-associated > Plants > Roots > Rhizosphere | place: USA: Nebraska...
ATCACGGCGGCCACCCTCGATCACCGCAATGCGACGACGGTGGCCAATCAGCTGACGGTCAACGCCGGCACGCTGGATAACCGCGGCGGCAGCCTGGCGCAGACAGGTACCGGCTTGATGACGATTGCGGCCACGGGCCAGCTCGACAACACGGGCGGCAAGATCGAGGGCAATGGCGATGCGCAGGTAAAGGCCACCACCTTGCTGAACAGCACAGGCCGCATCGTGGCGGCGCAGGATGCCGAACTGACGGTCGGCAGTCTGGACAATACGGAAGGCACGGTGGCGGCAGGGCGCCATCTGCAGCTGTCCGGTGGCGACATCGACAATACCAAGGGGCAATTGCAAGCCGTGGCGGGCAACGCCACCCTGAACGTGGCGAACGTGAACAATGCGGCCGGCAGCGTGTTTGCCGGCGGCAACCTGAGTACCACGCTCGATACCTTGAGTAATACCGGCAGCCTCTATGCGGCCGGGAATCAATCCCTTATCGCAAAAATCGCCATCTTCAACACAGGTGTCATCGCGGCGCAAGGCAACAACAACCTCACGGCAAAGACCCTCGACAGCGGCGCAAACAGCTTGATCGGCGCGGGCATGCAGGCCGATGGCAAGCTGGGCACATCTGGCGATCTGACGGTCAGCACAACACAAACACTGACCGCGCATGGCCAGAATCTGGCGGCGGGCAGTGCCAATCTGACCGGTGTCAGCATCGATATCGGCGGCAGCCAGACCAGCGCCGCGAATATCGGCCTGACGGCAACCCAAGGTGACGTCAGCACGACCAAGGCGGTCGTGACGACGCCTGGCACGTTGAACGTCACGACCAGTGCGATCTTGCACAACACGGACGGTACCTTGCAGGCAGGCCAGCTCGATCTGCACGTGGGCAATCTGGACAATGCAAAAGGTACTGTGGTACAGACCGGCACGGGTGATACCGTCATCCAAACGGGTAATCTGGACAATACTGACGGGCGCATTGCCGTCAATAGCAGCAATCTGACCCTCGCTGCAAGCGCGCTCACAAATGCCGCCGGCAAGATTGAGCACGCGGGAGCGGGAACGTTGGCAATCACGACGCCAGCCTTCCATGGTGCCGGTGGGACGATTACGGGCAATGGCCTGGTCGACATCGTTGCCGGTACGTTCAACCACAGCATGGCGACTACCTCGGCCCAGCAATTGCGTATTGCGGCCGATGCGATGAGTAATCAGAACGGAAAATTGCAATCGACAACGGCGCTCACGGTGCAGGTGGCGCAGGAACTGGACAATCGCAGCGGCCTCATCGCAGCAAACGGTGTGCTGCAAGTGACGACAGGCAATCTGAATAATACAAAGGGCAATATTGCCGCGCAAGGCGATGTCACAGTATCGTCGCAGGACGCGCTGAACAACAAGGACGGCACGATCGCAGGCAAAGAGAATGTGCAGGTACGTGCCTTGGCCATGGACAATACGCAGGGCGTGCTGCAATCCGTGCGTGGTGCCTTGGGTGTGACGGCTGCCAGCCTGGTTAATGCCTCCGGCGAACTCAGTGCCGCCACCGATCTGACAGTGGCAGTCACTGGCGACATGCTCAATAGCGGCTTGCTGTATGCCGGTGCCCGGCAGTCGTTGGATGTAACCGGCAGCCTGGTCAATACCGGATCCATTGCCGCGCTGGGCAATACCAGCGTGACGGCGGGCAGCTTGTCCGGCAGTGGCTTGCTGGCGGCTGGATTGACAGCGAGTGGCACGCTTGCACAGGCGGGCGACTTGACTGTGCGCAGCAATGGTGTCCTGCAGGCAGGCGGCAAGAATCTCGCGGCCGGCACTGTTGCGCTCAGTGGGGCATCGCTGGACCTGGCAGGTAGTCAGACCAGCGGCAACAATATTACCTTGAGTGCTGGCGGCGGCAATATCACGACCGCCAATGCGGTGCTTGCTACTGCCGGTCTGCTGAGTATTACGGCCAGTGCGCAAAATAGCCAAGTGCTGCTCAATCAACATGGCCAGTTAAGCGCCGGGCAACTTGATGTCAACGTGGCTAACCTGAACAATGCCGGCGGCAGCATCATTCAGACCGGGAGTGGCGACAGTGCCATCAAGCTGGCTGGCGCGGGCCAGCTGGACAATACGGCCGGGCGTATCGCTGTGAACAGCCGTAATCTTCAGTTGACGGCCGGAACCTTGACCAACGTGGACGGCAAGATCGAGCACGCGGGCAGCGGTACCCTGGGCATCAGTGTTGCGAACCTGTATGGGCAGCGCGGCCAGATCACGGGTAACGGTGCGCTCGACATGCGCGCCACCTATATCGACCATCGCAACGCCAGCGCCATGGCGCAGCAACTGAGCGTTACCACCGTCACACTGGACAATCGCCAGGGCGAATTATTGCAGCTTGGCAAGGGCAACACATCGCTTGCGGCCAGCGCCAGTCTCGACAACGCCGGCGGCCGGATTGAAAGCAATGGCAGCCTGGTGCTGCAAACGGCAGACTTGCGCAACCAGAGCGGTCGCGTGCTGTCTGGCGGCGTGCTGGACGTAAACGCCAGTGCGAAACTTGACAACAGCGGCGGTACATTGGCTGGCGCTACCGGACTGATCCTGACCGCAGGCGATGTCACCAACACACGCGGTACCTTGCAGGCGGTTACCGGCGACGCCAGGCTGCAAGTGAAAGATCTGGACAACAACGGCGGCAGCGTCCTTGCCGGCGGGCAATTGGTCACGCAGGCAGACAATGTCAGCAATAGCGGCAGCATGTACGGCGCCTCGCAGGTGCTGAATGCCACCGGAGTGGTGCGCAACAGCGGCACGATTGCCGCACTGGCCAATACTACCATCACGGCCGCCAGCCTCGACAGCGGGGCGGGAGGCTTGCTCGCGGCGGGCATGCAGGCGGACGGCAAGCTGGCCGGCACCGGGAGCCTGCTGGTCACGACGACGCAGCAATTGCGCGCGGCCGGGCAGAACTTGGCCGCAGGCAATATGAGCATGACGGGTAGCGGCGTCGATCTTGCCGGCAGCGTGAACAGCGCGGCGAATATCGCGCTGACGGCGACGCAGGGCAATGTCAGCACGGCCGGCGCGAACGTCGGCACGGCCGGTACGCTGACCGTGAGCAATGGTCAGACATGGGATAACAGCCGTGGCGATATCGTGGCTGGCCAACTGGTGGTGCAGACGGCGAACCTCAACAATAACAAGGGCAGCATCGTGCAGAGCGGCAGCGGCGATACGAGCATCGTCATGCGCGCGCCGAGTGGCACACTCGACAATACCGATGGCCGGATCGCCGTCAATAGTGCCAATCTCGCCTTGGGCGCTGGCACGTTGAGCAATGCCGGCGGGCGGATCGAGCACGCCGGCATTGGGCAACTGGCCATCAATGCCGGCGCCTTGAATGGGCAGGGCGGTCAGATCACCGCCAATGGCAGCTTGAAGATCACCGCTACCAGCGTCGATTTTCGCAAGGCCAGTACGCAGGCGGGGCAGTTGACCATCGACAGCGGCAGCCTGGATAACCGCCAGGGCGAGTTGGTGCAGCTGGGGCAAGGCGCCAGCAATATCCGCATCGCGCAAATCCTGGACAATCAAGGTGGCCTGATCGCCAGCAATGGCAATACCACCGTCAGTGCACAGGTGCTGAACAACCAGGGCGGCACGGTGCAGGCGGCCGGCAGTGCCACGCTGGACCTGACTGCTGCTACTTCTTTGAACAATGGCAATGGCGGCAAGATCGCGGCGGGAGGCAACGCGACCGTCCACGCTGGTGGTCTGCTGAACCACGGTGGCAGCCTGACGACTGGTGGCGACCTTGCGCTGACCTTGACTCAGGCGCTGGATAATACGGACGGCCTGGTTGCCGCGAATGGCAATCTCGGCATCCAGGCTGCCAGTATCGATAATACCGGCGGCAAACTGGCCAGTGTCACGGGCAATCTGCATGCGGCCACGGGCCAGCTGCGCAATGACAGTGGGCAAATCCAGGCCGGTGCGGACGTCGTGCTGCAGAGCACAAGCCTTGGCAATACGCTGGCTTCCGGCTACGCCACCGCAGGCAGCATCGTGGGCCGCAACGTCAGCATCGATACGGCAGGACAAGCCTTGAACAACGTCCAGGGAACCATCGCCGCCACGCAAGTACTGAATCTGCAAACGGGGGAGCTGAACAATCACGGTGGCTTGTTGCAAGCAGGCAATGCGCTCGTCATCAATACCCATGGCCAGACGCTCGATAACAGCGACGCTGCGGCGTATGCGGCAAGCCATGCCGGCAGCAATGGCGGTATCAGCAGCGGCGGCACGCTGACGCTGGCGACTGGCGCCTGGAACAACGCGGCTGGCTTTCTGGGCGCGGCGGGGCACGTAGGCGGCAGCAGCGGTTACATCAATAACCTGGGCGGAAAAATTGTCTCCAGCGGTGGCCTGGAACTGGCCATCGGTGGGCTGGCGAACCAGGGCGGTCAGGTGCAAGTGGTCGGCAACCTGGGCTTGCAGGCGGGTGCCGGCACGATCGACAATACGTCCGGTCTGATACGTGGCGGCGCCGCCGTCACCTTGGGTGCTGGCGCCATCGTCAACCAGGCAACGCAGGGGGCCGGCAACGGAATCGAAGGCCGCGACGTCAGCCTGTCGGCCGGCACGATCAATAACAGCCAGGGCGGTTTGCGTGCAGACAATAACCTGAGCATCAGCAGCAACGGCAGCGTGAACAATACATCTGGGCTGATCAGCGCGAATAATAGTGTCAGCGTCAAGGACGAGGGCGCCAGCCGCAGTCTGGTCATCAGCAATGGCGGCGGCACCATCATCGGCGGTGAACTGGCGGCGATCAAGGCGGTGGGTTTGAACGGTAGTGGCAGCGTGATGTCCAGGGGCGACTTGAGCCTGGATCTGAGCGGCAATTATATTGTCGAGGCAGGAGCGCAGGTGATCGCCAACCGTAACGCCAGTCTCAGCGTAGGTGGCAGCCTTGTCAACGCGGGCAAGGTGCAGGCAGGCCAGATACTGGCGCTTAATGCCTACAGTCTCGACAACACCAGCGGCGGCGACATCAATGCCGGCACCACCAAGGTGAATGTCGGAGCGACCCTGACTAACCGCGGCGTGATCGATGGCGTGAATACGCAGATCGATGCGGGCACGCTCAACAATATCGGCAGCGGGCGCATTTACGGCACTACGCTCAGTATCGGCGCGGGCACGCTGAACAACGATGTCGAGGGCGGCGTGGCGGCGACGATAGCGTCGCGCGGCAGCCTCGATATTGGCGCCACCACCATCAACAACCGGGAACATGCGCTGATCTTCAGCTCAGGGGACATGGCAATCGGCGGCAATCTCGATGGCAACCGCTACGCTACAGGGGCAGTGGCCAGTCTGACCAATGCCAGCGCCACCATTCAGGCCATGGGTAATCTGGCGCTGAGGGCGGGCGAAATTACCTTGTTGAACAATCACTTTGCCGTGGAGTTTTCTGGCCCGGGCCAGACAGAATATATCACTGAGTATGAAACACAAGATGGCACGCGTTATTCTGCCAATGCACCGGGCATTAAGACTATCCTGGAGAGCAACGGCAATCGGCGACTGGTGAGCCCCTATCCCTTAGCACGCAATTATCAATTCCGCAAATACACCATCACGCGTACCACCAGTACCAGTACGGTGACGGAAACGGATCCTGCTGTCATCAGTGCGGGTGGCAATCTGACGGTGGATGCCTATAAGATCCGTAATGAAAACAGCCGCTTTGTGGCGGGCCAGGTGCTGAAAGTCAAGGGTGCCATCGAAGAAAATATCTCTACAGGTAATCAGACCTTGATTACCGAAACAGGTTTGATGACTGAGTACGAGTATCTTGACATGGCAAGGCCAGCGAATGCTGTGAATTGGGAAGTAACTCACTATACGCGCTCTTATGGCAATACGACGAAAACGATCAACGGACCGGATACGCCCTCCTCGGGCGGCGCGCCCTCCAATGGTGTCGGGGCGCGCGCGAACGTCGCCTCTGCCGGCGCAAGCAGCGGCGCTGGCGCCGCCAATGTCAATGTCTGGCTCAACACGGTAGGCAACACCGCGGGTTCCGTTGCCGGCGTGGCCGCCAGTAGCGGCCAGGGTGCGGCCAGTGTAGGCGCAGCCAGTGGGCCAGGCGGTAGCCAGCTGGGCAATGTCGGCGGCACGGGCGGGGTCGCTTCGGTGGCGGGCCAGACGGTGTCGGCGGCCGATGGCGGCAGCGCCGATATCCGTATGTCTTCCATCCTGCGCTCCAACGTCGGTACGGGCACCGATGTTGCCAGTGCGGGCGCGGCCAGCGGCAGCGGCGGCTTGCAAGGCAGCGACCGGGCTGGCCAGGCAGGCCAGGCCGGCAGCATTTCCGCCGTGGCAGCGGCAGGGGTGGGCGCGGCGGCAGGCAAGGGGGCGGCCAGCGGCATAGGCGATCCGAGCCAATTGGCATTCCAGTCGCAGGGCGGCCCGAACAGTGTGAACGGCACAGCAGGCGTGCATGGCAGCGACCGCACCGGCAGCGCGGGCCAGGCAGCTACAATCGGTGCCGTTGCGGGCCAGAATGCGCTACTCAATGCCGGCAACGGCGCCACTGCCGGTACCGGAAGTCTGGTCGTGGATGCCCAAGGCGGACCGGCGGGTGTCCAGGGGATTTCCGGAACTGGCGCTAGCGACCGCACCGGCAATGCGGGCCAGGCAGGCACGATCGGTGCCGTTGCAGACCAGAATGCGATACTCAATGCCGGCACCGGCGCCATTGCCGGCACTGGAAGTCTGCGCGTGGATGCCCAGGGGGGACCGGCGGGCGTCCAGGGAGCCAATGGCCCAGGCGGCAGCGACCGCACAGGCAGCGCGGGCCAGGCTGGCAGTGTGGGAACGGTAGCTGGCAGCAATGTGACTGTGACGGGTGCGCCAGCCTTGGGCGGGGTCGATACGGCGGGCCTCGCTGTGGGCGCCGTCGCTGGCCCGGCCGGCGTTGCTGGCGCTAAAGGGATTAATGGCAGCGATCGGACCGGCAATGCGGGTGTGGCGGCGCAGCCTGGCGCCGTGGTGGGTAGTGCCTTGTCCAAGGTCGATGGCGCGGCAGGCGCCACGCAGGCGGCTGTGGGGACGGGCACGCAAGCTGCCATCGGCACGGCGGCTGGCGCTGCTGGCAAGGTCGCGGCAGGGCCTGGCGCAGGCCAGGCGCGCTCGCCGATGATCCGGCAAGTGGCGCTGGCCAATCCGGGTGGAAAGGCGGAAGTCGTCAGGACCGGGGCCAAGCCCCTGCAACTGCCGAATGCCAGCCTGTTCAAGATCAGTCCTTCGGCGTCGGCCCAGTATCTGGTTGAGACCGATCCTCGCTTTGCCGAGTACCGCACCTGGACGGGTTCGGACTACATGAGCAGCAAAATGCAACTGGATCCCGCCGTCACGCAAAAGCGGCTGGGCGATGGCTTCTATGAGCAGCAACTGGTACGCGAACAGGTCGCCGACCTGACGGGCCACCGTTTTACCGGCGACTATAGCAACGACGAAGAGCAATTCCGCGGCTTGATGGACGCTGGCGTCAGCTATGCCCAGCAGTATGGCCTGCGCCCTGGCGTGGCACTGACGCCGGAACAGATGGCGGCATTGACCAGCGACATCGTCTGGCTGGTCCAACGCGAAGTCACGCTGGCCGACGGCAGTACGCAAATGGCGCTGGTGCCGCAAGTGTACGTACGGTTGCGCGCCGATGACATCGACGGCACGGGTGCCTTGTTGGCCGGCAAAAATGTCGATATCAATATCACCGGTGATCTGACCAATAGCGGCACCATTGCCGGGCGTGACGTGGTGTTGCTCAATGCTGAGAACGTGAATAACCTGGGCGGCCGCATCGATGGCGATGCGGTTGCCATCGCCGCCCGCAATGACCTCAACAACATCAGCGGCACTATTTCCGCCAACAGCACGCTGCAGGCCAGCGCAGGACGGGACATCAATATTGCCACTGGCACGCTCGATGGAGGACACGTTATCGATCGCGTGGCGGGCCTCTATGTGAGTGGCGGCGCAAGCGGTAGCGGCAACATGCTGGTTTCAGCAGGACGCGATGTCAGCATCACGGGCGCAATCGTCAGCAATACCGCGCCTGGTGGAGCGACGAGCCTTTCGGCAGGGCGCGACTTGAGTGTTGGTTCGGTCGTCGCGAAAGCCACGAACGCTGTGGGGTCGGATTTTACCAAGGAGCTGGTCAGCGACGTGCAAAGCGACAAAGTGGCATTGATGGCAGGAAACGATATCAATATCCGCGCGAGTGGCGTCGTTGCCGAAACGCAGCTGCTGGCCAGCGCAGGCCGCGACATCAACCTCGTGACGACGACCGCCAGTGAGTCCAGTGTACGTCTGCGGGACGGAAAAACCATCAGTGACAGCAGCACGGTCGTCGACAAGGTGGCCGGACTGTACGTCACCGGCACCGGCGAAGGCAATACCTTGATTGCGCAGGCGGGGAGGGATATGACACTCACCGCTGGCGTCATCGCCAATGCCGGCGCAAATGGCCAGACCAGCCTGATTGCGGGCAATAATCTGAGCTTGAACACCGTTACCGTGGCATCGAGCCACGACGAAGTGCGCAACGCCGACAATTACAGCAAGCAGAGCAAGACGGGCGAAGTCGGCAGCCAGATCATGGGCGCCGGCAATGTCACTTTGCAGGCAGGTAATGACTTGTTGGCGCGTGCAGCGGACGTGCAGGCGGGCGGGGCGCTGGGATTGGTGGCGGGTAATGACATCAGCCTGGTCAATGGTTTCCAGAATGAAGTGACCGATGTCGCCAGCAAATCCACTAAAAAGGGCTTCTGGAACAAGACCACGACGACCAAGCACGACGTGGTCGATACCACCACGGCAATCGGCACCTCGCTTGGCGGCAGCAGTGTGGCGGTGCAGGCGGGGCACGATCTGCAGGTGACGGGTTCGAGCATCTTGAGCGACGATGCGACGCGATTGCTCGCAGGTAACAACATCACCATCGATGCGGCCACCAATACCGTGTACGAGCTGCACCATTCCAGCACCAAGAAAAGCGGCTTCATGAGTGGCGGTGGCATCGGCTTCAGCTATGGCACCAAGACCACGACAGTGGACCAGGAGCGCGATGCCACCTTGCAAAGCGGCGAGGCGCGCAGTTCGATCGGCGCCACGGGCGGCGCGCTGACGATGGTCGCTGGCAATAACGTGACGATAGGCGGCAGCGATATTCTTGCCGCCACCGATCTCGATATCATCGGCAAGAGCGTTACCATCAAGCCGGGCCAGGACAATGAGAAGGGGAAATTTGAAGTCAAGACGACGCAGGATGGCTTGACCCTGGCCTTGGGCGGCAGCGTGATCAGCGCCATCCAGACCCTGCAAACGATGAGCACGGCAGCCAGCACGGCCAAGGATGGCCGTGTCACGGCGATGGCGGCGGCGACCACGGCCATGGCGGCGAACGCTGCCGCCAAGGACATGATGAAGGAAGGCGGCCCAAGCATCAGCATCAGCCTGACGGCGGGCCATTCGGAAAGCGTACAGACGCAAACGACGGCCAGCACCACGCATAGCGGCAGCGTATTGACGGGCAATAATATCAACATCACGGCCTTGGGTGGCGGCAAGGATAGCAACATCAATATCCTGGGAAGCGACCTGAGCGCGAAGAATGATATTCGCCTGCATGCTGATAACAATGTCAATCTGCTGGCTGCGCAGGATACGGAAAGCCAGCACAGCAAGAGCTCGAGCATGAGTGCGTCGGTGGGCGTGCAAGCCATTGTCAGCACCAAGGGTACCTCATTCGGTTTCACTGCCAGCGTCAGCGGCAGCAAAGGCCACGAAGACGGTGACGGCACGACGCAGCTCAATACGCATGTGAATGCGGGCGACAAGCTGGTCATCACAAGCGGCGGCGACACCAATATCAAGGGCGCCGTGGCCAGCGCCAACCAGGTGATTGCCGACATCAAGGGCAATCTGAACCTCGAAAGCTTGCAAGACCTGGCGAAATTCGACAGCAAGAGCCAGAGCATCTCCGCCAGTGGTACGGTGGGCATTGGCGCCAGCGTCAGCGGCAGCTATAGTCAGAGCAACATGCACAACGACTACGCCAGCGTGCAGGAGCAAAGCGGCATCAAGGCGGGCGACGGCGGCTTCCAGATCAAGGTGGGCGGCAATACGGACTTGAAGGGCGCCGTCATCAGCGCCACCGAGGCGGGCAAGCTTGACAGCAGCCTGATTACGTCGACTTTGACTCACAGCGATATCGCCAATCATGCGATTTCTAAAGGTAGTAGCGTAGGCGTGTCGGGTGGTTTTTCGGTAGCGGGCAAAGAGACCGAAGAGAACAAGAATTTGACCAATGTTGGCGGTAAAGGCGGCACCACCGCAGGCCTGCCTGCCATTGTCGCGCTCAGCGAGAACGCCAGCAGTACTACGCGTAGCGGCATCAGTGGCGGCACTCTGGTCATCACCGATGATGCGGCTCAGCGCGCGGCGACGGGCAAGGGGGCGGATGAAGCTATTGCGGGTGTGAACCGAGATGTGACGACTGGAGTGGATTCCAGCGGTAAGATTGGCAATAATTTTGACAAGGCAGCGCTGCAGGCGACGATGGATGTGACGGCGGCGTTTGCGGCAGCGGCGGCGAAGGAGGTGGGAGATTATGCCGACAAACGCTTGGCGGAATCAAAAGAACTCGCGAAGCAAGCGAATGATGAAAAAGATCCCGTCAAAAAAGCCGAGTTACTGCAGCAGAGTAAGGAGCTGGCAGAAACATGGAAGGAGGGTAGTTTTGCTAAGACTGCTATGCATACTGCAATTGGTGGTATCGTCGGCGGGGCTGGTGGGGCATTAGGTGCGGGGGCAGCAGAAATGACGACCCAAGCCCTATCGGGGCAAATTGCTAAGTTGGGCCTGCCTAAAGAACTGCATAGTGTATTGTTGTTGGCCGCTAGTGCATCCGTAGGTGCTGTGGCCGGCGGCGGGGCTGGGGCAAACAGCGCGTTAAATGAGGTGGCGAATAATTACCTTAATCACAATAAGGTAGGCATTAAAAATTCGGATCGGGAGCAATACGAAGCTGCATTGGCTGCGTGTAAGAGTCCTGGAGACCCGTCTTGTAAAACCGCCGAAGCTTTGGCGAAAAAGTCAGCGGAGCGGGATGCATTGTTGACTTCGGTCTGCGCTGGGGGGGCGTCGTCAGAGTGTAATGCATTAGTAAATGAAGCTATTTCATATGGCAATAGAGTTTTTTACGACCATAACAATCTGCCACATGCAATATCAAAGAATGAGCCGATGCTGCAGGCAATTCCAGATTATCGTGCTGGAACTTATCACTATACTCAGGCCGCAAATTTACGCGATGGCGTGGAGATGGTTGCGACTGATTTTGTGATCGGCAAAGCGCTGGGTGGTATTGCTGCAGGTGGAAGGTATATATATGATGGTTTGGTCATTGGCGCAAAGTCAATGGCGCCAGCGATTGGTGAGGCTGTTTTTAAGTATGCTGAGCGTACGGGATTAATTTCTTATGCGGCAGAGAATACAGGTGCTTCTTCAGTAAAGGTCGGAGGTGTTTCGCAAGGGACAAATAAGATAGTCACAAGCGATGCCAAGTTAATTCCTGATTATATTGCAACATCTAATGGTGATATCGGATCTACTTTAGGTTTAGGGCCAAGAAAATTAACAGCACTTGAACGGGAGCTGCAGGTTGCAGAGATAACTGGAGGGCGTTCTGCTCAAACATCTCGAATTGGTCCAAATGGAAACTTAGTAATTGAGGACACTCCAATTTATCGAGATGGCCAAGTTGTATCTGGGGTAGATGTTTTTGGTAAAAATGGAGAGTTGATTCAAGTGGGTGGGCCAGGGAAGAATGCAAACGATGTAGTATTTGAACGAACTAAGAAAGCGTTGGAAGCGCTGAAGAGCGAAGCAAAAGCACGAGGGACGACGGCGCAAGTTTATTATGAGGTCGGAAATAGTGAGAGATTTAATAATCTTATCTTGGAGTCCCAAAAAATATTGGGGAAAAATAATGTATTTATATTGCCTAAAAAGGATTTATGATAATGGCTTATCAAATCTATATTTGCAATGATTCATCCTCGGATGATTTATTGCTTGATTTGTATTTGGGATCCGCACTCACAATTGAAATGTATTGGGAGTCAATTGGCCGTAAGCTGGAGTTGCCAATTATTTCCACGTTGACGGAAAAGGCAGATTCTGAAGAGGGACTTGCGTTGTCTGGTAATGATCTAGTCCTATTTAAAGATGAGATGAATATTTTTGAGAAATATTGGATTGGTGAAAATTCCAATATTGACCTTCCTGAAGGTTTTTTAGTTAATATTAGAAAGATTGTTGAAGAAACTGAGCATGCTATTAGCCGTGGATTAACGTTGATGGTTAGCTAAGAATAAATGCGCAAATGGTGCAAGTGGAAATTTACTGTTCCGAGAGAAGTGCATGGCAGAGGGCCAGGGTCAAATAACGTCTTGAATGGCAAGCCCTTTTGCCAAATAATGCGCATCAAAGGGCTTGTCAGTATGGATCACACCATAGATCAGATGTGCTAGTTTGTACATGATCGCTCCAATCACGGCTTTTTTCGCCATGCCCGTTGCAGACAAGCGTTCGGCAAAACGGCAAAGAATGGGATTGTGGCGGCGTGCGACCAAGCTGGGCATGTAAAGCGCGGGGGGGGGGGGGGGGGGGTGCGGCGTGTTTTACCAACCTCCAGCGTGGGGCGTCTTGGTTGCGGCC
>Ga0182006_1001710_pt1 | contig 12789 bp, 15 predicted proteins | sample Sormic07211104_1_FD_123022 | JGI IMG/M metagenome (GOLD analysis project Ga0182006, IMG submission 123022) | Rhizosphere microbial communities from Sorghum bicolor, Mead, Nebraska, USA - 072115-104_1 MetaG | ecosystem: Host-associated > Plants > Roots > Rhizosphere | place: USA: Nebraska...
ACCCTGCCCGCCCAGCAGGCGGGGCTGGATCGCCAGTCGATCAGCAACTGGAGCGCCCAGAGCACCTGGCTTGGCCTGGACGTGGAAAGTTCGGAAGTGCTCGGCGGCCAGCCGGAACACGCGTTCGTCACGTTCACCGCGCGCTGGCATGACGGTCAGGGCGAGCACAGCCACCGCGAGCGCTCGTCGTTCGTGCAGAACAACGGACGCTGGTACTTCATCGACCCGACCGTGCAACTGAAGCTGGGCCGCAACGACGCCTGCCCGTGCGCCAGCGGCCAGAAGTTCAAGAAATGCTGCTACAACTACCTACAAAACAGTTGAGTTAGTAGGTAGCGTGATGCCCAAGGTGTTCAGTTACATCCGATTCAGTTCGGCGAAGCAATCAGCGGGTGACAGTGAAGACCGCCAGATGAGAGCTGCAAAAGAACTCGCAATCGAACGCGGGCTTGAACTAGCAGACCCTAAGGAATATTTATTCTTCGACCGAGGGCGTTCTGCATACAACGGCAGACACGTTGATGATACGAGCGAACTAGCTAGGTTCCTCGGTTACGTCGAGGACGGCACCATACCGCCCGGTAGCTTCTTGGTCGTTGAGTCGCTGGATCGTTTGTCACGCGAAAAGGTACGGGATGCCCTACCGCGCTTCCTTGATCTACTCGCTAAAGGAATTAACGTTTACACCAGTACAGACAAGCGCCTTTACACTCACGACTACAACGAAATTGACCTATTCATCTCGGTCATTTCCATGTCGAGAGCACACGAAGAAAGTGCCACGAAGGGAAGCCGGGTTTCTTCTGCGTGGAGGAAAAAACAGGCCGATGCACGAGCCACCGGCAAGCCTCTTGGCAAGCTCAGGCCGCTTTGGTTGGATGTCACCCCGGAGGGTTACACCCTCAATCCTGACCATGCTCAAGTGGTGCGACGGATCTTCGATCTTTCAACGCAAGGACACGGGTCACGCAACATTGCAGCAATGCTGAATCAGGAAGGCATACCGGCGTTCTCTGCTGGGCGAAAGAACTTCTCTGGCCTCTGGGGATTCAGCACTGTTCGCCACATCCTAGATAGCCGCACCACGCTAGGCGAGTATCAGCCCCACATATTCATCGACGGCGTCAGGACACCAGATGGCGACCCCATCAAGGGCTTCTTCCCGGCTGTAGTGGATGAAGAAACCTTCTACCGAGCACAGGCTGCACGAGGCTCACGGCGACTGCACAAGATCACGAAACAGACAACCAACTTCAATGTGATGGCAGGCATCTTCTTTTGCTTCGATTGCGGGGCTGTCATGCACCTGCAAAGCCAGAGAGGCCACAAGTATTACAAGTGCAGCCACACCATCCGGGGAATGTGCGGTGCCGGAGTTGTCAGCGCCACACGTACAGAAACAGTGTTCCGGGAAATACTAGCGAAGCTGGACTCTCTAAGTCTTGTTCAAGACAGTGCGGGAGCGATCCGTAAGAAGCTGGATGTTGCGGAAGGCCGCACTGAAGAACTGAGAGCGAAGCTCGCAGCCGCTGAAGATGCACACAACGAATATCCAAGTAGGACAACAGCGAAGCTGCTACACGAGCTGGAAAGCCAACTTGCGAGCATGGATGCAGAGAAAGACAGCCTACTCCAGCAGATGGCCGTTGACCGGGTGGTGAGTAAATCAGACTTCTTCGAGAAGCTCGACCTGACATCCTTCGAGGGTCGAAACGCCGCGAACAACCTAACCAAACGACTAGGGACGCGGATCTATGTTCGAAAGAACGGGCGCTGTAACGAGATGTACCTGGTTGCTGTCACCACACCCAACGAATCAGAGCAGTCGGTTATCGGAGCCATCTATCACACGAACAAAGGGATACGCATCGAGAGCGCATCAGACGCGTTTGACGAGCTACAAAAGTTGCACGGTGACTCGCCAAAATGGCAGCGGAAAGAGAAACACTGGATGAAGGAAATCAAAGTACCTTCACTCCCAGCGCTGAAGAGTCAGCACCGCTAAAAGCGAGAATTTTTGTGATAGGGGTCGCGTCCTTAAAAAACCGCTGAAGCCTTTTTCCCGAATGAAAAACAATGACAAGCGGTCTAGGGCAGCAAGCTCGCGGCCTTCACGGGAATTCGCCATTTCCCACACAATTTACGCACAGGGTTATCCACAGGCTGTACGTTGTAATCACCCCATGAAACGCATTATCTTGTAGCCGGTCGCAGCAAAGCCCCTATATGTAGTGGTTTAGCGATTATCGGAGCTTCATGGAAGAGGCTTGGGAGAGGGAGAAGCATGCAGGTGAATACGGTCTCGGTCGCCACAACTAAAGCCGTATCCACCCGCACCAATCCAGAACCTAAAACCGAAATGAATCGTCGATCCTGACGGCTGATCATTGAGCCAAAGATGAAAGTGTTTAGCAACCTTTCATTCAGCCCGTTGATCTCCTCAGAAACGACAAACCTAATGTTGTGCCATTGGAGATCACGGCCATGCCGACTCTGCTTATCACCTGCAATGCAGGAAAACTGGGCCTCAAACGTCAACAACTGATCGCTGAAATCTACAAATTCTCAGCCACACGGCTTACGCCTTCAGTTTTTGCAATTCAGACGGACTGCACCCCGAAGGAAATTTTTAAGCGGCTCAAGCCTTTCATCGAATACGACGAAATCCTGTACGTTTCCAAAATCGAGGCAACGGTTGGGCACGGAGACTCAGACGTTAACAAATGGCTTGAAATGAACCTGAACGGTAGGACTCTTCACTGACAAATGGGGAGCCCCGGAAACGGGGCTTTTATCTTGCCATAGCTTTGGAGAAGATGGACATGTCAGGGCAACATAGCTCGGCTCAGCAACTCAAAACGATGCACAACGAAGCAGCAAGCAAACTGGATTACTTCATCCTCGGCGTGGCACTTGCAATCTGCGCCTACCTTGCTCAAACCAACCCCTATGCTCCACTCGGTGCGAACAAAGAAACTTTTCTGCTCGGTAGTCTTCTGGTTTTCACAGCCAGCGCGATTTGTGGATTCAAAAGAATTGAATCAACTATCTCTGCCATGCTCGCCAATGCGACAATTTTAGAAGAAAAAGATCCATATCAGAGAACTTTAGGCTTGTTAGCGCTCAGTGAACGACGCACACCACTCTACTGGTACAAAGCCCGAAATTATTTGTTGGCTTCTGGGCTACTCTCTTATCTCGCAACCAAGGTATGGGACACCTACCAAAGCCACGGCTGGATACTGATTTCATAAGCAAGGTACTCAGGAGTCACCTTTGAAGATATGGACTGCTATTGCTGGGCTGGTAACGATCCTTGGATGTGGCAATGCGGTCGCCATGACCGGTAACGAGCTTTTAGATTCGTGCAAAAACGCTGCATCTGATAACCCAACAAAAAACACATCGTTTACTGCGGGATTTTGCCTTGGCAGCATGCAATCAATTGGAGATCTGCTGACATTCGTCAATGCAGGTCTGAAGACCGAAGCAAGGGTCTGTCTTCCCGCAACGGTAACAAACGGCCAAGCCTCTAGGGTGGTCGTCAAGTACCTGCAAGACAACCCGGAAAAACTGCACCTTAACGGAACGGCACTAGTGATTATGGCAATTCAGAAAGCCTTCCCGTGCAAATGATTTCCCAGAACCTGGCCCCCTCCAAAATTCACTGAGCACTCTCGCTCAGCTTCTGCGTTTCCGTCTGAAAAATAAGATTGGCTCGGTCTTGCCTGCGCTGCTTAACGGCGTTCGATAGGGGCTCATCCAAACACTGGAAAAGTAGAAATAACCTGACTCCCTTAGCGCTCTCAGACGCTGTCAGAGGCGTGCAATCCTAGAGACGAACCGAGCTGATAGACACAACAAAGCCCGCTCTAGGCGGGCTGATGTGGGTGTACAGGGTCTAATTCAAACCTTGTTCCAATGTCTCTTGATGGTGGGCAAGCTCACCTCGAGTTCGACTGCTGCCTGAGCCTGTGTCATGCCTTTAGCCTTGAGCTTTTGCACCGCTTCCGTGGTGTCTGTAGCCACTGGACGACCACCCTTCTTGTCAGACCTTGCAAGGCCCTCTCTGGTGCGCTCCTTGATCCGATCACGCTCAAAGGCTGCAACTGCTGCGAGAACTGTTAGCTGTAGCTTCCCGGCTGCACTGGTGAGGTCTACGCCATCAAGATCGAGGCTACGGACATGAATACCATCCGTTGCAAGTTTGGAAACTGTAGCGAGAACGTCTTGCACGTCACGGCCTAGCCGATCCAGTTTCAGCACCACCAACGTGTCACCCGTTTCCATGCGTTCGGCCATCTTGCTGAACTGGGTACGCTGGAGGGCTGGTACGCCGCCACTGATTTGTTCAGAGAACCAGCGGGTGGGCTTGATATCGAAACCCTTAGAGGTGAGCGCCACCAGTTGGTTGTCGGTGTTCTGCTCCGTCGTACTGACGCGACCGTATCCGAATAAACGACTCATTTACACACCCTCCTAATATTCCTCACGCCGCTGGCGGGGTATCAACAATGGAGGGATCATAATGCATTGGTATCAATAACCTGTAAACCCGCATTTGATGATACCTATGTAGGCATCGGATAGACGGTATCGCTTAACGGTCGTTTGTTGATCCCTACAACCGGCGAACATCGTTGATCGCATCGATCAGCGCCTGACTGTGCAAGTCCAATCCTTCGAGTGCAACTAGGGCGTTGTCAGCGGCGACACTGCCACCTTGGCTCGCAACCCATTTGGCGAGTTCTTCAACAGCAGCGGCAATGCCGTGTTGCTGATGGAGCAGCAGGGTTAACGCGTCGGCCATCGCTACAGCCTGATTTTGGGAGGTCATGGGGTCATCCTTGAGGGGCGGTGTGAGGGGGCCTAGCGACACCCTCACCGTGACTCTTTCTACTTCTTGGGCTTGGTCGGCTTCTTCGGCGGTGGGATTGTTTCCACCGTAGATGTTCCCGGATTTTTCTTGGCCTTATCAATAGGGATGAACTGCCCGTTCCCAGAGTCTCGACCACGTTTGTTGACCATATCCAACTCCTTGATAGCCTATCGCCACATTAGCGACACCATCAAAGCTAGTTCAGGAAGGTCTTTGTGCAAGGAATGTGGATCGTGCTCACATGGTATTTTCGGCTCAAAACTGGCGTTTTGGCGAAGAAACCTCGGATTGAAGCGTTTCCACCGAATCGAGCTTACCCACGGACTACGGGAAGCCCCGGAAATGCTGGCTTACAGACCTAAGGCTCTGATATAACCAGCATTCTTACATCGGGTTTAAGTCAAGTTTACGGCAGGTTTTTGCGGGTTAAATTCACCAGCTTTATAGACGCCGTTTTTCTTAAGAACATACCGACCAATAGCTTCAAAATTTCCAATCTGGGCAACGTAGGTGACCTGATCAAGCTTAAGTTCCTTCGCAGCCTCCAGTAGCGTTTTTGCGATGACTTCGACGATTAACTGATAATTCGTTTCACTGGCCTTGGGAAACAAAATAGACCAAACGGTATCAACATTACTAAGCTTAACCCAGCCCTTATCTGCCAATAACTTATTGAAATCCGGCCGATCTTTTTTTGCGTTTGAGAGATCAAGTGAAACCATTACGTGCAACATTCCATGCTTCCTTTCTAGGGGTGAGATATCAAATCAACCTACCCCGAATAAACGCATTGAGCAATGCCAATGAGCCACTACCAAAGTGGTATGGTATCTCTCATCTGATAGCGCGTGTCGGGCACTGGGCAAGGCACTGATGTTGGGAGTAGGAAGGATGCACAGCGAAGGATGGAGGCGGCTCTGGGAGCTTACCAAGTGGCTTGCTACGCTTGCTGTCTCAGCGTGGATTTTCATTTCAGCGCTACCAAGCGAAGTTCCTGCCCCCAATGCATCCCCATCGGCAGGACAAATCATGATCGTAGTATTGATCATGAGTGGCCTTGCAGGCGGTGCTACGTTTGGTCTACTGCATGCACTTGAGTGGGTGTATCGAGGCTTCCGCCCCTTGCCTGTTAGTCCCACGGAAGAGGCTCAACCTGAGCCGCAAACGGAGCCATCTGATACACCTCCGACAACGGCAGAAGCACTGGAACATCATCCCGCTCTTCCTCATCCAAACAGTCAGCAAATGAACGAGCGTCAGCGTTGAAGCTGATAGGGCTTTGCACCATCGCCACTACACTTGCTGGGCGCTGCATTCTGAACACGATTGGCTTGTATGGCGGGATACGCTCACCATTGTCCATGATGCTAGTGCGACGCTCTACGAACTCAGTCAGTACGTGGCGGATGGCTTCAACAGGCTTGCCGTGGAGCACGTCAAATACTGCCTGAGCCTCTTCTCCGTTGAGGACGGTTCTGCCCCGAAGCCGAGGGGTGAAGGCGATCACACGTTGGCAAATCACGTCCAACACTTCGGTTAGCTCTGGACGGCATTCAGCATGACGCTCAAGCTCTTGAGACAACACATCAAATGGGGTGAAGGTATGCGTCTTGATGGTGAAGCCATTTACCTCTCTACCCTCAAGCTTGTCCCTGAGGGCTTTCAGAGCCGACGTTTGCATTGTGTCCAGAACATCCAACCAGTCACGATGTTCTGACATTGTCGGATCTAAGTGATCACGTAGCCAAGCCAGTGTGGTGTTACGGACTGACGGCTTGATACCGGCAAGTTTTACCGCTTGGGCAACAATGTGAGGCCCGATGAACTGAATGATACGGGCTACGATGTCCTTCTGGTTGGTGCCCTTCTCCACCATATGGCACGACTTCAAACCTCTACGGGGAATGCTCAAGCCGTGACCGAAGTGTTGAGTACCATGAGCACGATTCAATGCTTTAGGAGCCACCACTAGGTTTAGGGGGTGATATAGCCCTACGGTGTCTTCTCCTTGCACTGCACAGATGTGGCTCAGTTCGTAGTCACTGGATTTGCCGTATTGGTTGGCCTTGAGCTTGAAGGCGTACAGCTTGTAAAGCTCGGCGAGAGATTGGGCTGTATGTCCGGTGAAAATCTCCAGAGTTCCCGCACGAGAAGCCTCAAAGGCCAACTGCTTAAAGAATGCGCTGTCTGTGGCCTTGGCAACATACTTAACCCGCTTCTTCGCTGAGGCAGCTTTGTCTTTGCATGTACGGGTGCAGTAGATGGCTTTAGCGCTGGTGGTTCGGAAACGCTTCTTGCAGTGTGGGCAAGTTGGCTGGCGTGTAGCCTTAGTCTTTTTCGGTGTTGCTGTTGTCATTAATGACTCCTACTTGGATCGTCTGTTTACGGGCTTGCATTAACTTGTATGTGGTACGGCATGAGCCACAGCAGAATGGCATTGGCTTCGCCACAGTGAACTCACGTCCGCAATAGCGGCAGTTGCATACTTTCATTGGAATTACCTGCTTAAGAGGGAAATGTATGTGCTCACGCACATGATTCATGCACACTAAAAAGTGGCTCAAACCCTTACAGGGCGTGACTTTCAGCGATGTATTGAGGCGTAGCTCAATAGCATAGAGAGTGGTTAGTTCTTCGTGGGTATCGCTAGTCCGTGCTGACTAAAGATTGCAATGTGTGCCAATCCCTCGGGCATACCGAATAGGATGCAATCCCACAGAGTCTCAATTACAGAGGGAAGCTGAAGCGCTACAGATACTCCGTAACGCTCATCGATGTACTCACGGCATGCTTGAGCGTGATTGGCTTCGCTAGCAATATCTTCGTATCTCATTGTTTGATCGCCCGTAAGGCTTGAGACACCTTTAAATCAATACGCCGATCAACCCAATTCTTCATATCCTCACGCTCCCTACTCTGCTCAAGCTGGAGGCGATTGTATTGATCATGTACAGCCTTAATTATACTGTGCTTAGCTATGTCCGTGTAAGCGTTAGCATTACGCTCAGCCATCTGAGCATATTGCAAAGCCATATCGCTTGCATGATTGAACAAATAAACGGTGAGACCAGTTCCCACCGCTATCTGCAACAACGCACCAAACATGACTGCCTTGATGATAGACAGCATCCTCATTGCACCTCTTGTTGGTTGATGCCAGTTTCACGCAACATCTTCCCAATTTCCTCACGAACAGCCCTACCAATCTCGGGAGCATCCGCACCAGCAGGAGCAGTTATATTGACTGTAATCTCGTTACGCACTTCGTTATTGTTGTTATTTGTAACATGCTCATTTGTCGTTGTGATTTGCTGCACTGGGTACTGCACAGAAGAACCAGAAGCCCTCATAAGCTCTCTTGAGGTAATCGGCTGTATGGAGTCCTCGCGAAAGCGTGTGTACTCCCCAACTCTCTCAGCAAGATCAGCAAATTTCTCTTCAAAAGCTGGCAAATTCAGCCTCAAAGAAAAAACGTCAAAATTCCCTGTCTCGACGGGGTTGATTTTGAATTTACCGCCACCCCAACGCTCTCTATTTTCTTGAGCCGCCGCTTGATCATCCTCAATAGATACACCCGTGAATAGACGGCGTAGGCCATTCAATAGTCCGGGCTTAGCACGATCATCCAAAGTTGCTTGCTCATCTGGCGATTCTGGCTTCAGTCTTGGGCCAAGTGCTGCACCAACCGTACCCGGTAGAGCATTCGGATCTTTCTGCATTGCATTTGGTACAGCATTACCATCTGCATCGTGTCCGATTAGCATACGGATCAACGACGTATTGAATTCTGTCAGTCCTTTGTCGAAATCGCGGAGTGAGTTCATCAATGGCTGCAACGCAGTGTTGAGTTCATTCTCTGCCTTGATCCGATCAAGAATTACTGCTTTCAATTCAGCATTAGTGTTGACTGTGTTGTCGTTCAGATACGCTTGGTTTTCTGTACGCTGTTGATTCGCCGCAATAGAGTTAATCTGTCTTTCCAACAGATCTCTATTACCGTTCAGGAAGTTGGTCATACCCTGATCAAAATCAGCAGCCTTAATCTTCCCATCGGTTACAGCCTGCTTGAACCAGCCGGCCTGCTCTTCCACCTTACCTTTGAAGTTCAATCGTGTTGCCGCTGCCTGACGAATTGAAGCGGCGACAACACCGCCCACGGCGTCAAACAAATCGTTTACGTCGCTTCCCTCAGGCTTCCCCTTTGCCCTGATCTGATTCAACTGATAAGCAGCTCGCTTCTGAGCCTCTTTATCTAGGGCAGCAGCACGGAATGTCGCAGACTGATCCTCGAACATCTTGGTAGCTTGGGTGAGTGTCTTACCGAGTGCCAATTGACCTTGGATGAATAGAGCGAAGGACTTTGCCGTCTCTACCGATACCTCCTGACCATACTTGTTCGAGATATCTACAAACTGATCACGAGCAAATTTCTGGTTTGCTGGGTTCTTGCCTCCGGCTGACTGGAGTGCTGAGTTAAAGCTTTCCGCCGTGCTCGCGCTCTCCTGACGCTGTTGAATCCTTTCGTTCAGGTATCCAATGCCTTTCACAAGGCTGTAAACCGCTGCTGAAGCTGCTGAGAAGCCAACGGCGAGACCGCCGAAATCCATTTCTTTTGGTGCCTCCTGACGGGCCTTCCAAGCCGCGTGACGCTCAGCCGCAAAGGTGAAACGCTGGGTCGCCTGATCTTGCCGTACCGCCGCACGAGCCTCACGCACAGCCGCTGCCACCTTAGAGGCCTCGTATCGCTCGGCCTGACGAATGCCACTAGCACGAGCGTTGTTCAGCGCTGCCTCAGCTCTCTGAAACTTGTTCTGAGCTAATACAGCTTGCTGTTGAAGCTGCACAGTTCTGGCTTGCCTCTTTTGCAGGATGTCAGCCAGTCGTGCTTGGCGGAGTGCCGACTGTTCGGCAGCGCCTTGTAGCTTGGCCTCGCCCAACTTGGTTTTGAGCGTCTCTTGCTGCACCTTCTGCAATTTCGCAGCAACGACTGCACGCTGAATTTGATCTTTAAGCGCTGCACTCTGCATCCAGCTCTCTTGACGTGTGCCTGCTGCAATCAAACGTTGTTGAGCCAACCCTTCAGCAAACTGTTGACGACGAAATTTGGAAAGCTTGGTTTCGATGGCAAGTTCTTTGTCCAGCGACCTACGAATTTCGTCATTGAGCTTCACCCGCTCTGCACTCATGCCTTTACCGGTGACATTAAATGCTTTGTTCAACTTAGCTTGTAGCTGTTGAGCTTCTTTCCCAACACGAGCCATAGCCGTTTCGGCAGTCTTGAGCATTCCGAGAAACCTCGTCAGCGGAGCGCTTGAAACGTCAAAGACTAGCTTGCCGGTTAGGCGTGCAATTTCTTCGTTAACACTCATCGACTAGCCCCTTCACGAAGGCTTAGGCGGCGGGCATAAAGATCATCTGCGATGGATTTGAATGTTTTAAAACCCCACCCGTGGTAGACCACTTGAACATCAGAGACATAGCGTGTGTGAGTGTTGATGTATTCACCAAGGAAACTCAGGGCATTACGACTACCCTGTACTGTGATGATGGTTGTATCTCCATCCAAAGAGAACCAGTGGTGGGCAAAGTCTATCGTGCTTCCGCTACGACGCTGGACATATGCATGGGCAAGACCCAAAAAGACGGAAACACTTGCGGGATTTGAAACTCTATATACAGCGTAGTACTGTTGCGGAGATTTTTTCAGCTCCTGAATCGGTGTAGCAATTTTTGTCATTTATTCCCTTTGTTCTTTTGGGCTTGCCTTGCAAGCTCTATTAATTTCTGATTACGCAACTCCACCTGAACCATCTCTGCAAGCTCTTCTACACTCATGCCAGACGCTTTAAGCACTTCTTGATGCGCTGGTAGCACACCATCCATTACAATGCCTTGCGGGGCCTCTGGAGAGCTTGCAGCAAGTGTCTCTGGACAATGTTTCTGACGTAGTAGAAGTTCTGTCCCATTCAATGATGCTGGATCAATTAGCTTGGTATCAGCCATTACTTACCTCCAAGCGCTGCTAGCACTTCAGCCTCTACCCTTGCGTATTCTTCTGCCTCTTGTGCTGCCTTAGCATCCAACTCAGCTTGCTGACGCTTACGGCGCTCACTGGCCAAAAGTGATTCCACTTCTTTAGCCACACAGGCTGCTTTTTCAGCCTCTAGACGAGCAAGGTAATCAGATTCCACTTGGGCCTTGATCTGTGCAATTTCTTGTTCAACCTGCGACTCTGGCTTACGCAAAGACAGATTCACCCAGTCAACCAATGGCCCGGCTACCATTTTAGGTAGATGCTCGATCTCCGCTGACGGCGTGTAACCTTCGCTGATCAACTCAGCATACTTGTCCAAGGCTTGTTGTAGCCCTTGAATCTCGAAAGACTCCATCATTCCAAGTTGCTCACGCCCTTGGATATTGCACTGAGTGCGATTCTTGTAGAACTCAACTTCTACATCCTGTAAACGTTTTAGATGCACTGCATCTGGCTGGAACAATTGACTCATGGTTTTGTTTCCTTCTGCTTTTGTAGTAGGTTGGGTTGCATGTTGGCGCTGCTTGGCGCGGTAATGGGCTTTCGTGCAGCGCTCGCTACATGTCTGCTTAGTTGATCGCTGGGTGTTCATTGGTGCGCTACAGACCACGCACGGTCTTACTGCGGTTACTGCCATATGGCCTCCGGAAAGTTGACTTGGTATGTTTGAATTGTCCGCGTAACCCTGCACCAACCAAAAGAAAGCCGGAACGATGTCCGGCTACCGATTGAACTAGTCATTCGAAGTTACGTGAGTTTGAAACGAATTCGAGCGTCTATCGGTGAAAGCAGGCACCGGGAAACTATCGTAGACGGCGATAGCGACGGGGTCACAAGTCCCGCCTCCAAGTTTGGCCACACCCTTGGAAGTGCTGGATACAGACAGGCCACAAAACACCGAGCACAGCGGCAACTACGTCTCGGTGCAAATACTTAATAAATTATAGGTCTATGCCTAGAGGCTATCGCCGTAGACGCGACGCGGCAGCTCGCAACCGCCTCTCTGAAATTGGCCCACCGGTCAGAGACGGTGAAGGAATCTGCAATTACAGACGGCCAAAAGCACCACTCGGCTTAGTCGCCGGTTAGTGAAAGGTTGAATGGTTTTAGAACGAGAGGGTGCGACACGAATAAACCTTTCTGATCTGTACACTATTATACCACGACAATTGCAATTTGCATAGTGCCATTTGTCAGAATTGTCAATAGCATTTCGTCAGCTTGCATGCAAAAAGGCTATGGGGAGGCGACTCGACTATATCGCTTCAACCAGCAGGCTATGCTTGCCCTACCCTCTCCAGATGGCAACAAGCTAGCCCAAGCTTTTATCTGGTAGTGAACTGTTGCAATACATCAAGAAATGCTGTGCGGGGTATTTCGGCAGCTGAAGCTAGACTGGGCAGCAAAGGGAGTTAAACCATGCTCGGTCATTGGCGCGCATTTCAGGCTTTCACACTGTTCGTGTTTCTCGGGCTTGGCGGCTGCGCGTCATGGTTTACCGACGATTCCCGCGACCCCGCCGTGCACCTGGTGAAAGTCGAAGTCGTGCGCGCCAAATTGCTGGAACAGAAATTCATCCTGCACTTTCGCATCGACAACCCCAACGATAGCGACCTGACCGTGCGTGGCCTGGAATACCGCATACATCTCGCCGACATGCTGCTGGCCGAAGGCGAGCACGAGCACTGGATCACGGTGAACCCCAAAAGCAGCGCGTTTTACAACGTACCGATCCGTACCAACCTGTGGCCGAAGGTGAAAGAGGTGGTGAAAATGCTGAAAAACCCGCAGCAGCAGATTCCCTATCGACTGGAGGGCGAGATGGAAACCGGTTTATTCATCGCCCACTACGTGCACCTGGAGCGCAATGGCGTGA
>Ga0182006_1001711_pt1 | contig 12787 bp, 11 predicted proteins | sample Sormic07211104_1_FD_123022 | JGI IMG/M metagenome (GOLD analysis project Ga0182006, IMG submission 123022) | Rhizosphere microbial communities from Sorghum bicolor, Mead, Nebraska, USA - 072115-104_1 MetaG | ecosystem: Host-associated > Plants > Roots > Rhizosphere | place: USA: Nebraska...
CCAGGAGACCCTGGGCGACATCCACAACCTGTTCGGCGACACCGACGCCGTGAACGTCCGCGCCACGAAGGACGGTTACGAGTTCGCGCACATCCGTCATGGCGATACGACGGACCTCATGCTCGACTACGTCGGCTACGACCTCAAGGCGCTGCGCCAGACCTATGCCGAGCGCATCGCGGCGGCGGGTATCGCCGGCGTGGAGGCGGAGACGCTGGCCGCCTCGCTGGACAAGGGCCTTACCGGCTACACCTATCTTGCGGAAACCACGGGGGCAGGCGCATGAGCCTCAAGGCGGCTTTCATCGGACTGGGTGCGATGGGCGCGCCCATGGCCGGCCATCTCCACACGAAGGGCCTGCTCGCGGCCGTCGGCAACCGCAGCCAGGCGAAGGCCGATGCGCTGGCGAAGGAACTGGGTGTCGCCGCGCCTGCCCTGGCGGATATCGCGGCCTCGTGCGATGTGATCGCGCTCTGCGTCAGCGCCGATGCCGACGTCATCGGCGTGGTGGAAGCGCTGGCGCCTTCGTTGAAGAAGGGCGCCATCGTCATCGATCATTCGACGGTCGCGCCAGCCACCGCCATCAGGGCGGCGCGCATCCTCGCCGAGGCAGGCGCGGACTTCCTCGATGCCCCGGTCTCGGGTGGCGTCGAAGGCGCGAAGAACGGCAAGCTGTCGGTGATGGTCGGTGGCGACGCAGACGTTCTGGAGCGCGCCCGGCCCGTGCTGGAAGCCTACGGCTTACGCATCACGCACATGGGCCAGGTCGGCAGCGGACAGGCCACCAAGGCGGTGAACCAGGTGCTGGTGGCGGGTATCGCCCAGGCCGTGACGGAAGGGCTGGCGCTGGGCGAAGCACTCGGCCTCGAAGCGGAACGCCTGATTCCCACGCTCGCTGCTGGCGCCGCCGGAAACTGGTTCCTCGACAAGCGCGGCGCGACGATGTTGCGCAACGAGTTCTCGGTGGGCTTCAAGCTGGCCTTGCTGCACAAGGATCTCGGTATCGTCCGTGGCATCGCCAGCGAGGCCGGGACGGACCGCACGATCATCGAGCAGTCGTTGGCCGATTTCGGCGAGTTGATGGCCCAGGGTTACGGCGATGACGACATCTCCGCCCTGATCCGGCTGAAGCGCCCGGCGTAACCCGTCGCGCGTACCTCGCCCGGTCCGTAGTGGCTGAGTCGTCGACTCAGCCACCTTCCTTCAAGGCGATGGCACTGATGCCCGCCGATTGCAGGCGCTGCTTGGTGCCTTCCAGTTCGGTCGCCGACTTGAACGGCCCGAGGCGCACGCGGTTGTAGGTTTGCGCGCCGACCTTCACCGACTGCACGTTGGCGACGAAGCCTTGCAGTGCGAGCTTCGCCTTCAAGGCCTCGGCGTCGGCGGCGCTCGGGAACGCGCCGACCTGCAGGAGGTAACCGGCACTGCCGGATGCGGCTGCCGGCGCTTGTTGCGCAGGCGCGGCGGTGACCGTCTGCGTCGTCGCCTTCGGCAGGTTAGCCGCCGCCGCGCTGGCCTGTGCCTGCTGGGCCGCGACCGCCTGCTGCTGTGCCGCGGCCTGTTGCTGCGCGGCCTGCTGTTGCTGCTTCTGCTGCGCCTCGGCGCTGGCCTGCGCGCGGATTTCCGCATCGGGAATCCGCACTTCCTTCTCGGACAACACCGAGTAGAAGTCGTACGACGGCTTCTTCGGTTTCTCCGGCTCGGCCTGGTCCACCACGCCCGGGTCGCTACCCTTCTGCGCGGTGGCCTGCGGGTTCGGCGCGGGACCATCCTGCGGGTGCATCATCGGCATCCAGGTGCCGCGCATCGCGAAAGCCATGAGCAGGGCGCCGGCGAGAATGCCGATCAGTGCCCAGCTCCAGCCCGGCATGCCGCTCGAGCCATTGCGGACGGCCTGACGGCCTTTGCCCTTCTTGCGTGTTGCCATTACATGCTCTCCGGGGCGGAAATGCCCAGCAGATCCAGACCGTTCCTGAGCACCTGCTGCGTGGCGGCCACCAGGGCGAGGCGGGCGTCGCGCAGGTCGGCGTCGTCGACGATCCACTTATGCTCGTGATAGTAGCTGTGAAGCTCGCCGGCGAGTTCACGCAGGTACTGCGCGATCAGGTGCGGTTCCAGATTGGCCGCCGCGGCCTCGACCATTTCCGGATACCGCGACAGCTGCACCATCAGCGCCGACTCGTGCTCCGTCGCGAGCAGGTCGAGCTTCGCCAGGCCGTTGCCACGGTCGGTGGACAAGCCACGATCGGCCAGTTCGCGGAACACGCGGCAGGCGCGCGCGTGGGCGTACTGGATGTAGTACACGGGGTTGTCGTTGCTTTGCGAACGGGCCAGGTCGATGTCGAACACCAGCTGCGAATCGGCCTTGCGTGCGATGAGGAAGTAGCGCGTGGCGTCACGTCCGGCTTCGTCGATCAGGTCGCGCAGCGTGACGTATGAACCCGCGCGCTTGGAGATCTTCACTTCCTCGCCACCACGCATGACGGTGACCATCTGGTGCAGCACGTACTCGGGCCAGTTCTTCGGAATGCCCGTGTCCAGCGCCTGCAAGCCGGCCTTCACGCGCGCCAGGGAGCCGTGGTGATCGGAGCCGAGTTCGGTGATCGCGCGCTCGTAGCCACGCTGCCACTTGGTGCGGTGGTAGGCCACGTCCGGCAGGAAATAGGTGTAGGTGCCGTCGGACTTACGCATGACGCGGTCTTTGTCGTCACCGAAATCCGTGGAGCGGAGCCAGAGCGCGCCGCCTTCCTCGTAGGTGTGGCCGTGGGCGACCAGCTCCCGCACGGTTTCCTCGACCTTGCCCTCGGTATAGAGCGACGACTCCAGGTAATAGACGTCGAAGCCGACGCCGAAGGCCTTGAGGTCGAGGTCCTGCTCGTGGCGCAGGTAGGCCACGGCGAAGTGGCGCACGTCGTCCAGGTTGTCGGCGTCACCGGTGGCGGTGACGGTCTCGCCATCGGCCTCGACGGATTCGCCGGCCAGGAAGGCCCGGGCCACCTCGGCGATATAGTCGCCACGGTAACCGGACTCCGGCCAGCCGGGCTCGTCCGGGGCGATGCCCTTGGCCCGTGCCTGCGTCGAGAGGGCAAGGTTCGCGATCTGGACGCCGGCGTCGTTGTAATAGAACTCGCGAAACACCTTCCAGCCCGCCGCGTCCAGCAAGCGGGCGAGGCTGTCGCCGATGGCGGCCGCGCGGCCGTGGCCGACATGCAGCGGGCCCGTCGGGTTGGCCGAGACGAACTCGACGCCCGCCGTGCGGCCGGCGCCATCCCGGTTGCGGCCGTAACGATCGCCTTCGCCTAGCGCGCGGTCGATCTCCGCGTGAAAAGCGGCCGGGGCGAGGAAGAAATTGATGAAACCGGGTCCGGCGATCTCGACCTTGCCCACCCACGGGGACGCCGGCATCGCCTCGACGAGGTCGGCGGCGATATCCCGCGGCTTACGCCCGGCGGTCTTGGCCATCATCATCGCGGCATTGGTCGCGAAGTCGCCGTGCTCGCGGCTACGGGTACGTTCGATGACGAAGACGGGGGCGACGAAGTCGGACGGCAGCTTGCCGGACTCCCGCAGCGCACCGATGGCCTGCAGGACGAGTTGTTTCAGCTCTTGTTTCACGGAATACGCGGCGCGGATATGGAACCGGCAATCCTATCAGAAGGGGCGCGCCGGCCGGTCGTGACGGGTCTCGCATCATCCACAGCCTGTGGATAACTCTGTGGGCAATAAGACCGTTTTTCGAAGCTCGAGGTGGCGCTGGGTCGGTGACACCGGTTCGTAATATATAAAGATCTAATAATTCAATTAGTTGGGTCATTGATCTGTGTTCTGACAACAGCTGTGACGGCCAAGTGAGGAATTCGCCCAATGTGCATAAGTCGAAATTTGCAAGGCCGTCACCGGCGTCACCGGCGTTGAAGCGACGCGTCACGGACTTGTCATCGCCCGCCGTCACAATTCGTTTCGTGCCCGGTGTCTCCCCGGCCCAAGGCACGGCGGGTTACCCACCCCTCCCTCGAAAGGTGACCCAGAACGGCGCGAGCGGCACTCGCGCCGTTTTTTTTGGTTCTTTGCGCAGATTCCGGTTTCGTCCGGCTCGGCCTCGCCCTCGCATTCGCCGTGTGCGGCGTGACGGGGAGCTGCCGGGCGCCACCCTCGGCGCGACAGGCGGTGCCGTCCCTTGGGGAAGGAAGCCGCTGCGCGGCCGTGTTCGATGGCTGGCGCCCCTTCGGGCTCGGACGGTCGGGCGGGGGTTTCCGATTCGGCTCCTGCCTCAGCGAAAACGATCGGCCGTCCAGGCCGATCCCCTCCGGGCCTTGTCCGCCCGTCCGTCCTCGGCGCCTCATGTCGCGCCGAGGGTGGCGCCCGGCAGCTCTCTCGACACTGCGGTGGGTTGGTGGGAAGAGCAAAGCCCGCCGCGCCACGTGCCGCTAGTCACCAGCCATTTGCCGGTGGCCGGTGGCCGGTGGCCGCACCCGGGTGGGAAGCGGGCTGGCCCGCGATTCCTCGATCTCCCCGGTGGCGAAGGAGGCCTTGCCATGCTCGGGCGAGGTTTGTCATCGCTCCCCGGACTTCCGCAACGAACTATTTTTGCCGAGCCGAGCAAATGCGACTATCTACGTCCCGGCCTGCACGCAGCAAACGGAGGATGCTGAAATGAAACAAATCTTCCCTCGTCTAGCTCTCATGGCAATGGCGTCGTTTGCCACTGCCAGTCGTGCCTTGTCGCCCGCCTCGCCCCCGCTGGGCAACGGTCCGGCCTTCATACCACCTCCTGTCTGCGAAATTCGTCAGAGAGCCTGGTGCATCATTCAGGCAAATTCTGTAATCACCGATACCGCGGGATGGGAGCCCACGGATCCCCCGCACACATGGAGGATCCATCATCGGAAGCAACCCGGCTCGGACCTTGTCGTATTCGAACCGCGGGGTTGTCGGCAGGGACTAGCCGATACCGTCGAAGCGGTCCGTTTCTCGCATGACGTGAACTGGGAGGGAAGTTCCTGGGATGAGATGCAGGTGCGCCTGCGCAAGGACGGCACCTGCGATCTCACTTTGCGGGTGCCGGCATGGACGGGCGATCCACTGGAATGGCCGTTTGCCGAAGGGCGGGTGAATCTGGTGGCATGTAAAGACGAAGCGTGCAGTCTCAATCAGCCAACGATTGCCGACGTGACGGCGAAATATCGGTCGCTGCGTGAAGGCAAGTGACCTCGAGCGCTACCCGCCGCTTTTGTGGTTCTTCACGCAGCCCCCGCATTCGGCTGGGCGTCGCGGGGGAGCTGTCGGTCATTTGCCGCACCCGGGTGGGAAGCGGGCTGGCCCGCGAGTCCTCAGTCTTTTTGCCGGCGAAAGAGGCCTTGCCGTGATCGGGCGAGGCTTTCCACCACTCGCTTGATGCGATGCACAGCCTCATTCGCTCGACATAGGGTGATGGATCGCGGGCCAGCCCGCTTCCCACCCGGGTGAGGGGTGAGGGGGATTGGCCCGCTGCCGCGGGATCGCCGACAAGGTCGGCTCCCACCAAGCTGCCGCTGCGGGTTGGAGCGCGGTGGCTCCGCTTGGGTCACAGCATGCCGCGCTCGGCCATGGAGACGGGTTCGCCCTGGCCGATGATCATGTGGTCCAGCACCCGGATTTCCATCAGGCCCAGCGCATCCACCAGGGTCCGGGTGATGTCGCGGTCGGCCCGGCTGGGCTCGGCGACGCCTGAAGGATGGTTATGGGCCAGGATCACGGCGCTGGCGTGGTGCCGGAGGCATGCGCGGACGACCTCGCGGGGGTAGACGCTGGCGCCGTCGATGGTGCCGCGGAACAACTGCTCGTAGGCGAGGACGCGGTGCCGGGTATCGAGGAACAGGCAGGCGAATACCTCATACGGCAGGTGGCACAGCTTCGCCCGGAGGTACTGGGCGCTGTCGCGCGGGCTTTCCAGGCGCGGCAGGTCGACGAGCCCTTCGCCCAAGGCACGCCGCGCCAGTTCCAGCGTCGCCATCAGGCGCGCCCGCTTCACCGGACCCACGCCGGCCACCGGCGCCACGTGGCCGGGATCGGCAAGCAGCTTGCCAAGGCTGCCCGCCGAGGAAAGGAGCGCGCGGCTGGTCGCCACGGCGTCGCAGCCCGCGCTTCCGTTACCAAGCAGGACGGCGAGCAGTTCGGCGTCGGACAGCGCGGCGGCGCCGTGGGTGAGCAGGCGCTCCCGGGGGCGATCGTGGGACGCCCACTGGCGAATGGGCTGGGGCCGGAAGGCAACGGGCGCCATCGGCGCATCGCGGACGGCGGAGGGACGATCGGGCCCGTGCTTCATCGGTTCACCTTGGTGTCTTGCCGACGGAATCGCGGCGCGACCTACAACATAGAGTTGCGACGGAGGCATGACGATAGAACGATTCTGAAAAATCGTGCGCCGGTCGTATGGCGGAAATCCGTTAAGCTAACGTGTCTTCCGAACAGCGTCGTTTCGTCATGACTCTTCGCCAGCGTCGCATCCTGATTGGCGTCACCGGGGGCATCGCCGCCTACAAGGTCTGCGAGCTCGTGCGCCGGCTGCGCGACCTCGAGGCGGAGGTACGCGTGGTGATGACCGAAGGCGCCACGCATTTCGTCACGCCCACCACCTTCCAGGCGCTGTCGGGGCAACCCGTGCGGGTGAGCCTGTGGGACGAGCAGGGCGAAGCCGCCATGGGCCATATCGAACTGGCCCGCTGGGCCGAACGCGTACTGATCGCGCCGGCCAGCGCCGACACCCTGGCACGGCTTGCGCACGGTTTCGCCGACGACCTCCTTTCCACCGTGGTCCTCGCCACGGCGGCGCCGGTCTATGTCGCCCCGGCGATGAACCAGCAGATGTGGGCCAACCTGGCCGTGCAGGCGAACGTGGGCACGCTGCGCGTGCGTGGCGTGGGCGTGCTCGGGCCGGCGGACGGTGACCAGGCCTGCGGCGATATCGGCTCCGGGCGGATGCTGGAACCGCACGAGTTGCGCGACATCCTGGTGGCCTCGTTCGGCGAGCAGCCGCTGCGCGGGCGCACGGTGGTGGTCAGCGCGGGTCCGACCTACGAGGACATCGATCCGGTGCGCTTTATCGGCAATCGCAGTTCCGGTCGCATGGGTTTTGCCGTTGCCGCCGCCGCGCGCGACGCCGGCGCGGAGGTCGTCCTCGTGGCGGGCCCCGTCTCCCTGCCCACGCCGCACGGCGTACGCCGTATCGATGTGCGCAGCGCCCGGCAGATGCACGAGGCGGTGCTCACGGCGGCGGCCGGCGCGGACATCTACATCGGTGCCGCCGCGGTCGGCGACTACCGCCCACTCGAAGCGGCGGCCCACAAATTGAAGAAAGCCGACGGCGCGCCGTTGCGGCTCGAACTCACCGAAAACCCCGACATCATCGCGGCGCTGGCGGCCCAGGCGAAGCGACCCTTCCTGGTCGGCTTCGCGGCGGAAACCAGCGCGCTTGCCGCGTATGCCCAGGAAAAACTCCGGCGCAAGGGCATCGACATGATCGCGGCCAACGAAGTGGGCGGCGGCAAGGGTTTCGAAGTGGCCGACAACGCCCTGCATATCTACTGGCGCGATGGCGACGACACCTTGCCCCAGATGCCCAAGACCGAGCTGGCCCGCCGCCTGGTCGCGCGTATCGCGGAACGATTCCTCTCCGGCTCCGGAACCACGCCTTGATCGACATCGAACTGAAGATCCTCGACGCCCGCCTGGGCGACTCCATTCCCCTGCCCGAACCCGCCACCCTGGGTAGCGCCGGCATGGATCTGCGTGCGGCGGTGGAGGCTCCAGTGACGCTGGCGCCGGGCGAAAGCCTGCTGGTGCCCACCGGCATGGCCATTCACATCGGCGATCCGGCGTGGTGTGCTCTGATCGTTCCGCGTTCGGGGCTCGGACACAAGCAAGGCCTGGTGATGGGCAACCTGGTGGGCGTGATCGACGCGGACTACCAGGGGCCGCTGATGATTTCCTGCTGGAACCGCGGGATCGCGACCCTTACCATCGCGCCAGGCGACCGGATTGCGCAATTGTTGCTGGTGCCGGTGGGACGGGCGCGCTTGCGCGTCGTCGACGGATTCACCCCCTCGCAGCGGGGCGAGGGAGGATTCGGTTCCACCGGCATCGGCTGATCGGCCGAGACGACACAAGGGGCACCATGGCTCGGAAAGAGGGAGGGGCGGGGCATGCGCTCCGGATCGATCTGCGACGTCTGCTGCCCCTGGTGGGCGCGACGATATTGCTGGTCGCCGGCGCGTTCTCCGCGTGGCAGGCCTGGTTGATCGCCGACGAAGGCGATGCGGCCGAACGGACGCGGGCGGCACAACGGCAAACGGTCAAGGCGCTCGACGACCTGATCGCCGGCAAGCGCCAGCAGGTACAACGCGCGCTCGCCGAGAGCGGTCTCGCGGCGGCGACCGACGATCGCGCGGCGGTGGCCGAGCGGTTGCGCGCGCAGCTGAAGGGCGTGCACGCGGTCGAGGTGTACAGCGGCGGCCTGGATGAGGTCGTGCGCGCCAATTACCGCGAATTCGGCTATGCCAAGGCCGCCCAGCTGATGGCCGCGCTGGGGGCCAGCGAGACGCCGCCCGCCTCCACGTCGCTGCACGGCAACGAGCGCCGCTTGACCATGGTGGAACCCGTGGCCGCCGACGGCGGCGTGCGTGCCTGGATCTGGCTCGAGTATCCCTTCGACGACGTGGCGGCGCGGTTCGAGGCGGCCTCGCCGGGAGCGGGGCGTATCGAACTGCGTCAGGGCGATGGGCATGACAGCTTGTCGCTGCTCTCGCACGGCTCGCGTTCCGCCGAATTGGAGGCCGAAGGGCAACGCGTGGCGGGTACTTCCCTCTATGTATTCGCGGCGATGCCGCGTGCCTTCATCGTCATTCCGCACTCCGTGGCGCTCGCTGGCCTGCTGGCCCTGGTCGGATTTGGCGGTGGCGCGGTCCTCCTCTGGGCCCTGCGCCGGCAGCCGGTCGCCGCCGAGGAACCCGAGCCGGAAGAACCTGTGCTCGTGGCCGACGTGGTGCGCAAGCCGCGCCTGCCACCGGCGCCGTCGACCGCGACGGCGCTGCCACGTCCCACGGTGAGTGCCCCGGAGGAGGTGGATGCCTCCATCTTCCGCGCCTACGACATCCGTGGCGTCGCCGGTGGCGCGTTGAATCCCGGCGTGGCCCATCGCATCGGCCAGGCCATCGGCGCGTTGATGGCCGAACGCGACCTGCGTGAGATCGTGATCGGCCGCGACGGCAGGTTGTCGGGGCCGGAACTCGCGGGCGCCTTGTCGGACGGACTGCGCGCGGCCGGGATCGACGTGATCGACCTGGGCATGGTGCCGACGCCCCTGGTCTATTTCGCCGCCTACCATTTCGGCACGGGCTGCGGCGTGTCCGTCACCGGCAGCCACAACCCTCCCGACCACAACGGATTCAAGATCGTGATCGGCGGCGAGACGCTCGCCGAGGACGCCATCGCCGACCTGCACCGGCGCATCGTGGAAAACCGCCTGCCGTCGGACGGCGTCGGAACCTGGCGCGAGCAACCGGTGGTGGAGGCCTACGTTTCGCGTATCGCCGGCGATGTGTCCGCCGAACGCCGGCTCAAGGTCGTGGTCGATGCCGGAAATGGCGTGGCCGGACTGGTGGCGCCCCGGGTCCTGGAGGACATCGGCTGCGAGGTGATCCCTCTGTACTGCGATGTCGACGGCCGCTTCCCGAATCACCATCCCGATCCATCCGATCCCCGCAATCTCGGCGACCTGATCGCGGCCGTGCACACCGTGGGTGCCGATCTCGGTGTCGCCTTCGATGGCGACGGCGACCGGCTCGGCGTGGTCACCCAGGCAGGGGAGATCATCTACCCCGACCGGTTGCTCATGTTGTTCGCCCAGGATGTGCTGGCGCGCAACCCCGGCGCCACGGTGATCTACGACGTGAAATGCACCGGGCATCTTCGCCCGGTGATCCAGGAGGCCGCGGGCGTACCGCTGATGTGGCGCACCGGTCATTCGTTGATCAAGGCGAAGATGCGCGAGACCGGCGCGGCACTGGCCGGTGAGATGAGTGGCCACTTCTTCTTCGCCGACAACAACCGCTGGTATGGCTTCGACGACGGTATCTATGCGGCGGCCCGCCTGCTCGAGATCGTCGCGGGCGACCTGGAGGAACGCAGCGCCGCCGAGATTTTCGACGGCCTACCCAAGAGCGTGTCCACGCCGGAACTGAAGCTGTCGATGGAGGAGGGCGCGCCGTTCCGCTTCATGGAGGCGTTCCGTGCCTCGGCGACCTTCGACGATGCCCGGGTGACGACGATCGACGGCATCCGCGTCGATTGGCCGGATGGCTGGGGGCTCGTGCGGGCATCCAACACGACACCCTCGCTGGTCTTCCGCTTCGATGCCGACAACGGCAAGGCGCTGGAGCGCATCAAGCAGGTTTTCCGCCTGCGTCTGCTGGCGGTGGATCGGAGTTTGGCCCTGCCGTTCTGAGGTGGGGCCGCTGTCAGCGGCCGCCCTTCGCGGCGTCCGCCGCCTTCAGTTCGCGATAGTGGCGAAGCTGCGCTTCCATGTTCGTCTTGGCGGTGTCCTTGGCCGCCTGCTGGCGCTGTAGCGTCGCCCGGAGGGAGGCGACCGTGTTGCGCTGTTCGGTGATGCGATCGCTGAGGTACTTCGGCACCGGCTGCTTGGCCCGCTCCAGGTCGCCGGCGCGAGTGAGCAGGTCGGCCAAGGCCTTCTCCTGGCCCTGCAGGTTCAGTCGCGTGGTGCGCGCGGCCTGTTCGAAGTTGTCGACCTCGGCGCTCTTCGCGGCGGCGAAGGCGGCTTCGTCCGGGTAAGCGTTCAGCATCTGCGCGTCTTCACGCTGCCGCTGCTGTTGCGCCTGCTGGGCCGCCGCCTGCGCGTCGGCGACCTTGCGGGCCGCCGCGCGTTCGTCCGCCGTGAGCTGGCGGTCGACGTGGCGCACGACCATGCCCTGGCTGTTCACCACGTCGTAACCGGCCTTCATCGCGTCGGACGTGAGGCTGTCGCTGAAGTACGACTGCCCCGAGGTGTCCTTCCAGCGATAGCGGTAGGCGTTGTTGTTGGCGGTGTTCTTCTGGGCGAAAGCGGCCGTGCCGATGCACAATGCCGCCCCCGCCAGGATGTAACGCGCAGCTCGCATGGTTTCCCCTCCTGTGCGCGGAGTATAGCCAGCGGGCGGCCACAGGTTGTGCGGGGCCGGCACGTCGCGTGGATCGCGTGACGCAGTCGCCGTTTCAGGTCACGCTTTCACGCCGTAGAGTTCCCGATAAGCGAGCAGGCGCCCGTGTTCCGCGGCCAGTTCCGGCCGCTCGCCGGCGTAGGTGAGGACATCGGCCAGCGTGGCGATGGCGATGACGGGGATGCCGAACTGCGCCGCGACTTCCTGGGCCGCCGAGCGCTCGCCCTGGCCGCGCTCCTGCCGGTCGAGCGCGATGAGCACGCCGGCCGGTTCGGCGCCTTGGGACCGGATCAGCTCCAGCGACTCGCGCACGGCGGTGCCGGCGGTCATCACGTCGTCGACGATCAACACGCGTCCGCGCAAGGGCGCGCCGACCAGCGTGCCGCCTTCGCCGTGGTCCTTGGCCTCCTTGCGGTTGTAGGCCCAGGGCAGGTCGCGGTCCTGCGTATCGGCCAGGGCGATCGCCGTGGCGGCGGCCAGGGCGATGCCCTTGTAGGCCGGGCCGAAGAGCATGTCGAACGGCACGCCCGAGCGCATGGCGGCCGCGGCATAAGCCCGGCCGAGCCGGGCGAGCGCGGCGCCGCTGTCGATCCGGCCCATGTTGAAGAAGTAGGGGCTGCTGCGGCCGGATTTCAGCGTGAAATCGCCGAAGCGAAGCACGTCGCGGGCGAGGGTGAGCTCAATGAATTCGCGCTGGTAGTCGTGCACGGGAATCTCTCAGTCGATCGAAGGGCCAAGCGGATACCACAACACGTACTGCGGTCCCGCGCTGCCGCCATGGTACAACTCGCCGCTGTCGCGATAGCCGGCGCGTTGGTAGGCGCGCAGCGCCGCTTCGTTGCGCACGTTCACGGTGAGGAGGATGCGTTCGCGATCCGGATGGCGGCCGGCGACGTACGCGTGGATCGCGTCCAGGGCGGCGCGGCCCAGGCCCTGGCCTTGCCACGGGGCGTCGATGAGGAAGCTGCGCAGTGCGACCGCTCCGGAGGCCAGCGGATGATCCGCCAGCGCGGAAGCCCGACGGTCGATGCGCACGTAGCCGACCACCTCGTCGCCGTGGAGCAAGGCGAGCGCCTCGCTGCCGGGGCACACCGCCACGTCGGCGAGCGAGTCGCGGGTATGGCCGACGAACGGCCGTTGATCGGGATGGACGTCGAGCGCGAGCACGGCGGCACGCAAGGTTTCGTCGACGGAAAGGACGCGAATGGACGGATTCATAGGAGGTTATGATGCACGCATTGCCGAACACCCGATCAAGGTCCCATGCGCATTATTTCGCTGAACGCCAACGGTATCCGCTCCGCCGCCACCAAGGGCGTGTTCGAGTGGTTACGTAAACAGGATGCCGATGTCGTCTGCCTGCAGGAGACCAAGGCGCAGGAATCGCAGCTCACCGACCCGATGTTCCGCCCGGATGGCCACCACTGCTTCTATCACGATGCCCGCAGCAAGAAAGGGTACAGCGGCGTGGCGATCTACTCCAAGCGTGAGCCGGACGAGGTGCGCGTCTCGCTGGGCAGGGAAGATTTCGATTGCGAGGGGCGCTACATCGAGGCCCGCTACGGGAACCTCAGCGTGGTCTCCTTCTACATCCCCTC
>Ga0182006_1001714_pt1 | contig 12758 bp, 9 predicted proteins | sample Sormic07211104_1_FD_123022 | JGI IMG/M metagenome (GOLD analysis project Ga0182006, IMG submission 123022) | Rhizosphere microbial communities from Sorghum bicolor, Mead, Nebraska, USA - 072115-104_1 MetaG | ecosystem: Host-associated > Plants > Roots > Rhizosphere | place: USA: Nebraska...
GTCTTTATGCTGTTTGAGGTCCATCACCTGCCCTATAAAATGCGCAACGCGCTGGTGAATCCGAAAATTCGCATCGCCGGACTGCATAAAGCGCTGAAAGGCGTCACGCACTATCTGGCGCTGAAAACCCTGGTGAGTCTGATAACCGGCATCGCGGTCTGGCTGAGTCTCTATCTGCTGGATGTGAAGTTTGCGCTGTTATGGGGTGTCGTAGCGTTTATCCTCAACTTTATTCCCAATATCGGCCCGATTATCGCCGGTATCCCGCCCTTCCTGCAGGCGTTGTTACTGAACAGCCTGTTTGATGCCGCGATGGTGGCGGCGCTGTTTACCGCGATTCATATGGTGTTTGGCAATATGCTGGAACCGCGCCTGATGGGGCGCGGTCTTGGCTTATCGACACTGGTGGTGTTTCTGTCGCTGGTGTTCTGGGGCTGGCTGCTCGGTCCGGTCGGCATGCTGCTCTCGGTGCCGCTCACCAGCATTACTAAAATTCTGATGGAAACCACGCCAGGCGGCAGCCGTCTGGCGATTATGCTGGGCACCGGACGACCTAAGCGGGCACGGGCATTAACCAAGTAGCCGCTGCTGCACGTGCTGGAGATGGCTCTCCATCGCCTGACGGGCTGCTGCTTCATCGCCCGCCACAATCGCATTGGCGATCTGCTGATGGTCAGCGTTCATCTCCTGCGCGAAGCTGTTATCGGCATAATGGCGCTCCAGTCGCTGCACATGCGGGCTGTGGCGCCGGTTCCATAACTGCTCCAGCAGGTCGCGCAATACATCATTGCCGCTCATCTCACTGATAAGCAGATGGAAGCGCTTGTCCTGCTCCAGAAAGGCCGCGTCGTTTTCATTGTACTGCTGCAGTTCAGCGGTCAGCGCCAGCAGTGCTGCACGCTGAACGGTGGTGCCGTTACGTGCGGCAAATCCTGCCAGCATCCCTTCAAAGGCTTCACGCGCCTGCAACAGATCCTGCAGACTGCAGGTTTCGCTCTCCTGCGGAACCGCGGCCTGCGGCAGCGGCTGGGCGACGTAAACGCCGTTGCCAGTGCGGATATCGACCCAGCCGGTCATCTCCAGCGCAATCAATGCTTCACGCACTGATGAACGACTGACACCCAGCTGTTTTGCCAGCTCACGCTCCGGTGGCAGTAAACCACCTGCCACAAAGTCACCGCGCGTGATACCGGCCATGATGACGTTGGCGATCTGACGGTACAGGCGCTCGGTTTTTATTACTGGCAGCGTCATCACCCTCTCCTCTGATTGCACGTAAAAGCGATCTCTTCACCGATGCAGTTTGTCATGCTGCGATCCGGATCACGGCCCTGTTTTGTCCACTATCATACTCTTGGTCCAGCGGCCTGACCACTGGGCCACATCACAGTTGAGGAGTAAAAATGGAACATACATGGCGATGGTACGGCCCCAACGACCCGGTCTCACTGGATGATGCGCGTCAGGCGGGCGCGACCGGCATTGTGACGGCGCTGCACCATATCCCTAACGGCGAGGTATGGCCGGTTGAGGAGATTAAAGCGCGTCAGGCACTGCTGGCGGAAAAAGGTCTGGTCTGGTCGGTGGTAGAGAGCATCCCGGTCCATGAGGCGATTAAAACCCAGCGTGGTGACTACCTTCGCTATATCGCTAATTATCAGCAGTCGATACGCAATCTGGCCGCCTGCGGCATTGATACCGTCTGCTACAACTTCATGCCGGTGCTGGACTGGACGCGAACCGACCTCGCCTGGACGCTGCCGGATGGCGCAAAAGCGCTGCGCTTCGACGCCGACGCTTTTGCGGCCTTCGAGCTTTATCTGTTGCAGCGTCCGGGGGCCGAGCAGGATTACAGCGCTGCCGAGCAGCAGGCCGCCGCTCAGCGCTTTGCCGCCATGAGCGCAGAAGAGAAAAGCACCCTGGTGCGCAATATTATCGCCGGTCTGCCTGGCGCCGAAGAGGGTTACACCCTGGAGCAGTTTCAGGCGCAGCTGACGCAGTATGACGGCATCGACAAAGCGAAACTGCGCGAGCATATGGCAACCTTCCTGCGCACCATCGTACCGGTTGCGGAGGAAGTGGGGATTAAACTGGCGGTGCATCCGGATGACCCACCACGTCCTATTCTGGGCCTGCCACGCATTATTTCTACCCAGGAAGATATGCAGTGGCTGAAAGAAACCGTGGACAGTCTGCACAACGGTTTCTGTTTCTGTACCGGCTCCTATGGCGTGCGTGCCGACAATGCGTTGGTAGAGATGGCGGAAACCTATGCCGACCGCATTAACTTTATCCATCTGCGCGCCACAAAACGCGAGGCAAACCCGGCCAGCTTCCATGAAGCGGCGCATCTGGCGGGCGACGTCGATATGGTCGGCGTGATCAAGGTTATTCTGGCGGAAGAGCAGCGCCGCCGTCGGGCGGGCAACCTGCGGGCGATTCCCATGCGTCCCGATCACGGCCATCAGATGCTGGACGACCTGCATAAGCGCACCAATCCCGGTTATTCCGCCATTGGCCGCCTGAAAGGCCTTGCCGAACTGCGCGGCGTTGAAGTAGCGCTGAAACAGATCTATTTTGCCGATTAAGTAAAACGTCCTGCCCTGCGCCCGCCCTGTGACGGGCCAGGGTCTCTCCTGGCCACTGCGGCGGATCGGCCTTCTGCCCTGCCTGCCTCCCGTTTTCACCTGATTGTTTTGTTGCATAGCAACGAAAACCAAACAACCTGTCAAAAAATGCAATGTCTGGTCGATAATTGACCTTAGTCAGTTCTCCTGATCGCAAAAACGCTAATCTGCACCGCCCGGAGAGATGCTATGCTGCGCCACTGATCAGCACCTCCGCATAACACCAATAATACTCAGAGGATTCAGCGGTGCCGCTACTGAAACGAAAACGCGACTACGCCAGGCTGGTGATTATTATTTCCGGCGTGCTGCCTCTGATTATTGGCATTTTTTTTACCGCCCTGGATGCGCGCCACACCGTGTATCAGCAGCAGGTCACCGCGGCGAATACGCTGTTATCTCAGGCTGAAAGAATGAGCGACAGCGCCTGGGATATGATTACCGTGCTGCGCCAGTTTCATCATCAGCCCTGCAGCCAGATTGAAAACCAGTTGCAGCGCATTGGCTCGCTAAACCCCTATTTTCGCGCGATCGGTAAAATGGAGCAGGATCACATCGCCTGCTCGTCGGTGTATGGTTCACGCCCAGGCCTGCTGAAAGAGATGATCATGCGCGACGCGCCGGTTACCGGAAAAGCCTGGTGGAGTCTGTCCATTGCCGGGACATCGGGCGTACCGAATCGTCCGGCCGTGATTTTTATGCGCGATCTGCCCGATGGCGAGGGATTCTGGGCAGTGATTGATGGCCAGTATCTGATCGATTTTATGCGCGCGATCAGCAGCAGCCATCTCTATCATTTCAGCATGACGTTCAGCGGCGGCGCGCCGATCTCGTTTGGCGATCCGCACATCGCCGCGTCCAGCTGGTTTGAACCCATGATTTATCAGGCCCTCTCCCACCGCTATCCGCTCTCTGTCACCCTCATTGCCTCACCCTCTGAACTGATCTCGGCCTGGCGTCAGGTGATGTTTATCATCATGCCGATGGCCGCTATCTTCTCTATTCTGCTGATGATGCTGATGGCGAACTGGCTGAAACGGCGTATTTCATGGCGCGATGAGATTCGCCGGGCCATCACCAGCGGCCAGTTCAGGGCGCACTATCAGCCGGTCTACGATAACCGGCTGCAACGCTGCAGCGGCGCTGAAGCCCTGCTGCGCTGGACAACGCCCGACGGTAAAGGCGTGCGGCCAGATATTTTTATCGGCGCAGCAGAAGCGGAAGGCATGATTGTGCCGCTGACCCGTCATCTGCTCGATTTAATTGCAGAGGATGTGCAGGCGTGGCAGGTTGAGCCCCATTTCCACCTGGCCATTAACGTGGCGGCGGATCATCTGCAGCATCCTGACTTTGTCGACGATATGCTGCAGTTTGCCGAACGGATCAAAGATAAGCAGTTCCTGATTACCCTGGAGCTGACCGAACGCAGCCTGATCAAAGATGGCGCTGAGGTGGCTCGCAAGCTGGAGCAGTTACGTGGTTGCGGAATGAAGGTCGCGATTGATGATTTTGGGACCGGACACTGTTCGCTGAGCTATTTACAGACCTTCACGATAGATTATCTGAAAATCGATCGCGGCTTTATCAACGCGATTGAATCTCTGGAAGGCAGAACGCCGGTGCTGGACGCCATTATCCAGCTCAGCCATGAGCTTGAGCTGGAAGTGCTGGGAGAAGGCGTTGAGACCGCGTTACAGTTCAGCTATCTGCAACGGCGCGGCGTGGTCTTTATCCAGGGCTATTATTATGCCCGCCCGATGGACAACACGGCGCTGGTTGCCTGGCTGACCGATCGGGGCGAACAGCCGATTGAGCGGGAGCTGGCTCTTCAGACCCGGCAGGAACCCGACGTCTGAACCAGAGCAGATGGCAGCTGAACCGCCAGTCGAGCCACATTCACTCATCTTTCTGCTCTCCGCCCTGTGATGCAAAGCGGATAGCCGCTTCCGGTGCCAGCATGGCCCGTAACTTCCTCCTCTTTGCCCCTGTTTTGCTGAAAAAAACGGCGGTCGTCACGCTCAGTGATAATTTTTTTGCGGTTGCAAACAGCTCTATTTGTTGTAAAAACAGGCCGGATGTAGCCCAAACATGACAGATATCACACAAAAACGGTATACTCTGTCGCTGTTCGCAATAATCACAACAGTAATTATTGTGTCTGCCGGCGCATAAACAGTGCTTATTTACGGCTATGCTTAAATTTCTCAACGCAGCGGTCTGAACGACTCACACCCGGCTCGCGCCGTTGAGGACTTTCGTGTTCCAATACAGGGTAATTCTATGAAATTGCGTAGGAAGCGTGTAAAACCAATTGGGATCGATGATGTGACTATCATCGATGATACCCGTTTACGTAAAGCCATCACCGCGGCCTCTCTGGGCAACGCGATGGAGTGGTTCGACTTCGGTGTTTATGGCTTTGTGGCCTATGCGCTGGGTAAGGTCTTTTTCCCGGACGTTTCGCCGGGCGTTCAGATGATAGCGGCGCTCGCCACTTTCTCTGTTCCTTTCCTGATTCGCCCGCTGGGTGGACTGTTCTTCGGTATGCTGGGCGACAAATATGGTCGTCAGAAAATCCTCTCCATCACCATCATCATCATGTCGGTCAGTACCTTCTGTATCGGCCTGATACCGTCCTACGCCTCCATCGGCATCTGGGCACCTATTCTGCTGCTGTTAGCGAAGATGGCTCAGGGCTTCTCGGTGGGCGGTGAATATACCGGCGCCTCAATCTTTGTGGCCGAATATTCGCCTGACCGTAAACGCGGCTTTATGGGAAGCTGGCTCGACTTTGGTTCGATTGCGGGCTTCGTGCTCGGTGCGGGCCTGGTGGTGCTGATTTCCTCCATTATCGGAGAAGAGAGTTTCCTTGAGTGGGGCTGGCGTCTGCCGTTCTTCGTCGCGCTGCCGCTGGGAATTATCGGTCTTTACCTGCGTCATGCGCTGGAAGAGACCCCGGCATTCCAGCAGCACGTAGACAAACTGGAACAGGGCGACCGCGAAGGCCTGCAGGATGGTCCACAGGTATCGTTTAAAGAGATTGCGACCAAACACTGGCGTAGCCTGCTCTCCTGTGTCGGTCTGGTTATCGCCACTAACGTCACCTACTACATGTTGCTGACGTACATGCCGAGCTACCTGTCACATAACCTGCACTACAGCGAAGACCACGGTGTGATGATTATCATCGCCATCATGATCGGTATGCTGTTTGTCCAGCCAATGATCGGCATGATGAGTGACCGTTTCGGCCGTCGTCCGTTTGTCATCATCGGCAGTATCGCCCTGATGATCTTCGCGATTCCTGCCTTTATGATGATCAACAGTGGCGTACTGGGGCTGATTTTTGGTGGTCTGCTGCTGCTGGCGGTAATCCTCAACGCCTTTACTGGCGTAATGGCCTCTTCACTGCCTGCGATGTTCCCGACGCACATCCGCTACAGTGCGCTGGCGAGTGCGTTTAACATCTCGGTACTGGTTGCCGGTCTGACGCCAACGCTGGCTGCCTGGCTGGTAGAAACGACCAATAACCTCTACATGCCAGCCTACTATCTGATGGTGGTGGCAGTGATTGGTCTGATTACCGGTCTGTACATGAAAGAAACTGCCAACAAGCCCCTGAAAGGCGCGACACCGGCGGCTTCTGATATGGAAGAAGCGCGCGAAATCCTGCAGGAACATCACGATAACATCGAGCACAAAATCGAAGATATCGACGAAGAGATCTCCCGTCTGGAAGCGAAACGTAAAAACCTGGTGCAGCAGCATCCGGATATCAACGAGTAATCGTTCTGCTCTCCCGCCGCCCGGCGGGAGAGTTCTTTTCCCCCTCTCTTACCGCACACAAACCTTCATCCCTCGCGGGCAAAGGGAGTAAACTGTTGTCACTTTTTTCACCTGCGTAAGAATGAAAATGTCTGATTATTCCCTTATCCAGCGCCCAAGAAGATTGCGCGCCAGCGCCTCAATGCGTGAAATGTTCCAGGAGTCCTCACTGAGCCTGAACGATCTGGCTCTGCCCATCTTTGTTGAAGAAGAAGTCGACGATTACAAAGCGATTCAGGCGATGCCTGGCGTGATGCGTATTCCGGAAAAACGTCTCGCCTATGAAATTGAGCGCATCGCCAAAGCGGGTATCCGCTCGGTGATGACCTTCGGTATTTCGCACCACACCGATGCCACCGGCAGCGATGCCTGGAACGAGAACGGTCTGGTGGCACGTATGTCCCGCATCTGCAAAGATACCGTGCCAGAAATGATCGTGATGTCTGACACCTGCTTCTGTGAATACACCAGCCACGGCCACTGTGGCGTGTTGTGTGATCACGGCGTCGATAACGATGCTACCCTGGAAAACCTGGGTAAGCAGGCCGTCGTTGCCGCCGCAGCCGGTGCGGATTTCATCGCCCCGTCAGCGGCGATGGATGGTCAGGTTGAGGCGATTCGCCGGGCACTGGACGCGGCGGGCTTCACTCAGACCGCCATCATGTCCTACTCCACCAAATTCGCCTCCTCGTTTTACGGCCCGTTCCGTGAAGCGGCCGGAACGGCGCTGAAAGGCGACCGTAAAACCTACCAGATGAACCCGATGAACCGCCGTGAAGCGATCCGTGAATCGCTGCTCGACGCGGCGCAGGGCGCGGATTCACTGATGGTGAAACCGGCAGGTGCTTATCTGGATATCCTGCGCGATATCCGTGAACGTACCGAATTGCCGCTGGCGGCTTATCAGGTGAGTGGTGAATACGCGATGATCAAATTCGCCGCTCAGGCCGGTGCCATTGATGAACGCAATGTGGTGCTGGAAAGCCTGGGTGCGATTAAACGCGCCGGTGCAGACCTGATTTTCAGCTATTTCGCCCTTGATCTCGCCGAACAAAAAGTGCTCTGATCCCCTCCTTATAAAGAGCGTGATGGCTATGTCACGCTCTTCTTCTTCGCCGTAAGGCAAACACCAGAACCTGGCTTGAGCTAAAAAAATAAAGGGCTCTGTGATGAAAGCACCTGAAATCGCTGCCGACGAGGCACAACGTTTATCGCAGTTGCGTGCGCTGAACATAATGAACACACCAGCGGAAGAACGATTTGATCGTTTAACCCGTCTGGCGCGCCGCCTGTATGACGTTCCTATCGCGTTAGTCAGCCTGCTGGAAGCTGACCATCAGTGGTTTAAATCCGCTCAGGGCTATGAACCCGCAGGATCTCCCCGCGACATCTCGTTTTGCGGCCATGCCATCCTGCAGGATGAGATTATGATCGTTGAAGATGCCGCAGAAGATGAACGTTTTTATGATAATCCGCTGGTTACCGGCGAACCGCACATCCGCTTTTATGCCGGCTGTCCGCTGCGGGCACCGGGCGGCGCTAAAATGGGTACCCTCTGTATCATTGGTCGTGAACCGCGTCAGTTTAATGAAGAGGATCAGGCCACGATGCGCGACCTGGCCGCCATGGCCGAAGCGGAACTGGTCGCCTTTCAGACTGCCACCTGTGATGAACTGACGCAGATCACCAATCGTCGCGGCTTTATGACGCTGGGACAGATGGTGCTGAACGAGTGCCGGCTGAAAAACCGGCCTGCCTGCCTGACCTTTCTCGATCTCGACAAATTTAAGCAGATTAATGACACGCTGGGCCACCGCGAAGGCGACCGGGCGCTGATGGACTTTGCCGATGCGATGAAAGTGGTGTTTAAGCATTCGGATCTGTTTGCCCGTCTGGGTGGCGATGAGTTTGTGGTGCTGTTTAATGGTCTGCAGCAGCAGCAGAGCGAAGCGCTGCTCCTGCAGTTTGACCGTTATCTGCAACAGCAATCAGTCAGTCTGAACCGCCGTTACCGCCTGCAATTCTCGTCCGGCGTCGTGGAGTTTGACGCGGCGCATCCGCAATCGCTGGAGCAGTTGCTGCACGACAGCGATGAGCAGATGTACCTCAGTAAAAAGCAGAAACGCGTGGCGATCTAAGGTCAGGCGCCGCAGCGCCTGACGGTTCAGGGACGCGCCAGATCGTCGAGCAGCGTCTGGTTAAATTTTGCCGGTTCTTCCATTTGCGGCGCGTGTCCCATACCGGGGAATTCGATTAAGCGCGCCCCCGGAATGCGTTTTGCGACCTCTTTCCCCAGTACCGCGTAATCACCCAGCCGGGCTTTCACCTCTGCCGGGGCGATATCACTGCCGATGGCAGTCGTGTCTGAGGTGCCGATCATCAGCGTGGTGGGCACTTTCAGATCGCCGAATTCATAAAATACGGGCTGAGTGAAGATCATGTCGTAGATTAAGGCGGAGTTCCACGCCACCTTCTGGTGGCCCGGCCCGCTGTTGAGTCCGGCCAGCATATCAACCCACTTGTCATATTCAGGTTTCCAGCGCCCGACATAGTAGGTCTGCTGCTCATACTTCTTAATGCCCTCTGCGCTGAGTTTGAGTTCGCGCTGATACCACTGATCCACGGATCGCCACGGTGCGCCTTTGGCTTTCCAGTCCTCCAGCCCGATCGGGTTAACCAGCACCAGCTTCTGTGTCTGTTCCGGGTACATCAGCGCATAACGTGTTGCCAGCATCCCGCCAGTGGAGTGACCCATAATCACCGCCTTCTTCACACCCAGCCGGGCGAGCAGCTGATGGGTGTTATCTGCCAGCTGCTGAAAACTGTACTGGTAACTGGCTGGCTTAGTGGAGCTGCAGAAGCCAATCTGGTCGGGCGCGATAACGCGATATCCCTGCTGACTGAGTGCGCGAATGGTCTCTTCCCAGGTCGCGCCACAGAAGTTTTTACCGTGCATCAGCACCACGGTTTCGCCGTTGGCCCGTTGCGCCGGTTTCACATCCATATAGCCCATACTCAGCGATTGCTGCTGGGATTTAAAATCAAAATGCTGCAACGGATAGGGGTATTGAAATCCTTCCAGCTGTTCGCCATACACACCAGCGGCACTGGCAGGTGCATGAGCAAATAACGCCAGCGAGGTGAGCAAGGCGGCAAGCGGTTTTTTCAGCGCGTATGTCGGGCTCATCCGGGGGGTTCTCCAGGTTAAAGGTGAGCCGTAAGCCTGGCATGTCGCAGCCAAAAATCTATTGATGTGCCGTGCTATAGCCGTGATTACAGAGATTCCGGCAAGGTAAACCGTGAGTCTGGCTGCGGACTCACGGCTCATTTTGATTATTGTCCCGCGGAACCACTTATTCATTCACCTACAATTACCAACAGATTAATCACAATTCATCTTTTTTATTAATAACACCCCCTCAAATGAATATCTTCAGAGATAACGATTAAAATCCTGAAAAATCTTTACGCAAAGAATAAGCACATTAAGATAAATATTTTAGAATCTTCTTAAATCAAACAGGGGGTTCTATGAACGAAAATAAATATAACGAAAGCGTGATCGTCTCTATCACTGAGTGGATTAATAATAATCTGGATCAACGTTTAAGCGTTGATGATATTGCAGAAAAGGCGGGTTACTCTAAGTGGTATTTACAGAAACTTTTTGCCCGTTATCATAATGAAACCCTGGCGCGATATATTCGTAAGAAAAAGCTTAACGCCAGTGTTCATGATTTAAAAAACAGCCGCACGCCCATCATCAGCCTGGCGCTGAAATACCATTTTGAAAGCCAGCAATCCTTTACCCGATCTTTTAAGCAGATTATGGGTTGCACGCCGAGCGTCTGCCGTAAACGTCTGATGAAGGACGAGGCAAAGCAGCAGCTGGCCGACGTTGATGATCCCTGTGCGCTGTGCAGTTACGGTCGGGCGGAAAGCATAAAGCAGAGCTGTGGCGTAACAGTCCGGCCTGTTACGCGCTCAGCGCGCGGATATGCGCCATCAGACGCTTTCCGCGAAATAGGTTAATCAGGATTCATCCGGCTGATAATATTGCACACCAATCTGAATACGCTCACGTCCCTGGGTGACGCGATGACGATTGGTGTCGCGCAGTGAATAGACACAGCCACAATATTCCTGCTGATAGAAACTCTCGCGCTTGCTGATTTCAATCATGCGCGATGACCCACCACCTTTACGCCAGTTAAAATCCCAGTACATCAGATCCGGATACGCCGCCGCTGCGCGGACTCCGCAGCTGTTAATCTGCTTCATATCTTTCCAGCGCGAAATACCCAGGCAACTGGTCATCACCGGAAAGCCGTTCTCATGGGCATAGAGTGCCGTACGTTCAAAGCGCATATCAAAGCACATGGTGCAGCGTTCACCCCGTTCCGGTGACCACTCCAGGCCGCGCGCCCGCTCAAACCAGTTATCCCGGTCATAGTCCGCATCAATAAACGGCACACCAAATTTTTCGGCAAAGCGAATATTCTCCTCTTTACGCAGCTCATACTCTTTGAGCGGATGAATATTCGGGTTGTAGAAATAGATCGTGTATTCAATGCCGGATGCCAGCATCGCTTCCATCACCTCACCCGAGCAGGGTGCGCAACAGGAGTGCAGCAGGACTTTTTTATGGCCGCCCGGCAGAGGCAGCGGCTGACGCTGGAAAGGTTCAGACATAAGCACCTTCAATCAATAGCAGTAAAGCGGCAGTGTAATGCCGCAGGCGGGCAGTTGCAAAACCTGACCTGACGCGCCCTGTTTTGCGTAATCGTGCCCCGGCCGCGGTTTCCCTCTCCTGAACCAACCCGCTGATCTCTGATGCTTTCTTATCGCGGCAATGCTGTGTGGCACCGGTGATAGCCGGAAGTGTGATCGCCCCCACACTGGCATCGACTATGTTTACATAACATTAACAATATTGACACTGAACCCCCGCAAGGAGACTCGCATGGTCGCGGCAAAAAAATCGGGAAATCAACAGAACCGCTTTACCTGGTTCGTCTGTTTTATGGCTGCGCTGTCCGGCCTGCTGTTTGGTCTGGATATCGGCGTCATTGCAGGTGCCTTGCCGTTTCTGGCGAAGGATTTGCAGATCACTAACCATCAGCAGGAGTGGGTAGTGAGTTCGATGATGTTTGGCGCGGCGCTGGGCGCACTGGCGGCGGGCTGGATGTCATCAAAGCTGGGACGCAAGAAAAGTATGCTGGCGGGCGCGACGCTGTTTGTCATTGGCTCGCTGTGGTCAGCCTTCTCACCGGATGTGGAGTCGCTGGTCTGTGCCCGCGTGATGCTGGGTCTGGCGGTGGGAATCGCCTCTTACACCGCGCCACTCTATCTGGCGGAGATTGCGCCTGAACGTATTCGTGGCTCAATGATTTCGATGTACCAGTTGATGCTGACCACCGGCATTGTCGTGGCCTATCTCTCCGACACCGCGTTCAGCTACAGCGGTAACTGGCGCGGGATGCTCGGCGTGATCGCCATTCCGGCGGTGATCCTGTTTATCGGCGTGCTGTTTCTGCCCAACAGTCCGCGCTGGCTGGCGGCGCACGGACGCTTTAACGAGGCGCAGCGGGTGCTGGATCGGCTGCGTAACAGCAGCGAACAGGCCCGGGAGGAGCTGGAAGAGATCCGGGAAAGCCTGCAGGTGAAGCAGCGCGGCTGGTCGCTGTTCCGTTCTAATGGCAATTTCCGCCGCGCGGTGTGGCTGGGTATGCTGCTACAGGTTATGCAGCAGTTTACCGGCATGAATGTGGTGATGTATTACGCGCCTAAAATCTTTAACATCGCCGGCTTCTCCAGCACCAGTGAGCAGATGTGGGGCACGGTGATTGTCGGGCTGGTTAATATGCTGGCCACGCTGATTGCGATCTTCTTTGTCGATCGCTGGGGTCGCAAGCCGATGCTCACCACCAGTTTTCTGGTGATGGCGGTTGGCATGGGCGTGCTGGGAACGCTATTGCACATCGGCGTTGAAACAGATTTCCGCAAATACTTTGCTGTCGCGATGCTGCTGATGTTTATCGTCGGCTTTGCGATGGCGGCCGGACCGGTGATCTGGCTGCTCTGTTCAGAGATTCAGCCGCTGAAAGGACGTGATTTCGGCATTACCGCCTCCACCACCACTAACTGGGTCGGCAATATGATTGTTGGCGCCACCTTCCTGACCATGCTGGATCAACTGGGTAATGCCAACACCTTCTGGTTCTACGGCGCGCTCAACCTGGTGTTTATCGTGCTGACGCTGATGCTGGTACCGGAGACCAAACATGTGACGCTGGAGCACATTGA
>Ga0182006_1001725_pt1 | contig 12704 bp, 15 predicted proteins | sample Sormic07211104_1_FD_123022 | JGI IMG/M metagenome (GOLD analysis project Ga0182006, IMG submission 123022) | Rhizosphere microbial communities from Sorghum bicolor, Mead, Nebraska, USA - 072115-104_1 MetaG | ecosystem: Host-associated > Plants > Roots > Rhizosphere | place: USA: Nebraska...
CGGTGCGGCGCCGATGGCGCTGATGACCGTCGGGGTCGGCGCCCTGTTGATCGGCATGGTCGACAGTCTCGGCCGCGCCTACATCCCGCCCCTGCTGGACCAGTTGCTGCCAAGCGAGGTCAGCGGCTCGCTGAGCGCCGGGCTGCTCTCGGCCAGCGCCTACATCGTCATGGCGCTGGTATTGCTAGTGCGCCCCCGCGGCCTGCTACCGGCCCGCGCCTGAGGAGAACGTCATGTCCCGTCGCATCATCATCGACCTCGTCTGCCTGGCCGTCTTCGCCCTCATGCCGCTGCTGGCCAGCCTGTTGGAGGAGCCGTTTCTGGTCAGTCTGTTCACCCGCCTGGCGATCTACGGCATGGCCGCCGCCAGCCTGGACCTGCTGATCGGCTACGGCGCACTGGTCAGCTTCGGCCACGCCGCGTTCTTCGCCATGGGCGGCTATGTGGTGGGCATCATCGCCTTTCACAGCTCCCAGGCGATGCCACTGTTCGGCTGGGAAGGCAGTAACGCCGCCCTGCTCATCTGGCCATTGGCCCTGCTCTGCTGCGCGCTGCTTGGCCTGGTGATGGGTTACCTGTCGCTGCGCACCAGCGGCGTGCAGTTCATCATGATCACCCTGGCGTTCAGCCAGATGCTGTATTTCATCCTCGGCTCGCTGTCGCTCTACGGCGGTGACGACGGCATCGTGATCAACGAGCGCAACACCCTGCCGGGCCTCGATCTGGATAACGCCAACCAGTTCTACTACCTGTGTGTCGCCCTATTGGTCGGCTGGCTGCTGTTCTGCCGGCGCCTGGTCGCTTCGCGGTTCGGCTTCGTGCTGCGCGGCCTCAAGCAGAGCGAGCGACGCAGCCTCAGCCTGGGCCTCAAGCCGCTGCGCTACCGGCTGACCACCTTCGTGATCGCCGGAGTCGGCGCCGGGCTTTCCGGCGTGCTGTGGGCCAACTACGCGATGTTCGTCAGCCCGGACATGGGCGCCTGGCAGAAGTCCGGCGAGCTGATGGCCATGGTGATTCTCGGCGGGGTCGGCACACTGATCGGCCCGGTGCTGGGCGCAGCCGTCTACCTGGGGCTCGAGCAGGTTCTGAGCCTGTGGACCGAGCACTGGCTGATCATCTTCGGCCCGCTGTTACTGCTGGTGGTGCTGTTCGGACGCCAGGGCATCTACGGCCTGTTGATGAGCGGCGCCAAACGCGAATCGCGCGCTGTGAAGGGTGCGGTGCAGCAAACACCAGTGGAGGCCAAACCATGACTGCGCAACTGTCGATCCGTCACCTGGAAAAGTCCTTCGGCGCAGTCAAGGCCACCAACGACGCCAGCCTGGAGCTGCTGGCGGGTGAGCTGCACGCCATCATCGGCCCCAATGGCGCCGGCAAATCCACGTTGATCTCGCAGATTGCCGGTGAGATTCGCCCCGACAAGGGCCAGATCCTCTTCGCCGGGCAGGACATCACCACTCTGCCCGCCCACGAGCGGCCACGCCTGGGCCTGGCCCGCTCGTTCCAGGTCAGCCAGCTGTACCCGGAATTCAGCGTGCTGGAAAACGTCGCGGTAGCCATCGCCGCGCGGCAGCGACGCACCTGCGGCATGTGGACCCCATTGTCAGGCGACGTGAGTCTGCTCGAACCTGCCCACCGCTACCTGCAACAGGTCGGCCTCGGTCGCCGTGGCGATGACCTGGTCAGCGAACTGTCCCACGGCGAGCGACGCCAGCTGGAGCTGGCCCTGGCATTGGCCCAGGAAGCCTCGGTGCTGCTGCTCGACGAACCCATGGCCGGCATGGGCACCGAGGAATCCGCGCGCATGACCGAGCTTTTGATGTCACTCAAGGGCCGCTACGCCATCCTGCTGGTGGAGCACGACATGGATGCGGTATTCGCCCTGGCCGACCGCATCACGGTGCTGGTCTACGGCCAGACCATCCTCACCGGCACCGTCGATGAAGTGCGCAACGACCCGCAGGTGCGGGCTGCCTATCTGGGAGAAGAACATGCTTGAAGTCAGCGGATTGCGTGCCGGCTACGGTTTGAGCCAGGTACTGTTTGACATGCACCTGAAGATCGACCAAGGCGAGGTGGTATCGCTTATCGGCCGCAACGGCATGGGCAAGACCACCACGGTCAAGTCGATCATGGGCCTGCTCAAACCCAGCGCCGGCAGCGTGCGCATCAACGGCCGGGAAATGCGCGGCAAGCAGCCGTTCCATATCGCCCAGGCCGGCTTGGGGCTGGTGCCTGAAGGCCGCCGCGCTTTCGGCAGCCTGAGCGTGCGCGAGAACCTGCTGGCTACTGCCAGCCGCACCAGCAAGTGGGACCTGGCACGTATCTACCAGCTATTCCCGCGTCTGGAGGAGCGCCAGCAGCAGCTCTCGAAAACCCTATCCGGCGGCGAGCAGCAGATGCTGGTCGTAGGCCGCGCGCTGATGACCGGCCCACAGCTGCTGATCCTCGATGAGGCCACCGAAGGACTGGCGCCGATCATCCGCGAAACCATCTGGAACTGCCTGGCCACCCTCAAGGCCGAGGGCGAAACCATTCTGGTGATCGACAAGAACCTCAAGGAGATGGCCCGGGTGGTCGACCGCCATCACATCATCGAAAAGGGCCGACAGGTCTGGGAAGGCACGCCGCAGCAATTGAGCGCGTCGCCTGACCTGTCGCATCGCTACCTGGGCGTCTGACCGACGCCCAACCCATCGGCTCGCCAACACGGGCCCGATTGCCAACCGCAACCGCCTCGACGTCGGCCCCATGGGCCGGCGGCGGGAGGTTGCATCCTGAAAGCCGCCAAAAAGAGCTCCGCGATGACCGACACCACCCGAGCAATACCGCTTCTGCTAGGCACTCTTCCGTTTACCGCACTGGCCGCCGAGTCCGGTTTCTTCGAAGACTCCAGCGCCACCCTGCAACTGCGCAACTACTACTTCAGCCGCGACTTCTCCGACATCGTCGGCAGCAGCAGGCAGTCCAAGGCCGAAGAGTGGGCTCAGGGCTTCATCCTCAACTACAAATCCGGGTACACGGCAGGCACCGTCGGCGTTGGCCTCGACGCCATCGGCACCCTGGGCATCAAACTCGACAGCTCGCCTGATCGCGTCAATACCGGCCTGCTACCGGTCCGTGACAATGGCCGCGCCGCCGACGAATACAGCCGCCTGGGCGTGGCCGCCAAGGTACGCCTGTCGCAGACCGAGCTGAAGGTCGGTGAGTTGCAGCCCAACCTGCCGGTGCTGGTGTACAGCGACATCCGCCTGCTGCCACCGACCTACCAGGGCATCAGCCTGACGTCGAAGGAGTTCACCGATCTGACGTTGCAAGCCGGGCACCTGAAATCCACCAGCCTGCGCAACGAGGCCGGCGATGGCCGGATGCAGGCGATGATCGGCTACCAGCCGCAGCGCCAGGCCTTCGCCGATGCTTTCAACTACCTCGGTGCCGACTACAGCTTCAACGCCAAGCGCACCACGGCCAGCCTCTGGTACGCGCAACTGGAGGACATTTACAACCAGCGCCACCTGGCACTCAAGCACGCCGAACCGGTCGGCGATTGGGTACTGGGCGCCAACCTGGGCTACTTCGATTCCCGCGAGGACGGCCATCAGCGCATAGGCGAGGTGGACAATCGGGCGTTCTACTCACTGCTGTCCGCGAAGCGCGGCGGGCACACCGTCTATGTCGGCTATCAGGGCATGTTCGGTGACCATGGCTTGCCAAAGGTATTCGCCAACGTGACCCCACTGGGCAATGAGGTACCGACATACGAGTTCGCCTCGGCAGACGAACGCTCCTGGCAGGTGCGCCATGATTACGACTTCGCCACCCTGGGCTTGCCTGGCCTGACCACCACCCTGCGTTACATTCGCGGCAACAACGTCGATACCGGCCAGGGTTTCGAGGGTCGCGAGTGGGAGCGCGATCTGGACATCGGCTATGTGGTGCAGAGCGGCGCCTTGAAAGGCGTTGGCGTGCGAGTGCGCAATGTCACCGCGCGATCAAACTACCGCAGCGATATCGACGAGAACCGTCTGATCCTGACCTACACCCTGTCGTTGTTCTGAACAGTCGCGGGCCGGACCCTCAGACCTGGCCCGCAACTCTCAAAGCCCGAGCAGCTGCAGCGCCGCCCGATACAGGGGCGTGCCGGGCTCACCAAGCTGCAGCACCACATCGAAATGATTGCGCCCAGGCGCAGCCACGAAGCGCCCTGGCAGCCCCCTCGCCTGCCAGGCCTCGAGATAGTCATGGGACTGTCGCGCGAACTCCGCGCTCTCCAGGGCACCGTAACTCACCACGATTTCGGGCCCCTGGCAGGGGAAATGAGCCTGGGGGCTGTTACGCCGTGCCGCTTGCTCGTCAAGGTTCATCCAACTGTTGATCTGGGTCGCCAGCAACGGCTGCAGATCGAATAGCCCGCTGATCGGCAGCGCACCCCGCAGCACCGAGTCGGTGACGCCGTAGTCCGCGTGCCACCCACCGGCGAGCAACATGCCGACCAGATGGCCACCCGCCGAACTGCCACTGGCGACCACCCGCGTCGGGTCACCACCGAACTCGGCGATGTGAGCGTTGATCCAGGCCAGCGAGCGATGCACCTGGTCGACGATATGATCCAGGCTCACCGCAGGCGCCAGGTCGTAGTCGATGACCACCACGCAGGCACCCGCCTCCACCAGGGCCGGAGCCATGAATGCCGACTCGGCTTTGGAAAGGGCTCGCCAGTATCCGCCATGGATGAAAAGCAGCACCGGAGCATCGGGTTGCGCGGCCGGAAAGATATCCAGCCTCTCACCCGCCCCCGGCCCGTATGCGATGTCTCGGAACACCTGCAGGCTGCTGTGCGCCGCGTCGCTTAGCGAGCGGTACAGGCGTGGGTATTGATCGTAATCGCTCACGCTGGCGCGCGCGTTGTATTGCTTGTCGTAGTAAGGATCTACAGGAATGCTCATGGCCGTCTCCACAAAAGTGGATACCATTAAGAAATGGACTTGGGACGACTTGATAGCCTGCTAGTTGGCTATTGCTATCCGATTTTTCAGGCAGTGATTCGACACTGCGAGTCTCGCGTTTCACGAGACTCGCAGCGTACCCGCAGGAGTGATGCGACCTTCAGGGACGACGCCCGTCAACCGCCCCATACACGCCCAGACGTCGCCAAAGGGCGCGGCGAGCCTCACTTCAACTGGCTGGCAAAACGCTCCACCGCGCCGAGCACCTGCTTGGCGCCCTGACGAATTTCGACGATCACATCGCCCGCCTGGTTGGCCAGTTCAAGACCGGCTTCGGCCTGCTGGCGGCTGCTGGCCATGTCGCGCACGGCGGCGTCGACCAGCTTCTGGTTTTCCTGCACCACGCCGACGATCTCTTCGGTGGCCTTGCTGGTGCGACTGGCCAATTGCCGAACCTCATCGGCGACCACCGCGAACCCCCGCCCCTGCTCACCGGCACGTGCGGCCTCGATGGCAGCGTTGAGCGCCAGCAGGTTGGTCTGCTGGGCGATACTGCCGATGGTCTGCACCATGGTGCTGATCAATATCGATTGCTTGCCCAGCGCCTCGATGCCTTCGGAAGCCGACCCCATCTGTTCGGAGATGCGCTGCATGGTCTGTACCGTGTCGGTCACCACCTGGGCGCCGCGCTGGGCGGTGGTGTCGGTCTGCTGGGAAATACCGTAGGCGATCCCCGCGGCGTCGTTGACCTCTTCTTCACGGTTGACCTGATCGGTGACCACGGTGGCGAACTTCACCACCTTGTAGAGTTTGTCCTGGGTGTCGTGCACCGGGTTGTAGGTCGCCTCCAGCCATACCACGCGGCCGTGGCTGTCGATGCGTTTGAAGCGCCCCGCTACGAATTCGCCGCGGTTCAGGCGTTCCCAGAACTGCTTGTAGTCGGCGGAGTGAGTTTCCTGCGACTCGCAGAACATGCTGTGGTGCTTGCCCTTGATGCGTTCCAGGCTGTAGCCCATGCCGTGCAGGAACTGGTCGTTGGCCGTCAGCACATGGCCACTGAGGTCGAATTCGATCACCGCCGTGGAGCGCAGCAAGGCGTTGATGAAATCCTCGTTTTCACGGGCGCGGTTCATGGTCTCGGTGATTTCGCTGCCAATGCACTGAATGCGGCTGACCACACCACGCTCATCGACAACCGGCTGCCAACAGGCCTGAAGCCACACCAGTGCGCCGTCGGGGCGCAGAAACCGATAACGATCGCGTAATGAGTTCCCAGTGCGAGCGGCTTCGCGCAAGTTCTTGAAACACGGCAGGTTCTTCACGTACGCCGGCACGATGTCGCTCATCGGATGATTGGTCAGCTGCTCGGGCCCGTAGCCGATGAACCGCGAGAAGTTGCCATTGAAATCGATGATCCGAAAGTCAGCATCGATGGTCAGCATGATCATCTCGGTCTCGATACCGTGGTACAGCTGCCGGAGCAACGACAGTTCGGCATCCTTGGCCTGCAATTCTTTTTTCCACTTGTTACCGAACATGCTCATTCTCCAGAAGCAATCACGTTGAAACTCATCGGCTGCCCCGCCGATTTATTGAGTACCGTTCAGCCACAAATTGCAGGCCGCTCTGCCATCAAGCATAGAAGGTAGGCGCAGGGTCATTGGGGTTTCGATCAGGAAAATTGCCGGTCAATGGCACCCGGCGCTGAGTGTTCACAAAGACCAATGCCCAGCAGCCAAGGTTTGAAGAATTTTCAAAGAACAGTGGGCTAGGCGCTCCCTACAAGCCCTGACAGATTGCTACTGCCTTTCAAAACAGCTTAACCATGCTGGCCTTGCAGCGGACTGGCGCCTAAGATACTGCCCCCGCTGACGCGAGCGGCGCGCTCGAACACCTCGAGTGCGCTTTGATTCTCTGGTTTTCAAGGAAGAAGCATGAAAAACCTGCTTTATCTCGGCACCCTTTCCTTATTGCTGATGCTGACCGGTTGCGTGTCCATGGTGCCGGCCGGCCCGATCGGTGACCCCGCTCAAAAAGCCACCTTCACCCAGCCGCGCGCCGCGATGATCGACGACGTGGTGATCACCGATACCAAGGTACGCGAAGCCCTGCGCAAGACGCTCAGCGCCCAGTTCACCGCGCAACTGGCGCGCCGTGTCGAGCGTGGCGAATACTTCCAGGAAGTGATCAGCTTTCCCGCCACCCTCGGCAAGGACGACGTAGCACTCAAGTTCACGTTCACGTCCCTCAAGGCCAAACGTACGCCGCACCCTGCCTACTTTCCTGGCGCGCTGTTGACGCTGACCGTATGGATATGGGTAAACGGCCCGATCTATGTCGACAAGTACGACCTCGCCGGCAACCTGCAGATCAATGATGCCCAGGGCAAGCTGCTCAGCAGCAGTGAGCAATCCGTCAAGCTCAACCAGAACACCGGCCTGTGGGACAACGACTACTTCAATCCCTCGCTCGGCGCCGACCAGCTGAATCAGTTGGTCGAGCAACTGCTGCAGGACGCCACCGGCAAACTTGCAAAACCCTGACAAGGACGTACCTCATGAAACAGCTGTTTACCGCCATCCTCGCTACCGCCCTGCTCGTGCTTACTGGCTGTGCGTCGTACTCGAATCACACCTTGCCGGAGGTCGGCCAGTGGCCACTGGCAGCCCCTGCCGAAGCCAAGCCTACCGCTCAGTTGCAGGTCGAAAGTCGCTACCTGTTCAACGACCAGAATCGTGCAGGTGGCTTCAACCAGGAAAACCTGGAAAAGCTGCTGGTGAAGGAGTTCAAGGACAGCGGCCGCTTTAGCACGGTGACCACCGCCAAGGAGCGCTCTGATGTCTATGTGAGCGTGCGTATGACCAATCACGAGCGCGGCAGCACGGTCAGCGCATTCGTAACCGGATTCACCCTCTTCATCGTGCCGGGCCGCTTCAAGAACGAATTCACCATGGAAGCGCAGTTCAAGAACGCTGACGGCAAAGTCCTGGGCAAGGTGGAGAAAAGCGAAAGCGTCACCACCTGGACGCAATTACTGCTGATCTTCGCCGTACCGTTCAACGAGTCGGCAGATAACGTCCTCGTTAAGTTGACGCGCAGCACCCTAAAAGAAGCCGCACGCCAGAAGCTCATCTGAGCGACCAACGGGGTGAGTGCCTGCTCACCCATTTTTCACCGATATGCGCGATCAACGGAGTGACGATGGTGTACTACCCCAGGGAGGAACAGCGTGATGTTCTATTCACGCTCTCCTCACTTTCGATATGGATGATTCCGGTGTTCGCCTTCATCGCCTTTCTGGCGCAAAGCGGGGCCAGCATTGCGGTCATCAAGCTATGGCCGGCTAGTGCCGAGGGCATCGTCACCGCCGTCACGACCATGAACAACAACAGCAGCGTCGAACTGTACGAATACAGCTTCAGCACGCCTGACGGCAGCCATTTCATCGGTTCGGCCGAGCAGTACCGGCAACCGTCCCAGCCCGAGCATGCGGTTGGGCAAAGCATCGAAATCATGTATTCGCCGCTGCACTCCGGCTTTTACGTGCCGCGTGAGATCTACGAAGGCAGCCGCATGAATTTTCTGGTGTTCTCGTTCTGCGTCGTGGCGATTTTCCTGCTGCTCGCCATCTCTATCTACGCGCTGGTACGTCAGTGCGCGCATGCACGTGAAGATCTGCATTACTGACTTGGAACTGCGTTAACCTGGGGCCTTCGTCGCGGAGATACTCATGGCTTACCCACCCCACCTGCAAGCTGGTGATCGGGTCGTGCTGTTCGATGGCGTATGCAAGCTGTGCAACGGCTGGAGCCGCTTTCTGATTCGCCATGACCGCGCCGCCAAGCTCAAGATGTGCAGCGTGCAGTCGCCTCAGGGCCAGGCGATTCTGGCGTGGTTCGGCATGCCGCTGGATCACTTCGACACCCGTGTGTATGTCGAAGGCGACCAGGCCCTGCAGCGCAGCGACGCCATTCTGGCCATCCTGCGCCAACTGCCGGCGCCGTGGCGCTGGGCGACGCTGGCGCGCGTGATACCACGCCGCCTGCGCGACTGGGCCTATGACCCCATCGCTCGCAATCGCTACCGCCTGTTTGGCCGCCACGAATACTGTCAGGTGCCGCGCCCCGAAGACCGCGAGCGTTTTCTGCATGACTGATGCCTGGCTGGCACGCCTGACGGTGGCGGCGATCTTCATCTACCACGGGCTGGTACCCAAGCTGCTATTCAGGGATGCCAGCGAACTACAGCTGCTCGACGCCCATGGCTTGCCTCACCATCTCCTGCCAGTGGCCGGTGGCGGCGAAGTGCTGCTGGGACTGCTTATTCTGCTGCTGCGCCGGCAGCGTTGGCCGCTGTGGGCGGCAATGGCGGCGCTGATGCTCCTGCTGGTGGATGTGGCGATCTTCGCGCCCGGGCTGCTGACCCAGGCGTTCAACCCGCTAAGCCTGAACCTGGCCGCTATCGCCCTGTGCACCATCGCGCTACGGAACACGACCACCCGCTGATTTCAGCTCAGTTGCCCGCCTGCTCGCGCAACAACCGCGTGATTTCGGCCTGACGCCTATAGGCCGGCGCCTCGACGGCGTTGAAGTCGCGGCTGTAGCGCGCCGCAAAACCCGCCGTGCCCCATTCCCGGTACTGCTGCACGTGCAGCAGCTCATGGGCCCACAAGGCGGCATCCTGTTCTGCCATTTGCGCGTCGCGAAACACGATGATGTCGACCAGGGTGACCGCGCGGATATCCGGGTTCTGCATCACGTTGCGGGCGGCGCTCAACTCATCAAGGTCGCCAACCTTGTAGCGCACCGAGTCGAGCAGTTCGGCTGCGTAGAACGGCAGCAGCTGTTGGCGGATCGCTGGCGGAATCGGCAGGGTACCCTGGCGCAACGCCGATTCGCGCGAGCGCAGGATCCAGCCTTCCAGCGCGGCAGCGGTGATGGTTCCGGCGCGCTCCTGCATCGGGCCGAGCACGCCGTTGGGGTCCGGCACGCAGATGCAGCCGCCCAGGCAAACCCGGGTTTCACCCGGCGCGCAGGCCAAGGCGGCAGACACCGGAAAAACCGTCAGCAACACATACAGCAGAACGCGTTTGGTCATGTACCGCTCTCGATCGAACAAAGACGCGACCATGGCGCCAGCCGCTGCCGTTGTCCAGCCCCGGCGGCTCCCAGCAGTTGAGCGCAGGGGCTTTGCGGCCTACTTGCCAGGCGACAATGCAGCCGACGAAGGGCTGAGCATCTCGAGTTCGCGGATCTCGAAATCCCGGCTCAGGTAGTCCATGCGCCGCTCATGGAAGTCGCGCATATGCGCCAAGGCGTTGTGCGCCGCCAGATGCTCGCGGGACTGCCAGACCTCGAAAAAGATGAACAGCGTCGGGTCGCTGGCATCGCGCAGCATGTGGTACTCGATACAACCCGGCTCGGCGCGACTCGGTTCTACGTAGGCGCGAAACAGCTGCTCGAAGTCGGCAGCGCGTTCCGGGCGGGTGTGTGCGTGCAGAATGAATCCGTACATCAAAGGTGCTCCTTAGTGGATGTGCTGCACACCCTAGCGCAAGTAATCACCTTTAATTCATGCATTTGAGTCACTAATGATTTGCTCATGCAGGTATTTTTCGCCCCCGCGAGAGCCCGTAACCTGGCGCCATTCAATCAGTTACGGGAAGCCCAGCATGAAGAAGATTCTGCTCCTCAACGGCGGCAAGCAATTCGCCCACTCCGATGGCCGCCTCAATCGCACCCTGCATGAAACCGCTGCCGCGTACCTCGACGGGGCCGGTTTCGAGTTCAAGACCACCGAGATCGACGCCGGTTACGATGTCGCCGAAGAGGTGCAGAAATTTCTCTGGGCCGACGTGGTGATCTATCAGATGCCGGGCTGGTGGATGGGCGCGCCGTGGATCGTCAAGAAGTACATCGACGAAGTGTTCACCGAAGGCCATGGCAGCCTGTACGCCAGCGACGGCCGCACCCGCTCCGATGCGTCGCAGAAGTACGGCAGCGGCGGCCTGATCCACGGCAAGCAGTACATGCTGTCGCTGACCTGGAACGCCCCGCAGCAGGCCTTCGACGACCCGAGCGACTTCTTCGAAGGCAAGGGCGTCGACGCGCTCTACTTCCCTTTCCACAAGTCCCAGGCGTTCCTGGGCATGAGCGCCCTGCCGACCTTCCTGTGCGTGGACGTGATGAAGCGTCCGGATGTCGAGCGTGACGTGCAACGCTACCGCGAGCACCTGGCGCACGTCCTTGCTACGGCCTGAGTCGACATGACAAACGAGGCGGCGCCCGGCACTATCGGTCGCTACGCCTCGCCATGGATTGCCCGCATGCCCTTCCCCAGCCTCCATACCCCACGCCTGCTGTTGCAGCCCCTGCAACTGGCCGACGCCGAGCAGATCCAGCCACTGTTCGCCCAATGGGAGGTGGTGCGCTACCTCAATAGCCAGGTGCCCTGGCCCTACCCTGACGATGGCGCGTTGAGCTACCTGCGTGACGTCGCCCTGCCCGCCATGGCCGCTGGCAGTGAATGGCACTGGACGCTGCGGCCCATCGCCGAACCCGAGCAGGTGATCGGCGTGGTCAGCCTGATGGACACGCCCGGCAACAACCGCGGCTTCTGGATCGCCCCAGCCTGGCAACGCCAGGGCCTGATGGGCGAAGCCTGTGTAGCGGTCAATCGCTACTGGTTCGAGGTGCTGCAGCGCCCGCTTATGCAGGTGCCCAAGGCGGTCGACAAACATCGCCTCGCAGCGACTGTCCATACGCGAAGGCATGCGCCTGGTGGAAACCGGCGAAAGTGACTACGTCTGTGGCCGGCTAGCGTCGCAAACCTGGGCGCTCAGCCGGGACGAATGGCTGAGCCGGCAGACCTGAAACCCTTACGGGGCGCCTCTAAAAACGTAGCGAGGCAGTCAGCACAAGGCAAAAACAAGCGAAAAAGCGGAGTCTACGAGTTGTAAATGAGCATTTTGAGCTTGTTTTAAACGCAGTGCTGACAACGCAGGTAGTTCTTGGAGATGCCCTACAGCGGCTGCACCTTGAGCGGCCGGGAAAAACGGTAGGTGGTCACGCAGCACAGCAGCAGGCCACCGATACCCAACAGGCCGCCGACGATGCCCACGTTGGCCACGCCCAGCTGGCTGCTCACCAGGCTACCGAGCAAGGCGCCACCGCCAATGCCGATATTGAAGATGCCGGAGAACAGCGCCATGGCCACGTCGGTGGCGTCGGCGGCCAGATTCAGCACCTTGGCCTGCAGCGCCAGGCCGAAGCACATCATGGCGATGCCCCAGATCACGCTCAGCATCGCCAGCAAGGTATGATCCCGGGCCACCGGCAGCAGAAGCAGCATGCACAGGCTCAGCACAGTGATCGCCGCGATCACGAAACCGCGCGGGAAGCGACCGCTGTAGCGGCTGAACAGGATCGAGCCGATGATCCCGGCGCAGCCAAACAGCAGCAGCAATACGGTGACCATGTCGGCGGCGATGCCCGCCACCTCCAAGGCGAACGGCTCGATGTAGGTATACGCCGTGAAGTGCGCGGTGATCACCAGGGCGGTCAGCACGTACACGGTGACCAGCGCCGGGCGCTTGAACAGCACCGGCAGGCTGCGCAGCGACCCGGAGTTCTGGCTCGGCAACAAAGGCAGGTTCTTCATCAGGCACAGCACCACCACGCCCGCTACCACGGCGATCACGGTAAAGGTGGTACGCCAGCCCAGCACCTCGCCGATCACCCGGCCCAGGGGAATACCCAG
>Ga0182006_1001730_pt1 | contig 12673 bp, 11 predicted proteins | sample Sormic07211104_1_FD_123022 | JGI IMG/M metagenome (GOLD analysis project Ga0182006, IMG submission 123022) | Rhizosphere microbial communities from Sorghum bicolor, Mead, Nebraska, USA - 072115-104_1 MetaG | ecosystem: Host-associated > Plants > Roots > Rhizosphere | place: USA: Nebraska...
AAGCAGATAAAAAACAGATAGTAAATCTTTTTTCGGTTGGATTTATATCCACTTTTGTAATTTCAGTAATTTTTGTAGGCTTCTGGTCTTTTTATAAAGTTGACGATTTTAAATTCTACTTGTTTTTTTCTATTTCGGGGCTCCTGAATGCGCTTATTACTCTTTATCGAATATATTTCAGAACATTTGAGGATAAGAGTAAATTTGTTGAATTGTCTTTTTATTCCATACTATTTCCTTCTGTAGTTCAAATCTTTGGATATTTAGTTTTTGGTCTATTTGGTTATATTAGTTTTCAGTTGCTTTCCTATGTAATCGTAGCTATTATCATAATAAAAAAGTATAATATTAAATTTAATTTTAAGAATTATTCTTTTAGGGATTCTTTGGTAGAATTGTTCAATAAAGGTTTTCTACTATATCTAACGTCTTTAATCTCTTTTTTCTCAACTTCTGCAGATAGATTTTTTATTGAACATTATTGGGGATTGGATGCTGTAGGAAGATTTTCTGTTATAATGTTTTTCTTTTCTATTTTTAGTGTCTTTTCGGTAAATTATACAGAGATGTTCATGAATAAAATTATATCCTATAAGTCTTTAAATTATGTTTTAAAGCATATGCTGACCTTATTTATTGTCTCCTTCCTTTTAATTATTATTGTTTATTTTACCCTCCCATTTCTGGTCTCTATTTTTATGCCAAAATATCTGCGGGAAATTCATTTAATTAATATAATTCTTATAGGTGTTGTTCCTTTCTCATTAAGATCTTTGCTTTATTATTATTTGCATGCGATGGATAAAAGACATATTTTATTTTATACAGATCTTATAACCAGTTTAATATATATTGCTGCATTATTTATTATTTTAAATAAACAAAGTCGGTCCATGGAGAATTTAATGTACTGTAAAGTAGTGTTTTATTTTTCCGGGGTTCTAATCGTCTTTGTATATTCATATTTTGTTGCTAAACGTCAAAAAGAAGACAGTTAAATAATATGAAAAGAATACTATTATTATTAATTCTAGGAGCTCTTGTTTGTTGCAAGAAGGTAACTTACAACCAGGATGGATTCAAAGAACCTCCAAATCCTAAACCATTTGAAGTGGAATTGCTTGGTAGTACGAGGGAAAAAATTCTTTCCCAAGATGAGCCATGGGAGGCACAAATTTTAGGCTATTTTAATGTCGTGAATAGTCAAAGTAACTGGGCTATGTGGTACACTTCCTGGGGTAAAGCAGTTAATAGTGAGCTGTCTGGATATTTTTGTCATGCAACATCTCATGATGGCATAAAATGGACTAAAGGAGGTGTGGGAAAATCGAATGTGATTTTTGGTGATGGAAAAAATGCTGGAGTTATAGAACAATTTGTTTTTTATGATAAAAGTTTATCAAAGTATGTTCTGATTGGTGCTGCATTAGACAAAGGCAAAGTAAATACTTTAATATGGAAGTCTGAAGATGGCGTAAAATGGGGAGATAGAAAGGTGATATTTGATGCGTATTATGATACTCAGTTCTCTGTAATAGATAAGGGAGATAGATATATTATTTATCAACGTATGGTTGTCTCAGGTAAAAGAGTAATGGCGAAATCGGTTGTGAGTAAAGATTTTGACGTAATAGAGCCTCCTAAAGTCATTCTTAGTAATAACGAGAATAAAGTATATTCTCATATTTATAATAATGCTGCAGGGACATTAGAAAATGGTAATACTATATTCTTTCCAACCTATTATGATCCAGTATCAGATGGTTTCATTATTAGTGTGGCATATTTACAGAATGACGCTGTTTTTACTACGAGTTTAAATATCACTGATCAGTTATTCTACGATCAAAATATACAATGGGGGATAGTTTGTCCTGGATTAATTTCAACAGGGGAAAAAGACACCTATTGGTTATTTTATTACGGTTCAAATTATAGTCACTTTAATAGACTTAAAACTGAAGGAAGTAAAACAGATTATTACAGGATCAAAATAAAGATAACCCCTTCGAAAAACTGGAGTAGCTAATCTTTATTAACAAAAGTGTGCTAATATTTAATATCTTATTTTAATGTGTTATAGGGATAAAATGGACTTAATAATTTTTAAATGGAACTACTAATTATTTACATTTTTTTATTGATTTCCGTTTTTTTAGAGATTTTGAATTCTGATTTGAAAGATTTATTTTTCAAATCAGGAGTTATTATTTTATGCATGTTTTTATTCTTTAGATATGGTCAAGGGGTTGATTATTTTAATTATATTTATGCATTCAAGTCATCAAATGATGCCGTTTCGGACTTTATAAAATATGGGAGTTTTTCTAATAGATTTGAAATTGGATTTTCTTGGATATCCTATTTTTTTCTTACCGTACTCAAAATCCGAGTGGAAATTTTAATCTCGATATTTTCCATTATAGCCTTTTTGCCTGTTGCCTTATTTATAAAAAAGTATTCTAATAAACCAAACCTTGCAATTTTTTATTATTTTTCCTTCTTCTTCCTAATCTATTCATACAGCGGAATAAGACAGGGGGTCTGTATTTCATTGTTTACTTTCTACCTGCTACCTCTTCTTTTTGAGAAGAAGATGACGAAATATTATTTAGGGGTGGCGCTGTTAGTTCTTATTCATAATTCAGCAATGTTGTTATTTATATTGCCCTTTTTATTAATGATAACTCTGAATAGGAAAATTATTTTAGTATATCTGTTAATTTCTCTGGTTATAGGAATCGTGATTATGCCTATTGTATTGTCAATAGTATTTCCATCTTTTGGTACAGCAGGAGAGTTAGTAAATCAGTATTCTGAAAAGAAAAACTCAGGATTTGATGTGTTAAGTTTGCTAATACGACTGATGATATATATACCAATTTATTACTATTATTTTGAAAAACGCGCATTCAAAGTAGAATTTATGAAATTTTTATTTAATGTATATACATTTAGTTTGATATTTTACTTCTTGTTTGCTTTTAACTCATTATTATCCTCTCGTTTTTCCATTTATTTTAGATTAATGGAACCAGTTTTACTAACAAACATTTTTGTTGTAAACAAGGTTTACAACTCCATTTTTTTAAAAAGGGCATTTGTTTTGCTGATATCTATCATTATGTACATTAAATCCGTCCAAACAGAACTATTATTAGGAGAATACAAGAAGAATCTTGAATTCTATGAGATTCCTTATGTCACTCTGTTTAATAAAAAGGAAATTTTTAAGTATAGAAATGTTAGCACAGTATTTTATAGTTATTTAGATTGAAAATGATGTTACAGTTTGTAGAAATAAAAAAAATCATTGCCTTATTAGGTTTTTTAACTTTAGGATATTTGGTTCATGGGCAAGATCCAATTAAGAAAAATTTTAAAGTTTATAATGCACTATTGTTTAAAAATACTCCTGATTTAACTAATTATGGATTTAGTAAGATTAATATGGTATATGAGGATGGAGTCATCTCGACTAATTATCATGTTACAGATCTTAAAGATACTGCAAGGCGATTTATCGATTATCCAAAAATAGCGAAAGCAGCTTCATCTGCCAAGGCATCTTACATGGTGCCCACTTGTCTTGATGTCGAACATTGGAGTCTATATGATAAAAAAAACTATAATTATGCTGTAAATAAATACGTTGATCTAATTAAGTCTTATAGAAAGGTTGATTATAACTCTTTGGTTTCTGTATTTCATTACGGGTCAATTTCTCAAGACATTTATAACTCTTCAAATGTGATCTATCCATGTTATTATACCCATAGTTCAAATATAAATGAATGGATTGCTATGGTAAAAAATAGCATTTTAAAAATCAAAAAATTTGGTGGTAAAAAACCCATATATGCATTTATTTGGCCTCAGTATAATCCTGAGCCTGGAAGAAATGATCTAGGATATACATTTATAGATAGGGAAATGTGGAAAATCCAATTGGAAACAATATACAATTTATGCGATGGTGTTATTATCTGGTCTCATTATAGAGACCAAAATGGGAATAATATTTATTTTGATGTTAATATGCCCTGGTTTCAAGAGACTTTAAGTTTTATAAAACGACATAAAATAAAAAGTTAGAATGAAGTTGTTTATCAATGTATCGAATCTTCGATTTGGAGGAGGTAAAACTGTAGGAATGAATATAGTTGACTATTACCTCAACAATATTAAAATTGAAAAAATTATTTTAGTAGCTCCTTCAGGCTGTGGATATGAAGTTTTTCTGAAGAAAAATAGAAAAATAAAAATAATATTTTTTCCCGAAATTTTTAATAAGTCATTTTTTAAGCTAGTAAGTAATTATATTGTACTCCCCTTTTTATCTGTTGTATATAGTTGCAACTTCATTTTGAGCTTAGGCAACATAGCGTTTCCAAGTTTGAAACGACAATTTGTATTGATTCATCAACCTTATCTGGCTTATCCAGAAAGCATCGTATGGCATAGAATTCGAGTTAATGATTTAAGCTTCTATAAAACCATAAAGCAAATGTTGTTTTTTATTCGGATTAATTTGAGGTACGCGAAATATATTGGAGTGCAAACCGAAACGATGAAAGAGAGGATAAGTAAATTATATAACATCCCTAATAATAATGTCTTCGTTATCCCAAATGCAGTTTCATTTACGAGTAAATTGTTTCTGGGCGGGTCAATTACCGAGAATTCTAAATCAATTAGACTGCTATTCTTAAGTAAATATTATCCCCATAAAAATTTTGAAATATTACTTGACGTTGGAAAGGAAGTAAAAAAGAGAGGACTGCCAATATCTTTTACGGTTACTATTAATGAGAATGAAAATATTGGTGGTAAAAAATTTCTAGAAGAGGTGGCGAAATTTGAGTTGGAAAATGTTATTATTAATATAGGAAATGTCGATTTAAAGGCTATACCTAAGACGTATGAGGAGCACGATGGGCTTTTTTTGCCAACCCTCCTCGAGTCTTTCTCTGGGACATATATAGAGGCTATGTATTTTAATAAGCCAATTTTCACCAGTAATTTGGATTTCGCAAAGGATGTATGCAAGGATGTGGCCTTCTATTTTAATCCATTGGATGTTGATGATATTTTAACCGTTATCTCTGAAGCGTTTAGTCAACCGGAATTAATTAGTTCTAAAATTGGATTGGGCAAGGAATGTATTCAGAACACGAAATCATGGAATGATATTGGCGGTTATATAGATAATAATATACTTAATATTTAAAAAAAATAGATTAACCCTATTATAACAAAAATATGTTTAAAAATAAAACTTTATTAATTACTGGAGGAACTGGATCATTTGGTAATGCAGTATTGAACAGATTTCTGCATACTGACCATTTTAAGGAGATTAGAATCTTCTCTAGAGATGAAAAGAAACAAGATGATATGAGAACCCAACTTAAAAATGATAAGTTGAAGTTTTATATCGGTGATGTACGAGATTATAGTAGCATTGAACGTGCGATGCGCGGGGTAGATTATGTATTTCATGCTGCGGCGTTAAAACAAGTACCATCTTGCGAGTTTTTCCCTATGGAGGCGACAAAGACAAATGTGTTTGGAACCCAAAATGCAATTGATGCTGCGATCGCAAATGGAGTAAAAAAGATCATTTGTTTAAGTACTGATAAAGCAGCTTATCCTATTAACGCAATGGGAATTTCTAAAGCTTTAATGGAAAAAGTTGCTATTGCTGCCTCCAGAAACACAAACGGAAATGAGACTACCGTATGTCTAACCAGATATGGAAACGTTATGGCTTCAAGAGGGTCAGTAATTCCCTTGTTTTTAAAACAAATTCAAGCTGGCAAGCCATTAACTATAACAGATCCAAATATGACAAGGTTTTTGATGTCTTTGGAAGAGGCGGTAGAACTAGTTTTGTTTGCATTTGAACATGGAAACTCGGGGGATTTATTTGTAAACAAAGCTCCCGCAGGCACAATTGGAGACTTGGCGAAAGCATTAAAAGAATTGTGTAATGCCGATAATGAGATTAAAATCATTGGAACTCGTCATGGCGAGAAGCTTTATGAAACCTTATGTACACGAGAGGAAATGCTTAAAGCTGAAGATATGGGTGATTTTTATCGTATTCCTGCAGATAACAGAGACTTGAATTATAAACAATATTTTGCTGAGGGAGATATAGATATTTCTAAGATAGAAGATTATCATTCACATAATACTCAGCAACAAGATGTCGAAGGTATGAAGCAATTGTTGTCTAAACTTCCTTTAATTAGGAGTGAGGTTTTTGGAGAGAAAGATGTTGTACAGTATCCCGGATAATGGAGAATAAACCTTCAATGATTAAAGGTGGAAGCCATACTGATCATAGGGGAACGATACATTTTGTAAATGATTTTGATATGTCCCAGGTCAAGAGATTTTATTTGATTGAGCACCCTAATATTGAAGTCATTCGAGCATGGAGAGCACACCGAATCGAACAGCGTTGGTTTAATGCTGTGGCGGGGAAATTTGTTATCCGAATTGTCAAGATAGATAATTGGGAATCCCCTACAAAAGTTGTTTCGATTCAGGATGTGCATTTATCAAGTTGCAATGAAGTATTGTATATTCCTTCTGGTTATGGAACCTGGATTCAGGCGGAAGAAAATAATTCTAAACTATTAGTTTTTGGCGATTATGGAATTGAACATGCCATTAATGACGATTATTTATATCCTCAAGATTATTTTACAGAATTGATTAGCTAATGAGACTTAAAATAGGAATTACGGGCAAAAATGGGTTTGTTGGGAATCATCTTTATAACACACTTGGTCTTTTCCCCGATAAATTTGAGAATGTTCCGTTTAAAAAAGAATATTTTCTGGATGATAAAGAACTGGATATATTTGTTGCCTCTTGCGATGTTATTGTGCATTTAGCAGCGATGAATCGACACTCAGATCCAAAGGTTATTTATGACATAAACTTAGATCTAGTTAGTAAATTAATCGGAGCATTAGATAGAACGAATAGCAAAGCGCATATTTTGTTTTCATCATCGTCTCAAGAAGATAAAGATAATCTTTATGGACAATCCAAAAAGGAAGGTAGAGTGTTATTTCAGGATTGGGCTGAAAGATCGGGTGGGAAATTTACAGGAATGATTATACCGAATGTTTTTGGGCCATTTGGCAAACCTAACTATAATTCGGTGATTGCAACTTTTTGTGATAAATTGGTGCATGAACAAGTGCCGGAAATACAGGTTGATGGAAGTTTAAAATTAATTTATATTACAGAGTTAGTAGATGGTATTATACAAAGAATCGAGGAAGGAACATCTTTGTATAATTATTATGTACCCCATTCTGCTGAAATAAAGGTTTCGGACATTCTTAACCTCTTGGAGAAATACAATAAAGAATACAAAAATAACGGGGTGATTCCCGAACTCAACTCAAGATTTGAATTTTGTCTTTTTAATACTTTTCGTTCATTTATTAACCCAGGGACATTCTTTCCTATAAATCACGCGCTGCATATTGATCAGAGAGGAGTGTTTGCTGAGGTTATCCGTTCGAATACAAGTGGTCAGTTTTCCTATTCCATAACACATCCTGGAATAACACGTGGAAATCATTTTCATATGAGAAAAATTGAAAGATTTTCAGTGATAAAAGGAAAAGCATTAATACAATTACGTAGAATTGGAACCAGTGAAATTTTGAATTTCTACCTCGATGGAAATGAACCAGCCTATGTCGATATGCCGATTTGGTATACGCATAACATTAAAAATATTGGAGAGGAGGATCTTTATACCTTGTTCTGGATTAATGAATTTTACGATCCAAATGATCCCGATACCTATTTTGAGAACGTATAACTTAAATATAAAGATTTCATATAAATGAAAGAAAAATTAAAGGTAATGACCGTGGTAGGCACACGGCCAGAGATTATAAGATTGGCTAGGGTTATGGCTGCATTGGATGCCTCTGAGGCAATTGAACATGTTATTGTACATACTGGGCAAAATTATGATTATGAATTGAATCAGATTTTCTTCGACGATCTTGCTATTCGTAAACCAGATCATTTTCTTAATGCTGCTGGAAAGACAGCAACAGAGACTGTAGGGCAGATTTTAATTAAAATTGATCCTTTACTGGAAAGTGAGAAACCCGATGCTTTTTTAGTTTTGGGTGATACTAATAGCTGCCTATGCGCAATTCCTGCAAAGAAAAGACATATTCCAATATTCCATATGGAGGCGGGAAACAGATGTTTTGATCAAAGGGTACCAGAGGAAACTAATAGAAAAATAGTTGATCATGTATCTGATGTAAATTTAACCTATAGTGACATTGCAAGAGAGTATCTTTTAAGAGAAGGATTACCTGCGGATCGGGTTATTAAAACCGGCTCTCCAATGTTTGAAGTTCTAAATCATTATCTGCCTGAGATAGAAAATTCAGATGTTCTATCCCGTTTGAAACTGGAAAAACAGAAATATTTTGTTGTTTCTTCACATCGTGAAGAGAATATCAGTAGCGAAAAGAATTTTACTGGATTAATGAATAGTTTAAATCTGATTGCTGAAAAATATGGTTATCCTATTATTGTGAGTACGCATCCAAGAACCAGGAATATGATTGAAGCAAAGAAGATTGAGATGAGGTCAGAGATTCAATTTTTGAAACCTATGGGCTTTAATGATTACAATGCCCTGCAGATGCATTCCTATGCTGTTCTTTCCGATAGTGGAACCATTTCTGAAGAGTCTTCAACTCTTAATTTTCCTGCTTTAAACTTAAGAGATGCCCATGAGCGTCCTGAAGCTATGGAAGAAGCTTCTGTCATGATGGTTGGAATGAATGCCGAGCGGATTATGCAGGCATTAGTTCAGCTACAGTATCAAAAGCGGGGAGCAGAGAGAAACTTTAGAAGAGTTGCAGATTACTCAATGCCGAACGTTTCCGAAAAGGTTGTGAGAATAATTATAAGTTACGTAGACTATATAAAAAGGGTAGTTTGGTCTGAGATCCCTAAATAGAAATGAAGAAAATTCTGATTCATAGTATTGTTTTTAGTCCTGATGGTGTGTCCACTGCATATCTTTATAATGATATTGCTTTAAAATTCAAAGAATTTGGGTATCAGGTTGTTGTTTTAACCACCACCCCGCATTATAACGTACTATCAGAGTCGCTAAAAAAACAACCCCTAAAGAAGAAATACTTTGGTTTATATTATGAGAGCGATTTTCATGGTATAAAGGTCAAACATGTTCCGCAGAAAAAATTTCAACGTTCCCTGTTTAGGATTATTGGATTTATATATTGGCATATCTTATCATTTCTAATGGGATTATTCGAAAGAAAAGTCACCCTAATTCTTTCTCCTTCTCCGCCATTAACAATTGGCTTTATCAATTTAATATTAGGAAAATTAAAGGGTTCAAAGGTTATTTATAATGTACAGGAGATATACCCAGACTTCTTAATTGAACAAGGCGGTCTACAGTCTAAATTAGTAATTTCTATTTTGAAATGGCTGGAGCAGTTTATCTATAATAATTCAGATGCAGTAACTACTATTGATTCTGTTTTTTTTGATACAATTGTATCTCGCTTTAAGGAGTCTTCGAAGCTCCATATAATTCCAAATTTTGTTGATACAGAAGTGTATAAACCCTTAAAAGGGGGTGATTTGAATATAGATAGAGATTTTTTTCCTGACAATAAGGGCACTATAAAGCTTATGTATGCTGGAAATATAGGACACGCCCAAGACTGGCCTCCTTTAATTCAAACAGCAATTGAACTTAAAGATGAACCCTTTGAGTTTTTTATTATAGGAGAAGGGGTAATGAAAGAATATCTAAGGAATGAAATTGACGAACACAATTTAAAAAACGTCCATTTGATTCCATATCAGCCAAGAGACCAGATGGCATCACTAATTGCTTATTCCGATTTGCAGTTTATTTTTATGTCTCCGGAAATGGAAGGACATGGGTTTCCTTCTAAAGTGTATACAATAATGGCATGTGCTAAACCATTGTTAGTCTGTTCAGGAAAGAATACACCTATTTATAGATTTCTTCATCCATTGAGATGTTCATATTTAATCTCTGAAAATAACTTGATAGAAAAGGTAAAGCAAATTAAGAACTTACTCAGATCAGTTGAAAAAGAAGCCTTAAAACAGAAGGGGGAATCTGGATTAAATGAAATCTTAACAAAATACTCCAACCATTCTGTAACAAGGCAGTATGTAGAACTTGGGAACAAATTGATTCAAAAGGATGAATAAAATAGTACTTACTGGTGCATCGGGTTTTGTTGGTTTAAATTTAGCTTCTTTTATTCTTGAGCATAAGCTTGGTAATATAGAACGTTTGTCTATTAGAAGTCAAATCGTTCTACCTGATGGGGATGTAATTATTCACCTGGCAGGTAAGGCTCATGACTTAAAAAATGCATCTAATCCTCAGGAATATTTCGATGTTAACGCGAATAAAACAAAAGAGCTTTTTGATCTTTTTTTGAAATCGGACATAAAGGACTTTATTTACTTTAGTAGTGTAAAGGCTATTGCAGATACCGTTATTGACATTTTGGATGAGAATGCTATGCCCAATCCTAAAACCCCCTATGGACAATCGAAATTGCAGGCAGAGGAGTATCTTATAAGTAAGAAACTGCCAGAGGGAAAAAGAGTTTTCATTCTTAGACCTTGTATGATTCATGGACCAGGCAACAAGGGTAATTTGAATCTTCTATACAATGTGGTTAAAAAAGGCATTCCGTATCCGCTTGGAGCATTCCATAATCAACGTTCATTCTTGTCAATTTCTAATCTGAATTATATTATTGAGAGGATAATCACAGAGTTTGAGATTCCGGGAGGGATTTATAATCTTGCAGATGATGTCTCTTTGTCAACTAATGAAATTATAAGAATCATATCGGCAGCTGACGGCCGTAGGTCCAGGTTATGGAAAATTAGCCCAACTGTTATTAAAGCGTTTGCTGTAATTGGTGATAAATTGCATCTTCCTCTAAATTCGGAAAGGTTAAAAAAACTTACGGAAAGTTATGTCGTATCTAACGAAAAGATAAAAAAAGTTTTAAATATCGACAAGTTGCCTGTTTCTTCCGAAGACGGGCTATTTAAGACTATACAGAGTTTCCGTTCAAATTAATTATATGTTTTATCTACTTATAACCGCCATTCTTTTTATTGCCATTTTGGTTTACTTTCGTATAGCTGATTATTTTAGTATTATTGATAAACCTAATGAACGAAGTTCTCATACAAGAGTGACCATAAGAGGTGGTGGCATTATTTTTCTTATTGCTATTATTATTGCAGGATTTGTATATCCAAATTATTGGGTGCCTGTTTTAGGGGCTTCTATCATTGGAACAATAAGTTTCTTGGATGACAGGATGACTTTATCTAGCCGGATCCGAATTGTATTTCACCTGGTTGCCGTGAGCCTGCTTTTTTACTTTCTCAACTTATTTGTGATTATTCCCTGGTGGGCTGTTATTTGTGTCTACATTATTACTATAGGTATAATTAATGCTTATAACTTCATGGATGGAATAAATGGGATTACTGGGCTATATAGCATAGTAGTTTTATCTGGCTTACAGTATGTTAACTTATACCAGTATTCTTTTGTTGAAGCCGACATGATTTGGTTGCCTATGATTTCTTGTTTAGTCTTTTTATATTTCAATTTCAGAAAGACGGCAAGATGTTTTGCAGGGGATGTTGGAAGTATTACTATGGCCTTTTGGATCATTATGCTGTTGGCTAAATTGATCTTAAAAACGGAAAACTATTCATATATCTTGTTTTTAGCAGTTTATGGAGTTGATGCTGTGTTAACTATTCTTCACAGGCTTCACCTAAAACAGAACATCTTTGACGCACACAGATTACATTTTTACCAAATTTTGGCTAACGATCAGAAAATACCTCATCTCCTAGTTTCTTTAGTTTATGCAATTTTGCAGCTAATTATAATTGCTTTAATCATATTTTCCGGTTTTAGTTTCTTTATACTGGCGGCATTAGTTCTAACGCCGTTGGTTTTTATTTATATAACGATGAAACCAAAGTTCATGCTTAAAGGTCCAAGTGCATAGAAAGATTAAGATGCTTTAAGAATAAAGCTATTTTTTTGAGTTGTAAGATGTGTTAACTACTTGTTGTTCAATATTTTTTATACTTTCTGTGCACCTAATTAGTCCTGAATTTATATCCGTACCTTTGTTGTAAAGGATTTTGGTTCAATTATTGATATGTTTGGAATATTGAATAAAAATAGACATGTTTTCTAAACTCGAAATTGTACCTCGCTGGATTATCTTTGCCATAGATATTTGCCTAAGTATTTTTGCTATGACTTTAGCTAAAGTATTGAAGCACAATTTTATCATTGAAGATATTAATATCCTTGCATTTTACAAATCAATGGTGGCTGTTATTGTAGTCAATGGACTGGTATTTGTGAACATTAAAACTTATGCCGGGATTGTTCGCTATACTTCTGCCCAGGATTCTTTCCGAATCTTATTCTCAGTTTTAGCCAGTACTTTTATTCTTTTCTTTGTTAATGCTGCTTTTATAGCCTTTGGTGCACCACCTTTCTTAAGTAATGTAACCGTTATTACTTATTCTTTGT
>Ga0182006_1001731_pt1 | contig 12671 bp, 10 predicted proteins | sample Sormic07211104_1_FD_123022 | JGI IMG/M metagenome (GOLD analysis project Ga0182006, IMG submission 123022) | Rhizosphere microbial communities from Sorghum bicolor, Mead, Nebraska, USA - 072115-104_1 MetaG | ecosystem: Host-associated > Plants > Roots > Rhizosphere | place: USA: Nebraska...
AACAGATGTTCTTGGATCTGAGAGAACTGGGATATGAGGGGTCGTACGACCGTGTGGCCGCCTTTGGTAGACGGTGGAAGGTGGGTCAAATGGAGAGGGTCAAATCCGCGAGCAAATCAACATCGAATCCCCAAGAAGCAAATGCGAAATCGTTTGTTGGGCCACTGAAGAGCCCTGCCTATACTGGGCTCCGTCTTACCCCCCTTCAGACCTTTCTCGCAAACAGGCCCTTCATGACCGCTTCCCCCTCGCTCACCCAACGCTGGATACCAAAGCTCACCGTACTGCTCGCCAGCCTGGCCGCAGCAGGCAGCATCCTGGCCGCACCACTGAAGATCGGCGTAGTACCCGGCGTCTTCGCCGACTCCGTGGAAGTCGCCGCCAAGGAAGCCAGAAAACAAGGCCTGGATGTGCAAGTCATCGAATTCAGCGATTGGGCCACACCCAACATCGCGCTGGATGCCGGCGACATCGACCTGAACTACTACCAGAACAGCAATTACCTGGCCAATGCCGTGCGCAGCAAGGGATTCAAGCTCACCAGCGTGCAGGCTGGCATCCTCTCCTACCTGGGCCTGTACTCCAGCAAATACAACTCCCTGTCCGATCTGCCCAACGGCGCCAAGGTGGCCATCGCCAGCGATCCCGTCAACGTCGGCCGCGGCCTGCGCCTGCTGCAGCACGCCGGCCTGATCACGCTACGCCCTGACACCGGGCTGCTCGGCACCCAGGCCGACATCGTCTCCAATCCCAAGAAGCTGCAGTTCGTCGAGGTCGAGGGACCGCAACTGGTCCGCGTGACGCCCGATGTGGATCTGGCGCAGGGCTTCCCCTATTTCATCATCGCCTCCAAAGCATTCGATGCGCACAAGGGACTGGCCTATACCAGCTACGAGGATGATTCCTGGGCCATCCAGTTCGTGGCCCGCAGCGACAAGACAAACGATCCGCGCATTGCCCGGTTCCTCACCATCTACAAAAATTCGGAAGCAGTGCGCAGCAGTATCCAGGCGTTCTATCTCAACGACCAGAAACTCTATCGCCTGGCCTGGCTGAAGAAGTAAGCCACCCTACGCAGCATCGTTACCTTTCTTGGAAACGAGCGCGCGGTTGATATTCATCCTGGCAGTTGCAACTCAAGTACGCGCGCAAGTCCGGCAAGCCGAACAGTCGTCATCACGGTGACGGCTGTTCATTTCCAGCGCACCCTGCGCCGCACAGTCAGCGCATCAAACCTGCGAAGGATCTCCGCTCATGCCGCAGGGCAACGGCGAGCGCACAATCCTCACCAACACTCCTGCCTCGGTGGCAATGATGCGAAGGAGATGGACAATTTGCTTACATTCAAGCAGCTTTCACCAACATCTCAGCAACACCTGACGTTAGAATTTACCCCGCACGTGACCAGCAATTAAGCGGCCCGCTAACGGCCCTCATCACATCCGCGGGAGGAGATTCAATGCGGCAGTTCCACGCCATGCCAAAGCAGCGCATCCGTAATAATGCGCGCTGGCCCGTCGTGGCTACAACCATCGCCGCATTGCCTGCACACCACGCCATGACGCCACGCAGCGTCTCGCCATCGGTCGCCCGCACCCCTCGCGCTGGCACGATGTCTGCATACCGCATCTGCATTGCGTTGCACGCACGCGCGAACTCCTGAGCAAGGCAACCCGCCACGCAAGAACATGAATTTGCTCTCCAAGAATTCCCTGGCAGTCCATCTGCTGCGCATCATCTTCGGCAGTTACTTTCTGGTGACGCTGATCGTGACCTGCCTGCAACTTGGCGCTGAATATGAGCACACGCAATCCGGTGTGGACAACGAATTGCGGGCCATGGACCTGACCTTCGGTGCCAGCCTGGCCAGCTCCACCTGGCGCTTCCAGGGGGACGTGCAAAAGGCCACCCTGCGCGGCATCAGCAACCTGCCCGTGGTCACCGGCGTGAAGATCGAAGACCCGCAAGGCAAGCTGGTGATGGCCCTGGGCAATATCATCGATCACGATGGCAAACAGATCCACGTCGACGCCGACGGCGCGCGCAGTGCCGTCAAGCCGGGCTTCTTCAATGCCGCCACCAGCCATCGCTTCCCGATTCTCTATCGCGATGAACACGGCGTCACCCACGACATCGGTGCCTGGACCGTCTATTCCAGCCGCCAGGTGGTGATCCGCAAGGTGGCCTACGGCTTTACGCTGATCCTCATCAACTCGGTCATCAAGACGCTGGTGCTGTGGTTCATCTTCCTCTACGTCTTCCACCGCTGGCTCGGACGGCCCATCACCCGGCTGTCGGACTTCGTGCGCGGGCAGGATCTGAACCAGCCCGATCACCCCGACAATCCGCAACGCATCCGCCTGCGCGGACGCACGCGCCATGAGCTGCACTTCCTGGCCGATGCCATCAACGCGATGCTGTCCAGCCTGCGCAAGCAGTCACGCCAGAACCGCGCACTCTACGCGCAACTGGAACAGGAAAAGGAATCCCTGCGCGCCCTCAACAAATCGCTGGAGCTGCGCATCGCCGAACGCACGCGTGATCTGGCGCAGGCCAACGAGCGTCTGCGTTCACTCAGCCTCACCGATGGCCTCACCGGCATCGCCAACCGCCGCAGCTTCGACGAGACACTGGATCACGAATGGCGGCGTAGCCTGCGCCACGCCAAGCCGCTCACGGTGGCCTTCATCGACGTCGACTGGTTCAAACCCTACAACGATCATTACGGCCACGTGGCCGGGGATGCGGTCTTGCGCCAGGTAGCGCAGACACTGCAGCACACCATCGGCCGCGCCGGTGAAACCGTAGCGCGCTATGGCGGCGAAGAATTCGCGGTGATCCTCGCCGAGACCGATGGCCTCCAGGGCCAGCACATCCTGCAGCGCATGTGCGATGCCATCCATGCGCTGAACCTGCCGCATGCCGGATCCGCTCTGGGCCGCATTACCATCAGCGCCGGCGTGGCCTGGTGCATTCCGGCCCATCCCGACGCGCGGCTGGAATCCTTGCTGCAAGCGGCCGACCGGGCGCTCTATCAAGCCAAGACCGATGGCCGCAATCGTGTGTTGCTGGCACCGGCGTTGCCGCCGTCGTCTTCCGCTGCCCCCATCTGAAAAGGAAGTCGCGCATGCTCCATCGTCATTGGCTCAAACCCCTCTCCCATCTGATGTGCTGCGCGTGCCTGGCGGCCATGCTGCCCATCGCGATGGCAGCCGACCAGATCACCTGGGGCAAATACAATGTGCCGCCCTACATGATTCGCAGCGGAGAATTCGCGCATCAGGGCATCTTCGATCTCACCCTCAACGTGCTGAAAAAGGAAATGCCCGGCTACGAGCACGTCGAACTGGAGGCCCCCTTCCCGCGCATCAACAGCGAGATCCGCAAGGGCAGTCACTGGTGCTTCAACGGCATGCTCAAGACCCCGGAGCGCGAACATTACGGCTACATCTCGCTGCCGATGTCGATCTTCCTGCCACTGCGCATCATCGTGCGGCGTGATCGCGTGGAGGAATTCAGGCACCGGACCTCGCTGACGGGCTTGCTGCAAGACCCACGACTGACTACATCGGTGATGCGTGACCGCTCCTACAGCCCGACGGTGGACAAGCTGCTGGCCACCTATCCGCCGCGTGAAAATTATTCCGAACAGATGGAAGCGATCGGCATGCTGCTGGCCGGCCGCCTTGACTACATGGTTGAGCTGCCGCTGCTGGCCTTCGACCAGGCGCGCGCCATGGGCCATGCCGGCGAACTGGTAGCGCTGCCGATGCAGGAGGCCAATGAAGTCGTCTTCAATCGCGTGATGTGCCCCCATAACGAATGGGGCCGGCAAGTGGTGGAGCAGGTCAACAAGGTCCTGCTGGCCGAACGCGCCAAGCCCTCGTATCGCGCCATCGTCGAGAAATGGCACGATCCGGAATCGGTGGCGGAAATCCGCAAGATCTATGACAAGGTGTTCCTGAAGATTCCCTGAGCGTGTTGCTCACTCGCGCAGGCCGCCCGCTTCCATCACATCCCAGCACGCGCCCATGGTGTGATAGTCGACCTTCCCGGCGGGCGACTTGGTGTCTTCCAGCTTGCTGCCATCGGCGGCCAGAATGCGGAACCAGGCCCCGTGATGATGATCGACCAGATGCGCCCAGCTCCACGCCCAGATGGCGTGATACTGCTGGCGGAAACGTTCTTCCCCGGTCACGCGCCACAAACGCCATGCACTGGCGAAGGATTCGGCCTGGACCCAGAAATATTTGTCGGTGTCATACGGCCGCAGGTCCGGATCGAAGCCGTAGATCAAACCGCCATACAGGGCATCCCAGCCATGCTGCCACGCCGCGTCCTGCAATTCGGCAGCACGCGTCACGTAGGCCGGGCGCGGCTCCTGTGCATGAGCGATCAGCAGCAGCTTGGCCCACTCGGTCTGGTGGCCGGTCTGGAAGCCCCATGGCTTGAAAATGTTGTCGCGGTTGCCGCGGTTGTAGTCGTGATCCAAGGACCAGTCCTGACGATAATGCTCCCACACCAGATCCTGCGATTGCCGTGCCAATCCAAACACGAAGCGCTTGATCAGCAACTGCGCACGCTCCAGGTAGACCGCGCGCCCGGTGGCGACATGCGCAGCGAGGCAGGCTTCGCACATGTGCATGTTGGCGTTCTGGCCGCGATACGGAATCAACTCGCCGGAGGGCGTGATCTCGTCCGCATACGCTTCATGCGCAGGCTCAAAGAAAGCGCTCTCCATGCGTTCATACGCCTGCGCCACCTGCTGCGCATCACACAGGCCGACACGGTGTGCCTGCGCGAATGCCAGCAGCACGAAGGCCTGGCCATAGGCCATGACGGTGCCGTCCTCGATCTGGCCATCGCGCAGGGTCCAGGCATACAGGCCGGCCAACGGTCCCTCTGCATGACGGAAGCGCTGCAGATGCGCCAGGGCATGGCGCGTCTGTTCCAGATAGCGTGATTGCCCGGTATGCAGATACGCCATGGACTGCGTGAAGACCAGCCGCGTCGCGCTGACCAGATGCCGATGGCTGCGCTCATAGACGCTGCCATCGTCCTTCAGGTAGTGAAAGAATCCGCCCTCGGGATCGATGGCATGGCGGTCGTAAAAGGCGAGCGTATCGGCCACATGCGCCTGTAGGAAGGCGCGGCTTTCGAGATCGGGAAGGGACATGCCGGCTCCGGATGGGGAAGAGAGTGTCATTGCACGGCATCCTTCTGACGCCATTTGTCGAGGATCACGGCCAGCACGATGACCGCGCCCTTGGCCACGTATTGCCAGAACGAGGACAGGCCGAGAATGGTCAGCCCGTTGTTCATCACGCCGATGATGAGCGCCCCCACCACCGTCCCCCAGATCGTGCCCACACCGCCCATGAGGCTGGTGCCGCCCAGCACCACGGCGGCAATCGCGTCCAGTTCATACCCGCTGCCCCAGTTGCCGTTGGCCCCGTACAGGCGGCTGGCCGACATGGCACCGGCCAGTCCGGAGAACAGGCCACTGATCGAATACACGAACAGCAGCACCAGCCCCACGCGGATACCGGTCAGGCGCGCCGCCTGCAGGTTGCCGCCGATGGCGTAGATGTGCATGCCCAGCACCGTCTTGCGCAGGATCACCCAGGACAGCAGCACCACCGCGACCGCCACCCAGATCAGCCAGGGGACGTGCAGGAAATCGCCATTGCCTATCCATTCGAAACTGGGGATGTCATTGTTCAGCACCGTGGTGCCATCGGCCAGCAGATAGGCCGCCCCGCGGAAGGCCGTCATCGTGCCCAGCGTCACCACGAAGGCATTGATGTTGAGGAAGGCCACCATGGCCCCATTGACCATGCCCATCAACAGCCCCGACACGATGAACATGGGAATCGACCAGCCCGGCGCGGCACTGAGCGATATCTGCATGCCCAGCACGGCAGAGACAGCGAGCACCGAGCCGACCGACAAATCGATACCGGCGGTGAGGATGACGAAGGTCATGCCGGCCGCCAGCACCAGGTTGATGGCGACCTGGCGCAGGATGTTCATGGTGTTTTCGGCGGTGGCGAAGTTGGAACTGCCGTCGCCGCTGAGATAGATGGTGAGCGCATAGAACAGCAGATACAGCACCACCAGTACCGGCAACATGCCCAGCCGGTGCAGCAGCCATTGCGACGCCGTGGATGAGGAACGCGCCGCAGCCGCGTTGTTGTGCAGAGGAGTTGGATGAGCCATGACTAGGAGGAATGAGAAGAAGGAGAAGAAGGCAAGCCCGAATGCGCCATGCCGTAAGCCGGAGCGCCCTGTCCATGCGCGCCATGCATGCCACCCGCATCGGTGGCCAGATGCATGATGGCTTCCTGGGTGATGGCCGTGCCGGCCAGTTCACCGGTGATGCAGCCCTCGCGCATGACCAGCACGCGGTCGCAGATGCCGATCACTTCCGGCAGCTCGCTGGAGATGACCACGACGGCCACGCCTTGTTCGGCCAGCTTGTGGACAAGTTGATAGATCTCGCTCTTGGCATAGATATCCACACCCCGCGTGGGCTCGTCCAGGATCAGGACCTTGGGTGCGATCTCCAGCCAGCGCGCCAGCAGGACCTTCTGCTGGTTGCCGCCGGAGAGCTTGCCCACTGCCACGCCGGGATGCGCGACCTTGACGTTGAGGCGCTGGATGGCGTCGCGCGCCACGCCATCCAGCGCGCCGCTGCGTACCAGTCCCAGCGTGCTGTGGCGGCCCGCCACGTTCATGGTGGCGTTGGCCCCCACGGCCATCTGCAGGAACAGGCCCTGGCCCTTGCGGTCTTCCGGCACGTAGGCGATGCCGGCACGCATGGCAGCGCGCGGTTCATCGATCTGCACCGCCTGGCCATCCAGCAGCACGTGGCCGCCGCTGCGGGCATCGGCACCGAAAAGCAGGCGCGCCAGTTCGGTACGCCCGGCACCGACCAGTCCGGCAAAACCGAGCACCTCGCCGGCACGCACCGCGAAGCTGGCCGGCCTGACCTTGCCGCCCGCCAGATCCTGCACCTGCAACACAACCGGCAAGGCCGCCGCGCGTTCCGGGGCCATGCGGGTGTGCTGGTAGAACTCGCCCAGCGAGCGGCCCACCATCATCTGCACGATGCGCTCGGAATCGATCTCCTCGCGTGCCAGTTCACCCACGAAGCTGCCATCGCGCAGCACCGTCACGCGATCCGCCAGGGCATACACCTCGGCCATGCGATGGCTGATGTAGATGATGGCCAGGCCCTCATCGCGCAGGCGTTTCACGACGCCGAAGAGATGCTCGGTCTCGCGTTCGGAGAGCGCCGCCGTCGGTTCATCCATGATGACGATGCGGCTGCGGTGTACCAGGGCACGGGCGATTTCGACCTGCTGCTGTTCGGCGATGGAAAGACGTCCGGCCCGGTCCGAGGCACGGAAGCTGGCGCCCAATTGGCGGAGGACGGCATCGGTGCGCGCGCGCATGGCGGCGTGATCGATCAGCCCCCAGCGCGTGCGCAGTTCGCTGCCCATGAAGACATTGGCGGCCACGCTGATGTTGGGCGCGACCGCCAGTTCCTGGTAGATCAGGTTGATGCCGGCGGCGCGGCTGGCACCGGGGTCGCGCAGCGAGACCGGCTTGCCGTCCAGCAGGATCTGGCCGTCATCAGGCGCATGGACGCCGGAAAGCACTTTCATGAGCGTGCTCTTGCCGGCACCGTTCTCGCCCATGAGGGCGTGGATCTCGCCGGGGCGGATGGTCAGGTGCATGTCCGACAGCGCGCGCGTGGCCCCGAAGGACTTGCTGATGCCGGTCATCTGCAGAATGGGAGTGGAAGTCATGGCAATCAAGGAAAGCAGCCGCAGGGCGGCAAGCGCGTCCCGCAGCAGGAAGGTCTCCCGACTGCGGGCGCTGCGGATCGGGCACGCTCACCTGTGAGGTGAGCTACCAGATGCGTGGCTTCAGTTGGCCGGGACCCAGCCCTTGTAATCCGCCACGTTGTCGCGCGTGATCAGCTTGACCGGCAGCAGCTTGACGGCCTTCTCGGGGGCGCGGCCATTCATGACCTGATAGCCGATGGCCACGCTTTCAGCAGCCATGCCATACGGGTCCTGCGCGGGCGAGGCGGCGAAGAGCGACTTGCTGTCCTTGAGCGCACGCTCGGCATCGGGTGCGCCATCGACACCGGTGATGACCTTGATGTCGCTGCGCTTGGCCTGCCGGATCGCCAGTTCGGCCCCGATGGCAGTCGGGTCGTTGATGGCAAAGACGCCATCGATCTTGCCTTGCGCGGCCAGCAGGTTGGACATGGTGGTCATGCCGCCATCACGGCTGCCGCCGGCGTTCTGGTTGTCGGAGAGGATCTTGATGCCGGGCGATTTCTTGAACTCGGCCTTGCAGCCGGTGACGCGGTCCATCACCGCCGACACCGGCGGACCATTGACGATGACCACATTGCCCTTGCCCTGCAGCTTGTCGGCGATGAACTTGCAGGACTCGGCGCCGGCCATGGTGTTGTCCGACATGACGGTGACGTCCGCGCCTTCTGCGGCCACGTCCACGGCCACCACCACGATGCCGGCCTTCCTGGCCTTCTTCACGGCCGGGCCGATGCCCTTGGAATCGGCGGCGTTGAGCACGATCAGGTCAACCTTGTTGGCGATGAAGTTCTCGATCTGGCCGACCTGGGTGTTGAGGTCATACTTGGAGGAGACCACGGTGACCTTGGCGTCCGGATTGATCTTGTGGGCGCCGCTTTCAGCGCCCTTGGCGATGGCCACGAAGAAGGGATTGGCCAGGTCGCCGAGGGTGACGCCGACCGATTTGAGGGGCTTGTCCGCCGCCTGTGCAGTGGCCGTGGCGGCGCCCAGTGCAAGAGTGGCGCAGGCGATGGCGAGGGTTTTCTGGATCATGCTGGTCTCCGTTCTTGTTGGAAGTTCGAGGGGGATGGCTGGGGCCTGTCGCGGCCCTTTGCTGCTTGCTGCTTGCTGCATACAACACGCCGGAACGGTCAGTCCCGGCGAACAATCTGGTCGGCACGGCTGCGCGTCGTTTCGATCAGCGCTGCGTTGATTTCATCGCTGTTCATCACCCACGCCTCCGCCTCTTCCGGACTGCGGCCAAACTGCACGTGGCGCGCAATCAGCCGCTGCAGCCGCACGGCAGGATCGACATCGACATACCAGACCTCATCGAGCAAGGGCCGCACGCGCGACCAGTGGCCGCGGTCGAGCAGCAGGTAATTGCCTTCGGTGATGATGAGCCGGGTGTCAGCAGGGATGGCGATGCTGCCGGCAATGGCTTCCTCGATCTCGCGCAGGAATTGCGGTGCGTAGATGACTTCATCGGCCTGCTGCTGGCGCAGCCGCGCCAGCAGGTGGACGTAACCGGCGCTGTCGAAGGTATCTTCCGCCCCTTTGCGGGTGGCGCGGCCCAGCCGTGCCAGCTCCGCATTGGCGAGGTGGTAGCCATCCATGGGCAGGATGACGGACTGCGTCAGTCCGTGCGCCTGTGCATGCGCCAGCAGCGCAGCGGCGAACGTGGACTTGCCGCTGCCGGGCGGACCGGCGATGCCGAGTATGGTGCGCTGGCCTCGGGCCAGCAGCGCTGCGAGCCGGTCGCTGAAGGGGGCCGGAATCATGGTCGACTCATTCCTTTTTCTAAGGACGGCCTGCCAGGCCATCCGTGCGCGCCGTGCGCGTTCTTTATTGAAATGCAGCACAACAGCAGCTTCTCCTGTTGTGCTTGCCTCGCCCATCTGCCGCATGGCAGGCGGCTGTCGTGCCAACCGGATGCGGACATGCGCGAATTGCGGAAAGCCGACAAACTAAGCGATTCTGTCTCCTGAATTTCAGCACTCCTGAATATTCATGCGTTATTTCTAATTATTGCTAGTTCCTCGTCGTCAACGTGATGAAATTTTCTTTGAATTTTTTCGATATCGATCCCCTTATGAATAAGTCAGATCATTTTCAAGCTGCATGAAAAAAGGACGCTACCTCGGTGGTAGCGTCCTTGTGATTGTCTTTTTCGCGCAGTGCGAAAAAGCCGTGATGCAATGAGATCAGGCCCCGGCCAGCGCCGCCGCATCTGCTACCACGGTGGCATAGCGATCGGCCAGTTCGGTCAGCGCCACACGCTGGACCTCGGCCGCCTTGACCGGCGCACCGCCCAGGGGATCTGGCAGGTCGCGGGTAGCGCAGGCAGCCGCCACGACCGTGGAGGCATAGCCATGGTCCAGTGCCGAGCGCACGGTCGCGCTCACGCACATGTGGGTAGCAAAGCCGGTCACGATCAGGGACTTGCGGCCGGTCTTCCTGATGGCCTCGTCCAGCGCGGTACCGGCGAAGGCATTGGGCAGGCCCTTGGGCAGCACCAGCTCGTCGCCCTGCGGCTGCACGCCGTCGATGATGGTCACGTGCGGACCTTGCGGATCGAACATGGCACTGCCCGGCTTGCTGTGGTGGACGACGTGGATCACCGGCGCACCGGCGGCACGGGCCTGGCGCAGCAGCTCGGCGATCTGGCCGACCGCGGCATCGATGCCGGCCAGCGGGGCGCGGCCGGTGGTGTATTCGGTCTGGTGGTCGATGATGAGCAGGACGGCTTCCTGCCAGGTGGCGGCGCGGGCGCTGCCACCGGCGATCTGGATCAGGGTCTGGGGAGAGGACATGCGCGGTTCCTTGTTAAAAAATGTTCGAGAGAAGTCGATAAAACGCTGCAACTGAACGTCAATGCACAGTGACGGACCATCTTAGTCCGATAAAATTCGCACTGCCATTCACCAAAATCGCCAGGCCCCTGTGAAAAAATTAACAGCCCGCAGCAAGGCCGCGCCCTTGCCCTCCCCGCAAGCCATGCATGCCGCCCTGGATGCCGACTGGGAAAGCCTGCGCAGCTTCGCCGCCTTCGTCGAAGCCGGCAGCCTCTCCGGCGCGGCCCGCGCGCTGGGCGTCACGCATGCGACCATCGGCCGCCGTCTGCAACTGCTGGAAGAGGCCCTGCAGGGTCCGCTGTACCTGCGCCGCGCCGAGGATGTGGAACTGACCCGCCTGGGCGAGAGCGTGCTGACGGCTGCCCGCGCCATGCAGGAACAGACCCGGCAACTGGCGCGCACCCTGGCGGGCGGGGACCTGCGGCTGGAAGGCAAGCTGCGCCTGGCCTGCACCGATGCCATCGGGACCATGTTCCTGGCCCCGCGCCTGCCCGCTCTGCTGGAACAATGGCCAGCGCTGGACGTGGAATTCGCGCTGGGCCACCAGACCCTGAGCCTGGCACGGCGCGAAGCCGACCTGGCCCTGCGCTTCGGCAAGCCCCAAGATGGCGAACTGATTGCCCGGCCGCTGGGCGCGGTGCGTTTTTACCTGTGTGGCACGGCCGACAACGTCGCGCTCTGGCGACGGGCGCGCAAGACGGCGCCCTTCGTGGCCTATGACGATGGCGTGCCGGACATTCCGGAGACGCGCTGGATCGCCGACCATGCCGCCGGCAACCCGGTGCGTTTGCGCAGCACCAGCCTGGTGGCGCAGTGCATGGCCGCGCGCGCCGGGGTCGGGCTGGCCTTGCTGCCAAGCTATCTGCTGGCACCGGAACTGCAGACTGTGGAGTCCGCGCCACAGCTGCAGCGCGAACTGTGGGCGGTATTCCATCGCGACCTCAAGACCCTGCCCCGGCTGCGCGCCGTGCTGGCATGGCTGCAGGACTGCTGCGCGCAACTCTGAGAATTGCCTCATGGACAGGCCCGCCCGGCGCTGGCGGCGGCTGCACGGGGCCTGCGGTGCTATAATCGCGAACCTCCGGGGATGGGCTCCACCACCGCTGCAGCAGCAGATTCCAGCGGCCCGCCGCCCTCCTCCTCGCCGGCGCGCGCATGTTCCATGCGTCCTTCCTGCGCTCTTCGCCTGATAAAGATTTATGCAGAAAAAAGTATTCATCAAAACCTTCGGCTGCCAGATGAACGAGTACGACTCGGACAAGATGGCCGACGTGCTCCATCTCGCCGAAGGCCTCGTCAAGACCGATCGTCCGGAAGAGGCCGACGTGATCCTGCTGAACACCTGCTCGATTCGCGAGAAGGCGCAGGAGAAGGTGTTTTCCGACCTGGGCCGCCTGCGTGCGCTGAAGAAGGACAAACCCGACCTGCTCATCGGCGTGGGCGGCTGCGTGGCCTCGCAGGAAGGCGACGCCATCATCAAGCGCGCACCCTTCGTGGACATGGTGTTCGGTCCGCAGACCCTGCATCGCCTGCCGCAGATGATCTCCGAGCGGCGCTACAGCGGCCGTCCGCAGGTGGACATCAGCTTCCCCGAGATCGAGAAGTTCGACCACCTGCCGCCGGCCCGCGTAGAAGGAGCAACGGCCTATGTCTCCATCATGGAAGGCTGCAGCAAGTATTGCAGCTACTGCGTGGTGCCCTATACGCGCGGCGAGGAAGTCTCGCGCCGCTTTGAGGATGTGCTCACCGAAGTGGCCGGGCTGGCCGACCAGGGCGTGAAGGAAATCATGCTGCTGGGCCAGAACGTCAATGCCTATCGCGGCGTGATGGAAGACGGCGAGATCGCCGACTTCGCCCTGCTGATCGAATACATCGCCGAGCTGCCGGGCATCGAGCGCATCCGCTTCGTGACCAGCCATCCCAAGGAATTCTCGCAGCGCCTCATCGACACCTATGCCAAGGTGCCCAAGCTCTGCAATCACCT
>Ga0182006_1001732_pt1 | contig 12670 bp, 12 predicted proteins | sample Sormic07211104_1_FD_123022 | JGI IMG/M metagenome (GOLD analysis project Ga0182006, IMG submission 123022) | Rhizosphere microbial communities from Sorghum bicolor, Mead, Nebraska, USA - 072115-104_1 MetaG | ecosystem: Host-associated > Plants > Roots > Rhizosphere | place: USA: Nebraska...
CCAGACCAGTGCGCCGTCACGAATCTGGTCCTGCACGTAGAGCCCGGTCTGCTGCATGTCCTCCTGCAAGCGCGCGGCCAGTTGCGAGGCCATGGCGATGGGCAGGCCGTAGACCGGCGCATCCAGGTCCAGACTGGGTGCGCTGCCGCGATAACGCTGCTCGTCCTGATGCAGGCGAGTCAGGTCCAGGCCCAGCACCACCGTATGTTCGGCATCGCCCTGCTGCAACTGGCCTTGCAGGCGCGTATCGAGCTGGCTGCTTTCCAATTGCGTGTCGTAGCGTGCCGCCATGCGGGTGAGCACGCTGCCACTGAGGCTGACCGGATTGAGGACCGAATACTGCGACCGCAAGCCGGCCTGGCGGAAATCCTGCAGCAGCTGCCAGCGCTCATCCAGACGATGCGCCAGTTGCCAGCCCAGCGACCATTGCTCGCCGCGCTGCCGGTCGATGCCGGGATCGCCCACCAGCGTGTGGGTGAGGCTGCCGTCGGCATTCACGGCGGTCCAGCGGCTGCTGCCGTTGCGGTCCTTGAGGTAGTCGGCCAGCAAGGTGAGGCTGGTGTCGCTGCTCAGGCGCAGCTTGAGCGAGGGGGCCAGATACAGGCGGTCGTTCTCCACGGCGCGGCCATTGCCGTAACGGAACTGGGTATCGCTCTCACGCACCAGTGCCACGAGACGCGCCTGCGCCTGTCCGTCTTCATCCAGCGTGCCGCTGAGGTCGGCGGCCAGCTGGCGCGTGTTGAACGTTCCCGCCGACAGCACCAGTTCATCGGGCGACTCCGCGCCGGCCAGTTTGCTGATGCGGTTGACCACCCCGCCCGGATCGGCTTGACCAATGGTGGCTGAGGCCGCACCGCGCAGCACTTCGACCCGCTCCAGTCCATAGGCTTCGGTGCGGAACATGCCGAAGCCCGCCACCAGCTGGCGCAGGCCGTTGAGGTAGTTGCTGGTGTTCTGCGCATTGATGAAGCCGCGCAGGTTGAAATAGTCGTAGCCACGCGGATCCACGCCATGGGTCTGGGTGTTGGCCCCCGGCAGGTAGCGCAGCGCGTCCATGACGCTGGCGGCTCCGCGTGCGTCCATTTCCTCACGCGTGACGACCGAGAGCGATTGCGGGATCTCCAGCAGCGGTGTGGCGGTGCGGGTTGCAGTCTGGCCGTGGGTGGCGGCGTAGTCTGGCTGCCCCTCGTGCATCGCCAGAGGGTCGGGACGGCCGATGATGACGACCTGTTTCAGGCGTTGGCCCTGCTCGGGGATGAGGTCATTGCCGGAGCGCGCCGGCCCCTGCCATTGCAGGCCATAGCCGCCGCCCGGGGTGCGCACGGCCCGCAGGCCGGATCCGGCCAGCAGCTGCGCGAGGGCCTCTTCCACCGCCAGATCGGCGTCGAGGGCGGGGGCAGTTCGGCCCTGCACCATGTCCGGCGCATAGGAGAGCGTGATGCCAGCCAGACGCGCGAACCGGTTCAGGGCTTCGTCCAGCGGTCCGGCAGCGAGCTGGTAATGGCGATGCACTGCCCTCGCCTCCTGCGCCCAGGCGAATCCGCCGAAGCCCGGCATGGCACAGGCCAGCAGCAGCCCGAGCACGAGGCAGGGGCGGCGCAGACGGTCAGCGTGCAGTCGCGGCGGGATGAAGGCGGGCATGGAAAATGACAAGAAAATTCACTGGTTTCATGAGGTATGCCGAAGCAGGCCCCCAAAACCCGCAATCCCTGCCAGAAAATTCTTATCGGCTGTTTGGCGCCGTCACCCGGACCCAGAAGCGGGTACGCTGTTCGATGCGCACCGGCAGCGCTTGCGCCAGCGACTCCAGCGCTGCATCGCCATCGCGCAGCTGGAACACGCCCGACACCTTCAGGGATGCCACGGCGTCCTCGCAGACCAGCCATCCGTGGCGATAGCGTGCCATCTCGGCCAGTACATCACCCAGGCGCATGTCGCGCGCCACCAGCGAGCCATCGAGCCAGGCCGTGGGGTCCATGGCGGCCGCCGGAATGGCCTGCCGCCGCAGCTCGCCGCGCGTATCGATCTCCACCGTTTCGCCGGGGACGATCACGGTGCGCGTGCCCTGCCCCGGGTCCACGGCCACCCGCCCTTCCAGCACGCTCAGGCGGGTCACGCCCTCTTGCTGGCGCACGGCGAAGCGCGTACCCAGCGCCTGCAGGCGGGCCTGGGCGGTCTGGACCAGGAAGGGGCGATGGCGGGGCGAGAGTGCATCGCGCCCGGTATCGATGAAGATTTCGCCGTGTTCCAGCGCGATCAGGCGCTGCTCCGCATCGAACTGCAGGCGCACGGCCGTCGCGGTATTGAGGGCCAGTTGCGTGCCGTCGCCCAGGGTCACGCGGCGCTGGTCGCCGGTCCGGGTGGCGTAGCGCTGGCCGGCGAGGTTATCGAACAGCCCGGCCTGGCGTGCGGCCAGGCTGGCCAGGGCTACGCTGCCAAGGCTCAGCGCCACCCCGCCCAGCCAGCGACGGCGCGACTGGCGGCGGCTGCGCGAGCGGTTCAGCGCCGAGAGCGGTTGCTGCCATTGCGCGGGCGCGACCGGCAAGGCCACCAGTCGCTGGAATTGGGCTTCTGATGCCATCAGCTCGGACCACACGCTTTCATGACGGCCATCTGCCGCGCGCCAGGCATCGATGCGGGCCTGCAAGGCGGGATCCGGCGCCACACCGGAGGGCTGCGCCCGCAGCTGAACCAGCCAGGCGATGGCTTGTTCCAGGACCGGATCAGGTGGGGCCGAAGGCATTGGATTGGCGGACATCAGCGTGAAAGGATGCGCTTCAGCTGGCTTGCCAGGCTTGCCGCATCAGGTAGCAATGGCGGATGGCGGCCGCCATGTATTTTTCGACGCTGCTCAGCGAGACACCCATGCGCCGGGCGATCTCGGCATAGCCCAGGTCGTCCAGCCGGGACATCAGGAAAGCCTCGCGCGGCTTGGCTCCCAGGCCTTCCAGCATGGCGTCGATGGTGGCCAGCGCCTCCACCAGCAGCATCCTGGCCTCGGGCGAGATCACTTCCGGTTCCGGCAGATGGGCGATGGCCTCCAGGCAGGCGCGTTCGACCTCGTCGCGCCGGACCTTGTCCACCACCAGGCCCTGCGCGATGCGGGTCAGCCAGGCGCGCGGTTCGCGTACTTCAGCCAGCGCTTGCGGCTTGCCCAGCACCCGCAGGAAGGTATCCTGGGCCAGGTCGGCCGCATCGCTGCTGCTGCCCAGCTTGCGTCGCAGCCACTGCTGCAGCCAGCCATGATGCTCGCGGTAGAGCGAGTCGATGCGCTGGGCGTCGGCGGAGTGCGGGACGGGCATGAGGGAGCCGGCAGTCTCTAAATAATAATAATTCTCATTTTAGCGGCGGATATGAAGTTTGACAACGGTGGGAAAGGTACGCTGCGTTGCGATGAATGTTTTAATGCTGTATAAATACATCATTATTCTCTTCATGATGCATTTATGCGCCATAACTCGGATTTCCTTACTGCGACAGTACACGACACGCTGACCCAGCTTGGACTGCGAATCCGGCGCGCGCGCAAAGCGCGCAAATTGTCGTTGTCGCAATTGGAACAGATCACCCGCATCCACCGCTCGACCTTGGGCAGACTGGAGTTGGGTGACCCGGGCGTTTCCATTGGCGGCTTCCTCGCCGTACTGGAAGCCTTGCAAGAGCTATCGGATGTCGAATTGCTGGTCAACCGCCCGGAAACTCCGCGGCACTTGCGCGATGCGCCGTCGCCAATAGTCGATCAGGACTTCTGACATGCGGCAAACAGCCTGTACTGTCTTCGATTGCTCCAATCCGGAAGCGCCCCGCCCGGTGGCCGGTTTCGCGCTCGACGCCAACGGCGACGGCAGGCTGGGCTACGGCAAGCACTACGTTGGACACCCTGACGCGTTCTCGCTCGACCCGGTTCACTTACCGCTCCAGACTGACTTGCATACAGTGCGCCGACGCCGTGATGGCTCCTTCGGCGTGCTCTCCGATGCCGGACCAAACGCCTGGGGTGTGCGCCTGACCGCCAGCATCAATCGCCAGTACGGCCGCCCACAGCCCGAGACGCCGGTAGACTGGTTCATCCACTGCTGGCATTTCGGATCGGGCTGCCTGGGATTCTCCGAACACCATTCGGTGGTACCCGTGCCCGGTAACCGGCCCGAGCCGTTGTCGAGACTGGACGAGCGGCAGACCCATGCGATCGAGGCCCTGACGGGTGACCCGGATAGCGAATTGGATGAGGAAGCACTGCGCCTGTTCTTTCCCGGTGCCAGCCTTGGCGGTGTCCGGCCAAAGACCGTGGTGCTGCATGAAGGCCGGGAGGCCATCGTCAAGTTCAGCCGCCTCGATGATCGATTCGACGTTCCGACGGTTGAATACGCCACACTGCGTCTGGCGCACCAGGCCGGCATCGACGTACCCGACTTTGAACTCGTGACATTGGGGAGCCGTTCTCTGCTTCTGCTGACCCGATTCGACCGCACGGACGATGGACGCCGTCTTCATTATCTCAGCGCCAACAGCCTCATCGACATCGACCAGGTAGACCCCGGGCTCCTTCGAACCCGTTACTCCTATGCCGGTATCGCCGAAGCCCTTCGTCCGCTGGACGATTATGCCGTGCGGGACGCTCACGCCTTGTTCCGCCGGATGGTCTTCAACATCCTGATCGGGAATGTTGATGACCACATGCGCAATCATGCTCTGCTGCGTGATACGCGTGGCCGCTATCGACTCTCTCCCGCCTTCGACCTGCTTCCGCATCCGGATGCCGCCTATCTGCCGCAATCCATCGGCGTGGGGGACCATGGTGCTGCCAGCACGACCATCAACGCCCTGTCGCAATCCCGCCGTTTCCTTCTCACGCCGGAAGAAGCACGGACGATCATCGAGGAGGTGCGATCTTGTGTTGCGGGCTGGCGCACGCTCTTCGCGGAGTGCGGGGTAAGCCGTACCGATCTTCAGCTGCTGGGGACCTGCATCGATGCCGGCCGTTGAACGCGTCCATGCTCTGCGCCGCGCGCTCCGGAACGTAATGTGAGTGCCCTGACCAGTCCAAATGGACTAGTTTCATTCCCGGCAAGCCCCGTTAGAATGCCGCTGGTAGATGAGTCACCCTGGAGGGGGGAAAAGATCGGCCCGCATAGCGCGGCGTCGGCAGCTCGGGGGGGACTCATCTGCTTTCTTCTCGTGGCATCCTCTGCCGCTTCTTCCGGACTTCCATCCCTGCCCCCGTTGTTGCCATGACTCAGGTCGCCGCTTGGCAAGCCTCTTTCCAGTACGCCTGCAACAGACTCACCATCTCGCGCCCGCCAGCTGAGGGCGGGCGCTCGGCGCTGGCCATGGCATAGGCGCTATAGCGCACCGGACGTGCCAGCGGCACCGCCACCAGCCGGGCATCCTTGAAACCAGCCACCGTCAGGTCGTCCACCAGCGCAATGCCCCAGCCATGCGCCGCCACACTGCAGGCGATATACGCGTAACGCACGTCCACCGTCGCCTTGCGCGCGCCCTCGCGGCTGCCCAGCAAGCCCTCCACCACCTTGCCATGCGCGGTTTCGGTCCCGAAGGAAATGACGTCGTAGGCGTGGATGTCTTCCAGTTTCAGGCGCGCCCGCGTGGCCAGCGGATGGTCCGCCGCCATCACGCACAGCACGTTGCCTTCGCCGATCAGGTGATGCGTCAACGCCGGATGCTGGTGCTGCACGAAGGCAGCCACGCCGATATCGCATTCACCGGTCAGCAACTGCTCGGTGATCTGGGTCTGGGTGGCGATTTCCATGGCAATGTGCAGGCCCGGCATGCGGCGCTTGAGTTCGGCCACCGCGCGCGGGACCAGGTCCAGCGCCGGACTGAGATTGGTGCAGATACGCAGCGTATCGGAGACCCCATAGCGCAGCTGCTCGGCCACCATCTTGACGCGGTCGATGCTGCGCCAGGCGCTGTCGATCTCGCGCATCAGCGCCATGGCTTCGGGCGTGGCATGCAGGCGGCCGCCGCTGCGCTCGAACAGCGCCACCTGCAGCTTGGCCTCCAGATAGCGAATCAGACGGCTTACCGCCGGCTGCGACACATGCAGCACGTCGGCTGCGCCGGACAAGGTCCCGGCCCGCATCACCGCGCGAAACACTTCGATCTGGCGTAAATTCATGGGTCTAACCTGATGTTATAGAAGCTGGATATTTTGGCATTGGCGATTATGGCTTGTCCATCTGATACTTTGCGCCATGCAGACCTCATCCACACGCCAGTCCCTTCCCTTCGAACGCATCGCCCTGTGCGGGGTCGGGCTCATTGGCGGCTCCATCCTCAAGGCCCTGCGGGCCAGCGGCTACCGGGGCAGCATCACGGTGTTCGACATCGATCGCGCCATGGCCGCACGGGTCTGCGAGGAGGGCTATGCGGATCTGGCCGCCGCCAGTCCCGAGCATTTTTTCCGCGATCATGACCTGGTGATCCTGTGCCAGCCGGTCGGCGTATTGCTGGATTACCTGCGGGTGCATCGGCGCGACATTGCCTGCGGCGGCGCGCTGGGCATCGACGTAGCCAGCGTCAAAAGCCCGGTCTTGCAAGCACTGCAGCAGGACGGCAGCAGCGACGCCCTGGCGCGCTTCATCCCTTGTCACCCGATTGCCGGCAAGGCCACCCATGGCTGGATCTCGGCCGACGCCGATCTGCTGCAGGACAAGCTGTGCATCCTCACCCCGGACGCCGCCACGCCCCCGGCCGCACTGGCCCGCGTGGAGGAATTCTGGCAGCGGCTGGGTGCTCGTACCGCGTGCATGGCCGCCGGGGAGCACGATGCCATCTATGCCAGCCTGAGCCATCTGCCGCAGCTCCTGAGCTATGCCTACCTGCACGGCCTGGCGCAACAGCCGCAGGCGCGGCAGTGGCTGGCCTATCGCGGTAGCGGGTTTACCGGCTTTACGCGCCTGGGATCTTCCGATCCTGCCCTGTGGGCCGACATTGCCGTGCATAATGCGGCACCGCTGCTGGCCGAGATCGATCGTTTCAGCGCCTCGCTGGCCGAACTGCGCGCGGCGCTGGCCGCCGGCGAGCGAACCAGTCTGGCCGCACATTTCTCCACGGCACGGGATTTGCATGCCGCCACGCAGCACACGGGCGGATCCTGATCGCAAGACTTGCAACGCCTTTTTGTCCACCCCACCACAAAAAACGAGGAGCCTCACCATGACCACCCACTCCACTTTGCGCAAGACCTTGTTCGCCCTCTCCGTCACGGCCGCCTGTATCGCGGCCACACCCGCCGCCCATGCCGACCAGTTGGCCGACATGAAGGCGCGCGGCACCCTGGTCTGCGGCACTCTGACCAGTACCGAACCGCTGGGCTACCAGGATCCGCAGACGCGCCAGATCGTCGGCTTCGACGTGGACATGTGCAAGGCCCTGGCCCAGCACATGGGGCTCAAGATGGAACACAAGGGCTTGTCCATCGAACAGCGCATCCCTGAACTGAGCGTGGGCCGGGTGGACGTGGTCTCGGCGGCGCTGGGCTATACGAAGGAACGTGCACAGCAGGTCGCCTTCAGCTCGGCCCACTACCAGGTGCCGATCCGCGTGATGGTGAAGAAATCCGCCAATATCGACAGCTTCGCCAAGCTGGCCGGCCTGCGCGTGAGCGCGGTCAAGAGTGCCACTACCGAAATCTACGCGCGTCGTGGCCTGCCCAAGACCGAGATCGTGACCTATCAGGACGGTCCTTCCGCCTTCCTGGCCTTCATGCAGGACAAGGTTGACGGTTTCTCCACCTCCGAGACCGCCGGTCTGCGCTATCTGGTCGAATCCAAGGGCCAGGCCACCTACGTCAACGATGCGCTGGCCTGGGAGCCGACCGCGCTGGGCGTGAAGAAGGATGAGCCGGCCCTGCTGGCGGCGGTCAACAAGTCGCTGGAAGACATGGAAAAGGCCGGCGAGATCGATGCCATCTGGAACAAGTGGTACGGCCCCGACACCCGCTTCGCCTTCGCCCGCGAGAAGAAGCTCACGCCCATCTCGGCCTTCGCCCAATAAGCTTCACGCCACCGCAATGAGGATCGAGGGAAGCCCATGAAAGACCTGTTGCTGGCCAATCCGGACTACCAGACCCTGCTTGCGCATGGTCTGTGGGTCACGGTGAAGCTGTTCGTGACCAGCTGGATCCTGGCCATGCTGCTGGCCGCGCTGCTGACTGCCGTACGCAGTACCAGCAGCCGGCTGGGGCAGGCCCTGGTGGCCCTGTTTGTCGAGTACCACCGCAATGTGCCGGGCCTGGTGCAGATCTTCGTGTGGTACTTCGGCGTGCCGCAGCTGCTGCCGCGCGAGGTGCAGCGCTGGATCAACCACCATGACGGCGAGTTCTTCTTTTCATGCATCGCGCTCACGCTCTATGCCGCCGCTTACATGAGCGAAGACCTGCGCAGCGGCCTGCGTTCACTGCCGCGCGGCCAGGTCGAGGCGGCCCGTTCGCTGGGCATGTCGTATCGCCAGACGCTGCAGCACATCCTGCTGCCGCAGGCCCTGCGTGCAGCGCTGCCGCCGCTGGTAAACCAGACCCTGGCGCTGTTCAAGGCCACCAGCCTGGCCATGACCGTGGGCGTGGCCGACGTGATGCACGCCACGCGCCAGATCGAGAACGAAACCTATCGCACCTTCGAAGCCTTCCTGATGGTCTCGGTGGTGTATGTGCTGCTGTCGTGGCTCATCATGGGGGCCGGCGCTTACGCCAGCCGCCGCTTCAGCAGCGCGAGGAACTGACATGCTCGATATCCTGCACGACTATGGCCTGATCCTGCTGATCGGCGAGTATCCGCACGGCCCGCTGGGCGGGCTGGCCATGACCCTGATCCTGGCCGCCGCCGCCCTGCTGCTGTCGTTCCCGCTGGCGGTGCTGGTCGGCATCGGCCGCACCTCGCCGATCCGTCTTGTGTCGCGTCTGGCCGGGCTGTACGCCAACACGGTGCGTGGCCTGCCGCTGCTGCTGCTGGTGTTCTGGTCGTATTTCGCCGTGCCGATGCTGTTCGGCAAGAGCATCAATGCCAGCCTGGTGATGCTGGTGGCGCTGGTGATCTACGAGAGCGCCTATCTGGGCGAGATCGTCAAGGCCGGCATCCAGGCCCTGCCGCGCGGCCAGACGGAAGCGGCGCGCACGCTGGGCATGGGGTACTGGACCACGCTGCGCAAGGTGATCCTGCCGCAGGCGCTGTTCAACATGATCCCGAGCATGATGAACCAGTTCGTGGTGGTGGTGAAGAACACCTCGCTGGCCTACGTGATCGGGGTCGATGAACTGACCAACGCCGCCTACCAGGTCAACAGCCAGCTGCTGACCAAACCGTTTGAAGTGTATGCCTTGCTGGCGATGACGTATTTCGTGGTGTGCTTCGCCCTGAGCCGTGCCGTGGCCGCGCTCGAACAGCGCATCGCCCGGACCCGCCGCAGCCGCCCCGCCTGAGGAATGACCATGCTTGAATTCATCAATGTCCATAAATCCTATGGCAACACGCCCGTGCTCAAGGGCATTTCCGAGACCGTCGCCAGCGGCGAAGTGGTGGTGGTGTGCGGCCCTTCCGGGTCCGGCAAGTCGACCCTGATCCGCACCGTCAATCGTCTCGAAGAGATCGATCGCGGCAGCATCCGCGTGGCCGGCCAGGATGTGCACCAGCCGGGGCGCGATATCAATGCCCTGCGGGCCGGCATCGGCTTCGTGTTCCAGCAGTTCAACCTGTTCCCTCACCGCAGCGTGCTGGACAACGTCATGATGGCCCCCACGACCGTGCGCGGCATGCCGCGTGCCGAGGCGCGCGAGCGTGCCCATGCCCTGCTGGAACGGGTCGGCCTGGCGCACAAGGCACAGGCTTTCCCGACCGAACTCTCCGGCGGCCAGCAGCAGCGTGTGGCGATCGCCCGCACGCTGGCCATGGAGCCGCCGCTGATCCTGTTCGATGAACCCACCAGCGCGCTCGATCCGGAAATGGTCGGCGAAGTGCTGGCCGTCATGAAGGACCTGGCGCGGCAAGGCATGACCATGGTTTGCGTGACGCACGAGATGGGCTTTGCCCGCGAAGTGGCCGACCGCGTCTGGTTCATCGATGCCGGCCAAGTGCTGGAACGCGCGACGCCCGAGGATTTCTTCCACCGCCCGCAGCATCCGCGCGCGCAGAAATTCCTGTCCGACACCCGCCACTGAATGCCGGAGGCCGCCAGTATCCGGCCTCCTCCAGATGACATACTGACTCACCGCAGCGGCCGCTGGCCGCTTGCGGAAGGTCTCGCGCAGCCTGCGCATCCGCCCGCCATTGATCCTGACCCATCCCGAGGAGAAGACCATGCCCGACCTGTTTGACAATCCCATGCAATTGATGGGCTTCGAGTTCGTCGAATTCGCCGCCCCCGATCCGACCGTGCTGCACCAGGTGTTTTCCATGATGGGATTCACCAGGGTCGCCAGCCACCGCTCCAAGGCGGTCAGCCTGTATCGCCAGGGCGGCATCAATTTCATCCTCAACAGCGAACCCGGCAGCGCCGCGTCCTACTTCGCCAGCGAGCACGGCCCCAGTGCCTGTGGCATGGCCTTCCGCGTCAGGGATTCGCATCACGCCTACGCGCGCGCCCTGTCGCTGGGCGCGCAACCGGTGGAGATGCCGACCGGCCCGATGGAATTGCGCCTGCCGGCGATCAAGGGCATCGGCGGTGCGCCGCTGTACCTGATCGACCGCTTCGAGGAAGGCAAGTCCATCTACGACATCGATTTCACCTTCATCGACGGGGTGGCCCGCCAGCCCAAGGGCGTCGGCCTCAAGGAAATCGACCACCTGACCCACAATGTCTATCGTGGCCGCATGGCCTACTGGGCCGGCTTCTACGAGAAGCTGTTCAACTTCCGCGAGATCCGCTATTTCGACATCAAGGGCGAATATACCGGCCTGACCTCCAAGGCCATGACCGCGCCCGATGGCAAGATCCGCATTCCGCTCAATGAGGAATCCTCCAAGGGCGCCGGCCAGATCGAGGAATTCCTGATGCAGTTCAATGGCGAAGGCATCCAGCACATTGCCCTGTCCACCGATGACCTGATCGGCACCCTGGACCAGCTCAAGGCCGCCGGCCTGCCGCTGATGACCGCCCCGCCGGCGACCTACTACCAGATGCTGGAAGGCCGCCTGCCCGGCCACGGCGAACCGGTGGCCGAACTGCAGTCGCGCGGCATCCTGCTCGATGGCAGCAGCGAAGGCGGACAGCGCCGCCTGCTGCTGCAGATTTTCTCCAAGACCTTGCTGGGGCCGGTGTTCTTCGAATTCATCCAGCGCAAGGGCGATGACGGATTCGGCGAGGGCAATTTCAAGGCCCTGTTCGAATCCATCGAGCGCGACCAGATCGAACGGGGCGTGCTGGCGGCCTCGTGATGAGAAGGCGCAGGCGCGGATTCCCGGCCTGCGGAAGAGGCCGGGAGCGGCTGCTACAGCGTGCTGTAGCAGCCGTCCAGAAAAAAATTCTGTGCGGTTTGAGTGTCCCTTTTTGCATCAAGCTCCGGCACGCGCGCCCGTATTCTGGACCCACTGGCCCCCGCGCAGCCATTCGTGGCCAGGTCCCCCACTCTCATCGTCATTCCCTTTTTTCTGGAGCAAGACATGCCTCTGAAGGATTTCAAGGTACTCACGTTTGACGTCGTCGGCACTCTCATCGATTTCGAAGGCGGCATGCTCGCCTACCTGCGCAAGGCCGTTCCCGACTGCAAGATCTCGGACGAGGATTTCCTGGCCGCCTATCGCGCCGCGCGCAGCGATGGCAACACCGGCTGGTATCCGGATGACCTCGAGCGCTGCTGGCATGTCATCGCCCCGGGCCTGGGTCTGCCCGACACCCCGGAACTGGCGCGCGGCCTGCGCGATTCGGTGGCCGACTGGCCGGCCTTTGCCGATTCGGTCGAGGCGCTGCAACGCCTGCGCAAGCATTACAAGCTGGTCACCATGACCAATGCGCAAACCTGGGCCCTGCAACACTTCGCCCGCACCCTTGGCGAACCGTTTGACCTGCTGCTGAGCTGCGACGACGCCCTCTGCGAGAAACCCGACCCGCAATATTTCGCCTACGCCCGTGGCCGCTTCGAAGGCGCATGGGGCTATCGCCAGGCCGACAATCTGCATGTGGCGCAAAGCCAGTATCACGACATCGGCGTCTCCAAGCGCCTGGGCATCACCACCTGCTGGATCGAGCGCCGTCACGGCAAGTCCAGCTCGGGCGGCACCATCGCCTCCGAGCACACCGTTCCCGATTACCACTTCCACACGCTGGCGCAACTGGCCGATGCGGTAGAAGCGGGGCAATAAGCTTCACCCTCACAGCGGACCGCAGAGTCCGCATTCACCGGCACGCAGCGCCGTGCCGGCTTGCATCAGTGCATCCGAGTCCAGGCGGGCCGCCATCGCCCCGCCGGTCTTCTCACGCCTCAACAACACAGGGAGCTGCACCATGGACCACAACAGCAAGAACAAACTCGACTTGCTCAGCGCCAGCGACACCGCTGGCCTGATGGATTGCCTCAAGCGCGGTGCCAGCCGGCGCGACATTCTCAAAATGCTGCTGGCCGGGGGCATGCAAGCCACGCTGGCGGGCGGTCTTGCCACCAGCGCCGCCAGTGCCTACGCCCAGACCCCGCGCCGCGGCGGCAAGCTGCGCGTGGGCG
>Ga0182006_1001733_pt1 | contig 12665 bp, 10 predicted proteins | sample Sormic07211104_1_FD_123022 | JGI IMG/M metagenome (GOLD analysis project Ga0182006, IMG submission 123022) | Rhizosphere microbial communities from Sorghum bicolor, Mead, Nebraska, USA - 072115-104_1 MetaG | ecosystem: Host-associated > Plants > Roots > Rhizosphere | place: USA: Nebraska...
GCAGCTAAATCTTGAGCGCCTTGATCCTGTTGACGTGCTCAATCTGGAAGAGCTGGAATCGCAGATTGCGCGGCTGAATTTGCGTATCGATGAGAGCAACGATGCCGAGGACGCTCTCAGTCGTCGATCAGCAGCCGCTCTGGTTCGCCGTAATACGCTTCGCGAGGAGCGAGTCCCTCTCGACTCCCGTACAGCAAGCATTGAAGCGGATACTTCAGCCAGAAAACAGCGCCTGGAGTCGCTTCGTGATGAGGGGGCAGAGCTGCTTTCCATTGCTCGCGCCAAGGCGCAGGAGTCAGCCGAGAAGGCCGCGACCGCTCTCTCGGAAAAGATCGCTGAGATCGAAAGCTTGAAGGCCGCTTTCGGGCGGCACAAGTTGGAACTGAAGAGCATTGCCGATCAGGCCCGGCAGGACATTGTTGCCCAGCGAAGCTCTGTTGAGGAAGCTCTCGTCACTGCCCTGGCTGATCTTGAGCGTGCCCATCGTGAAGAGATCGAGCGTATTAAGGCTGACGAATATTCTGCCCTGCAGGGCGCAGGCGTTGATGTGGGCGCAGTTCGACGGTTGGAATCCACGGTCAACGGCCTTGATCAGTCGGTTCGACAACTGGTCGAGCAGTTACCCCGTATTCAAGATTACAGAGCTTGGCTTGAAACGGCTTGGCCTCACATGGCTGCCCGTGAGGCGGCCTACGCAGAGGCAGAACAGGTGGTCAGTCGTCTTGAGCGCAATCTGCAGGCAATGCGCACAGCATACGAAGAGCGTCAAAAGACTTACAAGGTGCGTCAAGCCGAGCTGGCAGCCCGGAACAGCACGCTATTCGATCAGGCCAGTGCGCTACGTTCGGTTTTAGAGCGTCTGATCCAGGTCACTGCAGCATCCTCCGGCACCGAGAGTCTGGAGAAGCTGTCTGCAGCGGATATCGAGTCGGAGGTTGGCCGGATATTCAGGGATGCTCACCAGATTAAGCAGGAGGGGCGTGGGCTTCTCCGTGATGTGGAGGGACCCTTTAACTTCGCACATCGTGCCACCCCAGAAGCCGGGATCGTGCACGACATAATCATGCGGGCCAGACATGTTGACAGCTCGGGTGAGCGGGTCTGGTTTTACGCAGCACCTGAGCTGCAGATGTATATCGATGACGGCCACGATGTACAGAGGAGCAAGCTGGTTACCTACATCCGAACGTTGTGCAACCAGTTGGTTGAGGGCGGCAAAATCCTTGCAGAAGTCGATCGCACGATTCAGGACGTAGGCCGGCGAGCAACGCTGCAAGTCTCTGAAGTGCTCGGGCGCTTCCCGGAGTTCACCAATTTCCATCTTCATGTCGTCTCGAAGATAAAGGAACTGAAGATCAACGAACTGCCGATTTGGGAGCACATCCGAGCGATTGAAATGCAGTCGGCCCGATGGGATGCCATGGGCAACGACGCCTTCCCACCCGATGGTCTTGATCATGCTCTGCGCATGCTGCACTCGGCCATGGTTGATAAGCAGTGGCGGGGCGCACAGATCAGCGAGTGCTATGAGGTCAGTCTTTCCTGGCAGGTAAATGGCCAGCCGCGGGTCGCCCGCAATACGACGGACTTAGGCGATGGCTTGAGTACCGGCCAGCTGAAGATTGTGGTTGGGATGATCTACCTCGCCCTGTTCGAGATGATCCGGCGTGACGCCGACTTTGAGCTAATCGTGCCTGTGGATGAGGCGCTGGAGCTCGAGGTCAACAACGCGGCGACGCTGGTGGGCAATTTCAACTCGCGCAACGTCAAGCTGATGCTGGGGTTTCCGGGTGGTGCGCCAGAGCTGATGAGGCACTTCAAAAATCTGTATGCCCTCGACCGACGCCGCTCAGGCGGGGTTTATCTGAAGGAATATCGTGGTGCTGACCCTGTGGCTCTGGATGATCTGAATGCCGGTCTTCCAGAGGAAGAGGAGGTTTCTGCATGAGAGCAATTCTCGAGGATCTAATCGCTGGGCGGTTCTTCTGCCCATACTCCAGTCGCGAGGCTTACGAACAGCTTCGCCAGCCTGAGTTTGCGGCCGCGATTGAAGCCGCACTTCGTCCTTTCGGACGGGCGCTGGCGCATCTGGGTGAAGGCGACGACGTGACGGCGTTCTTTGCCCGCTACGTCGATCTGTCCGATTCTGGCGATCGACGCGAGGCTATGGAGGAGTTGAAGTGCATTCGCGACCAGATAATGCCAGTGTTGGATTTCATTCACCTCTGTGGCCGGGCAGGGCAAGGGGATGTTTGTCTGTCACCTGGCGAGGAGGTTTCCTTTGGCGGCCTTCTGATGCATATCGATCAGTTCCCGGTCGCCCGTGACCAGCTTCGTGATCTCTGCGTTTACCCGATGTTCACTCGGGTAAAGGCTGTCGAAGGCAATAAGGAAAAATTGGCTGTCGTGTTCAAGGTGCTGGTGGATGCCGGTTACCTAGTTCGCAAGGGCGTTGAGTCGAGCCTGTACGTTGCCACCGGCAAGATGGGATACCTCTATCACATGGTGTCTTGGATCGCCGACAGTCAAAAATTGCTGCCTGCAGAAGAGCCAGAGGCTGACTCGTCACAGGGTACGGGAGAGCTTCTGTGAAGGAGGAGAACTGGCGAGACTTTGGTGCTCATCTGGTCGCGAATGCAGCCATCATCGAGGATATTTGCCAGGCTGACGAAGAGGGTGTGCCAAAGCCGGAGAAAATGACGGCCGGGCTCTCTTGGTTGGTCAGTCAGCGGCTTATTGACGACTGTGATGGCAGCCTTCACCCGTCCTCGATGTTACTTGACTTGGGGTCTCGTATTGGCGCGCAGCGCTTCGAACTGTCGGCCCCCGACCTGCAGGAGCTGCTGATCCGCATTGAGCATGGCTGTGCGCGATTCCACTCATCCAAAGAGGGTTCGCCTTCTGAGCTGGATCGAGAGCTACAACAGGTGCGCCTCTCTGTTCGCCAGGTCGTCACGCACTTGCGTGACGAGCACCGGGCTGCAAATGACTTCATTGAGGCCCGCTACGGGTATTCTTCGCGATTCAAGGACCGTCTGAGGGATATCGACAGCGCGGTGAAGCGCCTCGGGCGTCTTTCTGAAAAGCTCATGGCCTTTGATCGCGACACGCTGAGTCACTGGTGTCGGAAGGATCGCTCGCTTCGTCGTCTATTGCTGAGCAGTTTGTATGAGTCGATTGACCGCTGCAAAACGGGTATCCGGGATCTGATCGACCGGTTGAACCAACTGGGCACAACCATGCGTCAGCGGAACCATTATCGCCGGATGGCACAGAGCGTCTTCTCTTGGCTGCAAGAGGGCAACAACCCCGACTTGGACGACATTCTTGAGCGAGTGGATGCGGAGAACTGGATTCGTGCTGCGCGTTTGCCCAATAGCGCTTATCTGTTTCCGCCTGTCGAGGATGAAAAGGCTATTCAGGAAATGTCCGCCCTGATTCAGGCAATGCCTTTGCCGAAGGTCAGAAAGGCATTCCAAGATCCGTTGGTTAGTCGCGAGCCCGTTAAAGTGATCCTCGCGGAGCCGGAGGTCGAGGACGCGCCAGAGCCGTTTGTTGAACCGCACTTTCATCGAATGCTTGCAGCGCTAAAGCGTGATCTCTCACCTCAAAGCGCCCTGGCTTACTGGGATGACATCGCTGATGAGGGTTTCCGAAGCGCCATCTGGCTATATGCGTTGGATGCCTACTACCTGACGCTTTTGGCCGATGCCGCCCGAGTCGGGAAGATGCCACGCTTTATGTTGGCACCAGTACTGGCGCCATCACATGAAGGCTTTGACAATAAGGTCGTGGTGGATCTGGTTCTTCGCCTTAGAAAAAATGGGGAGCGTTCATGACTTCGTTGCTGCGCAGCAAGCAAGTCGTTGAGATGGTTAGCCGTGCTGTTCGTATGGCTTCAAATGAGGTCGCGCTGGGCGGCATATGGATGAAAATTCATCAGTTATACGGAGTCGGTGAGATCAGTGGCAAAAGACTCCTGCTAGACGCGGATGATAGGAAAGCACTTCGCAGCCTTGCTGAGCGGCACGCTGGTTGGGACCCTCATGTGGCGGGTAGCAAGGTTAGAGGCAGTCGAGCTGTTCTGGCGTCTTCCACCCGTGACGAGAAGCTGGCACGTGAGCCTGTTGCCAAGAGTCTTGTTCTGGTTTCGGCGCCTTCCGGAGGGATATTGCTGGGTGACACCATTCAGCCGCTACTGCCTGGATGCATGTTGACGGTGCCTTCAGAGCTACTTGCCGGGCAGCGTCGGATTATCGTTGTTGAGAATCTGCAGGCAATGCTTGATGCGTCGCGCTATGTGCTTCCGGAGGAGCTGGTTGACGTTCCTTTCGTGTTCCGAGGCTCGCCTCAGTTCTCGATAGGGGCGGTGGTGGATTTGGCTAAGCGCGTGCCCGAGGTTTACTACTTCCCTGATGCGGATCCACAGGGCTTGGTTAACGCCAACAAGGAGATCCTATCGAAGGGCACCCTCGGGCCGAGTTCTGAGGCTTTCCGGACCATGCACAATGCAGGTGTTAGTAAGCCTCAGGATTATGAGAAACAAGCTAGCCTCATGCCCGGACTCCTGGCAGCCGACAATCCGTTGGCGAAGATCATTCTTCATTACAAAGCTGGGTTTTCCCAGGAGTCGATGGCGGCGTTCTCTTGCCCGCTGCTTTGCTACTGATGAACCGTTTCTGGCGCAAAACAATGCCCCCCTAATAGAAGCATTGCTTTTGGTGGGATTTCAGCGCTGATGATGACTCAGCTGTTCTGCTTTTGGTTACTACAGTTTATCCTGAGGCGGCGCTCTTAGCCCTGCTGGCGTGCTCTCGCATCATGCCGATGACGTATTGTGCAGGGCGATCGCAAGCTTGGTTCTGGTCACGGCCACGTGTTTGAAGTTGATTTCCTCACGCTGCGAGTCGATGTCCAGATCCCCATCCAGAGGGTCGACAAGGTCTCGGCGAGATGAACGTAGACCCATTCCAGCCTCTTGCCACGGTGTGCCATAGTGACGATTACGACTGCTTCTTTGTGGCTCTTCACGAAAATTTGCATTTTCTGCAGGCGGAAGCCGAAGTTGCTTCTACTGCGCGATAGTCTGCTCTTGGCCGGTTGCGGTCGCTAATGAGTGGCTGAGTTAGGCCATCAGCGGACGTTCGAAGAGGCGGGCTTCAGACCGAACATGTATAGCTTTCGTCCTGCAGGATCACGAAATCGAGCGTAGTAGGCTGGATGCAGAGCTCGAAATTAACAGGATCGACAGGAAATCCAATGTGACCAAACCGCAGCGACCTTTCTTCCATACCGATTAGGATGACTGTAGAATCGCGCGCTAGCTTTTCGCGACGAAATGAGACTTAAAATTGCCGACTCCCACTACCAATTCTGGTTCAGATATTTTAGGTCGGTATTACACCAGAAGCGATATCAGCTCCTTTTTGGTGGACCAATTCGATGTCATCTCTCCCGTTCGAATACTCGATCTGGGAGCAGGATCAGGTTCTCTGAGTGACGCCGCCAAAACTCGCTGGCCTGATATAAAGGTCCTAACCGTCGACATCGATCCAAAAGCTGCTCTTCCTGACACCTCCAAAAGCAAGGCTCCTGGTGATGTTTATCATAAGCACTTCGTAATTGATGCCCTATGTAAAGATCTATCATCAGTACTCAACTGCGCTAACGCTCCCATTGATGTAGCCATTTGCAATCCTCCATTTATTACTCCGAAATGGCGGAGCGAATTTGGTGCAATTTTGGAAGAAGCAGGTTTTCTAGACTGCCTCCCATTCCCTGCGGATGTAGACGCTGGATTGCTGTTTTTAGCACAAAATATCAGATTAATGAGTGACAACGCGACGCTTGGGATAATACTCCCCGACAGTTTAATCACTGCAAAAAAATATAAGAAATTCAGAGCGGTATTGCTTAGCTCCTACGTTGTGACTAAGGTAATACAGCTTCCGCGCGGTTCGTTTCATCATACAGACGCCTTGGCAAGTATCGTAATATTACAGAAAACAAAAAAAATACAAGATACTGTGCGCATTCATTGCCTAACTCGCGATAAAGAGCTTAGCGAGCCACTTTTTGTCGAACTATCTTGCGCGGCCGAACGACTAGATTATTCTTTTCATTTTCATCGGCTACACGTGGGCAACAAAACCTCGCACAAAAAAATTTCTTTGCAAGAAGTTGCAATTGACATAAGGCGCGGCAGCTTATCTAGCTCCAAGGTAAAAAAAGCTGATTTTCCGGTGTTACATATCACAGACATAAAAGAAAAAGACATCGGACGATGGTTGGATTTTAGTTCTTTTGAATCAAAAAAACCGGATGATAGTTCGGTTGTTGTAAAAGCCCAGCCAGGTGATATCTTGATTTCAAGAGTAGGCAGAAATCTGGATAGCAAAATTGTAGGAGTAATGGCAGGCACTTTTGCGATAAGCGACTGCGTTTATGTTATCAGATGCGCACCTCACACCCGAGGAAGAGTGTTGGCACAGATCGCCAGCGAGGAAGGCCGGGCATGGATATCCGCACATGCTTACGGTGTAGCTGCGAAGCAACTGGCAAAAAAAGAATTAATAAATTTTCCAATCCTTCTTGAAGAGTATAAGGATTTTTAAATGGAATTTGAAGAGAGAGCCGACCAACTTTCACCCGAGGAAATCTCCACTTCCTTGGCTGATGGTGAAATTTTAAAAAAAGCCCGGCAAAAGCTTTTAGCTACTGGGGCAAAACTTTTAATAGGCCCTAGAGGGACTGGCAAGACGCATCTGATGCGTTATACCTATTCACAATCCCTCCTCAACAAATCTGCACCACTGGTCCTATACTCTAGCTTTAATAGATACTTGCACCTCGAACCTTTACTGAAAAAGACGCCGGACGCACTCAAACGATTTCATTCATGGGTGCTCGCTAGAATCTTACTTAGCGCCTTTGATTACATTAATGATCTCAGTAGTAGCGGCGACTTCCTTAAGGATATCGACCCAATCTTTGATGAGTCCAAACTTCGCGAACTTGTTTCGCTATTGGAAAGAGGTTCGGGAGTTGATCTTTATGAAAGCTATGGTCAGTATGTGACGGTCGATCATGCTATCAAAGCAGTTCGATCACTCACTGCGCGGTTCAACAGGAATCGTGCAGTATTGTTATTAGACGATGCGGCCTTAAGTCTTTCCGATCAATATCTAGTTGCCTTTTTCGAAATTTTCAGGGTGTTGAAAGTTGAAGGCATCGCTCCAAAGGCTTCGGTCTATCCAGGAACTACTCAATATGGACCTACTTTTCATGCCTCACATGAAGTTGAAGAAGTTCCTCTTTGGTTGTCAGTAGAAGATCCAGCATACTCCACCATAATGGGCGACATCGCTAACAGAAGGCTGACATCCGATCAGCAGAAGGTCATATCACCCGACATCCTTGAACTTTTCAAGTACACGGCATTTGGAATACCGCGTGTTTTTCTAAGACTACTTCGAGAGTTTTTTTCAGAGAGGGCTGGCACCTCCCAATCGAAGGTAAACAAAATCATTGATCAACAGGTGGAGTTCATAGGCGCTGAGTACGACTCCATTGCGTTAAAACTAAAGCAATTTTCTTCGGTTATTCAGATCGGGCGGTCATTTTTCTCAAACGCAGTAGTGGAAATATCTGAACTTCAAAACAAAGACCTCTCTAAACGCAATATCGTCCTAGGAATTCTTCAGAGTGGGGATCGCACTCCACTAGCTGATCGGATGATTAGGTTTCTAATTGAAGTCGGAATGCTTTTCCCATTGCAGTCTGTATCACATGGGCAAAATAGAAAATATGATAGATACATCCCTCATTTGGCTTTTCTCTATCAGGGTGGAGCTTTCAAAGAGGGGAAACGAAATACATTCCGTGGATTACCGCAGTTAATGTCGGCAGTCGCAGCAAAACACCCATTGAGGCGTGAGTTTAAATCTTTGCTGTCCTATCGTGAACTGGCAGATCTGAAGCTTGATTTACCACCATGCCAAAAATGTGGTACCCAACGCTTCAACGATTCGCAGCAGTTTTGCCATAATTGTGGAGAGCCTTTAGTTGGCTCATCACTGTTTGAAGAATGCATGAAGCTTCCTCTCAGTGAGGTGCCAGGGATTAGTGAAGCCCTTATTTGGCGAATCCATCAGGATACAAAAATACGTAGTGTATCTGATGTGGTTATTTCGCAGAATGCTTCCAGCGAACTACAGAAAGCGAATTACGTAGGGCCGAGACGTGCCGAAAATATAATTAAAAAAGTAGAGCTCACTGTTGAGGAGTTTCTTTCATAATGGCTACTCCTTTCAAAACACAGCTCACAACATGTTTGGTATCGGCGCCACCAAGGTTAAGTACCCATCTGCTATTTGATAATAACCATCTCGAGCCGACATCATCTCCAATCGATCAGTTTTTGGATCGGTTACATTCAATTAATAGACTATCTCCGGACCCTGCAAATTTTGACCCTTTGCAAGGGCAATTGGTCTTGTTAGGCGTAATCGCTGCAGTGGAAAGCTATCTTAGAACTTTGCTTAGAAAAATAATTTCTAACGATGAGATTTCACAGGATGCCTCCTATAAGCGAGATATATCTTTTGGGGCGGCTGTACACTTGCATAAGGATATGATGCCGGAAGCTATTCTGGAAAGAGTTTCATTCATCAGCAAAGAAAGCATCACTGGAACTATAAGGGAATGTTTGGGAATTAAAGGTCACTCACCTTCCTATCTTGAAACCGCAATCGATGATTATGTCAAAATTTGCCATCTTCGACACTGCGCCGTACATAGATTTGGTCGTTTAGGCGCCTCAAACGCGCTGGCTCTTGGGATACAGGATCATAGAGAGTTATTAGAAAAGCCTTTGTTGCTGGACTATCTTTCTCTTCAGACAGCAATATCGATATCAACAAATTTAGTAAAAACAATAAATAATTTTTTATTCAACGAAATCATATCTCGCCTACCTGATCATACTTGGCAAGGAACTTACTCAAAAGACAAAAAACAGTTCTCACTTTACTATCGAATTTTTGCTGATAGCGTGAGCTCTCTAGGTGCGACAGCTGACTGTAAGTCTCTATATGCAGAATTCCAGTTGCAACGAAGAAATTATCTAGCTGGTCAGGTGCGGTAATTCAACGGAATAGCACTAATTTAGGTGAGGCGCCGTTATTGAGGTTCTGGCCTGTACTGGTCGGTTGAGAGAGTCCGCCTATGGCCCATTGCTGACGCTCCCAAACGCTAGCTAGTCCCGATAGTGAAGTTAAGTGGCTGAGCGTCACTCCGAAAAGGTAAAGAAATATAGAAAGCCACCTGTCAAGGACAGGTGGCTGGTATTGCTAATTTACTGCATGGATCTCATTGGATGAGTTTGATTGCTGCAATGATGATGCCCGCAAAGGCTGACACTATCATACCCATTCGAATAGTCAGTCGAACTTCGAGCTGCGATGCCTCGGTTTTTATCTGCGCAATAACATCACTGCGAAGCCCACTAACATCTGCCTTTGTTGCAAGTAGAGTATTCAAGTCAGACTCCCATGCTTCGATAACCGCGTTGACTTTCGGCTCGGGCACGTTGATCGACATCAGTGCTTGATACAGAGCCAGATCCATTTTCATTAAGGCCTCCAAAAAACTAAAAAGGCCTATCCCCACGACGGGGTTAGGCCCGTCGTGGGTGGGAAAATCATTACTTCCTTCGACCTTTAGGTCGACTGTTCGCGCTTCCGGAAGCGATGCAAACATTGGGAGGATCCTGCGGCTAACCGCAGCGCCGTCTGTAAGATCCTGGCGGCTGGCATGTAGCTGAACCTGTCAGCAAGACACAGCACTAAATTGCGGTGCGGGGTGATTTCTGTCAATCCGCAAACCGGTTACCGAGTGTTTCCTATTGTTGGACTCGGTTTCTTTCTTGGTACCTGATCAACAATTTTGAGATAGGGATTGTTCAGTGCCAGATCGTTCATCAATCCGCCGTGATCGTTCAGCAGATACCCATGCAGGTATTGGGTTCTGCGTGCGCCGCTCACCTCGCATATCCAGATGTTCAGGCCGTTCGGTTGTTTTCGGTGTAGCCTCAATTCCTCAAAGCGTTTCTGTATCCATTGCCAGTCCTGGAGGTTCTCTTTTTTTGCGATTCGAGCGAGCTGAGGGTGCTCTTGCCCATATCTTTGGAAGACCCCTGGCGTGACTAGGAACATCGTGTCGCCGACGGTATGAACCAAGGCTTTTTTGTCATTGATGATGATGCGGTGAGAGCGCACGCCTTGAGTTAGCCATTCCATGAAGTGCGTGCCGGAGAACTCGATCGTTTCTTGGATGGAGGGCGCTTTTTCTATGGCCAGCTCTGGGTCTTCGAATGGTACTGTCTCGAAATCTTCCGGGAGGGTAGGAGGGCCGCCGAACAGATCCATTAGTAGGTCTAGGGAGTCTGGTGCCGACAAAGCGTTGTCTGTAGTTGGCATTGGGCAAGGTGACTCACGGCTAGAAGTTGTTCTTCCTAATGTGTTTGCCCTCATTGAGTTTGAGGCGTTTTCAGGAGGGCTTGAGATCGTCGACGGGGCTGCTGTGGTATCGACAATGACAGTGCCCGAAAAGGCTGCTGGGCGTGCTGCAGCGTCCCAGATCATTGCCGGGGACAGCTTCAGAAAAGTGAAGCTGTGGGACCAGCCTGATTCGCTCGTGACGGTTGCATTCCAAATGGCCTTGCCGTTTGAACTGGGTAGTGCAATGCCGTGTTCCTGCAAGACGTTGAACACCGCGATATTTCTTTCCGGAATGCCATCGACACCTTGGGAAAGCAGGTGAGCGCGAAGCTTGTCAGAGACAGTCTTGCTGACCAGCCACAGAGCTTCCTGAGTGAGCCAGCCATCCGAGGCTTGAGGTTGGTTAAGTTTCAGTTCTGAGCTGAGCAGATAGCGCAAGCCTTCCAGCAGTTTGCGTTGCAGCGCGTGCTTAGGGGCTGACATTGCTTTGACTGGGTCACCACCGAGTGCCTGGGCTACTGAAGCCTGGTCAGCTTGCGTGATGAGTGTGCCTAGTTCACCGGCGTGTTCGCTTTGGCCCGCCCAACTGAATATCAGAGACGTCCACAATTCCGGGAATGTGCAGAGCCAGTCCAAAATTTCTCGACTTAGTAGCTGATAGATCAGTAGACCGGATGCTGCGCCGTGCAGTCGGTACTGTCTATCTTTTCGGTAGCGAAAGCGATAGGGGCTTGTGAGTGGACCATGCCATGGGTGCCAGGTTTTACCATCTGCATATTCGACATGCACATCCACGGCGATCTTTCCAAGATCATGGCCAAGGCCTGCGTACGCGAGGGCGGCGGTCCATGCCTCTGCTTGGGCGATTTGTACTTCTGGTTGGGCGCTTGAAGGGAGCAGGTGTGATTGTCGAAGTTTTAAGGCGTAGGCGATGACCTCAATGCCATGATCTAGCATTCCGCCAAGGTAGGCATGGTGGTGGCTCTCTGATGCTGGAAGTAGCTGGACCAGCTCCGCGTACCGGCTGATGGGATCGAGGTAGAGCTTTTCAAATTGAGCCCGGGAGAGGGCGGTACGCTGCCAAATCTGCTCCAGCAATTTCTGTCGGCGAGGGGTATCCAATAGCGATTTAGCAGGTTGAGGAACGTTCAATCCTTCTGACGGTGATGGCTTGGCTGGAGCAGCACTAGTGGATGCAGATCGAGTCTTGCGATGGAACAGCGAGAACATGATGGATCCTGTCGATTGGCTTGTAGGAAGGCCTTTTCTGTTTGTTGGGTAGGGCCTTTCCCCTTCGTCTCCATTCCCTTGGTTTGGTCCCTTTTTCCATTTACCTTTTCAGATCTCGGCCTTTCTTTCAGATCGCCGATAGCGTGGGGTGATACCCAACGAATTTCTAGATGCCTTTTGCTTCATGTCAGGGAGGATGACTGGTGACTGATAGGGAAAAAGCAAGCAATGCAAATAGAGCTGGGAACTGGCTCGGAACTCTATGGAAAAGCTATTTGCGAATTGAAAAGAATTTTTCAATTTGGCTGTGCCAGATTGGGGCTCCTCCATTGTTAGCTCGTACTCTTGGGTGGTGTACTCACGCTTTAGTGATTGGTTTTTTGCTCTTTATCATGTCGTGGATAGCGCTACTGTTAGTGATTGTGGCTATAGGGAGCTTTGGCATTTATAGCTCGCGAGGTTATAACCATTCCTATGACTCCGAGTGGAGGGATGGACCCCTCGGTTTCGGGCTTTATGATCAAAATGGAGCACGACTTGATCCATATGATCCTGACGAAATGTGATAGTCCTATTTGAGTTTGTTCCAAGCGTAGTTCGTGCCTCTCGCTCCCTCTGATTTTGCGTCAGATGTTCCCTGCGCCAAGCCCTGCAGCAATCCTCCTGCACGGACACCGCCCCATGTGAGGGCAGTTATCCAGAATGTCGGAAGCATGACAAAAAGAGCACCCATAACGTAGTTTAGAAGCATGTCTCCAAATGAATTGTTCGCTCCTAGCAGTACGTTGAAGTTGCTGTGGGGAGAGTGCCAGCCATAGAGGGCGTCGAGGATGGTGCTGTCGAGCCAGCGTGCGAGTTGGAACCAGAAGTCAACAAAGAACAACGCGAAGTGAACGCAGCTGATGGTCATGAGGGCTTTGAGGTCGTAGGTGCCGA
>Ga0182006_1001744_pt1 | contig 12610 bp, 6 predicted proteins | sample Sormic07211104_1_FD_123022 | JGI IMG/M metagenome (GOLD analysis project Ga0182006, IMG submission 123022) | Rhizosphere microbial communities from Sorghum bicolor, Mead, Nebraska, USA - 072115-104_1 MetaG | ecosystem: Host-associated > Plants > Roots > Rhizosphere | place: USA: Nebraska...
ACATCCCCCAGTCCCTTTGTAACCTCCGGGTTCACCTGGTTATAAATATTCTTACGGTACAATCCCTGCGTAAAATCCACATAATCCAACGACGCCTTGTTCATATTCATGTTTCCTTCATTGACAACATACATCCCTTTTACCCTGGCATTTGACTCCGCCGGAAATAACGTATTGGTAATTTCTTCAGGAATCGGCTGAGGATCTTTACGACAGGATGCAAAAGCCACCATGAGGATAATGATCGCACCATATTTTAAAAAAATCATGTATTTCATAGCTGATAGGATAAGGTGAAACGATAAGAGCGGCCAGGCATTGGAAAATTCTCCACTACATCATAATATTGATTGAACAGATTGTTCACTTCTGCGGTTAGCCTGACTTTATTTTTCCCGATAAGGGTATTGTAATGGAAAGCAATGTCGTGCGTATACCAGGGTTTTATGTAGTTAACCGGGATATTAGCTGCCTGGTTGTACCGCTCACTGGTATAGATATAACTATAGTTGAAACTATAATTTCTCCATTGTGCCCCTCCCATAAAGGAACCGCTGTGCAGTGGAATATAGGGGATTTGGTTTTTGTAATAATCTGTACCGGGTGTAACATCCTGTGCCTGCTGATAGGTGTAAGTTAAACCCATATTGATCTGAAGCTCTTGGGAGATACTCCATCCGGACTGCATATTGACATCGATTCCTTTAATATCGACCAGGTTTAAATTCTTCATACTCCATCTAAAGCCATTATTTCCTGGCACAGCAATAATTTTGTCCTTCACTCTGTTAAAATAGGCGTCTGTTTGCAGGGAGAAAGAACGGAACAAGGTGTTTTCAAATAACTTCGCATAGGTAAAGCCGAGATCATATTGTTTGGTATACTCGGGTTTCAGGCTGGTGCGCCCGATCAACGTGTAATAAAGGTCATTAAAGGTTGGCATTCTAAAAATACTTTTAAAGAAAGATCGTATCCGGAATTCTTTCTGCTCAAAAGGCTGCCAGGAAAGCATCAGGGTTGGCGTAAATTCCTGCTTATTGCCTGCGGCAGTAAAATATTTCACTTTATCATCTACAAATGTTCCAAGCAGATTGGCCTGAATATCCATCCGGTCAAAATGAAGATGGGTAGCCAATGCCAATAAGAAGGTATTTCTTGTAGGATAAGGAAAATGATTCAGGTTTGCATCCAGCGTATTCAACTGGTAATCGCCAGACAGTACTGCCGTCCACCAGGAATTGATTTCGTACTGATTGGCTAAGGACAGATAAAGCTCATGCTGGTGAAAACGGTTATTTAAAAGACCATCCAGGTTCACATAATCCGGATCAAGATAACGCGTATAATCATTAGAGTATTTCGCCAGCGCCTTCAAACGATATGCGCTCGTGAGCTTCTTTTCATAAGAAGATTGGACAAACAGATTCCTGCTCCAGCTTCTTTGGCTATAATCAAACCTGTTCCCAATAATCGGGCCGGGTAAACCCATCTGGTCATTGTAAAAATAAATCTTCGCATTCCATGTACTGCTATCGCGCAATATTCCGTTCAGTCCGGCTTCTACCCTCATCCGTTCCACATCTCCATTGTTGCGGACCGCTGTCGTATCGTATACACCATTGGTATACCTGAATTTGTACCTCCCGTTTGATTGGGTGTATTCGGTACTCAGACTCGCAAAAACACGATCATTTAACTTGTGCTGCCACAATACAGACGGATCAAGTAATCCGAATGAACCTGTTTTCAGTGCCAGTTTTAAATGATCCTGTTCGCCTTTTTCAAACTTTGGCTGCCGGGTATTCAGGTAAATCGAACTTGCGGAAGCAAAACCTCTTGCAGACTGGAAAATCTCACTTTTCTGACCACTGTATAACTCTATTTCTTCGATATTGTCCAAAGAGAATTTACCGAGATCCACTTGTCCGTTTTGTGCATTCGTGATAGGAACACCATCGTAAAAAACGGCTGTATGATTGGTGCCCATGCTTCGCACATTAATCGTCTTCAATCCGCCTATGCCCCCGTAGTCCTTTAACTGCACCCCTGAAAAGAAACGGACTGCATCGGCAACCGACAGACTGTTCAATTTCTGAAGGTCTTCCCCTGACAAAATTTGTAAAGGCGTAGAAGAGGTTTGTCTGCGGCTGAGCTTAATCGCTTGTACCTTCACTTCTTTCAGTTCATTGGCTTTCTTCAGCGAATCGCTTTGCGCAAAAAGTGCCTCTGGCCGGATACAATGAAACCATAGTATAGCCAAAAAAGCATAAAAACAATATTTATCACCCCTAAAGGCAATTCTGGTTCTTATCATTTTTGTTGTGAGTATTACCCACAGCAAACAGTTAGATTAAAGAAATGAAATACATAAATAAAGCACTCACTCCTAGCTTCAATCCCCGAAAGCTATGAAATTCTAATGCTGGTGGCAGGTCTTCTGACTTACTTCCGGTGGTCCTGCCTTCCCATTTAAACCTATGTTTAAACAGTGGCGAAGAATTAGACCCCCGTTTTGAAGCTTACAGCTGCGGGACAGTTATGGATTTACACCATATTCCCTTTTAATCCTGAAATTCTACAATACCAGGAACCAAAAGCGCTGCAAAGGTATCAAATTTGTGAGCCTTCGCAAATAAATCTCATTTTGTTATCTTTAAAGGATCAATAAACCTTTAATATGTTTAAAAACATCACCTTTTTACTCGGCATACTCAGCCTGAACACCATGGCACAGCAAACAGACACTGTATTTTTAAAAAAAATGATGGAATCCAAACCAGAATTGTTTTCAACCGTTCTGGATCATCCGCAAAAGCACGAAGTTCAGGTACTGTATACGCAGATCAATAGGGATAAAAACAACAAACCTAGTTTTAAATCCTACAGCTATAACCTCAATGCGCACCATTATTTCTATCCGGCCAGTACAGTTAAACTCGCCGCAGTGATATTCGCTTTGGAGAAACTGAACGATTTGAAGATAAAAGGTCTAACGGCGCAAAGTACGATGCTTACAGACAGCAGTTACAAGGGACAGACCAAGGTACATCAGGATCTGACGGCTGAAAACAGGCTACCCTCTTTGGAGCATTATATCAAAAAAATCCTGCTCACCAGTGATAATGATGCCTTTAACCGATTGTTTGAATTTATTGGCAGAGCAGAAATCAATGCCAAATTAAAGAGATATGGTTTAAGGAACAGCCGGATATTAAACCGTCTGGCCATAGGAGATTCGGGAGAACCTGCTAAGCACACCAACCCCATCCGGTTCTATAATGGAGAGCAGCTGGTCTACAGCCAGCCAGCGCAATATGACCCAAAAGAATATCCGCTGCAGCTCAGCAATACACTAATGGGAAAAGCCTATTTAGACAGCAGTGAGCACCTGGTCAATAAACCCTTCAGCCTTGAAAACAAAAATGCCTTCTCAGTTGCTGACCAGCAATCTTTAATGAAAAGGCTGATTGCACCAGAAGCCTATCCGTCAAATGAACGTTTTCATCTTAGCCCTTCAGATTATAAGTTGATCTATACCTATATGAGTAAACTGCCTACAGAAAGTGATTACCCCAAATATGATCCGAAAGAATTTTGGCCAACCTATGCTAAAATGTTGTATTATGGACGAGAAAAAGACGCACAACTCCAGCCCGACCTCAAAATCTTTAATAAATATGGCGATTCTTACGGCTTCATCATCGATAATGCTTATTTCAAAGACACTAAACATCAGGTCGAATTCTTTTTGACAGCAGTGGTTCAATCTAATGAAGACGGTATCTTCAACGATGGAAAATACGAGTATGAAACCATCTGTTACCCCTTCATGAAAAACCTGGGCAAAATGGTATACGCCTATGAACTGGGCAGAAAATAAATCGCTTATTTCTCTTCCAGCAAGCGTTTTTCTATGTCTTTCAACTTTTCGGTCTTGTCTTTTGGCAAGACCGGAAATTCAAGCTTCATTTTCTCCAGGGTATCAACAATGATCTGGCTGATGGCCAAACGGGTATGCCACTTTTTATCTGCAGGAATAATGAACCAGGGTGCTTCTTTCGTAGAGGTTTCCTGGATCGCCTCTTCATAAGCTTCCATATATTTATCCCAATACTGACGCTCTACAATATCCCCTTCTGAAAACTTCCAGTTTTTTGTACGGTCTTTAATCCTGTCCAGAAAACGCGCTTTCTGCTCGTCTTTAGAAACATACAGGAAAAATTTAAGGATTACGGTTCCATTCCTGCTTACATGTTGTTCAAAATTCCGGATGCTTTCGTAACGTTTCTGCCAGAAATCTTTATCTATATTCTTCACATCGGTATAACCAGGAATATTCTCCGCAAGGATATACTCTGGGTGAACTTTGCATACCAGTACATTTTCATAATGAGAACGGTTGTGAATACCGATTTTCCCGCTTTGGGGCAGCGCATTGTAATGTCTCCATAAAAAATCATGACTGTACTCTTCTGCACTTGGCGTTTTAAAGCTATAGACCTGACACCCCTGTGGGTTTAATCCAGACATGACATGCTCTATAGCACTATCTTTTCCTGCAGCATCCATTGCCTGGAAAATAATAAGCAGGGAATGAGAATTTGCTGCATACAGCGTTTCCTGAAAATCGTCTAATTTGTCTTTAGCCTCCTGAAGCTCCATTAATCCGTCTTCCTTATCCAATTTCCCGGAATAACTGGTTGAATAATTTTTAAGGGATATCTTAGTTCCTGGCTCTGCGAGATATTTTTCGATGTCTTTTTTCATAGGTTAGAATTTAAGTCTTCTTTATTTTAATAGATCATAAGCTTTTAAAATAAAAGAATGCTTATTTCAATAATACTAAAATTTCAGTAATTAATTCAAAAGATCAAGGTAACCTATGAAATAAAAGGCCGGCAGAAACGATTCGTTTTACCGGCCTTTTATCAACGAGAGCAATTTGTTTTTCTAAATCAGTTTTTCTGACCTGTAAAAGTAATTACGCTCTGTGCAGGGATAGTCAAAGTAAAGCTGCCATCTGATGCCACTGTAAGTGGACCGCCTTGCTGCCAGTGCCCGCTGCTGGTCCCCGTTGTCTGATAACTGTTTAATGTTCCGGCCGAAAATCCCTGAAGATGCAAAGTAGTCGTTATGGTTTGAGTACCAGGATTAATGGCCACCAGGCTGAATTTACCTGTTGCCGGATCTTTATAAGCAGAGACCTTAAGGTCAGAATTGTTCTGCACCGTTGCTCCGAACCGGAAATATCCGGCATGTACATAGCGGGAGAATTGCCCCATTACATCATAAGTCTTTGGAAAATCCAGAGAGCCGTCGCCATTGGTACAAATCAGAGATTCATTGTTTCTGATAGCCAACATGCCCAGCCAGTATATAAAGGCATTCACATTGCATTCTGACATAAACTTATGCATGCTCGTCGCAAATTTCAACCCACCTGTAATCGTGTTATCGTAATTACCACTGTCATCAGAAGTTTCTGTCATCCAAACCGGTCTGTTTCCTGTTGCATAATTCCAGGTCACCGGGTTCTGGTTCAGCCCTCTTTTACCTAAAATCAGATCCCCCATTTCAACATAACCATGTCCAGCCAGAATATCCACATTACTTTTATCCATACCGGCAAGGAAAGAATTAGCCGTCCCCCATGCTGCATTCTCTGAAGAAATGATCTTTGTACCGTTTAATCCCTGCTGATTCAAGGCTGGTCTGAGGTTATTGGTTACAAATTGACCGAGATGACTGGAGTTCCAATAAGACGCATCCCAGTCTGAAAAAACATTCTCAGGCTCATTACAAGGAGATATTCCGTAAAAGTTCACGCCTTCAGTTTGAAACGCTTTTGCAAAACCCGCCAGGTAATTTGCAAAATCAGTAGAACTGGTGTTAAAATTTAATCCATTAAATCCTTTAGCACTTTCACTGCTGGTATTGGTCTTCATAGACAATGGTGGAGTCCAGGTACTGGCAATAGTGATTGGGACCTGGTACCTTTCCTTTATTTTTTTCAGGATCCATAACTGCCCCAGTTGTTCTTTCTGAACATCTGTAAGAGAAGTATAAGCGCTACTGGTCACATCAACATTGATATCTGACCCTGCAGGCTTAATGGTAACTACACCTGTTTGCTTATTAAAAGCATAAGTATGCAGTACCTTACCCCGAACAATGTTTAACTGTAAACCCTGTTGCCCCCATAGGTAACCCATGATACTATCCCGTTTCGGAGATTCAAAAAAGGGGACAATACGGCCGCCAAATGCACCAAAGCCATCAATACGCTGGTAGGTTTGGTCCCAGTTTAAAGTAATGTCTGCACCACCTGCAAGAGCAGCCGTAGTTGATGTCTTTGCAGACATTTTAAGAAGCTGTCCCTTTGAGATCAGCTCTTCTGCCGAATTCTTTTTGCAGCTTGCAACCCCAAGCGCAATCACAGCAAGCAAGGAGATGTTAATTGTTTTAAAAGTCATAGAAATTGATTTTTTAGTTAATTTATATTTAGAAAAAATTAGCTACTCTAACCAACCAGTCTATGGAATTAAATCTCCAGCTCCAGGTTTGACATAAAATTAGTGGAAGGCAAAGTATCTTTTGAATGGTTTTTTCTCCTATTCTGATACTTTTTCTTCCACTAATTTTATATCATCTAAACTCTTGGGAAATACTCAAATTTTAAGTTCGGTGAGAGAATCACCTCTGGTCATGCCATACATTTATCTTTTGTTTTCCATTCCTTGTAATCTCAAAAGGACCTGGCGAAGGATTGGCCAGGTTTCTTTGATTACCCAGAAAATCCATGTCAATCTTTATTTTTGAGCCATCTGTATTTTCAAACAACAAATTGGGAACAATTGCCTTACCTAATAATGCAGTGGTAACCAGTTTCCTTTTTTGTTGACTTAGCCAGCTTTTATCCAACCTGATTTCCAAAAACACGTTATGGCCTTCTCTTGTCAGTTTTGTGCCTGCATCAAAATTTTCATCGGCAATAAAATTCTTTTCCTCCGCATCCTTATCTGTTACGTTTTTCATCTTCTCTTTAGCCTCAGCACTGATCTCACCAAAACTTCTTTGTTTATTACCCGAAATTGCCCTTATTGCACCCTTTACATATACATTTCCATCAAAAGTTACCGGCAAGATGTTCTTTTTGTATTGACCGGCGTTCCCACCATCCACAAATAAATTGTTCACAAACTGAATATCGCCAGCAGGGTTATCATGCAATGCCACAACATAGGTAGAATGGGGCTTATGATAAGGTGTTAAACGACTATCATAAGAAATAACATCCATTTTTCCGGCAAAGATATTATGTACGAATGCAGCACCACTGGAGTTCATCAGCAAACTGGTTTTAGACAATAGAATATTATTGCTCACCAGCATAGGCCCGTGATCTACTTCTAAAAAGATATCCAACCCGTTGTCGTGCATTAAATTGCTTTTCACCTGCACACCCTGCGCCATCCAATCCAGCCATATGCCCATATTGGTATGATAGATATGATTGTTGCGGATCTGCACATCTATTGCACCATGAAATTTTATACCCGCCATTTCCGCCCCATCAAATAATTTTCTGACATGAATATCATGAATGGTATTCCCCTCTACAATACTGAATGCACAACCCATACTCCCCACAATGCCCGTTTGTTCACAATAGGCTATCGTATTGTTGCGCACCAGATGTCCGCCAATTGTTCCTTTGTTCCACCCAAATTTTAAGGCCCTGTTGATGGTGCCCACATAACCTTCTGCCGATTCGGTTTCTTTATTATCGAAAGCGTCTCCGTGTTTACCTAGCGCAATACCCACACATTTTGAATATTGGACAATATTATTTTCAATAATCCAGCCCCGGCTCCAATTCGTACCAATCAAGCCCATCTGTTCTGCTGTAGGTGGTGCCCAATTGGTGGCCGCATGCTCCATGATAAAGCCTCTAACAGTGATGAAATTAGTAAAAGGCTTTTCAGGATAAAAAACCTTTTGACGAACATTGATCTCGACAGTTTCTTTGTTCGGATCTACATTCTTAAACTGGGCCCAGATTGTAGTGTTTTCCTCATCTACATTTGCCCACCAAAGGGGTTTCTTTTCCTCAGCAGTTTTATCTACTTCTTCCTTCGACAAGGCCTCCATCAACCAATCACCATTAAGATACACAGCTCCGGTATGAAACCTGCTGCCCTTAGGTGGCCAGTACCAATCGCCCCGGATTAAATCACTATAGGGGTTAAATTTCCCAAAGAAACTATTCGGTATTTTCACAACCCAGGTATCATTCTCTGTCTTTTTCCAGCCCTTTACAATCTCCGAGCCCTTAATTTCAACCTTCTCTCCTTTTGCGGTCTGGTAAACAATTCGTTCATTTTCTGAATTGCCACCACGCGGAGGGCTAACTTGCTCACGATAAACTCCTGTATGAACAGTAACCACATCACCAGCCATCGCAATATTGGCAGCAGCTGAAATGGTCTTAAATGGCTTTGCTTTGCTCCCATCGTTTGCATCATCGCCACTTACGGATACATGATATTCTTTACCCCGTTCGGATAATTTTGTTGCAACAGGTGTTTGTGCCAGCGAACTCAAAGTTGCAAACACAAAAATTAGAAACGATAAATTTCGCATGTCAGAATCTTAAGTTTATATGTTATTTTGAAATAGTTTCTGCGTTACCCAGCATTTTAACAATGAACCGGTTGGATAATTCCTTTTCTTCAGGAAACTCGCAATCAAATTTCAGAACATGCTTTCCGGTTTTAAGACTTGGGATTGCTTGTTTCAAGGCAATATCTCTTACAAAGCCACCTTTTTTGTTGTATAGTTTAATTTGTGTTCCATCGCAAACAACTGAATTTCCGGCTTCATATTCACCTGGTAATTCCAATTTGAAATATCCGTCAATTTCTATCCATGGATTGCTGATACTTCCTTCTTTACCCATAAAAGTTAAGGTGAAATTGAGCGGCTGTTCAACATCATTATTTACAAATTCCCACTGCGAAAAAGTTGGTTCTCCTGGTTGAAGGACTTTTTTCTCGTGTTCAAATTTGTATTTCTTAAATGGATACAATTTCCATCCCTGTTGATTTCTTTCAAGATGAAAATCATTTTCCGGATTTTTCAACCGGACAATCTGATCTGCGGAAAAAATTTTTGTTCTGTAGGCCTCCTGCCATAGCTTAACTAAAGCAAGTAACTGGCTGGTATTTGGATTTTTTTGAAGATTTTTATATCTGGCAACCAAGGCAAAACCAGCATTGTAACCAGCCGCACGAGCCATCATCCATTCGATATCTTCTGCTGTAGTTGTAGAAGAGAGTAAAAACCATCCCAACATATTAGGCATATAATTGCGTTCCAGAAAGGGTTGGTTTTCTAAACGAAAATCACCCTGAGACTCACGAAATCCACCATACCATGGCTCTCCCCAATTCCAATAGTGACAAAGGTGCCAGTAATAATGACTGGACCGGCTGGTACCATTAACCAGGGTATGCTTGGTATCTTTAATCACTTTATCGGCAAAAATCTGTATCCCATAATCTCCTTCTCCCGATGATAAACAACCTTCATGCCCATCGAAATCCATCTGTGAAACGCCTGTCTGATTAAAAAACCGGCCCAGGTTACCTGCTATTTCCTGCTGCAGTTCGAAATCTGGAAAAAGGGTATTATAAGGATAATCGAACAACATTCCTGCCTTTTCCCCTTTAGAATGATCAGACGCCTTTGTACCAAATACTCCACGCTGACAATCCAATAACTTATAAGGAACCTGTGCCGAAACCGCTCTGAAACGAATGATTTCATCTCCAATTTTTACCGCATGTAGTGTACTGGATTTGATATCCCTGAAATATTGGTCGGAAGCCACTGGTATTTCACCTGCTGCAGCACTTATATTTTCGGTCAGAACTGATGAACCGGTCATCGAAAGGCGCTGATCAGGAATGGGTGTTACATAAGGATCATTGGTATTGACAAAGGTACTCAAGGTATGTACCCCAATCCGGATGCCCTTTTTTGTCGCTTTATCCACACACATTTTCATACCGGCAATGCCATTCGGAAAAGACTTTGGATCCAAAATAAAATGGCCCCAGGATTGGAATGGCCCTTCGTGATAAAGTGAAGCCAGACCCGCTTGTTGCGTATAATCCAACATCGCATCTACCGTCGTTTCATCAAAATCAGAAATCAGGTACGCCCTTCCAGTTTCAGGTGACTGCTTAAACCAAACACCATTTATAAGTGCATGAGGAAGGCCTTCTGCCAACTCAATTGCACCAATACGCGATAAAACCTGTGGCTCAGTACAACCGAAGATCGCAATTTTTGAACCCAATGTTGTTTCATTGGGAATTGCCTTTACAGGCATTTCCGGACGCCCCCACACGGTTAGTTTTCTATCCAGCGAACGATCCAAACTAAAAGCCTGCAAACTACTCCCATAAGTTTGCGCTACAGCTGTAGAACCACGGGATCCTGTCGTTTCTACAGATCCTTCAGAATTTTTCAGAACACCACCAAGTGTTTTTGGGTTCAAGGCCTGGATGCCTATAGCGTATTCACCATCACGAACTACCCCCACAACTTCACCAATGGTTTTACTGATTACCGTTGGATAAGGTCCCCATATAACAGCATTCACTTTATCATTCGCGTCAATTTTAATCAGTTCAAAAGTTAAATGTGTTTTCTTCTGAACCACCTTTACCAGAGCCGTAATTTTTACAGGTAGATAAATAAGAGAAATAATTCCCGACTTAAAAGTCGCATCTGTGGGTTCATACCAATTGTCACCTATCCTGATTTTGAGCAAAGGAGCTTTCTCACCCATTGCCAAATAATTTTTACCCGAAACAGGATTCGACAATGTAGTAAGTTGCCCTTTGGCAGACAAACTCAGGTTCAGACCATCACTCTTCAGGCCTATTTCTTGTGCCGAAACGCTGAGGTATTGGATCAAGATGATAAAAAGAAAGCTAATTTTTTCATATTCTTTTGGTTTACAACTATTTTTTGAACATCAGATCCATAACCCCCATCCCACTTAAAGTGATCGTTTCGTTCGCTTGAAATACTTTCCCACTGTTCTTATCCACAAGTTGTGATGGTTTTATACTATGCCATTGAATTCTCGTTTGTTGAGGTCGTGTTTCAGGATTGTAAAGTCGAATCATAAAACTACCATCCTGCTGAGGCGTTACACTGGTCACCACGATATGATTATCGGTCAGTTCAAATAACCCTCCTTTAACGAACACAGCTCCATCGACCGGCAATGCCAATAAGGGTTGAGTAAATGCCATTCCCATTTTTTCAGTTTCAGAATAACTAAACTGACCATGAGGCCTTAATGCATATCTGAAACGGGCTATCCCCTCCTGATCCGCTTTGTAATTGGTATGCCAATAGTTATTCATCACGTAACTGAACCAGTTTGAAGTTGGGGCACCTTCTTTTTTCCATTCTTTATGACCGGGAGGTACAGTACGCCGTTCATCGATCATAGCACCCGGTTCAACCAGAGGGGCTTCAATCAGCATCCACTGGACACCTTTATCCGATGAATTTACATCCAGCCACCTCCTCCCGTACAAATAATCCATATTTGAGCCAGGCAATTGATCGGTTAGATAGTGCATAGCACCATAACCGGCATCTACTATGGTTTGATCAAAAGATGCATGGAAAGGAAATCCAAAATGAACAGCTTCTTTATCACGGATCGCTTTTTTATCAACTAGATTTTCAACTTCAATTTCATCACTTCCCGCGTACAAGTTTATTCTTCGCTCAAGTTTATTCGTACCTGGAGCCTGGGCAACCATGCTGACAGACTTCAGCACCGGACCATTTTCCACTACGTTTACCTGTACATTAGCATTTGTAGCCGCATCAGCAGGGTTTAAACCTGCTACGTACCAATAACTGTTTAATCCCTGACTGTTAAAAACACCAGCATAATTAAAGTCATTATCAAGTTTTAGCTTCAGTAAGCTGCCATTTGTCTTATCCCATTGCACACTTACCTTTCCGTTGGAAAGCGTTTGATCTGTTAATCTAAGTTTAGAAGTTGCCCCTGGCGCTTCCGCATCTGATAGCTCATATAATGCCGTTCCCAAAGGAGGAACATCCTGGGCAATAAACACATCATTCCCATTGCTCAATTTTTGGAGCGGATGTAATTTACCGGATGCATCTTTGACTGCCTTGGCTTTAGTGCCAGCCGGTAGAACAACAGGTCCGCTTCGCTTCCATGACAAGGTATTGAAGACAGCGATTTTTCTCGACCTGGTATTGTTAAAGGGTTGCAACAAATCCTTCTCCAGGGAATGAATCTCTTCATCTGCATCGAGCATAAATTGCTTCTTAATACGCCATTGTTCAGTTACAAAAGGAACGTCAGGCTCCGTGATACTATTATGGGCACCCCAGGTATGTTCATGAAACATAATGATATTTTTCCAGGCCTCATAAAACCTTTCATTGTCGTATTGCTTTGGATTTAACATGGAATAGAGTGTGGTCAGCTGTTGCAAACGCAAACTATTCACTCTGTTTTTTCCTTCTTCAGCAGCGGTAGAAG
>Ga0182006_1001748_pt1 | contig 12603 bp, 14 predicted proteins | sample Sormic07211104_1_FD_123022 | JGI IMG/M metagenome (GOLD analysis project Ga0182006, IMG submission 123022) | Rhizosphere microbial communities from Sorghum bicolor, Mead, Nebraska, USA - 072115-104_1 MetaG | ecosystem: Host-associated > Plants > Roots > Rhizosphere | place: USA: Nebraska...
CACGAAGCAGTTCGACTGCTGCACCAGAAGGCGCAGCAGGTTGGCCGTGGGCGGCAGGCGGTATTCGCCGGTGAGGATGGTGTACCAGCCGGAATTCACGTTCTCGATCAGCGAGACGGTGCCGAGCGGCGATTCGCAGCGCTCAAGCTGGCTGCTTTCGCCGGCGGTGGCCGAGCCCGCGGCGCTGCCCGTGGCGACGGTCTTGGCCGACTGGCTGCCCATCTGCATGTCGAGCGCGGGCATGTTCTGGCAGCCGGCCAGCACCAGCAGCGTTGCCGCTGCTGCCGTGGCCATGGCCGGTCTTGAAAGCGCGCGCTGCTGGCGCGGCTTGCCTGTGGACTTCTTCATGCGATCCTCCCCCGTTGGTTGCGAAAGGGCCGGAATGCGGCCCTGCGCAAATTTAGTGGGAAGGCAGGATTGCCCACAGTGTCTAAAGTCACTTCTTGTGCTGACGCCAGTGCCGGTTGCCCGGATCGCAGCAGCCCGCAAGATCTCACTTGATGTCGAAAACGCTGATCTTGGTGGTCTGCAGCACCTGGCGGATCGTGAGTGCATTCGGGTACTGGCCGAGGCAACAACACGAAAAAATTCGCCGCACCTGTTGACGGAAGAGTAAAGACTATTTGCGTTCCATGTCACTCGCGGATTTGCCCGCACAGATCTCTGCGGCCATATTCGTTCCCTACAACAACGCTTCATAGTCCCGCGCGCCGTGCAGCACGCGCACCACGAGGACCAGATCGTCGGTGACGCGGTAGAAAATCTGGTAGTTGCCATGCACGCGCCGACGAAGGCCCCTTGCCTCGTAGCGCGGCACGATTGGATAGCTCAGCGGCATGGTGGCCAAGCTGGCGCATTTGTCCGTCAGCTCTTGGACAAAGGAAAGCGCGCGGGCTGGATTGTCGCGCGCGATGTAGTCGGCAATCGCCACCAGGTCTTGACGGGCCTCAGCGGAAAGACGAACCTTCATGTGGTTCGACTGTAGCGTTCAGTGAGTTCGGCGGCCACGTCCTCGAGCGCATGCGTGCGCCCGGCGTCAATGTCTGCCAGGCCGCGTTCAAGCGCGGCATCCAACACGGCCAGCCGCTTTTCGCGTTCCTCGACCAAACGCACGCCCTCTCGCAGGACTTCACTTTTCGAGCCGTAGCGGCCCGTTTCAACCAGTTTTGAGACGTAGCTTTCGAGCTGCGCTCCGAGTTCAGCACTGATCATTGGCAACATCTCCTAGAGATCTACAGATGACTTGATAATAGTTATCAAGCGCGCGAAGTGCAATCCCTGCCAAGCTGCTCGGCCCCGGCCGCGCTGAAACTGTCTTGCCGTTAGGCGGAAACGATATGAGGGACGACAACGCTGCCCACGCTCGGGCGGCAGCAAAGGCCGAAGGCGCGTGCAGGGCGGGCCCTTCGAGATTCGACGCATGTTGTACTTGGCCACGCTCACCGCAGCCAGGCACGAGCCATGCCGCGCGAAAACTTGGGCCTTGATCAGAGGTGCGCGCCGCGGTTGAGATCTCCTTCGCCGGTCAATTTCAGGCGCAGCCGCACCTTGCCGCAGCGGGAGTCGAGGGTTGTGGGTTGCATGGCCGTCTCCTCAGGTTGCCAGGGTTTCGTGCAAGAAGCCGAAATCGGCCTGGCCGTCCAGGAAGGTCTGCGCCGTCTGCATGAAGGCTTGCATGTGCGGCTGCTGCATGTGCGGGCCGGTGAAGGCCGCTTCGCTGGCCCACTGTTCCACGATCAGCCAGCGGTTCGGGGCCTTGGCGTCCTCATGCACGCGGATGCCGAGGCAGGCCGGCTCGAGCGCCATCACCTGCCGGATCACTGCCCGCAGCTCCCGCCGGGCCAGCTCCAGCTTGTCGGGCTGGATGGCGCAGGTGATCACGACAGTGACGGGCTGGGTGCCGGTTGGGCTGCTGTGCATGTGCATTCCTTGATATCTGCTCACGAATGGAGGACATTCTGTGCCGCGCCACCCGATGGCGGCAAACGATGATTTGTCAATTAGTTGTGAGCCAAACTCAACCATGCCGGACACACCCGCGAAGCTCCCGCCGCTGACCGCCTTGCCCTGCTTCGACGCTGCGGCCCGGCACCTGAGCTTCACCAAGGCCGCCGAAGAGCTGCACGTCACGCCGGGCGCCATCAGCCGCGCCGTGAAGCACCTCGAGCAGCAACTTGACGTGCAGCTCTTCGAGCGCGGCACGCGCTCCGTGCGCCTCACCGAAGTGGGCGAGCCCTACGCCAAGGCCGTGCGCGATGTGCTGGACCAGCTCGCTGCGGCAACCGCCGCCGCCACGGCCCGCCTGTCCGACAGCACGCTCAACGTCAGCACCTCGGACGGGTTCGCCGGCCGCTGGCTGGTGCCTCGCCTGTACCGCTTTCGCCAGGCTCACGGGAACATCGACGTGCGCGTTTCCACCACCGGCCGCCTCGCCAGCTTTCACGGTGACGGCATCGACGTCGCCATCCGCTACGGCGCCGGCAACTACCCCGGCCTCACGGCCGAGTGGCTGGCCGACGAAGAGGTCTTCCCCGTGTGCAGCCCCCGGCTGCTGAAAGGCCCGCACGCCCTGCGCAAGCCCGCCGACCTGCGCCACCACACCCTCATCCGCGACGGCTATCCCATCGCTTGGGCGGACTGGTTCGAGCGCGCCGGCGTCAAAGGCGTCAATGCCCGAGGCGGCCTCGCTTTCGACTCCTACACCTTCGCCGTGCAGGCGGCGGTGCAAGGCGAAGGTGTGGTCCTGGGGCGCACCATGCTTGTCGCCGACGACCTGTCCGCCGGCCGCCTGGTGCGGCCGTTCAAGCAGGCGCTGAAGGCCTTTTCAAGCTTCTATCTTGTCTATCCGCCGGAGGCCATGCGGCAGCGGAAGGTGAAGGCGTTCAAGGAGTGGCTGTTGGAGGAGATGCTCAGCAGCGTCTAGCCATGCTGCCGGTTGCGGAACGCCACCATACATTCGCGCTGAAGCTCCGCTAGCAAGTCCCTTGTCTTCGGCGCTGGTTTGGGAAGGGGGCGTTCCCCACTTAGCTTGGCCAGGCACTTCTGAGCCAAGATATTCGAGCTCTGGAGTTCCTTGGCCAATCGCTTGTGGAGATCGGCACCCCAGGTTGCCTGGCTCCCCAAGCACAGCCACGAACCTCCCGAATCCAATGGGACTCAGGTCGCCGTATCCAAGCGAGGTGAAAGTGACGAAGCTGAAGTACGCCGCTTCAAGCAGATCCCGCTCGGTCGCCTTCAAGGTGTGGTCGGAAGGCCCCCAGCGGAAATATGCCGTCGCCAGCAACAGAACGCCCGCGCCAGCAACTGCCAAGTCGATGTACGAAGCTCGCTCTTCTACGGAGCACGCGCCGGAATGTGGGCGATATTTGCATGGAGGTCGGCTATCAGTCGGAGGCGGCGTTCGGCAGGGCTTTCAAGAGGCATATGGCCGAAATGTCTGGTCAATACCGCCGGCGGCAAAAAGGAACACCATAGCGCTGGTTTAACTTGCGCAGCGCCCGTGTGCTCGCAGCGATCGTCAACTTGAAGTGGGCAGCTCCTGATGTCGCCTGACAACCCTTGGACGACGGCTTCGGACCCGGGAGATGGTTCCCGCAGGAACTCCCGGGCGGTAAAAATCACCATGCTGGCCGGCGTCTCGAAAAGACGGGCGATGTTGGCGTAGCTCGATGGTTTTACGGCAAACCAAGATCGTTGATCAGCGCGGCCAAGTAGTTGGTACGTGTGTGCGGCACGTCCACCACGTCCACAAAATCCGGGTGCCGGAAATACACGATCAGGTAGGGGTACTTGGGCAGTCTCCATGAACGCAGGCCGGGCATGCCCAACTCGGCCTCAAGACGTGGCGAGCCTGCGTCGGGATTGCGCTTGATGAGTTCGTAGGCACTCTGCAGCTCATCCACAAAGCCCCTGGCCGCGCTCGGAGCCTGCATGGTCACCGCGTAGTATTGAATCGCGGCGGTGATCTGCGCACCGGCACGAGGGCGGACAAGGAATCGCTTGGCGCCCTTCACGCTCAAGTCGCTTTCCTCTTCACAGCCTTCACGGTCTTCGCGGATGCAGTCCTGGCGTTGCGCTCGGCGGGAGCGCCCGCCGCTTTCGCGTTCAGCGCCTCGGCATGCGCGATCTCAGCTCGCAATCCTTTGAAATATGCCGGTGTCCACTCGACGGCAGGCCCGGATTCAAGGCCGGCAAGGATGGCGGCTCGGAACTGCTCGCGTGCCAAGTCCCGCCGGATGAGGTCACGCATGTACTCGCTGGCATTGCCATAACGACGATCTGCGACCTGTGCATCCACAAATGCCTTCATCTCGTCAGGAAGAGAAATGTTCATCGTCGTCATCTGAAGCACTTTAACCCAGGATGGCAAACTTTGCCATAGCCGGCCTCGCGCCATGACATCATTTCGTGCCCGCCTCGCTTCGCCTCGTGCGGTCCGCATGGGCGAAGGAAGCAGAGAAGGGCTCCGGGTAACCTCAAGGCCGGGCCGCCTGAGATGCGGCCAATGCGGTGCTGGTGCGCCACAATGCCGCCTTGAGTCATCACCACGGCGTGGGATTGCTCCGTGAACCCTACATGGCCGATTCGCTGGGCAGTGCCTTTGCGGTGCTGCAGGCCATCATGCGCACGCTGGACCCAAGAACATCCTGAACCTTGGCAAGCTCGGCCTGACCGACGAGCTGCCCGCCCAAGCAGACTGGGTTTCATCGAATGGACCGCTCCCTCGGCGCGCGCCTTGCGCGGCACCCGATCATCGCGACGCTCTACGGCACGGAGCAGATTGACGCCTTGCTCGACAGCCCGAGTGAGATCGCCATCGTCGCGAACGTGGGATTGCGCAAGCTGCACGCCGTGGTGGGAACCATCACCCGCGCCGACAAGATCGTGACGTTGGCACGCCACACGACGTTCGCAGCGCACTGGCGGCCGGCGCAGTGGCCGTGTCGACGAGTGATGCCTTCATCTGGGGCCTCGATACGGAGCAGCGGAAAGGTTGCCCATGAACGGCATCGATTTCTGTCTCGCAATCGTGGCATGCATCTGAAACACGAGACACCGCCTTCATGAAGATCTTCTTCTCTCCCGCGTCTCCCTTCGTGCGCAAGTGCATGGTCGTGGCCCACGAACTCGGCGTGGCCGATCGCATCGAAAAGCTGCCCAGCGCCGCCGGCCCGGTGAAGCGCGACGCCAGCATCCTCCCAAACAACCCGCTCGGCCAGGTGCCGACCTTCCTCACCGACGACGGCCAGGTGCTGTTCGACAGCCGCGTGATCTGTGAGTACCTCGATGCGACACACGGCGGCGGCCTGTTCCCTGCCGCCGGACCTGCGCGCTGGGCGCGCCTGACCGAGCTGTCGCTGGCCGACGGCATGACCGGTGCCGCGCTGCTCGCTCGTTACGAGACCATGTTGCGCCCCGAGGCGCTGCGCTGGAGCGACTGGACCGACGGCCAGCTGGACAAGGTGCGCACCGGTCTCGAATGGCTCGAAGCGGCGGCGCCGTTCGGCGAGCGCATCGACATCGGCGCCATCGCCTTCGGCTGCGCGCTGGGCTACATGGACTTTCGCTTTCCCTCGGTGGACTGGCGCGCGCAGGCGCCGAACAGCGCGAAGTGGTTTGCCGGGTTCAACCAGCGGCCGTCGATGCAGGCCATGTTGCCGATGGCGTAGCCCCTTGATCTGGCAAGGCGATGTATATATCGGCAGGAACATCGTCTATTTGGAGTGCGTCATGCAGCAATCCACCGCCAAGCTCTTTGCCAACGGCGACAGCCAAGCTGTGCGCCTGCCGGAGGAATTCCGCTTCGAGGGCACCACGGGATCTATATTCGACGCGATGCTGCGACCGGATGACGTCATCCTGTCAATACGCGCCCAACGCACTGGCGTGCGTTCATGCAGATGCCGGAGCAACTGGGTATCGTTCCTCCAGACTTTCCGCAGGCCTGCGAACGAAGCGAGCAGTTGCAAGAGCCCGTCGAAGGATGGAAGGAATGACGCTGCTCACGCTGCCCAGGTAGCGCAGGCCCGGAGCTCAGCGTCCATTCCAGCAGGAAGTTCCAGCTCACCCACACGTTCGAAAGCCGTTCGGGCGCATCGACGAAATACTGAACCTGGGCGTCAAGCCCGGCTTCATTCCCAGCGCGGGCGACATGCTCGCGGCCATCAACGCGCCGAGCTTGACGGTCACGTCAACGTATACGAGGACGCAGCTCATCGTGCGCTTCGACGCCTGGGGCGGCGGATGCCGAAGTCCGTCAGGCATCCCTCGACGGCGCAACCACCGCACCTTCGATGTGGTGGCGCACCACGGCCTCGGCGACAAAGCCCGAGGCCTTCATCTCCTCGACAAACCCGCTGAGATAGCTGGCGGCTTCAATGCCGCGGCTTCGCGGCGTTCCCATCGCCTGCTGGATGACCATGAACCTTCCGGGCAGGAGCCGCAAGCCCTTGAGCCTTGCCGCGTCGGAGGCGAGCTGCTGGCGCACGCCGGCGGCCACGTCGACGCCTTGAGCAAGAAACTCGTCGACCACCGCGGGAGAGGTGTCTGCACGGACGATCTGCGCCCGCTCGAGTTCGCGCGTCAGGTAGAGGTCGTAGGCGCTGCCCTTGCCGACCATGATCCGAACGCCTTCGGCATCCACTTGCTCGTTGGCTGCGATCGCGGAGTTCTCTCGCACGAGGTAGCTGCCTTCGATCAGCAGGTACGGCGCCGTGAAGAGCAAGCCCTCTGCGCGCAGCGGATCGACGGCGAAGAAGCCGATGTCGGCCTGCTCGCCGGTCACGGCCGCGACCGATTTTCCCGCGGCATCGAACACGACGAGCTGCAGCTCGGCCTGCAGGCGCCTGGCCAGTTCCTTGGCCAGATCGACCGACACGCCGGTCGCCTGCGCGTGCGCCGCATCCCAGCGCGCGAGGATCGGGTTGCCGAGGTTGATCGACGCACGCAGCACGCCCGCGGGCATGAGTGCCGACCGGGTGGAAGATTCGGCGGTCATTGGCTAACCTCCGTGCTTCGCACTGCGGTGCGAGCCCCCTTCGGAACGGCCGGGCGGGGGCTCATGGCTTGGCAGCATGCTCTTCGAGCAATGCGAGCACGGCAGGATCCAGCGCGAGGCCGTCGCGCCGGTGGCGTGCCAGGTTGTCCAGCTCGATCTCGCCCGGCACAAGGACGGGACGCGATGCCTCCGCGGGCGGGCTGCCATGGAGGATGGCCGCGAAATCGTTCATGCGCTGCGCGAGCCATGTGGTGGAGCCGAGGTGCCGCGTGTCGATGAGGATGAAGAAGTGGCCCAGGTTCTGCGGCTCGTCGGGTGCATCGACCCACGACTTCACATGCGTGAGGTAGGCCGCGCCCGACAGCAGGCCGGCAAAGAGGTCCACGAGCAACGCCAGCCCGTAGCCCTTGTGCCCGCCGATCGGCAGCAGGAAGCCTTCGAGCGCCGCCGCCGGATCGGTCGTGGTGCGGCCCTCCTTGTCGGTCGCCCAGGTGTCCGGAATCGCATCGCCGCGCTTGAGCGCGTTGCGGATCTTGGCGCGGGCGGCCACGCTGATCGCCATGTCCAGCAGGAACGGACGGCCGCCTGGGTTCGGCACGCCGAAGCCGACCGGGCTGTTGCCCAGGCGCGCATCGCTGCCGCCCCACGGCGCGATGGTGGTGGTGGCATTGCTGCCGATGATGCTCGCGAAGCCGGCTTCGGCCGCAATCAGCGAATAGGGCGAGACCGGGCCGAAGTGGTTGCTGCCGCGCGCGAAGGCGACGCCCACGCCGGTCTGCCTGGCCGTGTCCATGGCCGCTTCCAGCGCGCGCATGCCAACCAGGGGGCCGACGCCGTTGTCGCCGTCGATGCAGACGATGGCGGGCGCCCGCTGCTCCCGCGTGATGCGCGGCTTGGCCTGGATGCCGCCGACGCCCAACCGCTCCCCGTAGGACTCGATGCGGCCGAGGCCGTGCGTGGACAGGCCGAACAGATCGGCCATGACCAGGATCCTGGCGACGTCGCGTGCGTCCTCGTGCGCGAGCCCGAGGCCCTCGAAGGCGCGCGTGCCGAGTTCAAGCAATTCGGGCTCGCGCAGGACGCGTTGTTTTTCAATGGTCGTGTTCATGATGGCTTTCAGGTGATGGATGGCGGCTTCATTCGGCTTTGAGGCCGGCCTTGCGCACGACGCTGCCCCAGCGGTCGCGCTCGGCCTTGATGAATTTGGCGAACTCCGCAGGTGCCATGGGCGACGCCGTGCTGCCGTCTTCCTCGAGGCGCGCACGCACGGCCGGAACGCCCAGCGCCTTGACCGCGGCCTCGTGCAGACGGCTGACGATCTCCGGCGGCGTCCTGGCCGGCGCCAGGATGCCGAACCACTGGGAGCTGTCGAAGCCGGGATAGCCGAGCTCGGCCACCGTGGGAACGCTGGGCAGTGCGCTCAGCCGCTGCGGTGAGCCGCTCGCGATGATCCTGATCTTTCCGGCCTTGGCCTGCGCGATGAAGCCGGGCGGTCCGGCGGAAGCGGCGTCGGTGTTTCCCGCCAGCAGGTCGTTGAGCTGGGCGCCGGTGCCCTTGTACGGCACATGGGTGACGTCGATGTGGGCCGTGACCTTCAGCATCTCGAACGCCAGGTGGCCGGCACTGCCGTTGCCCGCGGAGCCATAGTTGAGCTTGCCGGGCTGGGCCTTGGCCAGCGCGACAAACTCCGCAAGCGTCTGCGCGGGCACCTTCGCGCCCACGGCAAACACCATCGGCACCTTGGCCAGCAGGGCGACCGGCGCGAAATCCTCGTCGCCATACGGCAGCTTGCCGAACATCGCGGGATTGACCGCCAGGGTGCCGACGTGCCCCAGCACGATGTTGTAGCCATCGGGCGCCGCGCGCGCCACTTCCTGCATGGCGATGATGCCGGAGGCGCCGGCCTTGTTGTCGACGATCACGGCCTGTCCGAGCGTTCTGGACATCTCGTTGGCGAGCAGCCGCGCAATGACGTCGGAACTCCCTCCCGGCCCATATGGCACGACGAGGCGCACCGGCTTTTCCGGCCAGGCCGCGTGGGCGAACGGTGCCGTCGCCGCGAGCGAGGCTGCGGCAATCAGGAAGGCCGTTCGGCGCAAGGCCGCGAACGGCAATGTCCATCGGCGATGGGGCGTGCGGATCGATGTGGGCATGGAGGTCTGTCTCTTGGTGGTGCGGCCTCGGACATGGGCCGCTGCGAGACGAATGATCTCCAAGCGCACAGCTGGTGTAAATTGCAAATATCCGAGCTACTTTTGATTCAAACGCATGAATTTCGATCTGGCCGATCTGCGGGCTTTCTTGTCGGTGGCCGATTTCTCGAGCTTCCGCGCGGCCTCCGACAACCTGCACCTGTCGCAGTCCGCGTTGTCGCGCCGCATTGACAAGCTCGAATCGGCGCTTGGCGTGGCCCTGTTCAACCGGACCACGCGCAAGGTCGAGCTCACGACCATCGGGCGGGCCTTCGTGCCCAAGGCGCGCAGCGTCATGCGCGAACTGGAGGACGCGCTCGTCGGCATCAAGGAAGTCACCGACCGGGTCTCCGGCCAGGTCACCATCGCCTGCGTGCCGTCGGCGGTCGGCTACTTCCTGCCTGCGGCGATCAAGCAGTTCCACGAGGCCTACCCGAGGGTGCGCATTCGCCTCATCGACGAATCGTCCGCCGAGATCCTCATGGCCGTGGCCCGCGGCGATGCGGACTTCGGCTTGACCTACATCGGCACCCAGGAGCCCGACATCGATTTCGAACCGCTGCTCGAAGAGCGCTTCGTCGTCGCCTGCCCCGCCGGGCATCCGCTTGCGAAGCACAAGCGCGTCACCTGGGCCGAACTGGCGCGGCACGAATACGTGACCATTGCGCAGGGCAGCGGCAACCGCTTCCTGATCGACCAGGCCCTCAGCCATGTGGAGAGCAAGCCGCAATGGTTCTGCGAGGTGCGGCACGTGCCGGCGCTGGTCAGCCTGGTCGAGGCGGGCCTCGGCCTTGGCGTGGTGCCGCGCCTTGCGATGCCGCCAAAGGGTCACTCCGGCCTGGTGAGCCTTCCGCTGGAAGGCCCCCGGGTCACGCGGCTCATCGGACTGATCCGGCGGCGCGGCCGCGAATTCATGCCCTCGGCCCAGCTGTTCTACGACATGCTTCTGAAGACGCGCCGCAAGGGTTCGGTGGGGTAGGGCGGCGCTCCGCCGCAGAAGCGCTACATTGCATGCGCCATGGACCGCCTCGAAAACATTGAGACCTTCGTACGGGTCGCGCAGACCCAGAGCTTCGCCGAGGCCGCGCGCCAGCTGCGGGTCTCCAAGTCGGTCGTGACCAGCCGCGTGAAGCAGCTGGAAGACCATGTCGGCGCGCCGCTGTTCCACCGCAGCACGCGCGTGGTGCGGCTCAGCGATGTCGGGCAGGCCTTCCTGCGCGACTGCGTCGAGCTGGTCGGCCGGGCCAACGACATCATGGACCAGATGCGCGATGCCAAGGACGGCCCCACCGGCACCTTGCGCGTGCATGCGCTCACCGGTTTCGTGCTCGGGCATTTCGCGACGCTGCTGCGGGCCTTCCAGTCGAGCTTTCCGGACATCCACCTCGAACTGATCGTGAGCGATGCGGTGGTCGATCCGGTGAAGGCGGGGGTGGACTGCGCGCTGCAGATCTTTCCGGCAGCCTCGACCGAGCTGGTGTCGCGCTCGCTGTTCCCGGTGCGCCGCGTGTTCTGCGCCACGCCCGAGTACCTGCGCGCGCACGGCAGGCCCGCGAGCCCGCGCGAGCTGCACAAGCACACGCTCGGCCTGTACTCGGGCTATCCGACGCGCGACCGCTGGACCTTCCACCACGGCGGCGAGCAGGTGACGATGTACATGAGCGCCGCACTGCTCACCAACAGCGTCCACCTGCTGCGCGAATACGCCATGGAGCATGCCGGCATCGTCTGCCTGCCGACGCTGGTGGCCGGCGAGGCGATCCTGCGCGGCGAGCTGGAGGTGGTGCTGCCGGCGCACCAGCTCTCGTCGTTCTCGCTGAGCGCGGTGTATGCGGGCACCTCGCGCAATGCGTTCAAGCTGCGGCTCTTCATCGAGCACCTGACCCATGCCTTCTCCAAGGTGCCGCCGTGGGACGCGGCCATGATCGAACGGGGCCTGCTGCCGCCCGGCCTGATCTGGGACGCCTGAGGCGAGCGCGGCCCGTTCCGGGGGTAAACCCTGCGCATTGAACGGATTCGCCGAACAATGCGGACCGCGTTTCGGGCCTACCGCCCGTGCCCCGCGTTTCCTACAGTGCATACATCGCAGCGCCAGGCTGCATCGTCCAGCACTTCAGGAGACATCCATGACCGTTGCCTACCAGACCCGCTTCGGGTCGCTCAAGCACTTCGAGAAGGGGCACGTCGAGCCGATCGACGACGACGTGCGCCACTACGCGTTCTCCAACTGCTTCGAGATCGCCAGCATCAGCCGGCCGTACGAGAAGGTCGTGTTCGGCCAGAACCAGATCTACGTGCTGGAAACGCTGCGCGCCGAAGGCACCTCGCCCTGGTACACCAGCGCGCACGACGAATTCGCGCTGGTGATGGATGGCGAGGTGGAAGTGCACCTCGTGCAGCTCGATGCCGCCCAGGCCGTGGCCGACAAGGACAAGAACGGCGCGGTGCTCGTGCAGGGCGAGCCCAGGGGCAGGAAGATGGGCTGGATGAAGCTCTCGCGCGGCCACCAGGGCCTGCTGCCGAAGAACACGGCCTACCAGTTCCGCGCAGCCGGCGACCCCGGCGTGATCGTGCTGCAGACCTGCAAGGGCGACCTCTCGGTAGAGAAGTGGGCCGACATCTGCCAGACGCAATGAACGCATCCAGGAGCCACACCATGAACGCACCCGCAGAACTCGCCAAGGTCATTGCGTCGCAGCCCGACGCCACGCTCGGCTACAAGGATTTTTCGCTCGGCAGCTTCGGCTTTCGCCGCGACGAGTATTTCGTCCACATCACCTGGAAGACCCGCGACGGCCGTCCCATGAGCCACACCATGGACGCCGGCAGCTACCTGCGCGCGCTGATGCGCGACGTGGCCTGGGGCTTCTTCTACGGCTGGGTCAACTTCGACGACGTGTTCGGCACCATCAACCACTACGACTCGGTCGACCTGTACGCCGGGAGCTTCAACGGCACCATGAAAGACGCGGGCATCGACCTGCTCGAGAACTTTCCCACGGCGCAGATCCGCGCCACCTTCGAGGCCATGCTCGACGACTGGACCAACGAGAGCTTCGACCCGTTTGCCGCGCCGCAGGAAACCGGCTCGCCCTATGGCCGCAAGAGCGGCAACAACACCGCCAAGATCACCCGGGCGCGCGAGCTGGCCAAGCGCTGCGTGGGCCTGAAGGGCGACCTCGACCTGCGCAGCGATGCGCGCGGCGCGCCGGTCAACCGCGCCTTTGCCGACGTGCCGCAGGCCCAGCCCGAGCTGCACCCCGAGCCCGGCTTCGAGAACGAGGTGCACGCCTTCAACCTGTTCGGCTTCCTGAGCCGTTCGCAGGTCACCTGGAACCCGAGCTTCACCTCGGTGGTGAAGCACAGCTACATGTGCCCGACGACCGAGGAGCACATCCTGCCGATCATCCACGG
>Ga0182006_1001751_pt1 | contig 12597 bp, 12 predicted proteins | sample Sormic07211104_1_FD_123022 | JGI IMG/M metagenome (GOLD analysis project Ga0182006, IMG submission 123022) | Rhizosphere microbial communities from Sorghum bicolor, Mead, Nebraska, USA - 072115-104_1 MetaG | ecosystem: Host-associated > Plants > Roots > Rhizosphere | place: USA: Nebraska...
GGCAAATACAACCTACAAACCTGCATTTTCTGGACAAACGCGTGCAGGAAGTATTCAAACCACAACAGAAATTGAATCTAAAGTTATCACCAACGGTTTAAGCGCTCCTTGGGGAGTGGCTTACCTTCCGGATGGACGTCTTTTGGTAACCGAAAAAGCAGGTAAAATAAAAATTGTTACACAAGCTGGAGTTATAAGTAATGCCTTAACAGGAGTTCCTGCCGTAAATCCAGCAGATCAAGGCGGATTACTAGGTATATGTCTTGATCCTGCATTTGCAACAAACCGCATGATTTATTGGGCTTTTTCTGAAGTAGTAGCAGGCGGAAATATTACAGCTGTTGCAAAAGGAAGAATCTCAGATAATGATACAGCAATTGAAAATGCAACTGTTATCTATCGTTCTAATACACCAAATAACAGCACATTACATTACGGAGGCCGTGTATTATTTGACAAAACTGGAAATTTATTTGTGAGCATTGGCGAAAGATCTGTATTAGAAACTCGTCCACTCGCACAGGCAGCAAACAGCAGTTTAGGTAAAATTGTACGCATTACTACGAATGGACAAGCTGCACCTGGAAATCCAGTTTTCTCGCAAACTGGCGCTTTACCAGAGTTATACACTATCGGACATAGAAACCCACAAGGACTGGCTCTTCACCCAACAACTGGAGAATTATGGCAGAGCGAACACGGACCAAGAGGCGGTGATGAAATTAACCGAATCACAGCCGGAGCAAACTACGGCTGGCCAACTATTACATACGGAATTGAATACAGCGGTGCCAAAGTTGGCGAAGGTATTCAGCAGCAAACTGGAATGGAACAGCCTGTATACTACTGGGATCCTGTTGTTTCACCAAGTGGAATGACTTTTTACGCAGGAAACCGTGTCCCTGAATGGCAAAATAATCTTTTCATAGGAGCATTAAGTGGCATGCATATTGTTCGCTTAGCTTTTAAGGATAATAAAGTAGCTGGAGAAGAAAGATTATTGGCTGGTGAGGGACAAAGATTTAGAGATATCACACAAGGAAAAGATGAAGCATTATACGCCGTTACTGATCAAGGAAGACTTTACAAAATTGATAAAAAACAGAAGTAAACTAAACTTGTTCATTTATATTAGCCAAAAACGCCCCATAATTGGGGCGTTTCGTATTTTATAAAATAAAGAATTAATTAAGCTTTAGCTTTTCTTTTTACTGTACAGCCAATTTCTTTAGTTTGAGTAATTGCTGGTTTTTGACCGCTCTTTAGAGATGCAATAACATCTTCGGCATATTTTACTTTATCTGCTTTATTTCCTTCTGGATCATTGTCGATTGCTCCAACATATTCTACAATATTTCCTTTTGAGGTTTTAGAAACGATGAAAATATGCGGTGTACGTTTTGCACCGTACTCGTCAGTAATTTTTTGTCCTGGATCAAATAAATATGGAAAAGGATATTTTTTACTTTTTGCCAAGTCTTGCATTTTAGAAAAAGTATCTGCTGTAGAAGCTTCTGGGTCATTTGGATTGATTGCAATTACAGGATATCCTTGTGGTCTGAATTTTTTATCTAAATCGATAATTCTTTGCTCATAACCTATCGCATACGGACAAGTGTTGCAAGTAAAAACTACGATATAACCTTTTGCATCTTTAAAAGTTCCAAAAGAAACTTCTTTGTTGTCAACATTTTTCAGTTTAAAATCTGGTGCAGTATCTCCAGCTTTAAGAGTTGTAGTTTGTGCCTGAGAAAGAAAGGCTGAAAATGCCAGTGCTAGTAATAAAATTATTTTTTTCATGGTTTCTGGATTTATAGTTTTTTATATTCAGTTAATAATTGTTCGTATGTAAATTCCGTCTCGACAAATTTTCGTTTATCATTTTTAATGAATAACGTTGCTGGAATACTTCCTGACCAGCTTGGATCGATTCGGTCGATAAATTCCTGCGGACTGCTTTCGTTTAAAAGAAAAACTTCGTTTTTAAGATTTTTTCTTTTTACAAACGGAATTACGTTCGATTCTAGTTTAGACTTAAAATCTAAACTTACCAATAAAACAGCCAGTTTGTCTGACTTATGTTCTTCTTTTAATTTCTCGAAATGAGGTAATTCTTTGATGCAGGGTGCACACCAAGTTGCCCAAAAATTCACAACATACGTACTGTCTTTTCCGTTTTTAATTCTCTCGTTAAGCTGATTTATATTCAACAACTTTACGTTTTGACTATAAGCTGAAACTGAAAAAATACTAATTAAAATTATATAGTAAAAAGACTTGATTTTCATAAGAATACAATGCTTTAGGATTAAATTGTGCCTTACAAATATAAAGCAATGAAATCTTACTTTTTGTTAATGAAAGTTTAATAGGTTTTAATTTATACAGAAACTCATATAAGCTTTGTGCATTGAATTTTGATAGTCACATTTTATTGACTAATTGACTTATGATTATTTACAAACGAACTTTGTCGAAAATAAAAAACAGTTGTTATAAAAATACTGTCGCTATTATTAATCATGATTTGCAGTTTAAGCTGTCAATCTCAAACAAATTCAAAAATGAATGAAAATAAAACAAATCCGCTATTATGCGACCCAATAAGCGGAACATGTGAAATGCCAATAAGCGAAAATTCTAATAAAACCGCTAATATTCAAATTGAAAATAAACCTATAAAAATCATTTATTACACAGATCCTATTTGCTCGTCGTGCTGGGGAATAGAACCTCAACTTAGAAAACTAAAATTAGAATACGGCGATTATTTTGAAATTGATTACAGAATGGGCGGTTTACTACCAGATTGGAGTTATAATAGCGGCGGTATAAGCAAACCCTCAGATGTTGCGCATCATTGGGATGAAGCAAGTTTACATTACGAAATGCCAATTGATGGAGATGTTTGGCTTGAAGACCAGTTAGATTCTTCTTATCCCTCCTGCATTGCTATGAAAGCTGCGCAGATACAGGGTAAAGAAAAAGCAGTAAAATTTATGAGAGTCCTGCGTGAGAAATTATATCTGGAGAAGAAGAACATAGCAAAATGGGAAAATATTGCAGAAGCTGCAAAAATCGCAAATCTTAATATCGAAAAACTGAAATCGGATTATGATGGTGATGCAAAAAAGCTTTTTCAAGAAGATCTAATTTATGGCAAAACTCTTGGAGTAAGAGGTTTCCCAACGCTTTTTTTTGCTGATGATAATAATAAATTAACTGTTTACGGTTCTAAACCTTATGCTTCTTACGAGAATGCTTTACTGGCTTTATTTCCAGAAGCAAAAAAGAAAAGTATTGTTAAAGAAAATCCTTTATCGATTTTTGAAATATATCCTTCGCTAGCACCAAAAGAATATGCCGTAATTCATGACATTTCTGTTAACGAAGCAAAAATTATATTAGAAGAATTGCATGCAAGAGGAAAGTTAGGTAAAATGTCTATAAAGAATGGTTCGCTTTACAGTAAGTAATTTTAAAATGTCCCATGGAACATTTCATTGGTAGAAAATAAATATTTTTCTAGATATCATCCCGTAGGCACGTTTGGGTCATGAATTTGATTATTTAAAATATTGTCATTTCAACAATCAAACGTTCCTACGGAACGTAAATTCTATACATTTATTTTTTTTTATACCAATGAGATGTTCCTAACGGAACATTTTAAAATTCTTGATCTACATAAAATTTGGAAATATTATAATAGAAAATCAAACGTTCCTACGGAACGTAAATTCGATACATTTATTTTTTTTCTACCGATGAGATGTTCCTAAAGGAACATTTTTTATTACTCGTTTATTTTTTAAAATTCAATAAATTTTATATTCTATTACTTACTTATAAAATAACATAAAAATCCAAACCATGTTCCGTTAGGAAGATCTCATCGGTAGAAAAAATATTTATTTTTTTGTGTCGTCCCGTAGGGACGTTTGGAATTTAAAGAATTGGCTCTTTAAAATTATGCGATTGCGACAATCAAACGTTCCTACGGAACGTAAAATCGATGCATTTTTTTTTTCTATCGATGAGATATTCCTAACGGAACATTTAAAAATTCTTGACCTACATAAAATTTGGAAATATTATAATAGAAAATCAAACGTTCCCACGGAACGTAAATTCTATACATTTATTTTTTTTTACCGATGAGATGTTCCTAACGGAACATTTATGACTCCTTAATTTTTTTTAAAATTCAATAAATTTTATATTCTATTTACTTACTTATAAAACAACATAAAAATCCAAACCATGTTCCGTTAGGAACATCTCATCGGTAGAAAAATTATGTGTTTTGTGTCGTCCCGTAGGGACGTTTGGAATTTAAAGAATTGGCTCTTTAAAAATATATTGGTTATCGTATTCAATTTCAAATGCTTTGAGTAATTTTTGATATTCTTCTAAAAATGATTCTTTTTTATGATGCTGTTCTTGGTTTTGGATATAACGTATTACATTGGGGACATGACTTCTTGAATAAGAAAAAGCACCATAACCTTCCTGCCATGCAAAATTTGGAGACAGTTTTTCCTCTTTAATCCATTTGCTGGTTTCTGTTTTCAAATTTTGAATAAGAGATGAAATAGATTGTGTTGGTCGCATCCCTATAAATATATGAATGTGATCTGGCATACTATTTATACAAAGCATTTTATGTTGATTTGATTGTACAATACCAGTTATGTATTGATGCAATCTGTCTTTCCATTCTTTTCCAATTAATCCTTTTCTAAATTTTACTGCAAAAACAAATTGTATGTGTATTTGTGTATATGTATTTGCCATATGATTTCTACCGATTAATGTTCCTTTTATACAAATTTCCAAAATGCTAAAAATCGATATATCTCATAGAAGTCATTAAAATATCATTTTAAGCTAAATCATTATTAACACAAAAAAGCCACAAGATAACTTGCGGCTTTTGTAAATTATTGTTGGTTACTTTTCAAATCTCCTCCAAAATCAATTCTGCAACTGCATCGATTGCTTGATTGATTATACTTTCAGGATTTCCTTCAAACTCAAAATGTCTGGCAATTTCTTTTTCTGCAATAATAATATGTATGAAAATGGTTCCTACTGGTTTTTCTTCACTTTCGCTTCCGCCTGGAGTTGTAAGACCAGTGAGGGCAACACAGATATCTGAGCTAATATAACGACAAAAATTCTGTGCCATCAATTTAGTCACCTCGGCAGATTCTGCGCTGTATTTTTCTATTGTTCCCCAAGGAATATGCAGTAAATCTTCTTTCATAGAAGAATGGTAACTTACTATCCCTCCTATCAAGATTTTCCCTGAATTAAAAACTGTCGAAAATTCATAACACATTTTTCCAGCAGAAGCACTTTCTGCAAATGATATGGTCAAGTTTTTTTCTATTAGAGCTTGACAGCAAGCGGTCACTTTATGAGATGCCATAATTATTTAATTTTTAATTACTATTTCATATCAAAATTAGAATGTAAGTAATATGGTTATCTTACATAATTTCTTACAGTTATTATATTATAAGTAACTGTTAATTATGCAACTATAAATAATTTTCTTGTAAAGGCTTTTAGTTACCTGCTTGTTAAATTTGTAAAACCCTACTTTTTAAGTTTAAAAGTATTACGACAAAAAATTAAAAAAATAGTATTATGGAAAAGCAACACAACCATGATTATGGTCAATTCGACCCTGATTATATAGATCAAAATACTCTTGTAGACGGAACTTATTCAGTTGAAGATGAATATAAACAAGAGCTGAAAAAACACGATGAACGCGAATTTGGTGAAAGTGATCCTGACATCATTGAGCAAAATACGCTAATTGATAATGACAATTACGCAAGAGATGAAGATCCTTATCAATATCAAGAAGAATTTGTAGAAGATTTATCTCATCCAGAACAAGATTTTGAAAAGAATACAAATGTACGATCTGAGAATATACCAAATCAAGAGCGTATTATTAATGAAGATGATGCCATTACAAATGACGATACGGAAGACGACTTGAATGATGAGTATGATCCAGATCTAGATTTAGACAATGATTTGGAGAAAGATGATGACTTAGATAATGATGAAGAACTAGATGATTTTGATGCTGAACATTATCCAGAAAACCATCCTAGAGAATAACCATTTATCATAGCTTCAAAACAATTGTTTATGACTATAGTAACACAAATTGTCTGGCTATTTATTTTAGCAATTCCAATTGCCTGTATAAGCTGGACTGTAACGCACGAAGAGATTTTTAGAGAACCACATGAATGGTGTGTCAGACGTTCTAAAAATGACCGATTTTTAGTATCGAGAAAATTTTTCTACCTCTTTACGTGTGAATACTGTTTTAGCCATTATGTCACAATTGCGTTTTTAATTCTTTGTGATTATAAACTTTTGTTAAATGATTGGCGAGGCTATATTTTGGCAGGGTTTTCTCTGGTTTTTACAGCAAATGTCTATATGAGTCTTTTTGCATTGCTGCGTCAGGCGATCAAAAAAGAAAAAGTTGAAATCGAAAAAATCGAAAGCGAAACTGACTCTGAAAAAGAATAAAAATTAAAAAAATAAGTATAATTAAACAAATTATTGTCATGGAGAATTTAAATTTCATAGATCCATTATTACACGGAATTACCCCACAGAATAAATCACTTAATCTTTCGGTTAAACAAATGGTATGCGCAGGAGTTGGTGCACTTTTGGCTTCTGCAGTTTTGAAAAAAACAGGACATCCAAAAGCCAGTGCAGTTGTTGGAAGTATTGCACTGCCAATTTTAGCTTCAGCTTGTTATAAAAAATATAGTCAAGTTACTAAAGAGAAAATTGATGCTAAGACTAGCAGCGGTATCGAATACAATCACTAATTATTATTTGATAAAAATTAAAAAGCCTATAATTAATTTTATAGGCTTTCTTTTTTTATAGTCTTCTGTCGTAATAATACTTTCTATTTTCCTTTTTTAGTGGAAGTCTTTACAGTATCAATATTCAGAGGATGTGCTGTTGGGTCTGATACTAGTTTTGTACTGCCAGGTTGTTGTTTGGCAGCTCCTTCTTTCTGAAAATTGTTTTTCTTAGATGGCATAGTACTTTTTACTGTATCTATTTTAGCAGGATTTGCAGTTGGGTCTGATACGATTTTTGTTGTGCCCGTTTTTTGTGACTTCCCTGCTTCTGCTTTCTGAACAGTACTTTTATTAGAAGATACTGTGCTTTTTACTGTATCTACCTTAGCTGGATTTGCCGTGGGATCTGATACAATTTTTGTAGTATTCTTTTTTTGCTGCTTTTGAGGCGTTTGTTGTGCCAATACCGTTCCTGTAAAAAGAATTACAGCAAAGATTAAAAATAATTTTTTCATGATGTTTGATTTTTAAATTAATAATGGGCTGATAATATAAACCAATCTCAATTTAAAGTTTAGCGAATAAGTCACTCTACAATCAAAATCAATTTATAATCTTATACTAAATAGTTCATTTTACCTCGATATTTCCTTCAACCCAATTCAAGGCTTTATTAAAATCTACTTTTTTAAAACCTTTAAATTCTCCTGGAACTATATAACTAAATCCGTTTGTAAAGGAAATAATTTCTTCAGTATCTGTAATGATTGCTGCTCTATTCCATTTTCCTAGATGTTTTAATCCTAAAAGAGCGTCCTCAAGCCACGCTCCAGCAGTAAAGTTTTTGATATCTGTATCGAGAACCAATAAAAAATTAATTTCATTGGTTTGTTTCACTAAATGTTCAACTGCAGGAACCACTGCTGTTAAAAAATCTTCTTTGGTTACTTCTGCTAATGCTCTAAATGCAACAATGTTATCGGTAGTGTCAATTTGATGTATCATGATTTTTACACTTTTTTTGAGTTATTAATTTGAGTTTTATTCTTTGATATTTTTAGAAAACAGTTGTATTCAAAATACCAAAATCCATCTCAAATGTACTGATTCAATGATAGTTAAATCTTATATTTTTTCATTTGATTATTATATATTTTGAAGGTTCTGAGGTGCTGAGAGGCTAAGGTGCTGAGTTTTTCACATTGGACGCATACATAGATTAAATTGAAAATCAGTTTTTAAAATAAAATGGATATTCTTTGCATAGACGCACTGCGGTGCGTCTCTACAGAATACATATCCAATACAAAACCTGTGAACCTTTGAACCTTTGAACCTTTGCAACTTACAACCTTAGAACCTCAGAACCTTAGCACCTCAGAACCTTAAAAAAAAAAGCCTCTCTCTTTCGAAACAGGCTTTTTGAAAAAAAATAAAAAATAAACTAACACACAAACTTAATTGTATCCTTGGTTTTGTTTGAATTCTTTAGTTACATCTATTGTAGACTGCGGAATTGGAAATATTCTTCTAAATGGTTCTGCAGCAGGTTTTGCAGTTCCCGCTAAATCAAATTTTCCAAAACGGATCATTTGTGGTCTTCTTTGCAATTCCCAGTACAATTCAAATCCAATTTCTTTATATAAAATAGTTTGATCTATTGATGTTAATGGTTTTCCAGTTACACCTCCGTATAAAGATTCTCTTTTTCTGCTTGTACGCAATTTATTAAGATCATCCATTGCCAATCCTGTGCTTCCTTTTCTAAAATAAGCTTCGGCTCTCATAATGTAGATTCCTCCTAAACGGAATAATGGAATATCAACATTACTATTTCCGTTTCCTCCTTCAGGATCAAATTCGTATTTGAAAATACGAGCTCCTTGATTGATTTCGTTTTGAGCAAAAACAGATTGTGCAGGATTTTTAAAAGTCAAAGAAGGTGTAAAATCCATTCTTGTTGTTGTGCTTTTTTCCATATATAAAGGAGAAACTTTGATACGGTTTCCTGTCATTTCCAACGATCCTGAAGCTAGCAATATTGGTCCGTATTGTGGTCCGTATTGAATACCTCTGTTAAAGTGGAACCAGGGTAAATTAGCACTTTTTGGTACAATATCTGTTGCTGGAACACTTACATCTGTACCATCGTTCATGAACCATGTACCATCACCATATTGGTATTTTTGCTGAAATCTTGGATCATCGTGGTTTCCCTCCCATGTTGCAAAAAACTCTGGAGTTGTACAAGCCGCATTTGTTCCTCTGTTTGCTGCAGAAGTTCTTTGGTTACGTTCCATACATACATAAGCAAAACTGTTTGAACCGTTACGGATGTAATCTATCTTTTGAGAAATCGCAAAAATAAGCTCTTTCCCATTTTCATTATCTCTTGCAAAGTTTTTGAAATAATCGCTTTCTAAACTGTATTTTCCAGAATTGATCAATAATGAGGTATAGTAAATTACACGATCCATATCTGTTCCTGTACCAGTTGCTGCAGCTTCATTAAAATTAAAATTTGAAGCTGTATTGTAACGATCTTTAAAAACAGCACGATTCAAATACATTGTACTTAACAAACCATAAGCAGCTTCTTTTGTAAATCTTCCGTGATGTGTTCGCTGCTCTCCCATACTTGCCAAATCTGGAATTAAAGCCTCAACATCGGCAATTAAAATATCGATTTGTGTATCAGCTTTTAAAATCTGTAAAGGCGCATTCGGATTCATTGGATCTCTGTATGGCGCTTGTCCGTACAAATCTAATGTTGTATATAAATAATACGCTAAAAGTCCTTTAGCTTCTGCTAAAAACAATTTTTTCTCTGAAATTGAACTTTCTTCAATTGACTGAATTGCTGTTAAAGAACGAGTAATTCCATTAGTAAGTTTGTTCCAGTTATCAACCACAATTGCATTATCAGACTTCCATGTAAATTCATGCATGTCTCTCCATTTTCCGCCATCTCCCCAGTCACTTCCTCTAGTTGGCAAAATTGCCTCGTCTGTAGTGTATTCTTGCAGCGAAAAAATTCCACCGTGATCTACAAAAGTTCCGTCTCCCAATCTGTCGTACGCAGCAGCAAGTGCCCCTGCAGGGTTTGAAGCATCTTCTCCTAAAACCTCATCTAGAACCACTTCGTCAAGATTTGTACAGCTTGCAAAAAGCCAGATAAAAGAAAAGAATGCTAATGTTTTAATATTAAAAATAGTATTTGTCTTCATAATAAATTATAGTTTTAAAGTTGCTCCAAAACTGAATGTTCTTGAAGTTGGATAACTTGCGTAATCGATACCAATAGATTGGTTTCCTCCGTTTGATTTTGGGCTGTTGATTAACGGATCGTAACCTGTATAATTTGTAATCGTAATTAAATTCTGACCTGTTACATATAGTGTTAAGCCGTTGATCCAGTTCAATCCTTTTAAGTCAAAATTGTATCCAATACGAGCGGTATTCAATCTAATGAAATCAGACTTTTCTAAGAAAAGCGTTGACAAAATTGGTGAGTTTGTAGGGTTCGCGCCTGACTCGTAATACCCTGTTGCTACGTTACGATCTGATGCTAAGTTGTTTATATTTAAAGCATTCAAACCTGTATTATTTAATAAATAACCTCCAGTTTGTCCGATGATAGAGAATGAGAATGTAAAGTTTTTATATCTCATATCACTGTTTAATCCATAATAGAAAGTTGGAAGCGCACCTTCAATAATAATTCTGTCACTGTTATCAATTTTACCGTCTCCGTTTTGATCTTTAAAAATATTAGCTCCATTAGCATCAAAACCAGTATGTTCTAACAAGTAGAAAGATCCTGCTGCGTAACCGCTTTTATAGATATTTGCATTTACACCAGATTGTCCAGGTCCTGAAATTGTTCCTGTTAAGATTTCTGAAACTGGCAGATCTTGAATTTTATTATTCAACGTCGCACCGTTCATGTCAACATTCCAAGTAAAATCTTTAGTATTTACTATCTTAGAACCTAACATAATTTCAAAACCTTTATTAATGATTTTACCGTCAATATTAGTCCAGATTGTAGTTGTTGGGCTTAAAGCTTGTGACGGAACATTCAAAATTGCATCTGTAGTGGTTTTGTTGAAGTAATCTAATGTTCCGTAAAACTTATCATTCCATAAATTGAAATCTAAACCTAAGTTATATTGCGTTACAACTTCCCATTTTAAATCAGGATTTGGTGTTCTGTTAACTGAAACTCCGTTAACTAAATTCAAGTCATCATATAAATAATATCCATCAGCTCCAGATAAAGAATAACTTGCCTGCGTAATTTTATTTTCAACTTCTTGATTTCCTGTTTGTCCCCAGCTTGCTCTTAGTTTTAAATTGTTTAATGATGTCGAATCTTTGAAGAAACTTTCATTAGCAATATTCCAGCCTAAGGCAAAAGATGGAAAATAACCGTATTTATTATTTTTACCAAAACGAGTAGATCCGTCTCCTCTCATAGAAGCTGTTAAAAGATATCTGTTGTCGAAACTATAGTTTAATCTTCCAAAATAAGACTGTAATTCATTTTCCTGAGCATAACCAGTCGTTCCAGATTGTGTGCCTTTAAAGCCAGGATTAATTGAAGGAGGTACACCTTCACCTTGATTCGAAATTCCGTCAATACTGAAAGCTGTTCCAGATCTTTCAAATTTTTGATATGAAAATCCACCTAAAGCTTCAATTTTATGTTTATCTAAATTGAGATTGTAAGTCAAATAATGTTCAACCAAAGAGTTTTTAGAATCTAGATTATTCTGAACATATTTTCCTTTTGGATTTAAGTCTGTTAAGTTTGGAAAAATAGTAGTGTTTCTCTCTGACATCGAGCGGTCGATACCAAGGTTTAATTTATATTCTAATCCGTCAATGATTCTTAAAGAAGTTTCAAAATTCCCTAACACTCTCAAAGTACGCGTTTGATCGGTATAAATACTTAATAAATACGCTGGATTGTAGTGCGCATTCATATTAAAATTGGTATAATTACCATTTGCATCAAAAACTGATCTCGTTGGATTTGCCATTAATGTGTGAACCAGCAATTGTCCATTAGAACCTCCGTCATCACTTGTAGGAACGCCATCGTCTTTAGTTTCGCTGGCAGTAAGATTAAATTTTAATTTTAAACGTTTTTTATCCAAAAACGACTCAGCAGCATTAATTCTTCCTGTCAAACGTTTAAAATCGCTGTTTCTAATAATACCTTCTTGATCTAATTGCGATACAGATGCATAGTAATTTCCAGACTCTGTTTGTTTAGAAAATGCCAGCGAATTACTTTTTGTAACAGCTTGTCTAAAAATAACATCCTGCCAGTCTGTATTACCTCCGTGATCAAAAGCTTTGTCTTTAATAGCATTTCTATATTCATCAGCACTCAAAACATCTAATTTGTTGGCTACAGTAGAAATTCCTAAAGACGAATCAAAAGTTAAAGTTCCATCACCTTTTGCTCCCTTTTTAGTCGTTACTAAAACAACTCCATTAGATCCTCTTGCTCCGTAAATGGCAGATGCAGATGCATCTTTTAGAACTGTAATAGATTCGATATCGCTATTATTCAAAAAGTTTAATGGATTTTTAGCTTGAGAACTACCAAAACCAACATTCGTTCCAGATGGGCTCACATCATCATTAGACAATGGAATTCCGTCAACAACAAACAAAGGCGTACTTCCACTACTAATAGATCCAACACCTCTAATTGTTACATTTA
>Ga0182006_1001752_pt1 | contig 12588 bp, 6 predicted proteins | sample Sormic07211104_1_FD_123022 | JGI IMG/M metagenome (GOLD analysis project Ga0182006, IMG submission 123022) | Rhizosphere microbial communities from Sorghum bicolor, Mead, Nebraska, USA - 072115-104_1 MetaG | ecosystem: Host-associated > Plants > Roots > Rhizosphere | place: USA: Nebraska...
GAGGAGTATGGTACGACCTTCGTTGAGGCAGTCCGCGAAGAGAAGCTGATCTCCCGTTATGTCCAGCATTCAGAAGCAAAGGGGTTCTGGCGTGAGCCTTATGGGTATCCGTTCCGTCGTGCCCGGTACTTGCGGCAGTTTGATGCTTTGGTGGCGTCCCTTCGCGATCAGGTGCCTTTGGCTGTGGCGGCTCAGAAACGAGGTGTTGATTTCGCCGGTTTCCATTTCAGCAGCTTGCTATTCGGACGCATTGATCAGGTGCTAAAGCGGCGCAAGGTCCCTGATTTTAGCTATCTTCAGGCTCCTGGCAGCCTTGTTCACTGGCACTGGGTATTGGACGTCGTCAAGTACAACCACGCAAATTTCAGTGACGCGAAATTTTATACTGTCACCGCAGACCCTCTCACACGTCCTGGCGGACATTTCTGGATGGCGGATTTCAGCTATGCAAATCTGTCAGGTGCTGACTTGCGCGGCTCGTACATGAGAGGTGCAAAATTTGTAGGTGCCGACCTGGACGGCGCTGACTTCCGAAACGCCAACATCTTTGAAACAGACTTCACCGGATCACAAGGTGCGTATCTCACTGGAGAGCTGGGGGATGAAGATTGGGACGTCGGGCCGAAAAGGAAAGTGCGTGTAAAGGCTAACCGAAGCAGATTCTCGGCTAAGGCATAAGGACCGAAGTCTCCAGCGATGTGGACGAGCTAGCGAGTCGGCACTAAAAAGGCGATCTTCCCCGAACCGCCTTTCCGGCCGCTAGCTCCGTTGAGGACAGATGGAGCACCTTACGGATGTCAGAAAATTCTGAGCTCCACGCTCTCTACTCTATTTCCGAAAGACATTTGACCTGACTTAAAAACGGTAGCTTGAGGATAAAAAATCGTTATGTCCGCCGGTTTTTCTCCCAATCGCCACCAGTATCGGGTACGTAGTCAAAATAGGTGTTGAGCTTTTTTCCTTGCGTCCTTTATGGGTCCTTTGTTTTAGCAAGCTAAGATCCTTTCCGTTTCCATCATTCGCGCCCGCCAGACAAACCTCAGGCAGTCACATAAAACTGGCTGGAGTTGGCAGAAAGCGCTAGCTTGAGCATTTCGACAACCACGTACTGTCGTCCTGCTATCAACTAGGCACTTTCTCCGGAACGTGGCTACTGCATTCAAATGGAGTCTTGATATGCCGCTGACCGCCTTCTCCGCCTCTCGTCAAATGGAATTGGATGTAGATCAGCTTCTGCAGTATCTCGCCGATAGTCATCAGCGGGGTAAGTTGAAATCAAGGGAATCCATTCCGGATACTTGGAAGCAGACCATTCATAGTGATCTCGAATGTCCGGCGTGCTTTGTGAAGGGAGCCGAGGTAGTTAGAGCTTCGAGCTCGAAGGTGACCGGGGAGGCAGTGAAGCAGGCGTACTTCCGTTTTCCTGGTGGGCACCACCCATTTTGCGACTTCGCCATTTTGCCGCCTGGCGAAGCGCCAGAAGGGCTAGTTCAATTTATCTCGACTGCACGTGACGGGATATCTAGGGCGATACGGGATTTGGTGTGCAAAGGAATTAAAATCGGCGCGCTGGATCAAGTCAAGATCAGGAGCATGCGTGAGTGGTTCCATCATAAAAAACTCAGCTCCCAGTTCGACGTAAACCTAGATCAGCAGGTTCTGCAGTGGGTCGCTGCGGTGCAGGCCGGAGCGTGGCCGGTTAAGTACCAGCCTCAGTGGCTGACGATTAACCAGGAGCTCCTGAGTATTCCTGGTTTTGATCTCGGGACGGCCACGAAAGTGATGCTGGCCCGCCGTCACGAGTCGCTACTCACGTATCTTTTCGAGCGTACGGGCATGATCAGGCCGCTGGTTTCTCGAATCGCAAAGCTCGCGAGTGATCATCAGGGGCAGCCAGCTTTCGACCCAACCACATTAAAGATGGAGTACGACGCCACGCTTGCACTGGCGCACTTCATATCACATCACTACGAGCCACTGCGCAGAGCAATCGGCAGGGGGTATGGTGCAATGCAGGGGAGTAAACCCTTGATGGCGTTTACCGCGCTGTTGCTCTTTCTCAACGATTGGAATCTGAACGAGGCTGCCGCGCTTTTTGCTCGGATCGCCAGTTACCAAGGGTATGTCGATCAGAGCCTCGGTAATGTCATGGGTCTCAACCCGTTTCATGACTATGAGGCGTGGTCGGCACTCAAGGTGATCCAAGAAACACCTGCCTCTGACATCGTGCCGTATAACCTGTCGCATGGATGGAAGGAGTGGAGCGAAGAAACAGCTGCTGCCCTTCGAAACGGGCAGACCTTCTGAGGCTCGGAGGGGAGAATAATGGCCCACCGACCTTGAGCTGATAGCTGCCGGAAGCACCGCATAATTTCGATAAGAAACAGATTCTTTAGGCCTGGCGCACTGCATCACAGCCCTTTGACAGGAAGACATGGATGTATTTGTCAGCACTCAAAATTCATAATTTCCGGCAATTTGGCGCAGACCAAGACAGCTTGTTCATTGAATTCAATAAGGGTGTTACAGCGCTCGTTGGAGAGAACGATGCAGGTAAGTCCTCGGTTATCGATGCTCTGCGACTCGTCCTGCAGACCCGAGACGGCGAGTACGTTCGCCTGCAGCCAGAAGACTTCCACACCCCTCGTGACGGGAGTCAGGCCCATCAGATCATCATCGTTGCGAAGTTTTCAGATCTCACTACGTCTGATCAGGGAGCTTTTTCAGAGTATGTGACATTCAAAGATGGTAAGGCCGTTGTGTACGTTCATTGGGCTGCACGTCGAATCAGTGATGATGCACTCGCCCGACGCTGGGTAGATATTGCAGTACGAAGCGGCCACAACGGTGGTGGACCGAGTCTCGACAATAATGTACGGCAGTTGTTGGCCGCAGCCTATTTGCGACCGCTCCGCGATGCTGCGCGTGAAATGTCTCCAGGCCGGAGCTCACGCCTGTCACAAGTATTGAAAAACTTTCCAGATATTAAGAGCGGCAGCGATTTCGATAGCACGCAGTCGTTTGCGGATCTCGATCCTGCTTCATTAAGCCTCGCGGGTTTGGCCGAATATCTTCGCCATTTGGTTAACCTTCATCAGGGAGTCAAGACAGCTCAGGACTCGGTCAACAACGACTACCTTTCGCACTTAGCCCTTGAGGGCGACGAACTTCAAGGCCGAATCAACTTTGTCGAGGGGGGCTCAGAGCCGGCGCGCTTGAGGCAGATTCTTGAGCGTTTGGAGTTGAGTTTACTCGACCAAGAATCGGGGAATCCCCGGGGCAAGTATGGGCTTGGTTCCAATAATTTGTTGTTCATGGCCTGCGAACTACTACTGCTTGGACGAGAGCCAGATGGGCTACCCTTGCTTTTGATCGAAGAGCCCGAGGCTCACCTTCACCCACAGCGACAGCTACGCCTGATGGAATTTTTGAGCGTTGCTGCAGGGCCTGAGAATTCTTCCCAGGAAAAAGCCGAAATCTCGAAAGAAAGCGACAGTCAGGAGGACGCTGGTACTCAACACCGATCCTATAGCTGGGCGGATACCGAGGTCGCTACAGCAATGCTGCCTCCTGAACCGGCTGAACATCCCTCAGAAGACTCAGAGAGCAAAAAACAATCTCGACCCGTTCAGGTTATCTTGACGACACATAGTCCCAATCTTAGCTCAAAGATTCCGCTGGATAATCTGGTGCTCATGCACCGCCACAAAGCTTACTCGCTCAGCAAGCAGCACACGAAGTTGGATACCAGCGATTACAGATTTCTGGCGCGCTTTTTAGACGTGACTAAGGCCAACCTGTTCTTCGCGCGAGGGGTTCTTATCGTCGAGGGTGATGGAGAGGCCATCTTGCTGCCGGCGTTGGCGAAACTCTTGGGCAGGGACTTCACGCGACATGGAGTGTCGGTTGTAAACGTAGGAAGCACCGGCCTGGGGCGTTACGCGCGAATCCTTCAAAGAGCAAATCCTGAGCAAGGAACGTTGACATTACCAGTTGCCTGTTTGGCGGATATGGATGTCATGCCAGATTGTGCGCCGGTCATCTTGGGGCGAGTGAAGAATGATGATGACACTGCTTGGGAATCAACGTCGCGTCGCTGGAAGGCCATCAGGCACTTCGGCGCTGATGAGAAGACTCAGCAGGAAAGGTTGAAACAACGTCGGCAACAACTTCAGGCCAACGACGGGCAAAACGTTAAGACTTTCGTCGCCGGTCAATGGACGCTTGAGTATGACCTCGCGTTCGCTGGCCTTGCCCTGGAGGTTCTCATTGCTGCCAAGCTGGCAGAAAACGATGATGCGCTCAACGAAGAGAAGAAAAAAACTGAAGAAATCATCCAGAGTGCTGAGGCAGAGTTTCACATACTGAAAGAGTCGGTCGAATCCATGGCACACCTGTGCTCTCACATTTATGCGTTGTTCCACCGTAAGAAAGCGTCCAAGGCGATCACGGCGCAGTATCTGGTGGACTTGCTTGAGGGGCGACTAGGTTTCAAAGCACCACCTCTAGAGCAACTCGTGCAAACCTTGCCAACCTACCTTACCGAAGCCATCACTTACGTGACATCCAGCCTGGAAGCGACCCCGCCAGCGAGACATGATCAATGATTGGGTTCAAGGATCTGGTGCCCCAGATCACCGACGAAGATATCTCCTGGGTTGTCGATCTGCTCAGCCTCAGGGAGCTTGACGAGCGACGACTGGCTTTTCTTCGATCAAGAGAGACCTTGGACATCTCGGCCTGCCCTGGAAGCGGCAAAACTACTTTGGTGGTCGCTAAGCTTGCAATCCTTGCGCGCAAATGGACGAGCCGAACCCGGGGCATTTGTGTGCTGTCACACACCAACGTCGCACGCCAAGAAATTGAACATCGATTAGGCGGTACGGAGGTAGGTAGGCGCCTTCTTAGCTATCCCCATTACATCGATACGATCCATGGTTTCGTGAGCCGTTTTCTAGCTACCCCATGGCTGCTTTCCGCTCAATATAGGTTCACTGCCATTGATGATGAACTGACGCACCGGATGCGATTCAACTGCATGAACAGCGCGGATAGACGGGCGTTTCGCGATTTTCTTGGTTATCGGAAGTTTGATACCAAGAAGCTTCGCCTTAAAAACGCAGATTTCATTACTCCCGTAATCGATGGCAAGTTTCCAAGCGGACCAACGACTCGGATGTACAAAATCATGTCATCTGCCATGGGAGAGGCTGCCAAGCGAGGATACTTCTGCTACGACGAGATCTTCGTATTAGGAAAAGCCCAATTGACAGAAAGACCAAGTGTAGCGGAAGGGCTCCGACATCGTTTTCCTTACGTGATCATCGATGAAATGCAGGACACGTCGGCGATGCAAAACGAATACCTGAGCAAGATCTTTCCTCGCGACAACCCAGCTATCTGCGTGACTCGTGTGGGTGATCCTAACCAGGCGATCTTCGATTCTGACGTTTACTCCAAAGGCAGTGATTTTCCGGATCCCACGCGCTCGATTGATATCGCCAGTAGCTTCCGTTTCGACGCTTCGATCGCATCTCTCGCCGATACGTTTGCCTTCTTTCCAGTTGCTGACAGCCTTTGTGGCTTGCGAGAGCGAGATCACGACCCGCTTCCGCACACCATATTTGTTTTCCCGGATGGTGACTGCAGTGGTGTGCTTGGTGCATATGCCCAGCTTGTTCTGGATCAGCTGCCGACTACATTGCTTCCAAAGGCTAAGGTCGTCGCGCTGGGATACACGCACAAGGAAATTGATCCCGCTGGAGATCCTGAACATTACCCGAAGACTGTAGGGCATTACTGGGAACCCTACGATCGCAACGCTGGCCGCACTGGATACAGGCCATCGACTCTCGTGGAGCGAGTGCGTCTCGCTAGACGACTCATTTCGAAAGGCGAGACGGCGCATCATGGAGTGGAGGAGATTGCCAGAGCATTACTCCATCTTGTGAACCTTTCAAATCTGTCTACCAAGCTCAAGGTCGGTGCTCGGCAACACGTGCAGGTTCAGCAGCTATTCACCGAAGCAAAAGACCTGGAGCGTTACCAGCAGCTTGTTGTTGAGGTTCTATTTAAGGGGGATCTGCTTAGTTGCGAACGCTGGTTAATTCTTTCTCAACGCTTTTGGGATCTAGCGAAAATTTTAGCCTGTACGAATGATAAAACCGAAGCAGTCCAAGACTACCTGGGATGGGTCGTGGAGAACCAGGAAGGACTGCAGGAGCGCGTAGTAGGCTTGTCTGTAAACACATATCGAAGTGTTCATGAGAGGGGCACCGTCGACATCAAGCTTGGCTCCATTCATTCGGTAAAAGGGCAGACCCACACCGCGACGCTTGTGCTTGAAACCTTCAGCCATGAACCGTTTCTCGACAGCTTAATGCCTTGGGTTTTGAGGACGCGTGTGCATGGCCATAAAAGGCTGGGGGTGCGAGATACGCAGCGGCTCCTTGCGATGTACGTAGCAATGACTCGACCGACACATTTACTTTGCTTGGCGATCAGCAAACGAACGTTGGGAGGGGATGAACAATTTGAGCCTAACTGTCAGGCACTCGTTGATCATGGGTGGAGCGTCCAGCATCTCTGACGATCAATGGCGCCGTCACGACGCGTCTGCTGAACTGTTGATGCACGCCATACTCCTCGGGATAAAAAGCGTTGTGGCAGAGCAGTGGTGCGATCTGGGCCCCTGCTACGATCGTGAAAGTCCAAGGGCACCGCCATTATCTGCAGCATCTAAAGTGAGATTGAAAAATGCAGTCCAATGATCACGCACGTCCAGACGTCGTCCTCGATCCTGCTCAGTTGAAGCGGATTGAAGCCGTTCATAAAGGATTTCTTTACCAACACTTGTACGCCGTGGGTTGTCTTTTTCTGGCACAGGCCGCTGGTGTGCGTGAGGTGCTGGTCGAATTGGATGAAGACGTCGAGCTCAGCTTAGACTCCGGGCGAGTGTATGTGCAGGTGAAAACGCGCTCGCGCGGGATCATGCCTGGCGACGTCTCTGGTGCTCTGGAGCGATTCGATCTCATCAGGCAGGAACATATCTCGAACCGACGCGCCGGAGCGGCTCAATTTGTCATCGTCGCGAATCAGGCGCTTGGGGAGGCACTTCAGTCGGAGGTGGATAAAGGGAGCGTGCCTGCTGATCTGCTATACCTCTACCCGGAAGCTAAACTCAATCGACCAGAGTGGCTTCCTCCCGCTTGGAAAGACGTTTCGGAGGCTGCGCAGTGGTGTATGGCACAGGCCGAAAAACTTCACTTCTCGCTGTTATCACCAGCCTCGTTGACGTGGAAAATGGCAGGATTGGTGATGCTTGCCTCGGCTGCTGGGAACGGAAACTCGAGGCACGCGTTCCTCAGCTCGGAGCTATCTGATCTGTTCGAACAAGTGATTGTTCAACTTCAGGACTTTCCTTCGCCTCCCCAATCTTATAGGCCTCAGCAGAACGAGCCCTCTCTCGATTCTCAGGAGCGGGTTCGGATAATTTGCGGATTATCTGGTTCAGGTAAAACGACCTGGGCCTCGCATGCGGCCTTGCATAGTGTTGAGCGGTGCGCCTATTACGATGTTGGCGATCTTCCTGGCCCTTCCATCGCAGGCTCTATTGTGCGTGAGCTGGTATCGAAATACGCGACGGATGATCCGGACAAGGTAATGCAGATACTCATGCCGGGGGCTAGCGGCTACGAAGCAATGCGAGTCTTCGACCGTTTCCTCGAACAGGATGGGATGGGTCTAGTCGTTGTGGTAGACAATGCTCATCGTGTCCCTGTCGCCAACATGCGTGACTTGTTGAGCGCGACTCGGCACGTTCGTTTTGTTCTCTTGTGTCAGCCTCATGAAAATGTCCGTGAGCTCGAAGCAGTCATGGGGCTGAATAGAGAGAATCTGCTCGGCTGGGATCTCGATACCGTAGCTCGTGCGGTCAGTGATGCGGGGGGCGCCGGTAGTCCACAAGCACTTGATCGGCTTCGGGCTTACTCGGGCGGGCTACCTCTGTATGTAGATAGCGCAGCAAAAATTGCTGTCTCCGAATACGGAGGGAGTATTGATGCGCTCTGCGCTGATCTTGAACAGCAACTCAACGTAGTGGAGACAGCGCAGGAGGTCATTCTCACGCGTGTCTTTGAAGGCTATGACGAGGTTACTAAAAATACATTAGCTGTCATCAGTCTTGCCGACGTGGGTCTTATGCAGGACGAGGTTATTCGCCTGCTGACAGCCACCCTTGATCTAACGAAGATTGGTGCAGCTATTGCGATCAAAAAGATCCAGGCCACGGGTACGATTGAGGTCTTTGGCGCCAAAAGTCTCAAAGTCCATGATGCTGTCCGGGCGATCGGTCTCCGACACCTAGAGCTGATGGGGGCGTCCCTGGTAAATATAGCTCTACTGACCTTGAAAGATATTTTGGTCGCGGGACTGGAGAAGGATCGGGATACCTCAAGGTTTTCACTTCTGACCCAAGTGTTCATCAAGCTTGATGACGTTATGACCCTCATTGGACTGTCCGGAGAGGAGGTGTTCTATGAGATGGGTATAGCGGTAGATATTCTTTCCAGACTTGAGCAGGCGGTGGATTCAGGAAGTTTGAACCCTCATCAGGCTTTCTGGGCTCTTGACGGAGTCGTCTTCTCTCACATGCGATCAGGTCGGTTTGATGAGGTACCGGATCGTCTGGCCCAAATGGAGACGCTTCTTGCCGAGCATGAGTTCGAGTTCCGCGAGCAGATAGCTTGGGCAATGAAAAAAGTTATTTTTGCCTCGGAGCAAGGGAATGAGGAAGAGGTTAGGCGAGCAATCGAGTATGCCACTCCCAAAATACCCGATGCCAACAATAGAAGGGTCTTCGAGTACAATCATGCGATTGGGCTCTGGAAACTAAAGCGTCATAAGCAAGCCGAAAACCTCTGTCGAAAAGTAATAGATGAATATTACGAGTTGCTTGGACTCAGCCCAAAGGACGTCATTGGCAAAAATTCCGATGTCCTTTGGACGGTCATTAAGCGGCCTCCAGATGTTCATGAGGATCTGAAACATATCGCTGATGCCTTGGAGTTGTACGCAATAACGAGAGAGGCCCAAAGACTGCCGACTCCTTTTGCTCGAATTCACTCCATGAAGTTCTATGGAATGATTGGTGCCTATGACTCAATCGTGCGAGTAGGCCAAGACCTCGCCGACGAGTTTGTCGGCTTGAAAGACTACGATGGTGCGCGAGAGGTCATGGAGCAGCATGTGCTGCCTGTGGTCTCGAAGGCGAAACTTGTCACGAGAATGGTTCAATGCAGAAGTCAGTATGCCGTTATCCTCGCGCACGCTGGCGAACATAGAGGCGCCGTTACTGAGATCCAGCGGTTGAGGCCGTATTTAGATGGGGTTAGCGAAAGTCAAAGAGCAGAGATTGAGCACCAGACTGGTTTCATTGCTCATATTATCGATGAAGCCAACCGGGCGGCTTTTAGGACTTCGATAGGGAGAGTGGGTCGAAATGAGCACTGCCCCTGCGGTTCTGGATTGAAGTACAAAAAGTGCCATGGTTCTTGATTTTAGCTACGCAAAGCATAGTCTGACGTTCTGAGCTGGGCCCGTATACGACGCCCAGCACCTCTTTCGTCGTAGGTACGAGTGCGAAGTCGGTTCGTAGAACGTCAACGTAAGTCGTAATCCAAATTGGTTTGGCGTCGTCGCTGTTTCAAGTCGTCGAATTTTCTTCGAGCCAAAGCTCCAAACCATTTTCAGTTGGTTGGTAAAGAACTTGCTCGCCGATTTCTATAGCCGAGTCCCTGGGAGTTTCTATTGCTCATACCTCGTCAAGTACCAGAAATGGGTTGTCTGGCGGTATCGATTCTAGAAGTGAGGTCGGCTTGGCAATCAGATACCCCTTCACATTGGTTTTTTTCCTAGGGCCATGAACTTGGCATGTCCAGATATTCAGACCGTTGTCTCGCTTCCTGTGAACCTTCAGCTTCTCGAACTGCTTTTGCACCCAACGCCATTCCTCCATCTCCTGATCTGAACCCTGCGAAACGCCTGGAAATTCCTGCGCGTAGCGTTGGAAGAGACCAGGCGTGACCAGAAATACGCTGCCATCCACTGTGTGGATTTTGGCCTTGCTGTCATTGATGATCAGCTTGTGGCTCAGAATGCCTTCCTTGACCCAATTCAGGAATGCCTGGCCTGGGTTATTCGATGGAGGCGTTGAGGTTTCGAGAGTACTTTCTGCCGGCGCATTGCTGGTCTCAGAGTCTACCAACTCGAACATGTCCAGCAGCGTGCCGAGGTAATCGGCACCCTCTAGCCCTATGGGATCCGGCTGCGGTTGGCTTTGACCTGATCTGGTATTGACCGTCTCGGGCGTTGGTGTTGGTACCGGGGTGTCAGTTGAGTGGTCATGGGCCGCAATGCTCACCGTTCCGCTGAAAGCCTCAGGCCGGTCTTCGTTCCCCCAAATCAGTGCCGGTTGAAGGCGCAGAAAGGTGAAACTCTGCTGCCAGTTTCCTTGTGCCACAAGCGCGGTCCAGATGGCTTTGCCTTCCGGCGTGGATTCAACCAATCCATGTGACTGCAGCTCGTCGAACACCGCGAGGTTGGACGAGGGAATGCCCTCAATCGATTGCGACAACAGATAGGCTCGTAGCTTGTCCGTGACTGTCTTGCTGACCAGCCACAGTGAGTCCTGCGTCAGCCATCCCGAGGCACCCGGCTGGTTGAGTTTCAGCTCGTGCTGAACCAAATGACGCAGTCCGCTGATCAAGTGATGTTGCAGCGAATGAATCGGCGCTTGCAGCGCCTTGCTCGGGTTTCCGCCGATGTTCTGTGCGGTGGAAACACGGTCTGCCTGCATCACCAACTCACCGAGCACGCCGGCACGCTCATACTGACCTGCTAGAACATACAGCAGGTTGGCCCAGAGCGATGGAAATCCACTGAGCCAATCGAGGATTGAGCGGTCGAGAATCTGGTTGTAGAGCAAGCCTGCGGCCGCGGCATGAAGGTGGTAGTCGCGACCCTTGAGGTAGCGGAAACGATAAGGCTGATCCAAGGAACCCTGCCAAGGATGCCACACGCGGCCATCCTGGCGTTCGACCAGCAGGTCCACGGCGATCTTGCCGATGTCATGGAGCAATGCGCCATAGGCGATGCCAGCAGACCAGGCGTCGGTCTGGGCGGCTTGGTCTTCAGGCGCGGCGCCGGTCGGCAGCAGATACGACTGACGCAGTTTCAAACTGCAAGCGACCAACTCCAACCCATGGTCGAGCATGCCGCCAAGATAAGCATGGTGGTGCGTCTCGCTGGCTGGAAGCTGCTGGACCAGCTCGGCGTAGAGATGGATCGGATTTAAATAGAGCTGGCTGAATTGCGGATGGGAGAGGGCGGTGTACTGCCAGATGCGATCGAGCAACTGGCGGCGATGCTCGACTGCTAACAAGCTCTGGGACGATTCGATGGGCAGGTACCCATCGGCGATGTTTACGGTGGGCGTCGGAGTAGGCTTTTGCCTTTTGTGCCGAAACAAACTGAGCATCATGGTCCTTCCCCGGAACCTGCAGAGTGAGTGGCCTTTTAGCCTTTTCGGATAGGGCTCTTACCCTTGACTCCCCATTCCCTTCCAACCCTTACCGGTCCTTTTGACGAGTTTCCCTTTGTGCGGCAATCGGAATATTGATTTGTCCTGGTGCCGTTTTGTTGGATGCGCGTGCTAGTACGGAAAAGGAAAGTGTCGGTACACTGCGGTGCGAATTTTATTGGGTCTTGCCATGAACCTCACTGACGCCACGCTCATACTGCTGCTCGCGGCACGTATCCATGGAACAGACGAAGCCGTTAGGGCCTCGGCGAAGAGCGTGGTCAAGAAGCTTCCGCGCAGCAAACGCGATCTGATCTACAAGGTGATCGACAGTCGGAGTCCGCTCGATTTGGTGGATTACCTGGCTGAGAATCTGGATACGTAACGGCGCACTGCGGTTACGGGATTACTTCATGTTCTTTGCGTCAGAGCTCCGCCGTGTGGGAATTTTCTGGGCATAGAAAAAGGGTCCAACTCGTGTTGGACCCTATGAAGCGTGTGCAGCAGTGAGGTGACGATCAAGCTCCGTCGTTCATGCATCGCGAGTCATCCATTCCCGTCTGCTTCCGTTGCTGCTCCAGGTTGAGCACATACTCCGAAGCGCATCGGGCCTGGCCACTGGCGCGGAAAATCGCCCGATTGTCAGCCATGAGCAGGCCGAGCCAGGAGTCGATATAGCCCTCGTGCCTCAGCTCTCCCTGAATGCCGGCATAAGCACATAAAAAAGCAGCACCCATTTCGGCGATCAACTCTTCAAATGCATAGCCTGGCGAGCCGAATGGGCAAGGTGAGGTCACGCCATCACGCTGCAATCGAGAATGGTGTCCGGTCCAGTGCGTCAGCTCGTGAAGCGCGGTGGCGTAGTACCCACCTTGATCATGAAATCGCTCTTTTGTTGGCAGTTGGATGAGATCCCTGATCGGGTGGTAAAAGGCTTCGTCGGCAGGCCGATGAATGATGTGTGCGCCTGAACTTAAAAGCAGCTTTTCCGCAACGCTGTTGGCCTGGAA
>Ga0182006_1001753_pt1 | contig 12583 bp, 15 predicted proteins | sample Sormic07211104_1_FD_123022 | JGI IMG/M metagenome (GOLD analysis project Ga0182006, IMG submission 123022) | Rhizosphere microbial communities from Sorghum bicolor, Mead, Nebraska, USA - 072115-104_1 MetaG | ecosystem: Host-associated > Plants > Roots > Rhizosphere | place: USA: Nebraska...
TAGCCAACCGCGCCAGGTCGCCCTGGGACACCACCGCGACCACGCCGATGCTGGAGATCACCGCTCCGAGGATGGCGGTGCCACGCACCGGATGGCCCATGAATACACGTGACAGCGCCAGCGCGATCAGTGGAATCAGGGCCTGGATCACCCCCATGTTGGTGGCCGAGGTGAAGTGTGCCGCGTAGTACGCCAGGCACTGGTACATCACGCCACCCAGGCAACCCAGCACCAGGAAGCGGCCGAGATTTGCACGCACGGTTGGCAGGTTTCCGCGCAGACGTGGCAGGGCAAACGGCAACAGAAGGACGGCCGCCACCAGCCAGCGGAAGAAGCCGATGTCGATCGGGCCCACTGAACCGGAGGCAAGCTTGGTGACGATGGTGTTTGCGCCCCACAACAGGCACGCGAGGATAGGAAAGAGATAGTTCAAGGCGGCGGCTGTACGCAGGGGAATGGCCAGCGTACGCTTGGCGCATATCGAGGACATCCCGAAAATGCGCCATTCCACCCCTCGCTTGCGGCAACCGCTTGAGCCGGTCCCCACTTTCCTCCAGCTGCCCGGTCCAATCTACTTCCGGCAGGGCTCGATGGAGCCCACCAACTGGGGCACGCACAGTCATCCCTGGGGACAGTTCAACTTCGTCGCGCAGGGCGTGATGGAGATGAAGATCGATGGTGAGTGGATGGTATCTCCACCCCACTACGCCATCTGGATTCCACCCGGCATGGCCCACTACTCGCGCAATCGATCGCAGCTGGCCTATCGCTCGGCCTATCTGTCGGCAGCACTGTCACGTCGGCTGCCAACGCGTTGCAGTGCGCTGGAAGTCAGCCCGTTGCTGCGTGAACTGCTGCATGAGCTGGCACGGCAGGGGGTTGCCGATCCGCAGACACCGGTCCAGCGGCGCATGGCCGCGGTGGTGATCGATCAGATCGTCAATGCCGCGGTGCTGCCAAGTTTCCTGCCGATCGCCAGCAGCGCTGCACTGAAGCAGGTGATGGCGTACATGGAGAAACGCCTGTCGGCGGCCGAATCGGTTGCCGAGGTCGCGCAGCGCCACCACATGAGCGTGCGCAAGCTGGAGCGCATGGCACGCAGTGAACTGGGCATGTCGCTTGGCGACTGGCGTGGGCGGGTGAAGTTCGTGCGCGCCACGGAGGCGTTGTGCACACGCCGGCCGATCAGCCGGATCGCCGAAGAGCTGGGTTACTCCGGCGTCAGCGCCTTCGCCGAGATGTTCAAGCGGCACGCGCAGTGCACGCCGGATCAGTACCGGAAGCTGCATCGGGCAGAGTGAGGGCGAGTTAGATAGCGGCCAGCAGGTCCACGAGCAGCTTCGGCAGCAACAACGCCGCCGCAACGCTGGCCAACAGGATCAGCAACACCTTGGCTGTCAATGGACGACGGCGCGGATTGCTGAAATGCAGGTTCAGATCGCGCAGTTCATCCCGCAGCGCCTGCCGCATACCTGCGCTTTGTGCACCGGATTCGACCAGCTGCCGTTCAAGCGCCTGCAGGCGCTTCATCAGCTCACGCGGCGGAGTAGCCCGGATGATCTGCTGATTCAGCTCCTGCAGCCGGCGCGCCTGCGGCATCAGCGCTGCCACGAGATCATCCGGCGGAAGCCATGAGACCTGTCGCCGGGCTTCCGCATCCATCTCAGCCTGTAGCAGATCTCGTTGCTGCCGCAGTTCGGCCAGGGAGGTGCGGCGCTGCCACATGGGGAGGGCACAGGGTTGATGGGTAGCGGGCAGTGTATCGCCCGGCGTCCCGGAATGGCTGTCGATTTCCCGCCCCGTCGTTCGTCGGAACAGGAAAGGCGGGCCCTTCGGCCCGAAGGAGTACCCCGATGCGCCCCATCCTCACCGCCTTCGCCACCTCCCCGGACCGCGGCCAGGGCCTGGCCCGTGACATGCGCGTGCGCTGGGCCCTCGAAGAGCTGGGTGTGTCCTATGACGTGCAGCTGCTCACCTTCGCCGAGATGAAGCAGCCCGCGCATCTGGCACGGAGTCCCTTCGGACAGATTCCCACCTGGCAGGAAGGACATCGGGTCCTGTTCGAATCCGGCGCGATCATCCTGCACCTGGCCGAGCAGCATCCCGGTCTGTTGCCGACCGATCCGGATGCGCGCATGCGCGCCATCATGTGGGTGTTTGCCGCGCTGAACACGGTGGAGCCGCCGATTGTCGAACGCTCGATGGCCTGGGTGCTGGAGCGCGAGCAGCCCTGGTACGCGCAGCGCCTGCCGATGCTCGATGAGCGTGTGCGTATGCGGCTGGCGCAGCTGTCAGCGTGGCTGGGCAAAGCCCTGTGGCTTGACGGTGACTTCAGCGTGGGCGACCTGATGATGGTCTCGGTGCTGCTGCGCCTGAAGAGCAGCGGCCTCCTCGACGAGCACCCGCAGGTGGTCGCCTATGTGGCCCGTGCAACGCAGCGCCCCGCCTACCAACGTGCGTATGCCGCGCAGCTGGCAGTGTTACAGAACGCCTGACGCTACGCCCCGTGGGCAGGCCTCAGTGCAGACTGCGCCGGCACGCCGCCTGCACCAGCATCAGCTGCGCCACCAGGATCAGCATCGCGCAGCCCGACAGCAGCCAGGGGTCGATGTACCACTGTTCATTCAAGCTGAAATTGCCGGCGGAAATGCGCTTCCAGCCGTTGAAGTGCTGCATCGCCGCCACCACGAACGCGAAACCGCCCGTGGTGTATGAAAGCCAAGGCACGATGAGCCCGCCGGGCCGCGCGAACAGCACCAACAGGCCCAACAGCCCGATACCCGTGCGCTGCACCCGGCAGTATGGGCAGACGTAGGCCACCCCACTCCATTCCACCGACCAGGCCAGCAGACTGATCAGCACGGCTGCGGCGCCTGCGGCGTACAGGATCTTGGGCGCAATCGTCATGCTGCCGTTGTGTTGCATGCGTGCTCTCGCTCTGTGCAGATCCTGGCAGGTTAACAGCGTGGCCTGGTCAATCCTTCTTGAAGACCGTGCGCTTGCCGATCGGGCTGCTCTTGCGCGCCGTCGGCCGGGCCAGGCCGGGAATCAGGAAATCGGTCACCTTGTGGCCCTTCTGCACCTTGGACGCCAGCCAGCGTGGCATGCGCCCGCGGCCGGACCAGGTCAGGCGCTTGTACTCCGGGTCGCGGTACTTGGCCGCCACCTTTCCGGTTCTACGCCTCGCGGGCTTGCGGCTGGGTGCGGCGTCTTCGACGGCTTCTTCGCCGAAGAGCTCTTCGAGCGTATAGCCGGCTTCGGCCGCTGCGGCCTTCAACATGCGCCGCACCGCACTGGCCGGGCGACGGTTGGAAATCAGTTGTCTGCGCTGTTCAGCGGCAGCCACCAAGGCACCCAGTTCCCGAAGGCTGAGCGATTCAATATCGATCGTCATGGCGGGAAAGGTCTACTGCGGCATGGCTGTCTGTCAAGACGCCCTATCTGGTTGTATACACAGGCTTCACCGGCGCTGGGCTCCGATCGGCGTCGCCAGCCCCTGAGGACATCCACATGAGCCACTCATCGCATTCGCTTGCCTACCTGCTTGCGCGCATCCTGCTGATGGCATTGTTCCTGGTCTCCGGGCTGGGCAAGCTCGGTGATCTCAGCGGCACCCAGGGCTATATGGAAGCGATGGGTGTGCCGGGCATCCTGCTGTGGCCAACCATCGTTTTCGAGATCGGCAGCGGGCTGTGCATCCTGCTCGGATTCCAGACCCGGCTGGTGTCGATCGTGCTGGTGGGTTTCAGCCTGATCACCGCCTTCATCTTCCACCACAACTTCGCAGACCAGACCCAGCAGATCATGTTCCTGAAGAACCTGGGGCTGGCCGGTGGCTTCCTGCTGCTGGCCTGCACCGGCGCCGGGCGCTACAGCATTGATGGCAGGGGGCGGCGCGGATAGAAGCCGATCCGTGATCTGCACGCGTCAGCGGAGAAGATCGGCCTTCGGCGCCAGCGTGTGGATTACCTCTAGTAGAGGTGGAAGCGAGGAAACGGCTGGTATCAATCCTCCAGGACACGAGCCAAGCGCCCATCCGAGACATGCTCTGCACCGTGGTGCGCTTGGCGAGCAACTCCAGGCCGATGGCACCGAAGGTGTTCGCAGCCCACTCTCCTTGGCCCGCCTTTTCAACCCTGGCCACTTGAGCGGGATTGGCTCCACCGCGCAGCAGGGAACGCAGGCGGTCGCGTTCGGCGCGGGCAGCCTGCAGCGACATCGACGGGTACTCATCGAGCGTGACGATGCTGGTCTTGCCCCAGTAGCGCCTCACCTTGGCCCCCGAGATCTTCCAATTCATGCCATGCACTAACACGCATATCAAAGCGTGGGGGAATTTCTTGAACAAGCGCGACCATCATCCCCAACGCCAGCGCAGCTTGGTCATTCCGAACGCGCCCTTAATAAGCAGTTGCGCGACGGGAGGGCAGGCCTGGACGTCGATCATGTCCGCAACCTTGATGCGATCTGCATGCGACTAACCGCTAGGCTCGCGGTGGTAGACAAGAACAGTCATCTGGCTGGAGTGGGCCATGCGGCCTTTGGTAACGCCGTGACAAGTAAATCCGAACGGTACTACGAGCGTGGCAGAGGCGCTGGAAACTCCCGCCTGTCAAATCGATACGACCATCAACTTCTACAATTTTCCAAGTACTTCCCTGCAGCGCGGCAGGAAGCGCGATGAGTCCATCGGGGTCGCAATCATAAACCACCGCAAACGTACTGTGCTCCTGGCGGAGCTACTGGCCTATACAGGCGAACGAAAAAATCTTTCGCCCCTTCCTTCTATATTGAATCTCCGACCAGTACGATTGCCGGCCCCGGCTTCAGAAGAGCCGTGATAGTGGCCCGGCAAGTGCTTCTGAAATGCCTTGGCAATATGCCACCTCCTACTTTGTGATTTGTATTCACTGGCCATCCCAGGGAATGTAGCAGGCTTTCATGAACAGAAATTCAAGCATTATATGCATCAAGGTAGAATGCTCTTGGCCTATCTTCTATGGCTTACATTTCCGACTTGGGCATCTGAGCCGGACATCGAAATTCCCGCCACTGCGCGTACCGCCTGCGACATGCCATTTCAGCGTCTGGTCGAAAAGAAGATCGAGCAGGGAGTTCCATCCAAGCACCTCCCTCGGATGGGCTTCCCGGAGAATGGGCCATCGGATGTCACAGTGATCCTTGTCCACGGCCTATTCGAATCGCCCTACTTCTTGCGAGGCGCTGGGGAACGATTGCGTGCGCAGGGTTACAACACGCTATCGATTCTTCTGTCGGGCCAATGGGGGAAAGACACTGTTAGCACGCGCGACGTCACTTTCTTTCAGTGGCTGGACGAATTGGATCGGGCCATGTTGATAGCGTCATGCTTGGGGCCGCGCGTCGTTTTCGCTGGACACTCCTTGGGGGCCACCGTCGCGCTCGCGGGCGCACTGAAGTATCCAGACTACACTGCGGGCCTACTGCTTTGGGCGCCGGCCTTAAAACTCAAGCTGCTGCCGACTGTCGGTGGCGCTATTGGGGTAATGACTGGACTTAGTGGCAATGTATTTCTCGGAAAGCGCCCCGATCTTGACGAAACCCCTTACTACTCCGGCAATCAGGCCAACGAAGCAAGGCGCCTGGCAAAATTCATCTTTGCGCGTCACGCGAAAAATTCACGAACGGGAGAGGAAGACCATTCAGGAGGCGCAATATACGAAGAAATAACGGCACCAACTTTTTTGGTTGTACCCATGAAGGACCCGGCTGTGCAGCCAGAGGCCGCATTTAGTATGTATGACGGCTTATCTGGAGAGAAAATGATGATTGTGTACCCGCAGAACTCGGACGTGTGGCACGCAAACGTGGCGAAATCCGAGCTTGATGCCTATAAGGTCTCTCCGAAAGACTTCAATAAGAACTTCGATGAAATGATGAACCAGATCGAGGGATTTTTTAATCAGAAAATCGATGCCTCCGGTCACCGGAACAATCCCCTGCGAGAACTCGATGAACCCTTGCCGGCCCGCTGAAATCAAACGCTGGAGCATCAAGGCAGGCGCACTGCTTAGCCTTTGCTTCGCAGCACCGCCGGTCGGCGCCGCCGACCCTTCGATAAGCTCCTTCAAGCCGACTGCGACATGCAGCGAAGAAATTCGTCGCGTAAATGGCGACAAGCGGGATTTGTGGACGTACATGGTTGACAAGGTCGAGCCGCCGCAGCAAATCCAGTTGATTGCCTACATCTTCGATACGGATGAGACTGGGCTGCGTCTGTTGAGACATCTTATCGACGCATCGGTTCGCGGCGTGAAGGTTCAGCTTTTGATAGATGGCGTTGGGCCGGGAGTGTCTATGCCTATCAATGGAGACCTCGTAGCGGCCATAAGGCAAATGGCTCCCGGCCTCGAGATCCGAGTTTTCAATCCAAAATCCAGGATTTTACGGATACGAAAGCGCGCTCACGACAAACTTTTCCTGGCAGGCGATTACGCAATTGTAGGCAGCAGCTCGATATGGGACGCCAGCGCTAAAGGCTGGCTGATCGAAGAGGACGTGGCGCTTCGCGAGCTCACCCCTGGACACAGTGATGTTTTCGCACGAATGCGGTCGCATTTCCAACTGTTTTGGCAATCACCCTACAGCGTGGAGATTCAGCCAGGGAAAGGGCGACAGCAGCGAGCTGGTACGCAAGCGATCTTGCGCAAGCTGCAGGCTGTGCCGTTGCATACGACAAATGGACTTGATGCCGCGGCGGTGCCCGTGAGCGCCGGCGACGCCTTCTGTCCCAGCTTGCGCTACTACCACGATCAGCCAGATAAAAGCAGGGATGATGGAACTCTGGGCGGTGTGCTTCAACTGATCGACGAGGCGCGTCGGGAGATCGTCATCGTCAACCCCTACATCCTTCTGGTTCCAGAAGTCCGTGGCGTGCTGAAGCGCAAGATTCAAGCCGGGGTTAGGGTGGTGATACTGACCGCCTCGATCGTCAATCTGTCTAACGAATTTCCGCCATTAGCAAAAGCGTATGCCAATGACCTCCCCGCGCTGGCTCGAGACGGATTCGAGGTGCGCGAGTACCTAGATCCCCTCGAGGGAAGGATGCTGCATGCGAAGGTCATGCGAGTAGACAATCACTCGTACTTTGTCGGCAGCTTCAACTTCGACCCCCTGTCGGCGCGGCACAATACCGAGAATGGAATACGCTTTGACTATCCAGCCTCGCGAAAATCCAGGCTAGCGGATGAACTTGATCGAGAAATCTCGGCGCTCCTTGAGGGGGCAACCTTGGTAGCCGATGGTCATGGGCGCTTGGTCGTTGACGATCCCCAGCGCTGCACCCAGATCAGCTGTAAGAACCCCCTTCGGTGGTTGGGGCCACTGATCCGTGGTTCGCTGTGAATAGTCTCCCAGTACTCAATCGTGATGCGCTGGTCAGGCAGGTTTTGGACCACGGAGCCGTGCGTCACCCCGGCATGTCATCGCCCCTCGGTGCGCGCACGACTTGGAGGCAAGTTCAGCGATCCTGGTTAAATAGTCGACGCCGAATGATGTGGAAGGCCGTGTCATTAATCAACGCACGGACCGGACCACTCTTGAGCAACGGACCATATCCCACAGGGCATCCGACGAGCAGGTATGAAGAGGTCGAAATGCAGCGGGGCACCGCATCCCTCGGGAATTGCAGCGCCCCGCCGCCGCACTACTTCTTGCTCTTACCTACAGTCGGGGCGAAGGCCTTCGTGTAAGTCTCGCAGACGTTTTTGACTGATGTTTTCCCAGCCTCCGCCAGCGCTTCGATGGTGACAACCGGAATCAGCGACTTCCTATCCTTCGCGGAGAAGTGGAACACCACACCACGCTCACCGACGCTACGGGCGTGAGCACCAGCTTCGGCAAGATGTCCCTCAACTTTCATCGCCGCCATCTCACCAGCGGCGGATGTTACCCCAGCATCCGCGAAGCCCTGCCCTGCGCAATACTGCAATGCGCCGATCATGTTCTGTGTGCTGAGGTATGCCATGGCATCTGGAACCGGCGTGTTGGCAAGGGCGGTGCCACTTCCACTCAACGCGACGACAGACAGCGCGATTACTTTCAATGAGACTCGCATGAACACAGATCCTTACTTCGTTAGAAAAACGCCGTTCCATCGGAACAGCACAGGCTCGTCGGCTTCCACAAAAGTAGATAGCTGACCTGGCGATGATCTGGGGTGGAATGTGAATATGCCCAGTACAGCCCGCGAAGGCTACTGGCATATAGGGCTCGGCCGATCAACCACACGATTTATTTACATACAATAAAAGTTCACATTAATCCCGCGGCGAAGAAAGCCTCACGCACTACCGACGCCGGAGCCCAGAGAAGGCATCCGTTAAACACCTTCCGCCTGGCACGTAGAGGCCGAGTGCCGTTCCGCAGTTTCGCCGTGAGCGGCGCGCTGGCCCACCCAGCGGCAGTGACCCACCCCCTGAAAATCGGGCCATCGTAAAGTAGAGACGTCGCCCGGCATGGCCCCCGTGGATCACGAGGAATCCTGCGATGAAGAAGTGCCGTTTCACTGAGGAGCAGATTGCCTATGCGCTCAAGCAGGTCGATGCGGGGATGGCGGTCGAGGAGTGCGCCGCAAGATGGGCATCGCGGAGGCGACGTTCTACGTGTGGCCCAAGAAGTACGGCGAGCTGGGGCCTTCCGAGCTCAAGCGGCTGCGACTGCTGGAGGAGGAAAACCCCAAGCCCAAGCAGACAAGAAAGCCGTCCGAGGGCGGCTTGTAGGGCGCAGTGGTGGGTAGCATCCTACGGGCTGTGCAGTCGAAAACGCGCCGCCTCGTAGTAGTGCCCGGCCATCTCGATGCCGGTCCAGCTGTAGCCCTTAAGATCTGCGGCGACCAGCATGGTGCCCGGCCTTGCCACCCCAAGACGTACTCGGCCTGGTTGCGGAACCGGCCCAGCTGGGGTCGCATGCTCTCGCGGCCTTGTCCCATAGGGACACACCAGTATTCAGGTGACGATAATGGGATCAAGTGATCCTGTGACCAAATCCAAGTACTCCGCCCAATCCAAGGCGCAAGCCATTGATATAAATGAATATCAATCTCCGCATCAGGCAGATTTAGAGGATCACCGGCTTACGCCATGTGTTGCAGGAACTACGGGTTCTGCCATACCTTCGGGGGGCAGGGGGCTTGAGACTAGTAAAGGGAATTTATGAAATCACTCTATAGGTCATCACTCGCAGTAGTTCTCGGCGTCGGCGCATTGGCAAGCGCGAACAATGGATTTGCGATTAGCTATCCAGGCGTAACCGACAGCCCGAAGAACGTTGTTCATATGCAGGCAAATGAGCGCCTTCAGCTGGAAAGTGAACTCACCAAGGAGGCGCAGCGAATTGTAAATGGCCTTCCTCCATTGCCAGGCCAAGCCTCCAATAGTCATAGGGTCCTTGCAAAATTCGACAGAACCGGCGAGCTGTTGATAGTGGATCTTGGCAAGGACTTCATCCCCAAAAGCTATGGTGCCCAGCTCGAAGACAACTTGCATGAGATATCCAGATCCCTCATTTCATTAATGGAAGGCGTGATCCCTATCGGGGGCATTGAGTTCCGATTTAGCGGTGAAAACATATACCACTACTTCCCCGAGGAACGACGCGAAACGCCGATTCAAAAATCGCCAACCAACAAAATTTCGACGCGAGCCGAGCTCCGCGCCGACTCCCCCAAAGTAATGATATCAGCCGGACATGGATCTTATTATCACTACGGATTCAAGGACTGGCGATTTCAACGCGACAGCTACAACGGCGTTGTCGAGGACGTGATTACGCCGCCCATGGCGGAATTTCTATCTAGCGCACTGGTAAGCCGAAGTGGAGCGACGACATCCTTTGTCAGATCCCGGGAATCCACTATTCATCAGCCAAGCGGGCTTGAGTGGTGGAAAGTCTCGTCAAGATATCACCTCGCGAGCAAGTACCCGGAACTCACGTCGGTTTGGAATTCCAAAGCATCGTCACCGCGCGAGGGAGATATTGAAAGAACCGAAGATCTATATGCGCGCCCCCTTTTCGCGAACAATCAGCAAGTTGATGCTCTTCTTCAAATTCACACAAACGGCGTTTCAGACACAACTGCTCGTGGATTGAGACTGATCTATCAGCCTGGACGCGCTGAAGATCAGAAGCTGGCAGAAAGCGCCCTCTGCTATATGAAGGAACTAATCAACTCAACGCCAGGATACGAGTCCTATCCTGCGGGCGGAGTTTACACCGATGACAATGCTGAGACGCGGGTAGCAACGATGTCCACAGTGATCGCTGAAGTTGGGTTCCATACGAATCCGGACGATCAAGCCGCATTGAAGGATCCCGTGTTCCAAAAGGCCGCCATGCTCGGTTTCGAGAAAGGCTACCGCATGTATCGCGAAGGTAAGTCTTGCTCAGCCTTCGCTATCACCTCCACAGGCCCTGCTGCTGGCAAAGGTCCGAGCAAAGTCCCGGTCTCCTTCACCTACGTGGGATACCCTCAAGGAGTGATGAAAGCGGACGCAAAGATCGTGCAGTGCGCACCAGGACACAGGTGCGGCGATGCCAAGGGACTACCGGTTACGATCAAAGACGGGCAGCTAAGCTGGAATTTTGGATGCGACTCTACTGAGTCGAGCGATGCAACCCATACGGTACAAACGACAATCTACGACGCTGATGGAGTCAAGGCAAAACCAATTGTGTCCACCGTAACCTGCCAAGCCTAGTAATCATGGGCGTTCAGCGCTAGGGAAGTTGAGAGTGAACTGCTCTTTTGGCTGAGGCTCTACGTGTGAGCCGTCGGTGACTATGGGAAGGTGACAGTGCCATTGTCGTTTGGAATCTAGACGGTGGGAGCCATCGTGCATGGTCCGATAGTTGCGACCCTGGGTTGGCCACTAACAATCTCCGCGCCAGTGTCGTATGGACGCATCGGAAGCCCAAAACCAATGGCCACCCAACGGGCGGCAATTGGTCATCTCAAAACGCCACAGCGCGGTCAGACTTGCGACAGCCTGCTCTTGGCCACGTCGAAGTAGTGGCCGGTCATCTCGATGCCGGTCCAGTTGTAGCCCTCCGCGTCCGCGGCTACCAATGTGGTGCCCGAGCCGGCGAACGGATCGGGGATGCACCCGCCCTGCTCGCAGATCCGCACCAGCTGGCGCATGAGGTCGGTCGGCTTGCCGGTGAGGTGGTGCTTGTCCGACTTACGCACTGCCTCGCGGAAGACACGCGACTGGCAATGAGCGAGGGAGTGATTGAGGAAGACGAGCGGCTCTCGATGCACGGTCTCAAGCACCGGGGCATTACCGACACCGAGGGCAACCGTGGCGACAAGCAGGACGCGGCCGGGCACAAGTCACCGACCACGACGGGTCGCTACGATCACGATATGCCCATCGTGAAACCACCGCGCAAGCGTTGAATTTTCCCGGAAATTTTCCCGCTGGCACAAAAAAAGGCACCTGGGCGGAAGCCTAAGTGCCTGTTTTTTTTGGTGGGCCCACCAGGATTCGAACCTGGAACCAAGGGATTATGAGTCCCCTGCTCTAACCGTTGAGCTATAGGCCCGGTGCAGCCTCACAGTGTAGTGAGGCTGGCAATGGGTTTCCACTGCGCGCCAAACCAGGCCCGTGCGCCACTACTGCCCCAGGCGCTGCATCAACCGATCCAATGGAGCACGGTTGTGGTACTCACCGCGCAGGCCGCGCTCGCGCTCGCCACACTCCCCATTGTCGGCCACCACCAGGTCGGTGCCGCGCAGCAGTACTCGTGTCGTGCAGCGCCCCTGGTGCAGGTACAGCACGTCCTCATCCTCCTCTGGTGCAACACGGCCCACAACCCGCGGCGCGGCGCCCTCGCCGTTACCAGGCACGCTCAGCTCGAATGCGCCCCCCTTGGCTGCGATGTCGATGGCATTTCCGTCGCTGCGCTCCCAATGGGCAACCCAGTCGGTCAGGCTGGTCTCGACATAGTTGCTCGTTTTCATCACGCGCGGCTCCGGTGCCCAGCCCACCACTTCCTTGCTCGGCGGACGTGCTTTCACGCAGTAGTAGCTGTTCCAGCGGTCGCCGATCACCAGGCCAGTGCCCGGTTCCATCTCCTCGCCACTGCGGCACCCATCACGCTCTTCGTCCAGGCAGCCTTCCGCCTCGCCCAGCAACAGCACCTCCCCGGCGTCGACCACGCGGCCCACGACATAGTCGAACTGGCTGCTGAAGAAACTCTCGGCATTGCACGCCGGCGGTTGTGGAGTATCCGCCCAGGCAACCAGCGGTGACAGCGAGAGCAGCAGGATCGGCAGTTTCATCGGCATTCCATTGACCTGGGCGAAAACAGGACACGTATCCTATCCCTTCGCCTGCAACGCGGATGATCGCAGGCAAAAAAAAACAGACCCCGCTTGCGCGGGGTCTGTCAGGTGCTTCATGTGCAGCGGATACGCGTCAGTCGATATCCAGGAAGCTGCGCAGCTGCTCCGAGCGGCTCGGGTGACGCAGCTTGCGCAGGGCCTTCGCTTCGATCTGGCGGATGCGCTCGCGGGTCACGTCGAACTGCTTGCCGACCTCTTCCA
>Ga0182006_1001754_pt1 | contig 12576 bp, 9 predicted proteins | sample Sormic07211104_1_FD_123022 | JGI IMG/M metagenome (GOLD analysis project Ga0182006, IMG submission 123022) | Rhizosphere microbial communities from Sorghum bicolor, Mead, Nebraska, USA - 072115-104_1 MetaG | ecosystem: Host-associated > Plants > Roots > Rhizosphere | place: USA: Nebraska...
CGGCGCCTGGTCGGCCTGGAGCAGCGCCAGGGCGTCGCCCTCAACCAGCTTGCCCTCGACCTGCTGGACGAACAACTCGCCGCCCAGCGAACGGTGTCACCGGGGCTGCCCCTGGCGATTGCCTTCAACCTGCTCAGCCCGGCGCAACGCCAGCGCCTGGTTGGCCTGAACCAGCAGCAATGCCTGCCGCCGGAATGGCACGACCACCTGGCCGAACGCCCGGCGAACTGATGCCCCACGGTCCGATTTTTCCTGATGAGGATTCACCATGCCGCGCTATTTCGACCCGCATATCCATATGGTCAGCCGCACCACCGACGACTACCAGAACATGGCCGCCGCCGGCATCACCGGGGTCATAGAACCCGCCTTCTGGCAGGGCCAGGCCAGGACCAGCGTCGGCAGCTTCATCGACTACTTCGACACCCTGCTGGGTTGGGAACGCTTTCGCGCCAGCATGTTCGGCATCCATCACTTCTGCACCATCGGCCTCAATCCCAAGGAAGCCAATGACCTGTCGATCGCCTACGAAGTGCTGGACATCCTGCCGCGCTACCTGGTGAAGGATGGCGTCGTGGCCGTCGGTGAAATCGGCTACGACGACATCACCCCTGAAGAGGATCGCTTCCTGGCCGCCCAGTTGGAACTGGCCAAGCAATTCAACCTGCCGGTGCTGGTCCACACCCCGCACCGCGACAAGATCGGCGGCACCAAGCGCACCCTGGCGGTGATACGCGAAGTGGGGATTGCCGAGCATCAAGTGATCATCGACCACCTCAACGAACTGACCCTGCCCCTGGTGCTGGACAGCGACTGCTGGCGCGGCCACTCCATCTACCCCAACACCAAGATGTCGGAACAGCGCATGGTTGCCCTGCTGCAGCAGTACGGCACCGAGAAAATGGTCGTCAACAGCGCCGCCGACTGGGGCATCAGCGATCCACTCAAGGTGCCCAAGACCGGCCAGGCGATGCTGGCGGCCGGCTTCAGCGAAGCCCAGGTCGAACAGGTGCTGTTTCACAACCCGGTGGATTTCTTTGCCCAGAGCGGCCAGTTGGACAAGTCGCTGGTCAGCACCCCGCTGCCCATCGACCAGCGTCGGCAATGGCAGGAGAACTCCGCCCTGCGGGGCCAGGAACCGGTGATCAAATGATGGCCGGCAACGGTTGGGCGGCCTCGCAAGTCGGGTATTGCAGCAATGTACACCCGACTCGCGACCTGGCCGGGCTGCGCGCCTGCATCGAAAGCCATTTCCAGCAGGTGCGAAGCCTGCGCGGGTTGGACGAACAGGACAGCGGACTGTGGATCAGCGCCCTCGCCGCTGCGCAGCTACAGCAAAAATCGGCTCGCATGGACTTCCTCAAGCTGCTGCAACGCAGCGGGCTGCGCCTGACGTCGCTCAACGGGTTTCCCTACGGCCAGTTCCATGAAGGAGCGGTCAAAGCCGAGGTCTACCAGCCCAGTTGGGCCGATCAGAAGCGCCTGGCGTACAGCTTGAACCTGGCCTGGATTCTCGCGCAGGCCCTGCCGCCGGACTGTCACCAAGGGGTGATTTCCAGCGTACCGCTGGGCTATGCCGCCACCTGGAACCCGATATTGCAGGAGCGCGCCGAATACCACCTGCGCCAACTCACCGCCTCGTTGGCCAGGCTGCATCGGGAAACGGGCAAGAAAATCGTGTTCTGCCTGGAGATGGAACCGGACTGCGTGCTGGAAAACACCGACCAGGCCATCGCCTTCTTCCAGGCCGTGCAAGCCACGGACCCGCACCACGATCACCTGGCGCTGTGCTTTGACGTCTGCCACCAGGCCGTGATGTTCGAGGACTGTTATCAGTCCCTGAACACGCTGCGCCAGGCCGGGGTGCCCGTCGGCAAGATCCAGCTGTCCAACGCGCTGATCTGTCGCCTGCCGGCGGATGTCGAACGCCGCAGGCACGTGCTCGCGACCTTGGGCGACTTCGCCGAAACCACCTACCTGCATCAAGTGAAGGCGCGCGACAGCCAGGACCGACTGTCGGCCTGGGCGGACCTGCCCATCGCCCTCGACGCCTGCGCGAACAACCCACGGCCACACCCCGAACTGCGGATTCACTTCCACATTCCGCTGTTCAGCGAACAGCTGCTGTTGCCCGAACTCAGCGGCAGCCAGGTCGCCCTGGCGCAAACCTTCGACTTCCTGGCCGACCACGGCGATTTCCGCCCGGTCCTGGAAGTGGAAACCTACAGTTGGGGTGTCTTGCCGGCGTCGTTGCGGCCCACCACCGAGCAAGCCCAGCTCCAGGGCATCGCGGCGGAACTGCATTGGGTCGAAGCGCAACTGCACCAGCGCCAGTTGCTGCAGTACCCGGCGCAAGAGGCCTACGCCAATGCCCGCTGAGCGCCCCCGGCAGCCGCTGCTGCTGATCAATGTGGTGGGGCTGACCCCAGCGCTGCTAGGGCCGGCGACGCCCCACATCAATGCCCTGTTGAAAACCGCCAGGATGGCCCACCTGCAACCGGTGTTTCCAGCCGTCACCTCGACGGTGCAGGCGTCGATCCTCACCGGCCAGGCGCCTTCGAAACACGGCATCGTGGGCAACGGCTGGTACTTTCGCGATCAGGCCGAAGTGCGTTTCTGGCTGCAACCCAATACCCTGATGCAAGGAGAAAAGGTCTGGCAGACGCTCAAGCGCCAGCTCCCCGGCTTTCGCTGCAGCCAGTTGTTCTGGTGGTACAACATGTACGCGGACGTGGACGCCGCCATCACCCCGCGTCCTCACTACCCTGCCGACGGACGCAAGCTGTTCGGCCTGTATTCGTCGCCGGCCACGCTGCACGAACGCATCGAAGCGCAGATCGGCGAGTTTCCGTTCCCCAGCTTCTGGGGCCCGGCGGCGGGCATCGCCTCAAGCCGCTGGATCGTCGATTGCGCCATCGCCGAGTTCCAGCTCGATCGCCCCGACCTGCAGTTGATCTACCTGCCTCACCTCGACTACAGCCTGCAACGCCTGGGCCCCGATCACCCGTCGATTGCCGACGAGGTGCGGGCCATCGACAGTGAAGTCGGTCGCCTGCTGGCCTTCGCCCAGGCACAAGGCGCGGCGGTGATGCTGCTGTCCGAGTACGGCATCGAAGCCGTCCGGCAATCGATCTCCATCAACCGGCTGTTGCGCGCCGAAGGCTGGTTGCAGGTGCGCCAGTCGCTGAGCTGGGAGCTGCTGGACCCCGGCGCCAGCGCGGCCTTCGCGGTGGCCGATCACCAGGTCGCGCATGTCTACGTGAAACAGGCGCAGGACATCCCCCAGGTCAAGGCGCTGTTGCAGCGCCAGCCCGGCATCGAGCGCGTACTGGACAAGGCCGAACAGCAAGCCTGGCAACTGGACCACCCACGCAGCGGCGAGCTGGTGGCCGTGGCCGAACCGGGCCATTGGTTCGATTACTACTACTGGTTCGACGACCGCAAGGCACCCGACTTTGCCCGCACCGTGGACATCCACCGCAAGCCAGGCTACGACCCGGTGGAACTGTTCGTCGATCCGGCCATTCGTTTCCCCAAATGGAAAGTGGCGCGCCGCCTGCTCCAGAAAAAGCTCGGCTTTCGCTACTACATGGACCTGATTGCGCTGGACACCGGACTGGTTCGCGGCAGCCACGGACGCCTGCCCGACACCCCACAGACTGGCCCGCTGCTCATCACCAATTGTGATCTGCCGTTGCCGCAGCACCTTGCAGCCACGGCAGTGAAACAACTGCTCCTCGAACACTTCCTGGGGCGCTCTCCTACCGACACGGCCAATGCCAAGGAGCTTCCATGCGGCGAGCCATTTCCATAACTGTTCTCAGTGCCCTGGCCGGTTTGGCTCAGGCCCAGAACCCCACCACCTTCGATTGCAGCAATTTCCTGCAATTTGGCCCCAACATCGACCAGACGCGGGCGGCATTTGCCAAGAGTCCCGAGACCATGGCCTGGAACTGGTTCGTATGCCTGAACCAGCCGGCCGCCGGAAGTCCCAACCTCGAATGGGAGACCATGAAACCCTCCGACCAGGTCTACCTGCCCAATGGCGCCAACCCCGGCGCCTACGCCAACCGCGTGCCGCCGCCGGACGCGGTGCTGCAGCAGGCCAAGTCCCAGGGCATGGACACCCAACGCCTGATCCACAACCTCAATGCCACCCATCAGGTCGATGGGCTGATCCTGCAAATGGGCGGTGCCGTGCCCGCAGACCAACAGGGCAACGCGGTGCGTTTCCAGTTGCTGATGGGCCAGGACACCTACGACTACATCCTCAAGAACAACGTCTACAACATGAACGGCCAGGCGGCACTGGCGAACAATCTGACCTTTCCATCCACGGCCTGGGAGCTGAAATCCGCCTGGCTGTGGGTCGGCACCGACACGGCCTACAAGCAGACGCTGCAAAAAGACGGTTATTACATCGCCCAGGCCTATTACAAGAATGACGACGGCACCTACACGGTCGGCTACGCCGCCCTGAGCGGCCTGCATGTGGTCAACAAGCTGGACGCCAACTGGGTCTGGACCACCTTCGAAAACGTCAACAACAGCAAGTACACCGTGACCAACGCCGCGCCGTCCGCGCCGATGACCAACACCACCGGGCCGACCCCGGCGGCCAAGCCGGTCAATGCGCAATTCCAGGCCAGCACCCCGGCCTTGTCGCAGTACGAACTGATCGGTGTGGAGTTCCAGCCCATCACCCAGGTGCTGGCCAACTCCCAGCTGGAGTCGGCGTTCCAGAGCACATCATCGTGCCTGGCCTGCCATGGCACCGCCGCCTATTCGATCGATCAGGGCTACTTCAATTTCGCCATCGCGCACAAAGGCGGCATCGCCTACCCCACCACTCCGCTGCCGGACTCGGCTTTCGCCGGTTACAAAAAACTGGACTTTGTCTGGTCGCTGAAACGCGCCCAGTGGCAACGCTAAGGAGCATGACATGAGCGTATTGAATTTCCCCCGCATCTACCTCAACGGGCACATGTTCTGGAACCCGCCGACGGCCAATAACAATGATGTGCTGCCGCTCTACGACGCGGTCAAGATGGACATCAACTGGCCGTTCGTGGAAACGTACGGGATCACGCCGGACAACGCCCCCACCACCCTGATGCCCTGGGCGATCAAACCCGTGGAGACGGTCCCGACCTATGTGGCGCAGGTGCCGACCAATGGCAGCCCGACGCCGTTCATACCCGCCGAATGGGACCTGTTCGGCGACAATGCCTGCGGCACGGTGAGCTACAACCAGACTCAATCGGTGGTCATCGGCGGCGAGTTGCAGGCCAACACCTACATCGACCAGGATGCGCTGGTCGGCAAAAGCTACCAGTTGTACGGGAACCCTTTTGGCACCACCGGCCCGTCCGCGGCTCGCTTCGTGGACATCAGCCCGTGGCAGAACACCTTCACCGCGCTGTATTTCGACAAGCTGGTGCTGGGAGACGAAACCTGCGGCCTGACCCTCAATCGCCAGTACCGCATGCTGGACCGTTTTCTCAACTTCAAGTGGGCGCACCTGGGTGGCCTGTCGTATGTCACCACCACCTGGCAGAGCTGTTTCACCCAGGACAGCCTGGAATGGGCCGTCGGCAACTCGTCCCTGTTGAACAACCTGCAACAGCAGATGAAACAGCAAAACGCCCAGGGCCTGATGTTCAGGTTTTCCACCTACCTGACCTGTTACGACCGGAACGGCGTGTTCAATGATTTCCCGCCGATCGACACCCGCTCGACGACCAAGGAGGCCATGGAAAAGGTGACCAGGATGTATGAGGCGGGCCTGGCCAACGTCTCCAAGACTTTCTTCAACCCCGCCTACAGCCGCACCGTGGCCACCCTGGGCCTGTGGTTCGCCAACGAATACCCCACCGCACCCGCCGGGCCGCGCCTGGTGCCCGTCGATGCGGTGGACCTTTATCAAGGCACCCAGTCGCAACCCATGACGCTGGGGGTGACGTCGGCGCAGATCACCGGCAACACCTTGTCGCTGGATCTGGCGAACACCTTCCCGTTCTATCCGGTGGATCCCAAGGCGCCGATCCTGACCGCCGAAAAATACCAGGCCGGCGACTACCAATTGGGCGCGCGCCAGAACGGTGTGTTCACCCCGGTGGTCAATTTCGGCTTCGAACAATACCGGCAATCGGCCTTCGACCAACGTTCGGGCCTGCTGGACTTTACCCTCAGCGACGCAGACAAGGCCACCTTGCAGTCAGGCCCGCTGGAACTGCACCAACAGGGCCCGGCACCGGCGTCCCCTGTGATCGCCGCCGCCCAGCAGGAGTGGACTGCAGAGGTGATCGAGAGCGGCAGTTTCATCGACGTGGGCGACCACAAGACACTGCAGATCATGGTGCAGAAAAACGGCGTGCCAGCCGCCAACACCACGCTGTGGGTGGCGGAGTACGGCAATCCCTACAGTGTGACCACCAGCGACTACTACCTGGCCTTCAGCAATGCGGCCGAGTTCATACTGTTCTACGACAATCCGTCGGACCGCACATTGAACACCGCCAACCTGCCACGGTTCGAGAACGCCCCGCCGACGTCCCCTTACCTGGCAACCGGCAGTGGTCGCCGGCTCACCGCCCTGCAATTCGTCGACACGCCGACGGGCACGCCCATCGGCTATCAAGCGTTCCTGCATGGCCCGAGCAGTGCGATCGCGGTCGACCTGCGTCCGTGCCTGGCCTTCGACGCTGCCACTTACACCACCGCGAAGCTGGACAACAGCCAGGCCAGCCCGATCGACTATTCGTACGTCACGACCACCACCGACGACAATGGCATCGCCCAGCTGAGCTTCCGCGCAGTGGCGCCGGGCTTTCCCACGTTGCGTTTTTTCGTCAAGGAAGACCAACACGACCCCGTCATCCCCTTCAGTTTCAAACTACCCCAAGCCTACATCGACTTCCTCGCCCCACTGCGGGTCCTGCCGCTGGACGTCAAGCTGCAACAGGACTTCGTCAACACATGGAACGACCTGTACAAGGACCCGAACGCGCCGAAGAAACTGTGGGACACCTTCATTTTTCCCCGCGTCCTGCAAACGTTCTATTACCTGTACCCGATCATGAACAAGTACATGCCGCTCGACTCCCAGACCCGGGTCGAAGGTGCCATCGACCAGTTGATCGTATTGATCAGCAAGCCATACCAGGAAGAAAGCACGCTCTCGATGCCCATCACTCGCGACATGTCACAAAGCCGTCGCGCCGTCCTGGAGCTGTGGGCCAAGTTCCTGGTCAAGCGCAACTACCCGCCCATCGCGCTGAAGATGAGCGACTACGACAAGCTCTGACGGTTTGACAGGATCACCGGGTGGCATGCCAGCCACCCGGCACTTCACAGGAGTGTCATATGAAAGCCAGCATTGTGAAACGGCTGTTGCTGCTGACCCTGCTGCTCAGCCCCGCGCTTTTTGCGCAGCCAGACAGCGGGGCCGTCTACTTCACCATGGGGGTGCACAACAACGAAGGTTGTAACGCGCAGAACGGCAACTGCATCGCCGAACGCGCACCGGGCGACCCCTCCGATCCGTTTTTCCCGGCGTTCTGGATCAGCGACTGGACCCTGTACCGGGTCATGCACAACTACCAGAAGAATCCGCCGCCCTATAGCAATCCGCCCAGCACCCTCACCCCGGCGGATTACACCGTGTCACGGGGGACCAGCTACTACGACACCACGTACATCCCGCCGGATGGCGACGGTTTCGGTGCGATGATGGAGCACTACGAGAAATACTGCCTGCCGATCTTCCCGATCAAGAACAACAACTACACCTGCTCCTTCGTGTCCCTGGGCAACAAGGCGTACTTCCTGACCTACCCGCAGGACCGCCCCAAGGACATGCCGGCCTGCTGCATGTTCTCGCCGATGAATCATCCACCGCGCCAGGACTTCATCCAGCATCTGCCCTACAGCGCCGAACGCAGCAAGCACCTCGATGGCAGCGTGCAGGCCTACGCCCTGGATCTCGATTCACCGCAAGGTCCGATCCTGTTCGGCTACGCCTTCTACAAGCAGATGTCGGGGCAGCCGCCCTATCGGCCGCCGCAGTCGTTCTACTTCTCCGGTGACACCAGCGTCGCCAACGCGCCCATCGTCAGCCAGAACTACACCCACTTTCGCATCGCCAAGCCCGATCCGGCCCAGACCTGGGCACAGGTGGCCGCCATGTGCCCGTCGAACCCGCCGCCCTGCCAGCTGTTCGAGCCTGCGGCGTCCCAGAGCAATGGCCAGAAGGCCCAGTGGAACAAGCTGATGCAGCGCAAGCCCTGAACACTTGACTCAAGGCGTTGAAAGGGTCAGCGGCAAAGGGACTGACTGTGGCGAGGGCGCTCGCCTCCGTGAATCGACTCAAGACGAAGGATTGCCATGAAAACGTTCACCGTGATGTTGCTGGGGCTCGCCAGTCTGCCGGCCCTGGCCCTGGATCAAACCCAGACCTCAACCGAACCGACACAGGCCAGCACCCTTGATTGCCAGCCCCCCACCACGGCGCCGGCAGCCACTGCCAGCCAGGACCTGTTCGATCAATACAGCTGGCAGTTGTTCATTGCCTTGAACTGGCCCGCCCAGAACGGCCAGCGCGGTGACCCCGATTGCAGCAAGCAACCCGGGGCCTCCGGCTACACCGTCTGGCAAACCTACAAGACCGTCGAAGACATCTTCCTGCCGCAGGGCGCCAATCCCGGCCCCTGGAATACCCCGCAAAAAGCCAAGAGCCTGGGCATCATCAACATCGCGGCCTTGAAGAACAGCACCCAGGTCAATGCCGTCGACCAGGCCGTCGGTGGCTGGCTGATCGACCAGGCCGGCAACCCGACCTACTACGACATCTCGGCCAACGAGACTTCCTACGACTACATCGTCAACAACCAGTACTACAACGCCGACGTGGTCTCCAAGGCCAACAACATCAACTTTCCCAACGGTGTCATCGAGGTCAAGTCGAGCTGGCGCATTCTTACGCCCAAGGACAATGCCAGCCACTACCTGACCCAGTTCGCCCGCGTCGCCACCTTCGACGCCCAAGGCCAGCGCACCGGGGTCACCGAGGCCTACCTTGGTTTGGTGGGGCTGCACCTCATCACCAAGGTGAACGGCTACCCGCAGTGGATCTGGTCAACCTTCGAGCAGATCGACAACGTCCCTCCCAAGCAGCAGGTGCACGGCCAGTGGGTCGATCAGCCGGCAACCGGCACCGCCTATGCCTACTTCAACGCCGATGCCCCCGCCGCCAGCCTCAACCAGTCGCCCTGTGACTGGCAGGCCCAGGGCGCGCACCTGGTCTGCGTGCCCAAGCCAGGCACGACCTTCCAGACCCCGAACCCGCTGAACCGGGTCACGCCGATTGCCGAGGTGACCAATGGCGTCAACGCCCACTACCGCAGCCACCCGGACCTGCAGAAAAGCGTGCTCAAGTACTACCAGCTCATCACCACCCAACGCCCGTTGATGCCCGACAACCCCAGCAACCCACTGGGCCAGCCGACCCCGGCCCTGGCAGCCAACGTGACCATGGAGAGCTACATCCAGCCCAACAGCAGTTGCATGAACTGTCACTCCATGGCGACACCGGTCAAGAGCCCCTACAAATCGGACTTCTCCTACCTGTTCAAATTCGCCAATTCGCCGGTCATCAAACCCATCAAGGACGAGGAATAGCGCATGAGTATCCTGAACGGACCACGATTGAATTTCTGGGGCGGCATTCGCACGGACGTTAGCTTGCCGAACAACTCGCCCACCATTCCCTACGACGGCAATGACGACTGGCCGCTGTTCGACCTGACCACCTCGACCCTGGCACCGGGCGCCCAGTCCTACACCGATGACCAGTTGAACGACATGATCAACGCCCCCAATGGCAACTACTACACCGCCGGCGGCTGGAATCACTATGGGCAGCACGTCGTCGACATGCAGAACGCCTTGATCAGCTCCCAGGGCGTTGCGGGCAGCATCAGCACCACCGGTGACCTGGTCGGCCAGCCGGTCTACCTGCTCGGTTCAGTGGACCCGGTGACCCGACAGCCCCCGGTTTCCGGCCCGATGATGGTGGACCTGGACCCCACCGCCTCGACCACCACGCAGATTTTCGTCGGTGGCCTGCAAATCGGTGGCAGCAACGATATCCAGCTGTTGATCCACAACGACACCGTGTGCAGCAGCTTCGACGTGAAGGGCCGTGTGCTGCTGCCAGAGAAAATGGACGCGCCGGGCTCCTTTCACGCCAGCGGCACGTTCCAGCTGACCTTTCCCCTGAGCAGCATCGTCAGCTGGAACCAGAACAGCGCCGGCCTGCGCTCGATCATCCAGGCCCCGGGAGCGACCGGGATCGTGTTGCGCTTCGTCATGTTCGAAATGTGCCCCACGATGACCACCGCCCAACTGGACGCCGACTACGCCGCCGGCCAATACACCCCCAACCCGAGCATCGGGCGGGTCATTGGCACACTGGCACCGGCCTTCGCCGACGAACCGCTGGGTTGCCCGCCGGGCCGGCAGTTGGTCAACCAGAGTACCCAGAACGCCGGTTATGCCGACCTTGGCAGCAACAACGGCTACCTGAGCATCGACATGGTGAACCTCATCCCCAAGCAAACCTTCCGCGCCGTAAGGGATGACATCACCAGCCCCATCGGGCCCAACGCCAATTACGGCACGGTCACTATCAAGGCCGGGACCACCGCCCTGGCGACCCTGGACCCGACCAGCAGCCCGCTGCTCGACTACTACGTGTACGGCGGCATTGTCGACCTGCCCATGACCGCCGCCCAACAGCAGGCGGTGCGCACCAGCGCCCTGGCAATCACCGCGCCCGGCCAGGTCGCCGGTACCACGCTGCAAGCCACCGAGTCGACCTATCGGATCTACGCCGACCAGCGCAACGTCTATCTCGAGGACTACCCCAACGGCCTGTCGATCACCCTTCAGGTCCGGTACCTGGGCGCTGCGGTGCCCAACACCACGGAAATCGACCTGCAGGCCGCCCCACCTGAGGCCTATGACCAGCCGCAATATTGGGATTTCCTTGAGTTCCCCTCCTCACTGACGATCAGTGCTGGCCAACTTTCCGTCAGTTTCCCCGTCACCCTCAAGCCCGACAGCGCTGCACAGGCGGGTTTCGTCGCACTGACCTGCACGGTCAAAGGCTTCGCCAGCAGCGCCTACTTCACCAACTTGCGCAAATACGCCCAGACCGACTTCGGCATTCCCGCCGGCACCACCATCACCTGGCCGCTGATGTACCCCAACGTGCTGCGCTTTCACTACCTGGCCTTCCCCGCCATGTCGCGCTACATCCCGCTGAACCAGCCCGATGCGATCATGGGCGCCAAGAACCCCATCCTCGCCCGAACCTCGGACGCCTACAAAGGCACCACCCTGTTCATGCCCGTGGTGCGCTCGATGTCGCCCTGCCAACGCGCGCTGCTACGGGCCTACCTCACCGGTGAACCGTGGCAGCCACCGCAGTAGTCGCCCCTTCACTCACACGGAGAAACGCCCATGCTCATTCATGTCCCAGCGCACCCCAGCGAAACCCTGTGCGCGAGCAGCGTGGTCGCCGAGGGCCTGCTGAACCCTCGCGGCCTCTGCGTGCAGGCCGATGGCAGCCTGCTGCTGGTCGAGGCCGGCTCAGGCCTGCCGGACCAGACGTTCAGCGGTCGTATCAGCCGGCTAAGGCCGGACCCACACAGCGCCGGTGCCTACCTGCCTGCGCAAATCCTCGCCGACGGCTTTCGCGCCATGAACATGCAAGCGCGCATGTTGCGCGATGAAATCATGGGGCTGTCGGACATCGCCTGCGGCGACGGACGCTGCCTGGCCAGCCAGACCGATTACGTGGCGGGCTCCAAGGTGCTGGACCTGCAATACACACCGCCCGAGCCGGTGTTCCACAGCCGCGGCAATCTCAACGCCCTGTGCTACCACCCGACCCGCCGCAGTTGGCTGGCCGTCAAACCCGACACCAACCAACTGGTCGAATTCATCCCTGGCCAGGACGAACGCTTGCTGGTCCAACTGCCCGACCTCGACCAGGGCCAGGAAGCCGTGCCCGTCACCCTGGTGCACGAACCGACGACAGACGCCGTGCTGATCAGCCTGTTCTCTGGAGAACTGCACAGCGACCCTCACCGCAAAGGCATCGACTTCGCCGACAAAGCGGGCCAGGTCATCCGCGTCTGGCCAGACAGCGGGCAGATCGCCCCCCTTATCGATGGCCTGCAACTGCCCACCGGACTGGCCCTGTGCCCGGACGGCAATCTCCTGGTCCTGGAACTCTGCGACAGCCTGCAACAACCCCTGCCACCGGACTGGAACGGCGCCCCCCTCCACGGCGGCTTCACGCGTTTCAGCGGTCGACTGCTGCGCTGCAACCTGCACACCGCCGACGTCACCGTCCTCGCCCGCGACCTGGACACCCCCTCCAACCTGTGCGTGGTGGACGGTGCGGTATTGATCAGCGAAGGCATGGGCTTGACGGGACGGCCGTTACCGGCGCCGGGGGGGCGGATTGTGCCGTTGGGTGGGAGGGTGCGGCGGGTGGTGATTTGAGAG
>Ga0182006_1001755_pt1 | contig 12574 bp, 11 predicted proteins | sample Sormic07211104_1_FD_123022 | JGI IMG/M metagenome (GOLD analysis project Ga0182006, IMG submission 123022) | Rhizosphere microbial communities from Sorghum bicolor, Mead, Nebraska, USA - 072115-104_1 MetaG | ecosystem: Host-associated > Plants > Roots > Rhizosphere | place: USA: Nebraska...
CGCTACGATCGGCAAGATGCCTGGCGAGAGCGTCCAAATGCCGTTGACGGTCAGCCGGGTGTAACTGTTCACTCCAATGACCGAGCTGGTCGATGGCTTGGGGCCGGGTCGACGCAGCCCCCATCCACTCCAGCGCACAGTCCAGCGCAGGTACTGCGGTGCCATCCAACTCCAGCGCCCAAAACAGCTCGCCTGCGCCTTGAGTGATCAGTGCCCAGCGTGCCTCCAATTGCTGTAGAAGCTTGTCGCGGGCCGCCAGGCTCACGCCCAGGTCGGCGACTTCCAACGTCAGCGCACGCGCTTGTTCCTGTAGCCCTCGCCGCTCATGCAACAACTGTTCGACGCCTGCCAGGAGGCGTCGCAGCAAAGGATTGCTCGACGCCAACGGCGTGCTTGCCTGATCAGGCTGCTCCAGTCTGTCGGCGAGCAGCGTCAATACCCAGCGGGTGGTTCGACTGAAAAAAAGCATGGAACACCTCTACCTCGGTCAAATGGACTCAACCGACAAGGATTGCGTGGGGCATGCCGACAAGGCTCCGGCGTCAAAGGCCGTCGCCCCCGGCAGGGCCTGCCAGGCCAACGGACCAGCGGCTATTTCCTGAGCACTCAGCAGGCAGTTGTCGAGTTCGCGCTGTAACACGTCGGTATCGAGATCCTGGCCGATAAAGACCAGTTCCTGCCGGCAGTCGCCGACGACGCTGTCCCACTTGGCCATGATGCCCTGCAGCCGATATTCATCCCGCGGCCATTGCGACGGCTCGATGAAGTTCCACCAGCGCCCGGCATAGTCCCACTGGAACTGCCTGCCGCTTTGCGCCAGTACGCCGGTTTCCAGGTGCCGGCTGGCGACCCAGAAGTAACCTTTGCTGCGCAACAGCCGACCATTGCGCCAAGGCCGCCGAAGAAAATCGAGCAATCGTTGCGGGTGGAACGGAGCGCGCTCCCGGTACACCCAGGAGGCCACGCCATAGGTGTCCGATTCGGAGGCCGGCGCATCGATCGACTCCATTGTTCTCATCCAGCCCGGTGACGCCGCAAGGCTGGGCAAGTCGAAAAGGTGGGTGCCGAGGACGCTGGTCAACGCCACGTTACCGTAAGCCATCGGCAGGATCCGTGCGGTTGGGTTCAGGCTTTCGAGGATCGCGCGCAAGGCCAGGTAGCCAGCCTCACCGATAAGGTCCAGCTTGTTGACCAGAATGACGTTGGCGTACTCCACCTGTTCGATCAACAGATCAGCCAGATGGCGCGCAGGCATGCCCTTGGCGTTGGCGCGGGCCACGGTGTCCGGCGACTCGAGCAACGCCTGAAAATGACTGCCGTCGACCACCGTCACCAATGTGTCGAGCCGCGCCAGTTCGCTGAGACTGAAGCCTTCGGCATCAAGAAAGGCGAACGTTTCCGCGACCGGCATCGGCTCGGAAATGCCCGTGGATTCGATGAGCAGGTAATCGAAACGCTGCTGACGCGCCAGGAGACTGATCTGCTCGAGCAAGTCGGCGCGCAGGGTGCAGCAAATACAGCCGTTGCTCATCTCGACCAACTGATCGTCAACGCGGTGCAACGAGACCGTACGTTGCACCTGCTCGGCGTCGATGTTGACTTCGCTCATGTCATTAACGATGACCGCTACCCGCAGACCTTCGCGGTTGCGCAGGATATGGTTCAGCAGCGTGGTTTTGCCGGCACCGAGAAAGCCCGAAAGGACCGTCACCGGTAGTCGGCCTGTCAGGGCGCCGTCATTCATGCGTTCACCGCTGCTGTGCTGTCGGCGTGGTCCAGGTAGCTTTCGAAAAGGTCGACCACCACGAAACCATCATCTGCGGCATCGCCCCAAAGGTCTTTTACGCGGAACTCGACGTGGTAGGTTGGCTGATGCGCCGCAGTCGAATCACCATGGCCAATCGCGTCCGGGAAAGGCCATTGTTCGGAAGTCCGGTGCAGGATCACGCCTTCCTTGCCCCGTACGTAGGCCGGCATGCGTACGTGCCCTGCCACATACTCGTCTCGAACGACAACCCGGTCGCCCACCGAGAAAGGTGGCCGACCGGTGATCGCCGGACGACCTTTGGCATGAGGGGGATTGGCCAGCTTGAAGTGCGAGCCCAAGGCATGGTCGAGCTCCGCCTGGGTAATCACCCCCTTTTCGACCAACAGGGTGGCGGTCGCAATGACGTAACGCTCGTAATACTGCGTGCCGACATGTTGACGAACATCCAAGCGTTCGACAGCGTGGCGCACTTCATCCACGCTGAACTTTTTCAAGTGATCGACGCCGATGAACATCAAGCTGTAGGCCAGGTGCTCCCAGTCCTGCTTGAACACCGGTTTGTAGCTCAGGCTGTTGATGGTGTGGGGGACTTTGCCAAAGCCTTGAAAACCACCCAGATCGTGAAAACCATCCATCGTGAATACCTCTGAAAAATGCAAGAAACAAAGCGTCCCGGCTACGCTACGTGCGGTAGCGCCACGCCAATCAGGACGTCCTTGGTGATCAGTTTTCGAAGCGCTTCCTCATCCATGGCCTCACTGCCCTGGGGGCGTACAGGCAGCACCAGGTAGCGGCTTTCAGCGCTGGTGTCCCACACCTTGACGGTCACCTCGCTTGGCAGGTCGGTGCCCAATTCCCGCAGGACAGTGCGCCCTTCCCTGACCAGGCGCGCACGGAATTCGAAGCCCTTGTACCATTCCGGCGGCAAACCGAGGACGGGCCAGTTGGTGCAAGAGCACAGGCTGCAGACGATCACGTTTTTCAACGTGGGCGTATCTTCCAGGGCCACGATGTATTCGCCCTGCGGGCCGGTATAGCCGAACTGAGCGCACGCAGCGGTGCCGTCCCTGAGCAGCCATTCACGAAACTGCGGGTCGACCCAGGCCTTGGCTACAACCCGTGCTCCATTCTCCGGACTCCATTCGTGGGCCATCAGTTGTGTCATCTGTTCGATGTATCCGTCGGGGATCAGGTCCTTGTGCTTGAGCACTTGAAGCAACGCTTGTGCTCTCTCCCCCGGGGTCGAGGTATTTTTTCCAGGTATGTTCATCAGTTGACTCCTCATCGTTGAGCTTCGCAGCAACGCTTGATGTCGTTGTTTTTTGCGCTGCACGAAAGACGGATCGGTTAAAGGTTTTTCCAATCGACAGACGCCTCGAAGGCAGCGGCAGCCTGGTAAATCGTGCCTTCGGCATAGTGCTTGCCAACCAGCATGAGCCCGACTGGCAACCCGTCCACCAGCCCACAGGGAATCGACATGGCCGGATGGCCGGTGATGTCCTGGGCTGAAGCATTGCCAATCATCTCCAGTGCCCGGGCCACGTACTCGGTGATCGAGCAATCAGTTCCAGGGTGCGGTTGGGCAATGATGGGCACGGTCGGCATCACCAGCAGGTCAAAGCGCGCCAGTGCCGCGTCGTAACCGGAGCGGGCCAGGCGTCTGAGGTTTTGCGCCTTGGCATAAAAACGGCCGTTGTAACGGTTGACGCCGTATTGGCCGACAAACATGCACAGCTTGAGCGAAGCAGACAGCTCATCCGCCTGTTCGCGCCATCCGGCCTGCTTGTCCAGCAGCGCGAGGTCGTACAGGCCTTTCCAGTTAAAACCGGCGCCATTGCCGTGCATCATCTGCATCGTCAGGCCTTCACACCCGATGGGGTGCCACAGAGAGCCGGCAACGGTGTGCTCGGGAACGGAGACGTCCTCGACCTGCGCGCCAAGCCGTACGAACTGTGCGATGGCATTACGCACCGATGAGGCGACACGCGGATCCTGGTTGGCCAGTTGAAAACCTTCCTGCAGGATGCCGATCCTGAGCCCTTTCACCCCGCGCTCCAGATAATCGCTGTACGTGTCGACCTGGGGCGCGGCCTGCCGTGGATCGAGCCCGTCCGCTCCCGCCATGACCTCCAGCATCAAGGCGTTGTCTCGCACGTTCGCCGTGATGGGGCCGGCATGATCGATAGTGGCTTCGATCGCCATGATTCCGGTGTAGGGCACCAGGCCGTGGGTCGGTTTCATCCCGTAGGTACCACAGAACGCCGAAGGAATCCGGATCGACCCACCCTGGTCACCACCGACCGCCAGATCCACCTCGCCGGCGGCAACCAAGGCCGCACTGCCGGAAGACGAGCCGCCGGAAGTGAAGCCATGCCGGTAAGGGTTGTGCACCGGCGCGGGGTCGGAGGTGTGGCTGCCGCCGGACAGGCAGTAGTGCTCGCACGTTGCCTTGCCGAGGATGGTCGCGCCCGCATCCAGCAAGCGGGTGACGACGGTGGCATCGAATGCAGGGACGAAACCCTCCAATGGCGAGGCACCGTTCATCATGGGTACGCCGGCCAATGAGACATTGTCCTTGAGCGCGACTGTCTTACCCGCCAGCTTGCCCTCACGCGCACCGCTGACTTCGGTGCGGAAATACCAGGCGTTGAGCGGATTGTGCGCCATCGATGGGCGGTAGCCCGGACTGCGCTCGTAGCGTACCGACGGGATGAAGTCGGGCAGCTCGTCGACCAGGTCGTAGGCGTCGAAGCTCGACTGCATAAGGGTCAGGTATTCACTGGCTTGCTCACGGCTTAGCTGCATGTGCAGGCTGCTCGCGATGTCCAGTAGCTGCTCAAGAGAGGGGCGGACGATTGCCATGGTGGCGCTTTCCTTATCGTAATGGCCTGTAAGCACTGCGGGCGCATCGAATGTCGGTGGGCCTGGGGTTGAAGATAATCCGGAGCCCTGCGCGCAGGCTTGATTGAAAAAGACAACGACTTGGCTGAGCCGGACACGCTCCGCTGACTGCTGGAGGAGCATCCGGCCGCTGCCTGCCGCCGGTTACCTCAAAACACCCGCACATAACGCAGGTTCATCCGGAAGTCCTCCCTGGGACCGTTGTCCACCGAAAGATCCTTGCCCAGCTGCAGTTGAATCTGGTCCTGGGCGGTGACGAATTTGGTGGCCGTCAGACGGAAGTTGGTCGTGCCGATTTCGTTGTCCTGGTTGACCTTCTCGACGCGGGTCTCGCCTCCCCAGTTGCGCCCGAAACCGATAGCGAACGTGGTGGTGGCGTCCGGCATATAGCGCCCCATGACCTGTGCTGCGTAGGAAACGTCCTGTTCGAGACGATCGGCATTTGCGCCGTAATCGGTGTTATCGCCATACCAAGTGGCACCTGCGACCAAATCCATCGCCCACTTCTGCGTGAAGTGCTTGACGTAGGCGCTCTGCAGCTCGAACTTCCAGCGGTTCTCACCGATGTTCAGGGCGTCGTCCTTGTCATAGGTACCCGTGGGAACGAACAGATAGGGGGCGATGCTGAGGGTGTCGCGGGCATCGTTGAGCCGCAGCTTGACCGGCGCGGTCAGGATCAAGTCGCCCACCCCACGCGTACTGCCCAGCGTTGAAGCATCGCCGCCGCTGGAGACGTGCCCGAAGGGCAAGAGGAATTGCGGGTCGATGGTGACCGTGTCGCTCAGTGCGTAGACATGGAGCAGACGCAGGATGCCGACGTCCGAACTCAACGCGAAGTCCGAGCTGACCTTATGGCCGTTGGCATAGGCTGAATCCGTGGTGGAATGCTGGTAATAAATCGCACCGATGGTCGCGCCGACGGGATATTGTTCGTAGTCGCCGGGGGCGACCTCAACGGCATTCGCATGAAACGTGGGCAATAGCGTGGTGATTGCCAGCAGACGGACCTTATTCATTATTTTTTCCTTGCAAGGAATACCGTGCCGCCCGAGCGACGCGGCAAGCCAGATTGAAGTTGCAGTGGCGTTCAAAACGCGGATGGCGCTCAGGCTTTTGCCGACTGCGCGTCGCGCAACATCCCGGTTTGCGGATGACAATTGATGTACTCGAACACCTGGTTCTTGGCGTCCGACACGGACACTTCGTGGTACAGCCGCAACTTCTTCAAACCTGCGGCCACCCGGAAGAACGTCACGAAAATGCGCAGGTGGGTAGGATGGGATTCTGCCCAGCGTTCGAGCTTCTCGACCGAGCGCCAGTGGCCGATGTTGTAGCTCAGGTCGAGAAAGTTGCCGTCCATGTCGATATTGCGCACGAACCTGTTGCTGTAGCAGCCCAGCGGTTGGCCGTTGTCACGCAGGAAGTTCATGCCGTCCTGCAACGTCGGCAGGATTTCGTCGAGGTACAGTGAGCGTTCGTCCGCCTCGGCGTCCGCCCAGTCCTGGCCAGAACGAATCAACGTGAGGTTGTCATGCCCCAGGACCACGACCCGTCCGCCTTTGGCAGGATCACCCGCGATCACTTTCAGTTCGTCCGAGGGTTTCATCCAGTCCGTCTGGGAGATCGGGAAGCGGTCGCGCATCGACCCCCAGTAACCGTGCTCCTCGATTTCACCACTGGTCGCGTCCATGACCGCGCCGACACCGGGCAGGTTTTCCTGGAAGGCATACAACGTTTCAAACTGTTCTGCACGCGGCGCGGTGATTTCGCGAAAATAGCCAAGGCCGTCACTGAGGCGATCCGGTGAAGCCCACCAACCGTTCACTTCGGGTGAGCGCAACCAGCGACAATGGGCAGCAGGGTCTTTCCAGTACCCCACGACAATCAAGTTATCAAAGCCGTTATTGTCGGTGTGGTGGGTCAAATCATGGGTTTGCGGGCCGTCGGGCAGGTTGAAACTGCCCACGATATGACGCATGGCCTGCAGCGCTGCCTCGCGCTGGCCCTCGCCTCGATACTGCACACCGAGGTAACCCATCACCACTTGTTCCAATTGCTCGTTAGCGCGCGCCACCCACATCGGAAACGGCGGCTGGTATTCGTCGGGCACACGGCGAGACAGTGTGCGTGGGCATTTGAGATGTTTATCGATTGCAGATTCCATCTTGAGCTCCTCGTTATTTTCAGGCGTACGGGTGGGAGTTAGCGTCCCGGTGGCTGGCTGCGTCTGGCGACCTGCCGTCGGTGCAGCAGCTTCATGGCCCCCCATTCAATCAACCAGTAAGCCGACTCTTCAGGCACGAGGTCGCGCATCTGCAGAAACCAGGAGGCGTCGGGCAATCGTTGTGAACAGTGTCGATACATGGCGTGCCTCATCAGCGGGGACATGAGCTGCTGTGAGGTGAAAATTAGGCGGGAGAGCAACGGGGAGCTTTGTTCGTCAAGACAACCGTTTGGTTGGAAAAGACAACGCAGGCGCAGGGGGCTTCACGTGATCGCTGTTGGTGCGCCCGCACCAAAAACGTCTGGTTCTCTGTCTTTGAATGAACGTCACACAGCCCTCCAGGCCATCCATGAGTGCCCATGGCCTGGTAATTGCTGCGAGTAACAGCTGATGTTCACAAGCCCATTACAACTTCTTGAGCTCATATCGCCGTACCGAGGTCAGTGCCATGAACCAAAGCACTCAGTATTCGACCCTTGCCGTCTCGGCCCCTCGTCGCTTTGATTACTGGAAAGAAGTCGTCTGTCGTCATTGCCTGGCGGCCGATAGCAAACCGTTGTCGCAGAGCAGTTTTGATGGGGCACTGGCCGTCAACGCCATGGGCGCCCTGGACATCTGCTCCCTGTCAGCGCCGCTGCATTATTGGGAACGCTCCGCCGGGCATTTGCGCAGTGGCCCGGCCGAAGACCTGTGGTTGGGTTTCTCTCGAAACGGCCATGGCCAACTTGAACAGGGCGGGCGAAAAGCCAGCCTGGCCCCCGGCAGTTTGTTTCTTTATGACGCAAACCAGACGTTTCGCTTCAGCTTCGGTGGTACCGAAAACCACTTGGTGCGTATTCCGCGAGCATTACTCACCGAGCGTTTGCCCCGTGTCGCCGATTACACCGCCATGGTCCTCGACGACCGACGCCCCGGCGTCGCTCCATTACGAGAAATGTTGCGCCAGGCCGCGAGCACGCCGGCATCGTTGCAGGATGAGAACATCTCCAACCGTTATTCCAGCACATTGCTCGACCTCCTCGTCATCAGCCTGGAACTCCAGGACTTGAAGACTTCCCATGAGGAGCTGGATCTCTACGGCCGCATCATGAAGTACATTCAACGGCACCTGACCGAGCCGGAACTGTCGATTGAAGTCATCGCCCAGGCTCACAATGTCTCCACAAGAACCGTTACGCGCGCCTTCGCGCGCTACCAGAAAACCCCCGTTGCAGAAATCTGGAAAGAACGCCTGCATGCCAGTCGTGAAGCCATTGAACGCGGCCAGGTACGCAGCGTTTCTCAAGCGGCACTCGACTACGGATTTTCTGACTTCTCCCACTTCAGCCATGCGTTTCGCAAGGCATTTGGCGTTGCGCCCAATACCCTTTTGCATCGAAATCGAGGGGGATAGTCGGTAAAAGCCAGCGACTGACAAAACGCTCGCTGCCCTGCAGGCACGACGCAGTGGATGAAGGCTGGCCTTCATCCACACCGATGCCGTGCTCAACGCAGCTTCAAATACCCCCCTGCCAGGCCGTCCTGCGAATCCGGCACCGCGTTGTAGCCAATGACCGCAAAGCCTTTCACCAGTTGAATGTGATACGGACCGTTCTTCTCGGAGGCTTGCGGCTCGCGCACGATGATCAGGTTGTCGGTATCCATCGGCACGACGTGATGCTCGGTCACGCTGTGCTTCGTGGTTACGGTGAATTCAGCGATTTCTCTTCCATTGGCATCCCGCTCAGGGAGGATCTTCAAATCCAGATCCGCGTCAAGCCCCAGGGCATCCTGGCGCATCTGGTAATGGCCGCTGCGCTGGTCAGCGTCGACGTCGTCGATTTTGTCGCCATCCAATTCCCGTTCTTCATCATGCAGCAGGACTGCCAGTTGCCGGTCGTCGCCCTTGGCGTCGCTGACCCACGTGCCGGTAAAAAAATTGGGCTCGACTTGCTCCCGGGATATCCGCCAGGTACCCGCTTGGCGGCCATCGCCGGCATATTCATGGAGGCTGATAAGGTCGTCATCCGCGTCTTCCCGAATGCCCAGCAGCTTGATCGGTTCGCCGCCGCCCGCCTGGGTATAGCGCACCTCTCCAATGATCACGGCGCCTTGCACCTGATACCAGAGCTCCACCGGGGTCTTGCCGTCGAGGGTCCCGGCGAGGATCACTGGGTCCTCTTTCTCGGGGCCTTCCAGGCGCGATTGTTCCTGCCATTGGCCCTCTTTCCATTCACCCGTGGTACGTAGCGTGTAGCCGCTGGGCATGCTGGTGTTTTCGCCTGGCTCGGTCGGCTGGATTTGCTCCTCGGTGTCCGAGCGAAGCAGGACCAACTCGTCGCCGTGCATTTTCCATTGAGTGGCGCGGGTCCAGCAGCAGTCACGGTCGGTTTGTGACAGCAGAACGCCGTCCAGCGGGCTGACGGAGAACATGCCTTTGCTGTCCTCCTTGGCCAGGGCCGTCAAGGCAGAGTTGAGGACCCATTGGGCTTTCCGCGGGTCTTGCAGGTAGACGTCGAACGTCGGTTTGTAGCTCGCGTCGGGATCGTTGCCGTTGCGGATCGCCAAGTCCTGGCGGCCATCGAAGTTGAAGTCGTCGAAGTACAACAGGCTCTGGGGGCCAAGTAGCCAGTTATCGACCTTGCCGTTGCGGTCCACGGGCACATTGCCGGCGGGTGTCTGCAATTGCTGCAGGGTTTCGTGGGTGTTGTTGTCACGCACGGTGATGAACGCTTGCGCCAGTTGATGTGGATCTTCCGGCGGCTCCGGGAACAGCACTTCGACCAGGTATTGGCCGCTGCGGTCATTCACCGAAAATGACCTTGGTTCGGCCATGACCGGGGCCGCCACAGTCATGGAGAGAAGCACACTGCTGACGAGCGAACGCATCCACCCACTTCCTTGCTGAAATTCGGGGCCGCAGTTTAGCGATTCCCGTGATTCATCGCGAGAGAGACGACTGTTGCTATCAGTTAGGCCCGGACTGTAGCTGACGCCCTGCTCGCCGTTCGCTTACTGTCGAGGCTCATCCCACGGAGTGAATCCCATGCCGGATACCGCCAATCTCTATCTGTTCGTGGTTGCTGTCGTGCTTTTGCTGATCGTTCCGGGGCCCAACATGGCCTTTGTCACCAGCCATGCGTTGGCCCACGGTTGGCGTGCCGGCGTCGCGGCCGCCCTCGGCATTTCCCTGGCGGACGTGCTGATGACCATGATGGTCAGCGCTGGCATTGGCGCGTTGGTGATGAGTTGGGCGCCGGCGTTCGACGTGCTGCGCCTGGCCGGGGCCGCTTATCTGCTGTGGCTTGCCTGGCAAGCCCTGAGAACGCCGGCAGTGACTCAAGATAGTCAGCTCCAAGGGGCTTCGCAGTGGAAAATCTTCTGCCGAGGCGCCCTCAACAGCCTCTTGAATCCCAAGGCGCTGCTGTTCTTCATGGTGTTCCTGCCCCAGTTCGTCAACGTCAAGGCCGGCGGCGTAAGCCTGCAACTGATCTTCCTCGGAGCGTTGCTGGCATTGATTGCGTTTGTCTTCCATACGCTGCTGGGTGTTTGCGCCGCACAGCTCAGGGCGAGACTGGCAAACAGCGGGATTTCAAGGCGCCTGGGCACGTATGGTTTTGCCGGGGTCATGGCAGCGCTGGCGGCACGCCTGTTGTTTCTTGATCGGCCGCTGTGACCCGGGCCAACGATTGTCCTATGCTGACCCCATTCACTGCGGAGCTGGATCCATGTCGACCTCCGAAACCACCCTCCTCCAAAGCTGGCACCACAACGCCCAGGCCTGGATCGAAGCCATTCGCACCGGTGCCATCGAAAGCCGCCAAACGGTCACCGACCAGGCCATACTGCTGGCGGTGCTGAGCCGCCAGCCCGAACGCGTGCTTGACCTGGGCTGCGGCGAAGGCTGGTTGTTGCGGGCGCTGACTGAACGGGGCATCGAGGCGGTCGGTGTGGATGGCGACGCGACACTGGTCGATGCGGCCCGGGCCGCGGGGTCCTCGCCGGTGCACCTGGCAAGCTATGAGGCGCTGGTGGAGGCTAAAGTGGACGTCGGCAACGACTACGACCTGATCTGCGCCAACTTCGCCCTGTTGCACCAGGACATCATCCCATTGCTCGCGGCGATGAACGTTCTGCTCAGCCCGGGCGGAGCGCTAGTGATCCAGACGTTGCACCCGTGGACAGTGGCGGCGGGCAATTATCAGGACGGCTGGCGCGAAGAAACCTTCGACGGCTTCAAAGGCCAATGGCGACCCATGCCGTGGTATTTCCGCACCTTGTCCAGTTGGCTCAATGCCCTGGACATGGCCGGTTTCCGCCTGGTGGGCCTGCAGGAACCGCAGCACCCACAAAGTCCGGTGCCGCAGTCGCTGCTTTTGGTGGCCGAACAATACCAGTCGCCAGAGAGATGATTCTTACCACAGCGCCATCGTATAGCTGACGATCAACCGGTTCTCATCCAGGTCGTTGCCAAAATTCGAACGCACCGTCGCATTGCGCCATTTCAAGCCCAGCCCTTTCAGCGTTCCGTCCTGCACCACATAGGCGATATCCGTGTTGCGCTCCCATTCCTTGCCTTCGCCCGGGGCGGTGCGCTGGACGTTGTCGCCGGTGATGTAGCGAGTCATGAAGGTCAACCCTGGCACGCCAATGGCTGCGAAGTTGTAGTCATAACGCGCTTGCCAGGAACGTTCCTTGATGTTGGCGAAGTCGCCGATCTGCACGAAGTTGACCAGGTAGGGATCGCTGCGTCCGATGTAGGGAAACGGGTCGTCGCCGCTCATGCGCTGGTAGCCCAGGCCCAACGCATGGCCCGCCAGGCTGTAGGTGAACAAGGCGCCGAAGGCCTGGTTGTCGAGATCGCGGAAGTTGCCATCCTCGGTGCTGCGCGAATAGCGCACGTCGCTCTTGAATGACTGGCCCGCGCCCAGGTCCAGGGTGTGGACGAACCCGAGGTAGTTTTGCTGGTAGATGTCTTCCAACTGGCTATAGCGGTATTGCGCGGTGAGGTTCGGCAGGAACTGATAGTCCGCCCCGGCGAACTGGAATTTGTCGCTGTTTCCACCGATGCGGTTGGCGGTCATGTCCTGGTAGTCGGTGGAGTCGACAAAATTGATCTGCGTGAGTTGCCCGGCGGTCAGCTTCAAGCGATCGATTTCCTGCACGCTCAACAAGCCGCCCTTGAACGTTCCCGGTAACAGGCGCGTGTCGTTGGAACTCACCGCCGGGTCCTTGATCTGCAACGTCCCCAGCTTCAAGGTGCTATTGGATAGGCGCACCTTGGCAGTCAGGCCCAGTTCGCCATAACGGTCTTGCGAACCGCCCGACAAATCCGCCGGTAACAGATTGGTGCCCGCCGTGCCGCCCCCGGAATCGAGTTTGAAGCCGGCCATGCCCAAGGCATCGAGGCCGAAACCCACGGTTCCGGCGGTGTAACCCGACTCCATCCGCAGCAAAAAGCCCTGGGCCCATTCTTCAGCCTTGTCCCGTGCCCCCTCCTGGCGGAAGTCGCGATTGAAGTAAAAGTTGCGGGCCTCCAGGCTGCCTTTGCTGTCGGCGATGAAGTCGGCCTGGGCGTTCGGCATGCCGATCAGGCTCAGGCCGAGCAACGTACCGGCGGGGGTATGAAACCAGGTGGATGTGAAATGCCGCATGGCATGCTCCTTTTTATGGACGCGAGCGAACCCTCTCGGGGGCGCTGC